>Ga0180219_1001569_pt1 | contig 14556 bp, 13 predicted proteins | sample eDN3rd30CBELigMG_FD_151338 | JGI IMG/M metagenome (GOLD analysis project Ga0180219, IMG submission 151338) | Enriched Miracle-Growth compost microbial communities from Emeryville, California, USA - eDNA 3rd pass 30_C BE-Lig MG (version 2)... ...
TGGCCGGTATCTCACGCCCGTCCTTGAGGCGCACGCCTTCCACCCTGCCCTCACCGTAAACCTCCGCCGTATCGGCGTTGGTGAGGATCGTCTGGCCACGGGCCTCCAGCGCGGTCTTGAGCAGCCATCCGGCCGCCTCGTCCAGCTGCCGTTCCATGAGGGTGCCGGGCAGATGGAGCACCGTCACCTTCATGCCGCGCAGGGTGAGGCCATGCGCCGCCTCCAGCCCCAGCAGCCCGCCGCCAATCACTACCGCCGCGCCGCCGCCATTCGCCTTGCCGGCCTCCGCGGCCGCGAGCATCGCATCGACATCGTGCATGTCGCGGAAGCTGATGACGCCCGGCAGGTCCTTGCCCGGCACGGGGATGATGAACGGATCGGAGCCCGTGGCGATGAGCAGCCGGTCATAGGCGATGCGCCGGCCCGACGCGCAGGTGACGACCTTGGCCATGCGGTCGATGGCGCGGACCGGATCGCCGGTGATCAGGTCGATCCCGTTATCCGCATACCAGTCCGCGCCGTTGATGACGATCTCATCGAAGCTCTTCTCGCCCGCCAGCACAGGAGAGAGCATGATGCGATTATAGTTCACATGCGGCTCGGCGCCGATGATGGTGATGCGGTAGCGCTTCGCATCGCGCGCCAGCAGTTCCTCGATCGCGCGGCAGCCGGCCATACCGTTGCCCACGACCACCAGATGCGCGCGCGGATCGCCCTCCTGGCCGGGCGATATTTCAAACGGGACCGTATCCGCCTCTCTGCTGCGATAGTCGTGAACGTCCATGCTTTCAGCTCCAAAACGAAAAAGCCGCCATCCAGGACCCGCTTTGAAACGGAGCCTGGATGGCGGCTTTGCCATCATATCTGCGCCTTGGTGGACCATCGGCGGCCCATCGCGGCTATGAAAATCGGAGAGCAACCTTGCCCTTCGCAGTGCAACATGCCGGTGATCGAACCATCGCGCAAGCCGTTTTTTGCACCGCACAAAACGAAATATAATTTCAGGATGCGGGGGACACTCAAAGCGTCTCCCGCACCCTCTTCCCGTCAGATACGGGCGGCCGTGGCCCAGTTGGCGCGCCACTTCGCCTTCACCAGCGTCAGCCCCATCAACGCCAGCAAAGCCAGTGCCGCGAAGATCAGGAAGCCGGGTGCGAAACTGCCGGTCATCTGCCGGGCAAAGCCAAGCGACGAGGCGAGATAGAAGCCGCCGACACCGCCCGCCATGCCGACAAGGCCGGTCATGATGCCGATCTCCTGCCGAAAACGCTGCGGCACGAGCTGAAACACCGCGCCATTGCCCGTGCCCAATGCCAGCATGGCGACGACGAACAAGGCAAGCGCGCTTCCCAGTGTTGACGCGGCGCCCACACCGGCCAGAGCAAGCGCCGCGACGGCCAGCACCATGGTGAGCGCATTGATGCCGCCGATCCGGTCGGCCAGCGCTCCGCCCATCGGCCGCACCAGCGATCCAGCGAACACGCAGGCCGCCGTGCAATAGCCCGCCGTCACCGGAGTCAGCGCGAACTGGCCGGTGAAGTAGAGGCTCAGCGAGGAGGCAAGACCGGAGAAACCGCCGAACGTTACCGCATAGAGGGCCATCAGCCACCAGGCGTCAGCGCTCCTCAAGGGGCGGAAATATTCGGTCAGCGTCCGCGGCGGGGGCTGGTCGGGCGCATCCTTCGCCAGCAGGAGATAGGCGACGAACACCACAGCCAGAGGGATGCAGGCCAAGCCGAGCACCGCGTTCCAGCCGAACAGCCGCGCGAGGGTCGGCGCGAACAGCGAGGCCAGCACCGTGCCGGAATTGCCCATGCCGGCCAGTCCCATCGCCTTGCCCTGATGCTCGGCGGGATACCAGCGGCTGGCCAGTGGCAGCGCGATGGCGAAACTCGCCCCGGCAAAGCCGAGGATGACGCCCAGCGCAAGCAAACCGCCAAAGCTGTCGATCCCCATCCACCAGGCCGCGAGCAAGCCGAGGATGACGATGACCTGGCTGATCGCCCCCGATCTTTTAGGGCCGATCCGGTCAACCAGCAGGCCGTTCCCAACGCGCAGCAGCGCGCCCATGAGTGTCGGCGTCGCGACCATCAGGCCTTGCTGGGCCGGTGTGAGCGAGAGCGCCCGCGCGATATCGGGCGCAAGCGGGCCGAGGATGACCCAGACCATGAACGCAAGGTCGAAATAGAGCAAGGCGGCGATGAGCGTGGGCCTGTGCCCCGCGCGCCAGAAGCTGCCTTGGCCGGGGGCCGCGCCTGATGCGCCGGCCGCCCCGCCTTGTATGACTGAAGCCATGTCACGTTCCCCAGAAGGACGGTGAAACGAAAAAAGCCGCACGCCGGATATCCACGCGGGGCGCGATATCCGGTCAGCGGCTTTGCTGCGAAATATGGGAGGGCAGCGCCGGCTCCATCGGTGGAGCCTTCTGCCCAAGGGTCACGCCTCGTTGCGCGACGGAAAACTTATCTCGCGATTCGGTTTATGTTGCAAGGCACAAAATCAGGGCCGTCGCTGCGGTAGCCCGAGATCGGCCAGATAGGCCTCGATCCGGTCGGGATCGAAGATGCGCCCATCGAAAAAGCGGTCCGGCCCGAGCGTGATCGCGCCGCGCGGCACGCCGAGCGCCAGCGGCCCCGCCACCGCGCCCTCCACTTTCATGCTGGCGCCGGGCATCGGCACATCGCTGCCGGCGAGCGCGCGGCGATAAATATCGGGCCTGAAAACGGAAGCGGCACGCGCCTGCCGCTCCGCGCTCGGCTCGACCATATGCCACCGCACGAGCTGCGAATAGATCCACAGCGCCTGACTCTGCCAGGGGAATGACGTCGCTTCACGCGCGAACAGCAGGAAATCGGGGAGGTCCAGCGGTGGCTCACCCTGCCGCGCCACGATGCGGCCGGCCAGCGCGCGCTCGATGAGGTCGGCCGGCTGATCGAGATAGGCGGGCCGGGCGAGCAATTGCGCCAGATCGCCCCGATTGGCAGGGTCATCGCACCACGCCGCCGCTTGGGCCAACGCCTGAAGCAAATGGTCCACCGTTTCCGGGTTACGCTCCATCCAGTCCGTGCGGAAGGTCAGCACTTTCTCGACACCGCGCTGCCAGAGCCGCTCCCCGGCCGCCACGGCTTCCGCCAGCCCCGCCGCGATCGCGCCGCTGCCCCAAGGCTCTCCGGCAGTGAAGCCGTCAATCTCACCGGCCCGCATCGCCTCGATCATCAGCGATGGCGGCAGCACGCGCAGCACCACATCCCGGTCTGGATCGATCCCCGCGCTCCCCAAGAAATAGCGCAGGATCAGCGCATGGCTGGAGAAGCGATGGACCACGCCGATCACCGGCTTGCGATGATGCAGGCCGATCGCATTGGCAAAATCATGCGCCGTCGCCAGCGGATCGGTGAGCCGCACGGTCGTATCCGGCTCCAGCGCGGCGGCAAAATCCGGAGCCATCACCAGCAAATTGCCGTTGACGTTGAGCTTGTAGGGCGCGGACAAAGCGCAGGAGTGCTGGCTGAGGCCGAGCGTCACCGCGACAGCCAGCGGCGCCAGCATATGGCCGGCCTGCACCTGGCCATAGACGAGCCGGTCGCGCAGCGTCGCCCAGCTCGTGTCCCGCAGCAGCTCCAGCGCAATACCCTGGGCCTCGGCAAATCCCCTTTCGCGCGCGGCGACCAGCACCGCCGCGTCCGTCAGCCCCAGAAAGGCGATGCGAATGGGCGTCACGATAATCCTCCCATCAGGTCGCTCGCCGTAATCAGCGCGGCCGCGACCTCGACGATCTTCTTGCCCTGGTTCATGGCGGCGGTGCGCAGCAGCGTATAGGCATCCGGCTCGGACAACCCTCTTGTGCTCATCAGGATCGCCTTCGCCCGGTCTATGGTCTTGCGGTCCGCAAGCTGGGTCAGCGCATCATCCCGCTCGGCCTGCATCCGCGCAAAGGCATTGAAACGGCGAATGGCGAGATCGAGGATCGGCTTGATCCGCTCCTTGCGCAGTCCATCGACCACATAGGCCGAGATGCCGGCGTCGATCGCCGCGCCGATCATGCCCTCATCGGACTGGTCGACGAACATGGCGATCGGCTTGGCCAGCGCCCGGCTGACGATCAGCATTTCCTCCAGCGTATCGCGGCTGGGGCTGCCCAGATCCATGAGCACCACATCGGGCGCCATCCGCTCGAGCCGCGCCACAAACGCCCCGCGCGGCGGCACGACATGAATGTCGTCATAGCCGGCCTCCCGCAGTCCTTCCTCAAGGACAACCGCGCGCGCGCCACTGTCGTCGATGATGACGATTCGCACCCAAAACCCCTTCGCACTTGCAGCATGCATGACATGGCAGTGGCGGGTGCGTCAATTCGGCCTTTGAACGGCGAACCGGAGAGACAGGCGCCTCATGGTTCTCGCAGTTCCGCAGCCATTCACCATCACAGCCCCACGCCTGGTTATCTCTCATTCGCAGCCGTTCTTTCCCACCTCAACTTGGCCCCTTTCCCAAATCTGCGGCGTGACTGAAAATGTCGCCTGAAAACCCGTTGCAATGGCATTGCGGCCCGCTTATAGGCTGCGCTCCCTGGGGGCTGTAGCTCAGTTGGGAGAGCGCATCGTTCGCAATGATGAGGTCAGGGGTTCGATTCCCCTCAGCTCCACCAGGGTTTCCAAAAGCGGCATGGCAAGCGCGGCGTTTCGGCCTCTTGTCCCAGCGAGCCGCCCCGCTTTCCTCTTCCTTCAGGGCATTTTTGGACTTGCCACCGGCCCATCGCCACGGCATAGGCGCCGGACTTGTCGCCAGCCGGATCAGGCTGATCGGCACGGCCCCTTCGTCTAGCGGTTAGGACGCGGCCCTTTCACGGCTGAAACACGGGTTCGATTCCCGTAGGGGTCACCAAAATCCTCTCCCAGAGGGTTCCAGAAGATGCCACAAGTGGCTGATTTCTGCGGGTTTTTCGTGGTATAGGTATCCCATACGGAGCGGCCGAGTGCCACCGGATACCAGCGGTTTGATGGTATATCTGATGGTAGCGCGGCCCTCCCCCAAAAGGAGATACCATCATGGCGCTTACCGCTGTTGCAATTAACAAGGCCAAGGGCCGCGCAAAGCCCTACAAGCTCACCGATGGCGACGGACTGTTCCTCTATGTCACCCCCAACGGTGGCCGATACTGGCGCATGAACTACCGCCATCTTGGCAAGCAAAAGACGCTGGCGTTCGGTGTCTATCCCGACACCGGCCTTGCCGACGCCCGCGAGCAGCGCGACGCGGCGCGCAAAGTTCTGGCAAAGGGCAATGATCCCGCCGAGCAGATCAAGCTGGAAAAGATCGCGGCGGCGGTCGCGGCGTCCAACAGCTTCAAGGCCGTTGCCGACGAATGGCTTGTGAAGGTCGAGCGCGAAGGCCGCTCCGCCGTCACCATGAAGAAACTGCGCTGGCTGCTGGACTTCATCAACGAGTCCATCGGCAAGCGGCCCGTCGCCTCCATCACCGCGCAGGAGCTTCTTATTATGCTCCGCAAGATGGAGGGCAAAGGCCGCTACGAGACAGCCAAGCGGCTTCGCAGCACGGCCAGCCAGATATTCCGCTACGCCATCGCCACGGCCCGCGCAGAGCGCGACGTTGCCGCCGATCTTCGCGGAGCGCTGATTGCGCCCCAACCCGTCCACCGGGCAGCAATCACCAGCGCCAACGGCGCAGGCGGCTTGCTCCGCGCTATCGAGGCGTTCGAGGGCTTTGCGAACACCAAGGCGGCATTGCAGTTGCTTCCGCATGTGTTCGTGCGCCCCGGCGAACTTCGCTATGCTGAATGGGCAGACTTCGACTTCGACAAGGCCGTGTGGACGATCCCGCCGCATAAGACCAAGATGCGGCGCGTTCACAGCATCCCGCTTTCCCGGCAGGCGCTCGCCATTCTCGACACCATCGAGCATGACGCGGAGTATAGTTCCTACCTGTTTCCGTCGCTGCGTTCGGTAGATCGGCCCATGTCGGAGAACACCATCAACGCTGCCTTGCGCCGGATGGGCTTCGCGCAGGACGAAATGACCGGCCACGGCTTCCGCGCGATGGCGGCAACGCTCTTGAACGAAATGGGCCTATGGCATCCCGACGCGATCGAGCGCCAGCTTGCCCATTGCGATAACAACGCCGTGCGCCGTGCCTACACGCGGGGCGAGTATTGGGACGAGCGCGTCCGCATGATGCAGCATTGGTCCGACCATCTCGATTTCCTCCGCGACGGCGCGAAGGTCATCAAGGGCGACTTCAAGAAGGCGAAGGCCGGGGAATAACCCGGCCTTGCGTCACTCGGCGCGATCCTCGCGGTAGGCGGCGGGGTTGGCGATCCAGCGATCCACGGCGGACTCATGCCAGCCCGTTCCGTGGACGCTGATAGCCACCTGCTTTGGAAATGAACCTTCCGCGATTTTTCGATACAGAGTCGAGCGCGAAAGGCCGGTGCGGGTCAGCACGGTCTTGAGGCGGATAATCCTTTCCTTGTTGTGCATTTCATAACTTCCATTCTCGCCATTGACACAATCCCCCTGCGAACAAGAATTGACGGCACGGATTCGCAGCGCAAGAGCGCCCCGGCCGAGATACGGTGAAGATGCGGCTCACGGCGGTCTAACTGTAGCCAGCGGCGGGAAACGGCGGCGAACTGCGGTAAACGGTGGCGTATGGCGGTGGACGGCGGCAATAGGTGGTGATTGGTAGCCTATGCTTGCACGTTTCTTTGGCAACCGTGACATATAAGCCACGACATCATGCGACTTGGTGGCAAAATATGCGACCCGATGAATTTGGCGGATTTCCGATTCGCACGACATGGCGGAGCCTTCCTTGGGTGGCCCGCCATCGCCACGAACTCATGCTGTATCAGTTCATTCCGCCGCGCAAGAGGGGGAGGCACTACACTGCCGATGGTAGCCAAATGAGTGCTAAAAGCGCGAAATTAGTCGGAAAAGCGCCAACATAGTAGCGCAAGGCAGCCACCAAGATGCGTCCGCTGGCGGAGAGCCAATCTCGGGCACATTTGGAAAATGTGGCGCAATTGCATGATTTGCCCTATATGGTAGTTATGGCACTCATGCCGAAAGGATTACTCAATGGCCGCACCACGCAAGCGGACGCATGATGCGACCGCCAACCCGCCCGCCAGCCTGCGGGGCCATGTCAGCGAGGCAGGCCGATTGAGTCTGCCCGCCGAGCTGCGACGCGCCGTAGGGCTTGAGCGGGGCGGCCCGGTGCGGATCGAACTCGTCGATGGCGCGATACGGATCAGGACCATGAAGGAGGTCAAGGACCGCATCCGCACCTTGGCCCGCGAGAGCGGCCTTGCCGACAAAGCAAGTGTGGCGGATTTTCTCGGCTGGAGAGAGGCCGAACGCGTCAGTGAGGCGAAAGCGGCTGGCAAGCGGTGAGCGGGATCATCATCGACGCATCGGCCATCCTCGCGGCGATCCTGGGTGAGAACGGCGGAGATGCGGTGTTCGATATGCTGGACGATGCGGCGGTCAGCACCGTCAACGTTGCGGAGGTCTATACCTATGCCGCGCTCAACGACTTGCCTACCGATGCGATAGACGCCTTTTTTGCGGATACAGGCATCGAGGTAGCCCCTTTCGATCAGCGACAGGCGGTGACGGCAGGGCAACTCGCCAGCGTTACGCGCAAGGCCGGTCTTTCGCTTGGTGATCGATCCTGCCTTGCATTGGCGAAGACGCGCGGCGCGGAAGTGCTGACTGCTGACCGCCCGTGGGAGCAGATCGCGGATGGGGCAGGACTAACCATCACATTGCTGCGCTGACCGCCATGCCGAAGAACTATTCGGACGTGCCGGTAGGGAACCGGATTCGCGTGCAGGGAACGCTCGGGCGATCCGCGCGTGGCCTTGTCATAACTGACGCGACCGGCGTGCCGTTGTGGACCCTCAACTATGACGGGGACTGCCCTATGTCTCCGGGGATCGCCATCATCGTGGAAGGCGTTCGGTCGGGCTTCGATCGCATCGACGTGGAATGGATTGGCGAGCCGCCGCCCTCCCTCTGATTTGACGAAAGTAACGATGGCGTGGCGCAAGGATAGGAATGCACAAGATGACGGACATGGATGACCGGGCGCGGGATAATTCGGACCGTAGAATCGCGTTACTGATCGACGCGGACAATGTATCGCACAGCAAGATCGCCGCGATGCTGGCGGAGCTATCCAGATATGGCACAGCGAACATCCGGCGAGCTTATGGCGATTGGGCGAACGCGGGCCTCAAGGGCTGGAAAGATAAACTGCACGATTTCGCGATCCGGCCCATTCAGCAGTTCAGTTATTCGACCGGGAAGAACGCGACCGACATCGCGCTGGTGATCGACGCGATGGAATTGCTCTACACGCAGAAGCCGGATGCCTTTTGCCTCGCATCAAGCGATGCGGACTTCACGCCGTTGGTGATGCAACTCAAAGCCAATGGGCATGAGGTCTATGGCTTTGGCGAGCGGAAGACGCCCGCGCCGTTCGTCAACGCCTGCACCACATTCCTCTATCTCGACACCCTGGACGACCCAGCCCCGCCGGTTCCCACACTCGATGCCGCCGCAAAGCCGAAAGCCAAAACGAAACCAGCAGCCAAGGAGAAGACTGCGCCAGCCGATAAGCCAGCCGACAAACAGAAACCCTTGTCGCAGAACACGACGCTCGTAACGATATTGCGAGGGGCGGTCGAAGCGGCCGTGCGCGAGGACGGATGGGCGGCGATGTCGGCAGCGGGAAGCGCAGCCAAGCGGCAAGCGCCGATTGACCCGCGTAACTATGGCGTGAAGAATTTCCCCGCCCTGTTCGCTGCAACCGGCTTGTTCGAGATCGTGAAAACCGATGGCGGCCAAAGCTATGTTGCGGACAAGCGGAACAAGGATCGGACGCCGCAGCCAAACCGATAGAATCAGTTGCCGTTTTCCTCCTGTTCCGCCTTGAACGCGCGCTTGCCGCGCCGCTGCCATAGGGCAAGCGCCTGACCGCGTTCCTCGCCTTGCAGCTTGCCCGCCACGTCAAGGAACGCGCCGTAAAGGGTGGCGCGATCATCGTCGGTCAGATCGACCAGCCCCGCCTTGATGACCAGCCCGCCGAGTTCGATCAAATGGCGCGTTCTCTCCCGCCGTTTCACAACCCATCCCCTTGGGTCCGTTCGCGCCTTGCTTGCCTCAATGCGATGCCGTGCCCCCTTGGAGCGGTAGAGCGCCTTCCGGCTGGCGTTCAGATCGCGGCGCAGGCTTGCGTTGTTTGCCGCGAAAGAAGGCCGCGCCCGCCTTGCGCCAACCCTCCTTTGTGGCAGCGTCCTTCATGGCGACGGCATCGAGCAGCGCGCCCGCGAGTAGATCGGCGTCGAGCGCATCGGCACCCGTCGCGGCGACCAATTCGCCAAGCTGCCGCACGCGCCTTTCCTTGATGGCCTTCGCCTTGTCGGCAAGGGCTTTCAGTTCCGAATCGAAGTCGCGGGGTTTACGCATCGCAAAGTCTCCATTGTGTGACGATGCGGCCATGATAGAAGAAGGCAGGCGGTGACGCAGTAGAGTCGCCGGGACGGGATGACACCGCCTAGTCCTTGCTCGGATTTTATTCGAGAAAGGCGCGCTTATACGTCGTGCCGACGTGCGCTTAGTGGCGTAGATGGATTGCCGTCATGGCAATCTATCACTTTTCGGTTCAAGTCATCGGGCGCGGCGCGGGACGCAGCGCCGTTGCCGCCGCCGCCTATCGCGCGGGCGAGCGGCTGCACGACGAGCGGCTCGACCGTGACCATGATTTCCGCGCCAAGTCGGGCGTCGAGCATAGCGAAATCATGCTGCCCGAAGGTGCGCCCGAACGCTTGTCGGATCGGGCCACGCTCTGGAACGAGGTCGAGGCAACCGAGAAGCGCACGGACGCGCAGCTTGCCCGCGAGGTGGAGTTTTCCATTCCGCGCGAGATGGACAAGGCGCAGGGCATCGAACTGGCGCGCGATTTTGTGCAGGCGGAGTTTGTCGAACGCGGCATGATCGCGGATTTGAATGTGCATTGGGACATTGGCGCGGACGGGCAGGCGAAGCCGCACGCGCACGTCATGCTCACCATGCGCGAGGTTGGTCCCGATGGTTTCGGCGCGAAGGAACGTAACTGGAACAGGACCGAGCTTGTCGAGCAATGGCGCGAGCGTTGGGCGGATCATGTCAACGCGCGGCTTGCGGAACTGGATATTGATGCCCGCATCGACCACCGGAGTCTTGAAGCGCAGGGCATTGAGCTTGAACCGCAAGACAAGATCGGCCCCGCAGCGTCGCGCATGGGCGAGCGCGGGCTTGAGTCCGAGCGCATCGAGCAGCATCGCGAGATAGCCCAGCGGAACGGCGAACGCATCATCGCGGAACCGCGTATCGCGCTGGACGCAATCACGCATCATCAGGCGACGTTCACCACCCGCGACCTTGCGATGTTCGTTCACCGGCACAGCGACGGGAAGGAACAATATGATAGCGCGATGAGCGCCGTTCGCACGTCGCCCGACATGATCGCCTTGGGCAAGGACGGGCGCGGCGATGATCGGTTCACCAGCCGCGAGATGATCGAAACCGAACAGCGGTTGCAGCGCGCGTCCGAATTGATGGCGGAGCGCGAGCGGCACCACACGGACGAGAAGGCGCGCGAGGCAGCTTTGACCAGCGCGGAGGGGCGCGGGTTGGAGTTGACGGGCGAGCAACGCGCCGCGTTCGAGCATGTAACAGGTGAGCGCGGGCTTAGCGTCGTCGTCGGCTATGCGGGGACCGGCAAGAGCGCGATGCTTGGCGTTGCGCGGGAGGCGTGGGAGCGCAGCGGATACGAGGTGCGCGGCGCGGCGCTGTCAGGCATCGCCGCCGAAGGGCTGGAGAACGGCTCCGGCATCGCCTCGCGGACCATCGCCAGCATGGAACATGGCTGGTCGCAGGGCCGCGACATGCTCACATCCCGCGACGTGCTAGTGATCGACGAGGCGGGCATGGTCGGCACGCGCCAGATGGAGCGCGTATTGTCGCACGCCGAGGAAGCGGGCGCAAAGGTCGTGCTGGTAGGCGACCCGCAGCAGTTGCAGGCCATCGAGGCGGGCGCGGCGTTCCGGGCGATCCATGAACGGCATGGCGGCGTCGAGATTACGGAGGTTCGCCGCCAGCATATCGAGTGGCAGCAGGACGCCACCCGGCATCTGGCGACCGGCAGGACCGGGGAGGCGATCCGGACCTATGCCGATCATGGCATGGTCCATACCGCCGAGACGCGGGAGCAGGCGCGGAGCGAACTTGTCGAGCGCTGGGATCGCGAGCGCATCGCCGCGCCGGATCAAACGCGGATCATCCTCACCCATACCAATGACGAGGTGCGCGAACTGAACGAAGCGGCGCGCGACCGGATGCGCGCGGCGGGCGAGCTTGGCGACGATGTTCGCGTGAATACGGAACGCGGCGCGCGGGCCTTCGCATCGGGCGACCGCATCATGTTCCTTCGTAACGAGCGTAGCCTTGAGGTCAAGAACGGCACGCTAGGCACCGTCGAGCAGGTCAATCAGCAGGGCATGACCGTCCGCACCGATGACGGGCGCTCCGTCGCGTTCGACACCAAGGATTATGCCCATGTCGATCATGGCTATGCGGCCACGATTCACAAGGCGCAAGGCATGAGCGTGGACCGCTCCCATATGCTCGCCACGCCGGGGATGGACCGGCACGGCTCCTATGTCGGCATGACGCGCCACAAGGAGCGCATGGCGCTTCACTATGGGCGCGAGGACTTCAAGGACGACGCCCGCCTTGTCCGCACCCTGTCCCGCGAACGCACGAAGGACATGGCGAGCGACTATGCCCGCGTCGAGCCAGCCCGCGACCCGGCGCAGCAATTTGCCGAGCGGCGCGGCATCAGCTTTGGCGAGCGTGTCATGGAGATGGCCCGCGCGGGGGCGGAGAAGGCGCGCGGGATCTTCGACGGGCTGCGCCTCTCGCTGCCCGGTCAGCAGCGCGAGCCGTCGCCCGCGCCCGAACCCCGGCGCGGCATCTTCGACGGGCTGGACCTTAGCGGCGCTATGCCCAAGGCCGAGCGCGACCCGTCCCGCCAGCAGCAGCGGGACCGCGACCCGCAGCCTATGCGCGCAGGCGGCTTGCGCGGTGCGGTCGAGCGTTACGCCAAGGCGCTCGACGCGATCCGGCAGACCCGCGCGCAGGGCATCGACGCCATGCCGCACCAGCGCGAGGCGCTGGACCGCGCGCGCGATGCTCTGGACGCCATCCGGCCGCAAGGCTCGACGGACCTCAACAGCGCGTTCCGGGGCGAGCCGGAATTGATCCGCGAGGCGGCGCAGGGACGCGGCCAAGACGCCGTGCGCGCGATGCAGGCGGAGGCGGAAATCCGCATAGACCCCTTCCAGCGCGCCGACCGCTTTGTCGAAGGCTGGCAGCAACTCCGCGAGCAGCACGCGGAACTGGTCCGCGACGGCAATTTCCGGGGCGCGAAAACCACCGCGCAGCACATGGCCGACATGGCGAAAAGCCTTGAGCGCGATGCCCAGCTTGAATCCCTGCTGGGGCTACGCAGCCGCGAGCTTGGCCTTGAGATCGGGGCGGACATGGGCCGCAGCATCGGCCGCGACCTCGCGGCTTCCATCCCCTTCGATCATGGCCGCGACATCAGCCGCGGCATGGAACGCTAGACAAGGAGAAGTGACAAATGGACGAACAATCCCTGTTGAACGGGCCGGAGGCCCAGCCGCCGACCGGCACGGCGGCGGAGGCGTTCGCGCGCCTGGCGGCGCGGGTGGAGGCGATGGAGCAGCGGCTTGAGGGACGCTTGGCGGTGATCGCCCACGCCCTTGAGCATATCGCCATCGAGAAACAGAGCATCGAGGTTCCCGACTACAACCCGACGCTTGGCAAAATCAATGCCAACATGGTCGAGTTAGCCAAGCACATGAAGGCGCTTTCGCAGTCCGAAGCGTTACGGATCACGCCGGAGAGCATGGCCGAGCGGATCATGGCGGCGGCGGAAGCGGCGCGCGAGGCCGACAGGATCACCATCAAGGAAATGCGGGAGCTTAACCGACAGAGCAACGCCGCAATGAGCAAGGCGGTCGGCACGCTCCGCGCCAAGGAGGATCAGCATCAGCACATGCTCTACGCCATGGGCATCGCGATCCTCGCCATATCCCTCCTATGGCTGATCTATCCGGGATGGGCGGCGAGCATGGCCCCGCAAAGCTGGCAATGGCCCGAACGGGTCGCGCGCCGCACGATGGGCGAGCCAACTTTATGGGACGCGGGTATTCGCCTCATGCAGGCCGGGAACCCGGAAGGCTGGCAGGCCATCGTTGATGCCGCCGACATGCGGCAGGCCAACCGCGACACCATCGCCGCGTGCGAGAGGGCGACGACCAAGGCCAAGGAGCCGGTGCGATGCACGATTAGAACACGAATCCCACATTGAGCGGATCGGTTAGCCACAGGCCGCGAAGACGATATGCCCTTTGCCAGACAGAATCGCTGGTAGGAGAGTTAATCATCCGATCAGATATCGCGTCGGATGGGGCGTCCAAAATATGCAACATTAAGCCCTTAGTATCGCGAAATGGATTCCAAAAGCTTTAAAATCCTAGGCCCCGCCTTATTACCTATTAGCATAACAATGTCCTGCGCGACGACGACATTGGATATAAATCGTTATAGAAGCAGTGATATAATTTTACCACATAGATCTTATGCGAAGATTATTGTGTACAAAGGTTGCACAACTCTGAAAATTGGAGATAAGCTTTTTAATCCAATATGGAGTAGTGATATAGAATTTACGAATCATGGAAGGATAATAAAAATAAGTTCCATAAAATCAAATAATATTACCATTTCTGGCGGAGAGATATCGCCTCCCATTCAACCAGAAGATTCTATTTCTATTATTTGTGACAACGGACTTCCATTTTTCATAGTAAATGAGGTGATGGAGAGACTAAAATGAAGCATCGTTCATTGTCATTATTAATGGCGGTATTTACATTAAATACTACCAGTCAATTAAATGCACAATCTATCGTCAAAGGGACTGAGCCATTCAGGGATGAGTCCGGGGTGACGATTAGTCAACTCGCCGCTTACGAAAAAATATCCATAAAGGAAGCTGAGCAACGGCTTATTTTGATGGCGAAAGCCAGCGTTCTGTCGAAAAAACTGTCTGAGGCATATCCAGAACAATTTAGCGCGATAATCGCAATAAATCAGCCATTTCTTCACTTTGACGTAAGAATGGTTGGAGAAAACGGCAAATCTATACTTGACAAAGTGAAGAAATTTACGTCAGACACAGACTTATTATCCATTATTGGTGCTAGCCCGGGCATTAGATCAGCGAAAGAAACGCAAAATCGCGCCATTTCTATGTATTCTAAGCTGAAATCCATGGGAATTATCGGTGAAATCGCAAGTAATTGTCCGGCGTCAGCGCCAATGGCACAGATTTGAGGTTGTGAATTAAGGAGGATTTGGGCTTCGTCGTAGTGACGAAGGAACGAAGATGAAGCCCAAATCC
>Ga0180219_1001571_pt1 | contig 14551 bp, 12 predicted proteins | sample eDN3rd30CBELigMG_FD_151338 | JGI IMG/M metagenome (GOLD analysis project Ga0180219, IMG submission 151338) | Enriched Miracle-Growth compost microbial communities from Emeryville, California, USA - eDNA 3rd pass 30_C BE-Lig MG (version 2)... ...
AGCTGCTGCTGGTGGTGGGCCTGGTGGCCGCGCTGGCGCTGGCGGTGGGCTGGCGCTGGTTCATCCGCCTGCATTCGCGGATGCAGATCGCCCTGCTGGAAACCCTGGAGCAGGGCAAGGGCGGGCACTGAGCCCGCTCGATCGAGGCCGCGTCAGCGACTGGTTTCGGCGTCGGTTTCGTAGCCCAGCGGGTCGAGGTCGGCTGCCCGCGGCTTGCCGGAGCCGAGCTTCACCTCGCCGCGCAGCAGCTTCAGGGGCGTGGTCACCAGGGCGCGTCTGAGGGCGCGCAGGGCCTCGGTGAGGCGCCAGGAGTTGCTCGCATAGATGCGTTGCAGTTCCAGTTGTGTGCCCTGGTTCTGCGCCTGCGCAATCTTCAGCTGGTCCTCCAGCCGCCAGCACTCATGCTGCAGGAGCTGCCGCTGGTGGGCTTCGTCACGGCGGGCCTGTATGAGATCCCTGCGCAGTTCCCTGGTGTAGTACTCGCGCCATGCGTCCAGCGACACCGGGCGGGAGAGCCCCTCGGCGTTCTCGAGCAGGTTGAAGTGATCGTTGCTGATCATCAGCAGATGCTTCTCGAGCCCGTCGCGATCGCTGTAGATCCGGTCCAGGTCCTGGCGGATCGGCAGCAGCCCCTCGTAGCGGCTTTCCAGCTCCCGCAGCTGCCCGTCGTCGATTTCATCCGCGCAACGACCGTCGGCCTGGCGCTTCAGGAGCCGAAACAGATCGCGGGTCAGGGCCAGCGCCTGGCGCGGGTCTTCGAGCTGTTCGGCGTGGCTGTGGTTGTGACGCAGGGCCGGTGCCAGGAAGTCGGTGGCATAGGCGCGCACGTCCGCCGCTTCGCGGTCGGGCAGCGGCAGTTCGAAGGCCGTCGCAATGCGTTCGAGTTCGTTGACCGGCGCCTCGAACAGCCGGTCGAAATCGACGAACACGCGGCGCTTGCCCTGGGTATGCCGCAAGGCGGCCAGCATGTAGTGGCACCAGAGCAACTGCGCCTTCAGCGGATGAAGCCTGTCGCGCTTGAACAACGAGCCGGCGACGCTCAGCGGATTGCGCACGCAGATCAGGTAGCGATGGTCGATGGCAAGGCTGTCGAACACCGTTTCCCACAGGGGTTGCAGCAGGCTGACCCGTGGGTCCTTGAAGGCGAAGGGACGGCGCTCGGGCAGCTTTTCCTGCAGCAGGCGCTGCGCCGCGGCCCGGTGTTCAGCCCCCAGCCGCTCCAGCTGCAGGGGCTCGAGCCTGTCCCAGTCGTTGTCCAGGGCTTCGCTGATGAGCCGCTGGTTGAAGTTGTGGATATCGAGGTCTTCGAAGAAACCGCGCTCGTTGTTGCCCTTCGCCGCTGGCATCAGGTTGTTGCCCAACTCCACGCCGAGGAGTTCCAGTCCCTTGGTGATGGCGCTGGTACCGCTACGGTGCATGCCGAGCACGACCAGGACCTTTCTTGTTGTTGTCATTATCGGTGCCCCCTTGATTGGCCGCTCCGCGTTACGCCGGATCGGCCTTGGCCATCAATGCTGCTCGCTGGGCCTTGCGTTGTTCGCGTACCACTTCCTTGATCACCCGGTCGTAATGGCCGAGCACCTGGTCGGTTGCGCCGCAGTCGATCGATTTGCCTTTCTCGATCCACAGCACCCGGTCGCACAGCTTGCTCACCGCCTCGAGGCTGTGGGAGACCAGGACCACGGTCTTGTTCGAACGGATCTTCTCCTGCATCGCCTGCTGCGAACGGTCCTTGAAGGTCTGGTCGCCAACCCCGAGCACCTCGTCGATCAGCAGGATGTCCGGGTCCGCGTGCATGGCCACGGAAAAGCCCAGGCGGGCGCGCATGCCGGTGGAATAGCTGGCCACCGGCTGTTCGAAGAAGTTCTCCAGGCCGCTGAATTCGCGGATCTCGTCGAGGCGCGCGCGCACCTGCCGGGCGGACAGGCCCAGCAGCAGGCCGCCGATGATGGCGTTGTCGCGGCCGGACAGGTCGGTCTTGAAGCCGACGTTCAGGGCCAGCAGGCTGGCCACCAGGCGCTTGTGGCGCTGGATGCGGCCATGGTTGGGCTCGACTATGCCGGCGATGACCCGCAGCAGGGTGCTCTTGCCGGCGCCATTGCCGCCGATCAGGCCGAGGGTCTCGCCTTCGTGGAGCTCGAAGGACACGTCCTTGAGCGCCCAGAATTTCTCGTAGCGCAGCACGCCGGTGCGCTGGCGGTAGCAGAGGCTTATGCGGTCGGCGGTGAGGATGACATCGTTCTTCACTACAGGCCTCACAGCATCAGCTTGGCGTATTTGCGGTCATAGTAGTGCAGCAGCCCACAGGCGACCGCGAAGATCGGCAGCGAAACCAGGATCACGTAGGCCAGGCTGAGCCAGGATGGCCAGGCGTTGTGCAGGAGCATGTCCCGGTATGCGGTGATCACCGGCGCCATCGGGTTGAGGTTGAAGAACAGCTTCATCTTCTCGGGCAGGTGGTCGACGCTGAAGAACACGCCGGAAAGGAACATCATCAGCATCAGCACGTTATCCACAACCTGCTTTAAGTCGGGTGCGAGGGGCAGGATGGCGGCGAGCAGGAAGCCGATTGAGACGATAAGAAACAATTGCACCAGCATCACCGGTAACAGTCCCAGCCAGTGCACGCTCGGCACATGGCCGCTGGCGAGCAGGGCGACGATCAGCAGGCCGAGGATGATCAGGAACTTGAAGGTGTTGCTGAGGATGGGGATCAGCGCGAACACGTACTTGGGCACGTAGATCTGCTGGATGATCCCGGCATTCGCCGAGAGGGCGTTGCTGGCCAGCCGGACCGAGCCGTCGAACCATTTCCAGACCACCATGCCCGACAGCAGCATGGGGACGTAGCCGGGGGTGTTCTGGCGCAAGGCGAGGCCGAAGACGATGTAGAAGGCCCCCATGTACATCACCGGTTCGATGATCCACCAGAGGAACCCCAGGAAGCGTCTGGCCACTTCGGTACGCAGATCGGTGTAGACGCCGTAGAGGACGATATCCCTGTACTTCATTTCTTTTTTATTGGATTGAAATGGGGAATCCATTTAACCACAATGCGGTTCCGAAAAAGCCTCGCGATTTTCGTGCGATCACAGCCGAAACAACAAAAAACCAACAAAAAGAGCTCAGGATGCGGTTCATTCAAGCCTTGTTCAAATCGAAGGGTGAAACGCCCCCGCCACTGCCCGCCACCACCCTGATGGTGGTCGGGATGCACCGTAGCGGCACCAGTTTCCTGACCGGCTCGCTGCAGCAGGCCGGCCTCGAGCTGGGCAAGCACAGCACCTGGAACCCGCACAACCTCAAGGGCAACCGGGAAAACCTCGACATCGTCGGCTTTCACGATCGCGTCCTGGCGGAGCGTGGCTTCGCCTGGGACAACCCGCCCGACGCGCCGATCCGCTGGAGCGATGCCGAATTCGCCGAGGCCCGGGCGCTGATCGACGATTACCGCGAGGTGCCGCGCTGGGGGTTCAAGGACCCGCGGGCGATCCTGGTGATCGAGGGCTGGCAGCAGCTGCTGCCTTCGCTGGGTTACGTCGGCATCTTCCGCCACCCACAGGCCGTGGCGCAGTCCCTGGATGCCCGCGGCGGCATGCCGCGCGAGCGCGCCTTCGCCATCTGGGCGGCCTACAACCAGCGCCTGCTGGACCTGCACCGACAGGCGGCCTTCCCGGTGCTGTGCTTCGACGAAGACGAAGCGGTGCTGCACCGCAAGCTCAACGAGGTGCTCGATGAACTGGCGCTGCAGCGCCTGCCCGAGGAGCGTTTCTTCAGCGCCGAGCTGCGCCACCATGTGACGCAGCAGGCCGAAGCCTTGCCCGCGCAGATCGACAGGATCTACCGGCAACTTCAGGCCATCGCCCGCTGAGGCCGGAGTTCCCATGCTGTCATTGCTGCGCAGACCCAAGCTGTCGATCGTCCTGATCGTCTACAAGATGCCCGACCAGGCCGAACGAACCCTGCATTCGCTGAGCGTGCGCTATCAGCACGGCGTGCGCGAGAGCGACTACGAAGTCATAGTGGTGGAGAACCACTCGGATCGCCTGCTGGGCGCCGCGCGCGCCCTGGCGCAGGGCGGCAACGTCCGCTACCACCATCGCCAGGAGACCGAGCGCACGCCCGTGCATGCGATCAACTTCGGCGCCTCGGTGGCCCGTGGCAGCCACCTGGCGATCATGATCGACGGCGCGCGCATGGTGACCCCCGGGGTGATCCGGGGCGCCCTCGACGCCTTCCGCCTGGAGCCCCATGCGGCGGTCTCCGCGCCCGGCTACCACATCGGCCACAAGCTGCAGCAGGTGGCGGTGAACGAAGGCTACAACGAAGAGGTCGAGGCGGGCCTGCTGCGGCAGATCAACTGGCCGGAGAATGGCTATCGGCTGTTCGACATCGCCGTGCTCAGCGGCTCGTGCCGGGGCGGCTTCTTCCAGGCCAACTACGAGAGCAACTTCATCGCCATGTCGCGGCGCAAGTGGCGCCAGCTCGGCGGGGTGAATCCGCGCTACAACGACTTCGGCGGCGGCAACGCCAACCTCGATCTGTACAAGCGCCTCCTCGAGTCGCCCGATACGCCTTTCTACCTGCTCTACAGCGAAGGCTCCTTCCACCAGTTCCACGGCGGCGTGACCACCGGCACCCTGAAGGAAGAGCGCGAGCGCGTCTACAAGCAACTCGACGACCAGGACCGCGAGATCCGCGGCGACGACCGTTCGCCGCCGAGCGTGCGGCCTATCCTGCTGGGCTCGCCGCATCCGCACGTGCTGCGTTTCCTCGAACATTCGCTGACCCAGGTACGACCGCAATGAGCGAGCAACGCCAGCCCTTGCTGTCGATCATCGTCATCGCCTACGACATGCAGCGTCAGGCGCTGAACACCTTGCGCAGCCTGGCCTGCGACTACCAGCAGGATGTCGACGCCGCCGACTACGAAGTGATAGTGGTGGAGAACCGCTCCGCACGGACCCTGGATGCCCAGGCCATCGCCGCGTTGCCGGGGAACTTCCGCTACTTCCTGCGGGACGAGCCGGGGGTGTCGCCGGCGGCGGCGATCAATTTCGCCTTCGCCCAGGCCCGTGGGCGCTATATCGGGCTGCTGATCGACGGTGCGCGCATGGTCACCCCCGGGGTGATCAGGCACACCCTGATGGCCTTCCGCATGAACGAGCAGGCGCTGGTGGCGGTGCCGGGCTTCCACCTGGGCGAGCATGACCAGCAGTTCCACCTGACCAACGGCTATTCCGAAGCCAGCGAGATCGGCCTGCTGCAGTCGGTGGACTGGCCGCGCAACGGCTATGGCCTGTTCGACGTCGCCTGCTGGAGCCCCGGCAATGCGCGGGGGGCGTTGCAGCCGTTCATGGAGTGCAATTGCCTGTTCGCGAGCGCCGAGTGCTTCCGCGAGATCGGCCAGGCCGACGAGCGCTTCCAGTGCCCGGGCGGCGGCATGCTGAACCTGGACATCTACCGGCGCCTGGCGATGCTTCCCGCTACCCAGCTGGTGGTGCTGGCTGGGGAGGGTTCCTTCCATCAGTTGCATGGCGGCGTGACCACCTCCGAATCCGGCCGCCGCGAACAGATCCTCCAGCGTCAGCAGGAGGAGTACCTGGCGATTCGCGGCCAGCCCTACCATTCCCCGACCCTGGAACCCTTGCTGCTGGGGCAGTTCAAGTGGCCGGCGACGCGCTTCCTGGAACGCTCCGCCGAGTGGGCGCAGAAACGCTTCCAGCGCTTCGCCAACGATGGTCGCGATCCCTTCGCCGACGAGCGGATCAAGCGCGAATCGCTGCAGACCCAAGGCCATGTCGCAGACCATTGAGGGGCTGCGCCGGCCTGCGCACTACCTGCCGGAACTGGAGTCGCTGCGTGGCTGGGCAGTCCTGCTGGTCATCGGCTTCCACTATTTCGGCATTCTTTTCGGCGACCGTGGCGACCACGGCCTGGGCGCTGCGGCACCGGCGTGGATGAAGGTGATCGCCGCCGGCAATACCGGCGTTACGCTGTTCTTCGTGCTCAGCGGCTTCCTGCTCAGCCTGCCGTTCCTGGAAGCGTTGCGCCAACGCCGGGACATCGACATCCGGCGTTTCTACTGGGCGCGCGCCTTGCGCATCCTGCCGCTGTACTACCTGGCGATCCTGGTCGCCTGGCTCTTCACCGGTAGCGCGGATGCCCTGAAGGCGCTGCTCTTCATCCCGGTCGGCTTCGGCCTGTTTCCCTTCAGCGTGCCCTGGTGGTCGCTGTGCACCGAGATCCAGTTCTATCTGCTGCTGCCCTGGACCATGTTGCTGCTGCGCTGGCGGTTGGGTCGCTGGGTGGTGGCCCTGGCCTTGCTGGCCTGGGCCGGGGCGCACCTGTACCTGCTCAGCGATCGGCAGTGGCTGGCGGCTCCCGGGCACTGGAGCGTCGCCGACTCGCTGTTCGGCCGAGGGGGCGCCTTCCTCTCGGGGGCGCTCTTCGCGTGGCTGTACAACCGCGGATGGTCGGCGCGATGGCTCGGGCGCCGCGGCATGGCCGGGCTCGTCGGCAGTGTGGCGCTGGCGGCCCTGCTGACGTTGCTGGCCTGGTACGGCGAGGTCGGGCAGCGTCCGGCCGTGGACCGTCTGCCCATGTATCACAACCTGGAGGCCCTGCTCTGGGGCTGCCTGCTGCTGTGCAGCCTGCATTTGCGCGGCGGCTTCAGGTCGTTGTTGCTCAACCCGCTGCTGGAGCATATCGGCAAGATTTCCTACTCCCTCTACCTGGTGCATGTTCCCGTGCAATTCTACCTGCTGTACTGGGTACGCCTGGCCACCCAGCAAATGGCCACGCCCTTGCAGCCACTGCACTGGCTGGCGCTGGTGGGGAGCCTGCCGCTCATCTGGCTGCTGTCCTTCGCCTGCTACCGCTGCATCGAGCGGCCATTCCTCAACCTGAAGGCTCGCCTGCCGGTCTTCGCCAGCAAGCCGGTGGCGATGGAGGGCGCGACGGATGCACGCTGATGCACCTGCCATTCTGCCGGGCAACCGTGAGCGGAGCCTGCTGCTGCAGCGTATTTCCTGTGCTCTGGCCGGCGGCGCAGCCCTGGCGTTCCTGCTGTCATTGGCCTATTTCGCCTGGGTGCAGTACTCGCCGATACCTTTCCTGGACTCCTGGAGCGGCTACATAGGCTTCTACCTGGACTCGGCGTCCTTCCAGGCCTGGTGGCGCCAGCACAACGAGCACCGGATTCTTCTTTCCAAGCTGTTCTTCTGGCTGGACCTGCGATACTTCGCCGGCCGCTCCGTCATTCTGGTGGTGCTGAACTTTCTGCTGCTGGGGCTGGCCTGGGCGACGCTGGTGGCATACGCGCGCCGGCTGTTCGCCGGCTACTCGGCGCAGGGGCGCTGGCTGCTGTACTGCGTCCTGGCGTTGATGTGCTTCTCCTGGCTGCAGCACGACAACGCCGCGTCGCCTTTCCAGAACCAGTTCATCGCCGCCTTCGCCCTGCCGCTGCTGGCGCTTTACTGGCTGGCGGGCGCCGAGCAGGGGCGGGGAGCCTTCTGGGTGGCTCTCGCTCTGGGAATCCTGGCCACCTTCAGCATGATCAGCGGGCTGTTCTGCCTACCGGTGATGGCCGTCTTCAGCCTGTTGCGCTGGGGGCCAGGCCGGCGCTTCGCCATCTGCCTGCTCGCAGCCGTCCTGGTATGGGGGCTGTACTTCTCCGATTACGTGAAAGGGCCAACCACCGATCTGGGCCTGCGGATCCTGGTCGAGCATACGCTGCCCTTCGTCAACTACATGGCTTGCTACATCGGCGGGCCCCTGGCAGTCGCCCTGGGTGGCAAGGTGTCGCTCGCCATGGCGTTCGGCTACCTGGGGCTGGTGCTGTTCCTGGCCCTGCTGATCATTCACCTGCGCAGGCCCGACGATCCTTACAGCCTGGCCTTGCTGGGGTTCGTCGGCTATGCGGTCATCAGCGCAGGGCTCACCAGCCTGGGGCGCAGCATCATGGGGGAGGAGACGGCGCTGGCCAGCCGCTATGCCACCCCCGGACTGTTCATGTGGGCGGCTTTGCTGCTGTTATCGCTGCGCTCGGCGCCGACATCCGTACGCCTGTGGCGGGGGACTCCGGCCCTGGTGTTTATCGCCGTTTTCCTGCTGCTGGCCCAGGCCCAGACCAGGACGCTGCACATCGATTATTGGGCGTTTCCCGACAAGACCCGGCAGGCGGTCCTGTTGGCCTATCAGTTGGGCGAGAAGGAAAAGGCCATGGCCCAACTTGGCGCGGGCGAGGCGCGGGAGCAGTTCCAGCGCGCCAGTGCCGCCAGGATTTCCGTGTTCGACAATCCTCGTTCCGACCTGTCGGCGCTCGCAGCGCTGCTCGGGCGCGATATCGCTCAACTGCCCGGCCGCCCCTGCGAAGTACGGGATGCGCACACAGAGGCGTGGGGCAGCGCCAGGGGCGGGATCCTGCGGGTCAGCGGCACGCTGCCCGAGGCGCAGGCGCGCCGCTTCGACTACCTGGCGCTGGCTGACGGCAGCGGGCGCGTGGTTGGGGTGGGCGTGATAGACAACCTGCCCTGGCTGACCCTCGAGCGGCGTCCGCCGAGCCTGCTCCAGGCGTTTCTCGTCGGGGCCGGCGAATTCGCTTCGGCCAGGTGCCTTGAGACCTTCTGACCCCAAGACGGCCCGTCGGCCGGAGGACCCTGCTTTGATCGGCAGTCTGTACAACAAGAAAACGGATGACACGGTGCAATCTGCGAACGGAGTGATTTCCCGCGTGTTCCATTGGCTGGCGGTCCTGGCCGCGCTGTGGTTCCTCGCCGCGACAGTCTATGGCGCCTGGCTGAACTATTCGCCGGTACCCCTCAGCGACAGCTGGGAGGGTATCGTCAACTTCTACCTGAGGTCGCTCACCGATCCCTGGGCCTGGTGGCACCAGCACTACGACCACAGGATCTTCTTCTCGAAGATCTTCTTCTGGCTGGACATGCGCTACTTCGGCGGCCGCAATCTGCTGCTCATCCCGCTGAACATAGCGCTGATGCTGGCGATATGCTGGACGCTGTACCGCTATGCCCTGCGCATCCTCGGCTCGGCCAGCCCGGAAGTGCGGATGCTGCTGCTGGCCTGCCTGAGCATGATCAGCCTGGCGTGGATGCAGCGGCAGAACATCACCTGGGAGTTCCAGAGCCAGTTCTACCTGGTCTACCTGTTCCCGCTGCTGTGCTTCTATGCCCATGGGCGCAGCGTCGAGCAGGGCGGCAGCGCCGGCTGGGCGCTGGCCAGCCTGGTCCTGGGGTTCTGCAGCGCCTTCTCGATGGCCAATGGCATCTTCGCCCTGCCGATCCTGGCCGTGCTCACCGCCATCACCACGCGCTCCTGGCGCCGCACGGCGCTGGTCGTCGTGGTCGCCGCCCTGGCGATCGGGCTGTTTTCCTTCGGCTACGAGGAAACGCCCGGACGCAAGTTCGGCCCCAGCCTGCTGGCCGATCACCCCTTCAAGGTCATCGCCTATGCGCTGGCCTACCTGGGCAACCCCTTCTACTGGATCTTCGGCAACATCCAGGCGGCCGTCGCCGCCGGCCTCGGTGCCGTGCTGCTGAGCCTCTACCTGCTGATGTCGCCGTTGCGCCGTTCGCCGTTCGTCCTGGCGCTGCTGGCCTACGTGCTGTTCATCTTCTGCACCGCGGGGGCCACCGCCTTCGGCCGCTCGCTGTTCAGCATCGAACTGGCGGCCTCCAGCCGCTACACCACGCCGGCGCTGAGCATGTGGAGCGCCCTGCTGATCCTGGTGGTCGCGCGCTGGCAACTGCGTTTCAAGGCGCAGACCGCGGCCAGGGCGCTGTTCCTGCTGGTTGCCGCGCTGCTGATCGGGCAACAGCAGCGCGCCCTGTACTTCCACGATCCGGATCCGATTTTCCTGGCTCCCCACGGCAAGGCCGTGCTGGCCCTCGGGCTGCAGATGGGGATCGACGACCCGCAGGCGCCGGCGCGGCTGTTCCCCTTCGCCAGTGCCGAGGAAATGCGCCGCTACTTCGGCAATGCGCGCCAGGCCGGGGTTTCCATCTTCAGCGCGGCGTCCGCCTTCCCGGCCAACAGCATCGGCCAGCCCATCGCCGGGCTTCAGGCCACGCCCTGTCCGGTGGAGCAACTGGACGCCAGGCAGGTCGACGCCGCTCACCAGGCCTCGCAGGTCCTGGGCAAGCTGGGAAGCACCGGTGGCAGGCATTACCGCTATGTGTTCTTCGTGGATGGCGAGCAGAAGGTGACCGGGGTGGCGTTGCTGGGCCGCACGGTGCTCGACACCTACTCGCGAACGGCGGGCCGCAAGCTGTTCGATGGCTACGTGTTCGGTGAGCCGCGTGTGCAGACCTATTGCCGCTGATGTTTCCCTGCCTGTGGCAGGTGCGGGGCGCCGGGCCGCCGGCCCCGGACCCGGACCTGCGCGGGTTCTGCGCCAATGAATAGCGCTGACCGCTCCGCCGCCCCGCGCCCGGCCCACATGCCGGGCCTGGACGGGCTGCGGGGTTGCGCCGTGCTGACGGTGATGGTGTTCCACGCCTGGCCCGCCGCCCTGACCGGCGGGATGATCGGGGTGGACCTGTTCTTCGTGCTGAGCGGTTTCCTGATCAGCCTGCTGCTGGTCGAGGAGTACCGCGGCAGCGGCGGTATCAGCCTGCGCCGCTGCCTGCGCCTGTTGCCGGCATTCAGCCTGTTGCTGCTGGTGTTCCTCGGCTACTGCCTGTGGCGTTTCGACGGCAAGGTGCTCGAACGCTACCTGCAAAGCGTGGCGCTGGCGGCCAGCTACACCAGCAACTGGGCGCGGGCCTTCTCGCTGAACCCGGTGGAGGGCCTGGGGCATACCTGGTCGCTGGCGATGGAGGAGCAGTTCTACCTGTTCTGGCCGGTGCTTCTGCTGGGGCTGCTGCGTTACCTCGGCAGCGCGCGCCGGCTGGTGCTGGTGGCCCTTGGCCTGGCGCTGGCGTCCTGGGGCTGGCGCGTGCTGCTGGCCTGGCACGGCGCGGAGGCGGACCGCCTGTACAACGGCCTGGACACCCGCCTGGACGCGCTGATGGTCGGTTGTGCCCTGGGCCTGGCCGAGGGCTTCGGGCTGCTGCGGGCGCTGCGCCGGCCCTGGGCCGGGCGCCTGCTCGGCGTGCTGGCGGTAGTGGCGGTGCTGTACCTGGCGGGCGTCGCCAGCCGGGCGCATTACTGGGTGGACATGCGCCTGTACTACTGGATGCTGGCCGGGGTCGAGCTAGGCGCGGCGTGCCTGGTGCTCAACGTGCTCTGCAATCGCGGCGGCTGGGTCGAGCGCGTGCTCAGCCTGCGCGGCCTGTCCTGGCTGGGGCGGATTTCCTATGGGCTCTACCTGTGGCATTTCCCGGTCTACGTGTTCATGCGCGACGGCGGCGCTTCGCCCTGGACCCTCCTGGGCCCGGGCTCGCTGCTGACGCTGCTGCTGGCCAGCCTGTCGTTCTACCTGCTGGAGCGGCCGTTCCTGCGCCTGAAGCGGCGCTACGCCGGCGCGGCCCCGGCGGAACCGCGCGGCAGCGCCGGCGCGTTGCTTCAGTAGCCGTCCGGGGTGTCGCGCCAGTGGGTGGCGAAGCCCGGCGTGGCTTCGCCTTCCGGCCGGCCGTTGGTGTAGTAGTACAGGGCCAGGGAGCGGCGGTAGACGCCCTCGGGGCAGGTGAGGGGACGGGGATGGCCGTGCAGGGAGGTATCGGTGGTGCTGAACACCACGCAGCGGTTGAGGATCGGCAGCACGCGGGTCGGCGGCCCCTGCATCTGCGCGTCCCAGAGCTCCAGCTCACCGCCGTAGGCGGCCGGCCAGTCGTCGTTGAGGTAGATGAGCACGTTCAGGCGCCGGTCGAGGCCGAAGTCGCGGTGGGTGCAGAAGTCGGTGTGCACCTTGAGGAAGCCGCCGCGGGCGATCTGGTGGATGCCGGCGCCGCGCAGGTTGGGGTCGGGAATCAGGTTGCCGATGCCGGTGAGCTGCGCCAGGTAGGCGAGGAAGGGCTGGGAATTCAGTTCCCAGAACAGCTGGCGGTAGCTGGGGGGCATCCGCAGTACGTCGCGAACGTTGCGCTTGAGCTGCTGGACGTATTCGCCACTGTTCTTGTCGCGGTGCGAGGCGTCGTTCCAGATCGGGCTCTGCTGGTCGGCGGGGTATTCCGCAAGGAGGCGGGAAATGGTGGCGGCCGGGAGAAAATCGTCGATGACGATGTGCGCAAAGGGACTGTTGGACTGGTAGCGTGGCGCCTGCTCGGCGACCCGTTGTTCCAGGCCGGCATAGTCCAGTAGAAGACCGTTCTGGCAGGGAGTGCTTTTCGGCTCCCCGTGCGTTCGGAAGAGACTCTTTATCATTGTTCGGGAATCCTGCTCATGTTCCGTCATCTTCGGCAGTCGGCTCCGGCGCTGCTCGCCCGGGTCCTGCTGGTGGGCTCCATTCTGCTGTTCGGTTCGCTGCAGGGCAATGCTGCCGAATTGTCGCAGCGGCCCAACATCCTGTTCATCCTCTCCGACGACCTGGGGGTGAACGACATCGGCTCCTGGGGCGACGGCAAGGCCCGCACGCCGACCATCGACCAGCTCAGCCGCCAGTCGATCCGCTTCCGCCAGCACTACACCGACAGCACCTGTTCGGTGAGCCGGGCCGCGTTGATCACCGGCCGGGCCCCGGTGAGCATCGGCTTCGAACCCGACGGCCTGGGCCTGTCGCCGGACCTGGTGACGCTGCCCAAGGCACTCGCGCAGCTGGGCTACAGCACCCACCACCTGGGCAAGTGGCACCTGGGCGAGGCGCTCGAATACCCGCAGATCCGTCCCAACCACCAGGGCTTCGACGACTGGTACGGAATGCTCAACCACTTCGTGCTGCAGGGGCCCGATGCCCAGGGCCGGCTGGTGGCGCGTCGGCCGACCTACATCAACCCCTGGCTGCAGCAGAACGACGAGGCGCCGCGGCAGGTCCAGGGGCACCTCGACGACCTGCTCACCGCGCGCGCGGTGGAGCTGATCCGCGCCGGCGCCACGGAACAGAAACCCTGGTTCATCAACTTGTGGCTGCTGGCCCCGCATACGCCGATCCAGCCGTCCGAGACTTTCCGCAAGCGCTGGCCGGACACCCCCGAGGGCAACTATCTGGCCCTGCTCGAACAGCTCGACCACAACGTCGGCCGGGTACTCGACGCGCTGCGGGAAAGCGGCCAGGCCGAGCGCACCATCGTGGTGTTCAGCAGCGACAACGGCAGCCCCAACCATAACCGGGACAGCAACTACCCGCTCTCCGGGACCAAGGCGACCTACCTGGAAGGCGGCGTGCGCACGCCGTTGATGATCTTCTGGCCCGGCCATCACAACGACCGGGACATCGACTCGGTGACCCACATCACCGACATCTACCCGACCCTGCTGGGCATGGCCGGCGGCCACCCGGTCGCCGGCCTCACCGGCCGCGACCTCTCGGCGCCGCTGGCCAAGGAGCGTCCCCTGCCGCCGTTCAAGGACCTGTACTGGGGCGCCGACCTGATGCAGTTCGGCATGATCTACGCCGGCCACGTTCCCGGCCAGGGCCTGTTCTACCGCGACATCTACGGCAAGGTGCTGAATGCCCCGGTCAGCGGGCCGGTCGGCCAGGGGCCGCTGGTCCAGAGCGGCATGCCGGCGTTCACCGCGGAGCAGGCCTCGGCGCGCATCCGTGACTGGGAGCGACGCGTGCGCCCGGTGCCGCTGGACTGGCACCCGCCGAGCGCGGCCAGTGCGGGCTACCTGAGCGGCCGTGACTTCCAGCGCGCGCCGGTGTTCGATTCCTATTCGCTGGGCCTGGGGTTGGGCAAGGCGCCGGGCGACAAGCGCCAGGTGCTGGTCGAGCAGGACGGCGTGTGGCGCCTGTGGCTGGAGCAGGGGCGCCTGCACATGCGCCATGGCGAGGTGCAGGTCGACAGCGAGCCGCTGGCGCTGGAGCGCTCGTGCAACGCGCTGGTGGCCAGCTTCACCATCAACCCGCCCTCCGGATTCCCCTTCCCGGGCCCGGGCGCCAGCCGCTTCACCCTGTACCTCAACGGCAAGGCGGTGATGCACAGCGAACAGGTGCTCAGCCGGCCCGACAGCGCCGCGCCGCTGGCCAACCCGACCTACGTCGGCGGCGACGGCAAGGGCGGGGCGCGTTTCGCCGGGCGCATCGGCCGGCCAGTGCTGGTCGACAAGTTCCTGTTGCCGCAACAGGAGGGCTACAGCCTGGCGGACATGCAGTCGACGCTCTGCCCCAAGCGCTGAGAGCGCTGGAGGCCTACACCGCCTCCAGCTTGGCGTAGCCGAGCATCAGCCACTTGCTGCCTTCGCTGTCGAAGTTCACCTGCACCCGGGCCTGGGCGCCGGAGCCTTCGAAGTTGAGGATCACCCCATCGCCGAACAGCGGGTGGCGTACCGACTGGCCGAGGGCGAAGGGGGTTTCCGGCACGCCGACGCCGCTGAACAGGCTGCCGCTGCGCTGGTTGCCCGACAGCGGCCGGCTCACCGAGTTGGACAGGCGCACTTCCTGGATCAGGCCCGGCGGGATTTCGCGGACGAAGCGCGAGACCTTGTTGTAGGT
>Ga0180219_1001575_pt1 | contig 14528 bp, 12 predicted proteins | sample eDN3rd30CBELigMG_FD_151338 | JGI IMG/M metagenome (GOLD analysis project Ga0180219, IMG submission 151338) | Enriched Miracle-Growth compost microbial communities from Emeryville, California, USA - eDNA 3rd pass 30_C BE-Lig MG (version 2)... ...
CCACGTCGAGCAGGTCGAGCGCCATCATCGTCATGACCAGGAACAGCGAAAGCGATACGCTGGAGATGATCTCGGCCGGCCTGTCGTCGACCTGGACGCCCGCGACGGGCAGCAGGTTGCGGATGGCAATGCCCAGCACCATGCACCACAGGAACTCGGGTATGGTCACCGGAATGTCCGAGAACAGCGCCGCCAGCCATTGCCCGCCGATCACCGCGGTAAGCACGCCCGCCAGCGCCACCAGCACCGAGTGGGTGGTCATGGGCGCGGGTGCCTCGTGGAAAACATGGGTTTCGGCGGCTTGTTCGGCTGCCGAGCGCAGGCCATGCCGCTTGATCAGGAACTGCGCCACCGGCCCTCCGATGATGCCCCCGACCACCAGGCCCACCGTGGCCAGCATCATGCCCAACTCGACCACCATCTGAAGGTTGTTGACCTGCGCAAATCCGTCGGTGTAGGCCGCCGCCGTGCCGTGCCCCCCCGTCAGGGTGATGGAGCCGGCCACCAGCCCGAAGACGGGGTGAAGGTCGAGCAGCCGGGCCATGGCCACACCCGTCAGGTTCTGGATAAGGATAAAAGGCAGCAGCAGCGCCAGAAAAATGGGCAACGCCTTGCCGCCCCGCTTGAGCATGCGCAGGTCGGCGCACAGGCCCACGCCGGCAAAGAACATCAGCAGCAGCAAGGGCTTGATCGACTGGTCGAACTCAATGTGGAAGTCGAAGAACTCGAGCGCCAACGACGCCAGAACGGCGAAGATCAGGCCGCCGGTGACGGGGTCGGGAATGTTGTAGCGGGAAAGAAAGGGAATTCTGCGATTGACATAGCCGCCCACGAGCTGCATGAAGATGGCGACAAGAAGCGATCCGAGCGCGGCAAAACTCATGGGGCGTCCTGGGCTGTTGATGGGCGGCGATGCAACAGTGTATTCGGTTTGGCGCCGGCCGTTGCGGCTATCCGTCCGGATGCGTTGCCGCGTTGTAGCTTATTGCCGGATCCGCCCCTGGGAATCGATGACTTCTTTCAGCTGGCTGAGGTTTTCTTCGAGCATGCGCAATGATTCGTCCACGCCGACTTTCATGCCCTTTTTCACTTCGCCGCGCTCGAGGGCGTGCAAGCTGAAGTCGGCCAGCATGTCAGCGACTTCCTCGGCGGTTTTGGCGCCGTCGGCCTTGAACCACCAGGCCGTCCAGTTGCACATGCCGATGATGGCGAATGCCGCCATCTTGGCATTGACCAGGCGAAAGCGGCCATTGTCTATGCCGCGCTGAATGACTTCGGTGAATTTCTGCAGCAATATGCGGCGGGCCGACTCGGCGATTTTTTGCTGCGCTTCGGGCAGCGAGCCTTCGGCCCGTTCCACCACCCTGAACTGGACGGGGCGGAACAGGATGAGCCTGGCATGCTGGTGAACCAGTTCGCGCAGCGCTTCTTCGGGCGCCTTGCCTTGTTCGACCACCTGCGAAGCCAATTGCTGGGCGGCGATGGTCAACCCTTCGGTAAGGCTGGCGAGAATCTCTTCTTTGTTCTTGAAGTAGTAATAAAGGGCGGAGCGGGAAATGCCCAGTTCCAGGGCAATGTCCTGCATGGTGGTTCCTTCGTAGCCGCGCCTGATGAACAGGTTCGAAGCGGTTTCCAGTATCGCCTGGGGAACCACATTGATTTTTGCCGTTTTCCTTGCCATGCCGATTCCAACCCGGAAAACCCTACTCTAACACGAGTGTCAGTTTTTTGACGAATTACCATCGGCCGGCAAAGAGCCGCATATTCTTCGATTTTTCAAAGGAAAAAGCTGCATTTTTCCCCAAGCATCCAGGGCTATGGACGCAGGGCGAAACACGGTCGATTCCCGGAATTTTTCAATTTATTTGACGCATGTGTCAGTTTTTAGTCTATTATGTATATAAACAGCGAATGAAAAGCCTTGCCCGCCCGTGCAAGACAGCCGGCCCGCAAGGCACTTCTGCAAATTGCTATGGAGACTACCGTGACCAGTCATGACACTCTTGCCGAACTTCGGCTCCACGGCGTTGACCACACCGCGCGGCCAACATGGAAACTGAAGGACACCGTCGAGTTCTATCGCGACACGCTCGGCCTGCCCCTCATCCACACGATTTCGGCGCGCGGCTGGGGACCGGCCACGCATCCCGACTTCCTGCATTTCTTCTTCGACAGCGGCAAGGGCAGCACCATCGCCTTCTTCTATTACCTTGGCAGCAAAGAGCCCGACAGCATGAAAGACAGGCCTGGCCAGCCGCCCGTGCCTTCAGATCATCTGTTCGACGCCACGCACACTTCGTGGCTAGTGGACACCAAGGAAGAACTTCTGGCCTGGAAGGAAAAACTTGAAAGCAAGGGCGTCGAAGTGTCATCCACCACCGCGCACGAAGTCATCGAATCGATCTACTTTCGCGACCCGAACGGCTACTTCATTGAAATCACGCGCAAGCTGCGGCCTGTGGACGAGATCGACGCAACAGACGCCGCGCTGACGCTCGAGGCGGCCATCCGGCTCGAGTCCGAAGAGGGCGGGCCGAAGGCCGAACAGCCGTCCATCGACGCGGTATGGAACAAGAAGGCCAGCTTGCTGGAAGCCGAGCTTGGCGGGCCTGTGGCTTCAGCGCGCCCGGCGGTTCGCCTCTATGTGCTCGACGTCCCCGAGTTTGCCTCGCTGGTCGAAGACGCCCGCGGCCGAAGCGATTGCAAGGTCAGCCAAGCGGGGCGCAACTACCTGCTCATCGAAGCGCAGGATGTCCTGGAGTTCAGGCGCAAAACCCTGAACCTGAAGCCGGCCATCTGGTATGGGCTCTTCACCGGCGGCCTGCACGGCCGCATCGAGTGCTTCGACCGCGACAAGGTGCGGATCGCGCCCCAGTAAGCGTCAAAGCCAGCCCTGTCAGAACGCAACGGACCTCATCATGACTGAACCGCGCAAAAGCAAACGGCCTTCCCTGGGAATCGACTGGTATCCGCAGTCTCCGCCCGCCGACACAGAAACCAGGGCATTCACCCTAAGAACACAAGACGGCGCCGCTGTGCTGGGTACGCTTTATGTCCGGGGCCGGCCCCGCAACGTTGCCTGCCTGATGCACCCCCGCGAGTATTTCGGCGCGCATTACCTGGTGCCGACCCTGCTCGAGCGCGGCATGGCGGTGTGGACGCAGGGCGCGCGCTCTATCGGCAACGACCTGCGGCTGGAGCACGAGCAGGCGGTCGTGGACGCGGCCGCGGGCATCGATTTCCTGCGTGGCCAGGGCTTCGAAAAAATCGTCCTCATCGGTAATTCGGGCGGATCCGGCATCTACAGCTACTACATTCAGCAGTCGTCTCTGGCGCCCGAGCAGCGCCTGGCAAAGTCGGTGGTGGGCAAGCCCACCGGGTTCGCCGGCACAAGCATGCCGCAGGTGGATGGCATGGTCTATCTGGCCCCTCATCCTGGGCAAGGGCGGCTGCTTATGGGCTGCATCGACCCCTCGGTGACCGACGAGCACGACGCCTTGTCGGTCGACCCCGCACTCGATCCGTTCAACCCGGACAACGGCTATGTTGCGGCGCCCGGGGAATCACGTTATGCGGATGACTTCATCCAACGTTACCGCAAGGCGCAGCGCGCGCGGGTCGAGCGCCTTGATGAACTCGCCCGGGGGTTGATCGAACGCCGGCAATCGGCGCGCCGGCGAGTGAAAGAGGGCGAAAGCGATCGCGCTGTGCGCCTGCAGGCTGCCCATACGCCGATCATGACCGTCTGGCGCACCGATGCCGACCTGCGTTGCCTGGACCTCAGCCTCGATCCTTCGGACCGTGCGCCGGGCTCCATCTGGGGCGCCGACCCGCTGGTGTCGAACTACGGCGCCGTGGGCTTCGGCCGCCTGTGTTCGCCTGAATCGTGGCTCTCCACGTGGTCGGGCGTTTCGTCGCATGCGGCGCTCGAAAACACTGCGCCTTCGGTGACGATGCCCGCGCTGCTGATCGAGTACACCGGCGATCAAACCACCTTCCCGCTCCAGGTCCAGGAGATCTTCTCGTGGATCGGGGCAAGCGACAAACAGCATGTCCGGGTGCGCGGAGACCACCACGGCCGCCCGGTTCCCGGCGAAGAAGACTCGGGCCGGCGGGCGGCGGCCCGGCACATGGCCGACTGGCTGGCCAGCCGCGGTTTCGTGTAGTGCGGCGCCTGGGCCAACGACAAATAAAAGGAGACAGAGCAATGACCGGACCGATGAATCGCATCGACGGCGTCCAATATGAAGAGCCCGAGCGCGCAAGCCAATATCTTGCCAGCGGGGCGTGGATGGACGTAACGGTCGGCGACATGCTGCGGCAGACCGCCGCCCGCCTTCCCGGCAAGGTGGCCTTGCTTACCGACAGCGGCAGCGTCACGTTCGGCGAGCTCGACGAACTGACCGACCGCCTGGCTGCGGCGCTGCTCGATCTGGGCCTGCGGCCGGCAGACCGGGCCATCTTCCAGATGGGAAACAACATCGAGACGGCGCTGGCGGTGGTGGCCTGCTTCAAGGCGGGCATCGTCCCCGTATGCGCCATTCCCCAATACCGCGAAGTCGAGATCGGCCAGCTGGCTCGCCTTAGCCAGGCAAGCGGTTATTTCGTCCAGTCCGATACGCCCGGCAGCTTCGACATGGTGGGTTTTGCCCAGTCGATGGCCGATGCGCACCAGATCCAGCATCTGGTCTTCTCGGGTTCGCGCGCGCCCGAGCCGGGCGCCACGATCATGTCCTTGATCGAAACCCATGACGCCGCCTCCGCCCGGGCGCGGCTGGCCCAGGTTCGCATCTCGCCCGCGGACGTGCTGAGCTTCCAGCTGTCCGGCGGAACCACCGGCGTGCCCAAGATCATTCCCCGCTTCCACGGAGAGTATCTTTCCCACGCCGCATTCTGCGCGCGCAACTACGAGATGGACGAAAACAGCGTTTTTCTGTGGGCGCTGCCCCTCATGCACAACGCGGGCCAGCTGTATGCCCTGATGCCCACGTTCGTGCTGGGCCGCAGCACCATCCTCATGCCGGGGGTGGACATTGCGCGCATGCTCACGCTGGTCGAGGCGCACCGGGTTTCGCACATTGCGTCCATCGGCCCCATCGCGCCGCAGATCATGGCCTACCCCGACCTGCACAAGCACGACCTGTCGAGCCTGAAGCTGTTCTTCACCATGACTCGCGCGGACATGCTCGAAGCCAAGATCAATGTGCCCTGCAGCAATCTGTTCGGGATCACCGAGGGGTTGCTGCTGGGCTCGGGCCCTTCCATGCCCGAGCGCGTACGCCACGGCACGAATGGCGCATCCGGCTGCCCGTTCGACGAGATCCGGGTGCTGGCTCCAGAGTCGGAAACCCCCGTATCCCCGGGCCAGATGGGCGAACTCTGCTTTCGAGGGCCTTCTTCCTTGCGCGGCTACTTCAAGGCGCCCGAAGCCAACCTTGCCGCGCTGACGTCCGACGGGTTCTGCCGCACCGGAGACATCGTCACGGCGCATGTCATCGACGGCAAGACCTATTACCGCTTCGAAGGCCGCCTGCGGGACAACATCAATCGCGGCGGCGAGAAGATCGGCTGCGAAGAGGTGGAAGAGTTCGTCAGCAAGCACCCCGCGGTGCTGGACGCCAAGCTCATTGCCATGCCCGATCCGGTCTATGGCGAAAAGGGCTGCATATTCGTCATTCCGCAGCCGGGCGAGGCCGCGCCGAGCGTGGGCGAGCTGGCCGACTTCCTGGTGTCGCAGGGCCTGGCGAAGTTCAAGTGCCCCGAAAGAGTCGAAGTTGTCGAGGAGTTCCCCGTGACAAGGGTCGGCAAGGTCGACAAGCCGGCAATGAAGAAGCAGATTGCCGAAATACTGGCCGGCGAACACACCGGGAAGGCCCGGAGCTCGTCCTGAAGGCCATTCATAAAACAAGGAGACAGGTATGAAACTACTGAGCAAAACGAAGTTGAGCCTTGCGGTCGGCGCCATGGCGCTGATGGCGGCCACGGCAGCCAACGCCCAATTGAAGATCGGGCACATCGGGGCCATGAGCGGCGTGCTGGCCGCATTGGGCGCCGACCAATACGACGGCTTCATGCTGCGCGTGGCAGAGGGCGACGGAATGCTCGGCGGCCAGAAGGTGGACGTGGTGCGCGTGGACGCCCAGAGCAAGCCGGAAGTCGGTCTGCAGGTCGCCAGGGAACTGGTCGAAAGAGAGGACGTCGACATCGTCGTCGGCATGACGGCCTCGAACGTCATCAACGCCGTCCTGCCCTATGTCACCAAGGCTGAAGTGCCGCTTATCGGCACCAACGGGGGGCCTTCGCCCTTTGCGGGCGCGCAGTGCTCGCCGTGGTTCATTTCCACCGCCTTCCAGAACGACGGCGCCCACGAAGCCGCGGGCCAGGAAGCCCAGAACCGGGGCTACAAGAATGTCGTCGTCATCGCGCCCAACTACCAGGCCGGCAAAGATGCCGTGGCGGGTTTCAAGCGCTTCTATAAAGGGCAACTGGCGGATGAGATCTACCCGGGGCTGGGCCAGAACGACTTTGCCGCCGAGATCACGCAGGTGTCGGCGGCCGACCCGGACGCGGTCTATGCATTCCTGCCGGGCGCCATGGGCATCAATTTCATCAAGCAATATTCCCAAGCCGGCATGATGGACAAATACCCGCTCCTGTCGTCGTTCACCGTCGACGACATCACGGTGCCGGCCATTCGCGATGCGGCCGTCGGATCCCTGGTCAGCGCGCATTGGGTGTCGGGCGCCACCAACCCGCAGTCGCAGAAATTCATCAAGTCGTTCCAGGCCAAGTACCAGCGCACGCCGTCCAACTATGCCCTGCAGGGCTACGATGCCGCGTCGATCATCGACGAGGCGATCAAGGCGTCGCCCGCCGCGGCCAAGGACGGCAAGGCGCTGATGCAGGCCATGCGGGCGCTGAAGCTGGATTCCCCGCGCGGCGAAGTCACCTTTGAGCGCAATGGCTTTCCCATCCAGGACTACAGCATCTGGAAAGTCGTCAGCAAGGGCGACGGCAAGGTGGGTTTCGAACATCAGAGCGTCGTGCTCAAGGCCCATCATGACGCTTATGCGTCGCAATGCCCTCTGAAAGGATAGCCATGAAAATCGCAGTCGCAGGCGGTGGTCCCGCAGGAATGTATTTTTCGCTCTTGATGAAAAAACACGAACCGCGCCATGAAATCACGGTGTACGAGCAGAACCCCGCGGGTGCCACCTACGGGTGGGGCGTGGTTTTCTCGGACGTGGCGCTGGGCTTCCTGAAGCGCGCCGACGAGGCCTTCTTCAAGAAGTTCACCGCGGGCCACGAGCGATGCGACTACATGGAAGTCGTCCACAACGGCGTCCACGTACAGTTGCGCAACAACCATTTCTCGCGCGTCGCGCGCATCGAGCTCCTGAGGGTGCTGCGCGAGGAATGCATCGAAGCCGGTGTCGAGTTCGTCTTCGACACCCGCATCGACGATGTTGCGCAGCTGGGCGATGCAGATTTGATCGTGGCGGCGGACGGCGGAAAAAGCGCGCTGCGCACGCAGTTTGCCGGGCACTTCAAGCCCCGCTTCGAGCGGCGCCGCAATATGTTCGCCTGGTACGGCACGCGCCAGCTGTTTCATCCGGTGTCGCTGATATTCCGCCAGACCGAACACGGGGTGTTCATTGCCCATTCCTACCAGTACAGCAAGGATCTCAGCACCTTCCTGATAGAGGTCGACCCCGACACCTGGCGCCGCGCGGGCCTGGACACCATGTCCGACGAAGAGAGCCGCCGTTACTGCGAGAAGGTGTTCCAGCCCGAACTGGGCTCCAACGGCCTGCTGTCCAACCGTTCGATCTGGTTCTCGGCCGACATCGTCAGCAATGAAAAATGGAGCCATGGCAACATCGTCCTGCTGGGCGATGCATTGCGCACCGTGCATTTTTCGCTGGGTTCGGGAACGCGCATGGCCATGCAGGACGCCATCGCTCTGTACGAGGCTTTTTCAGCCTGCGGAAACGACGTGCCGGCCGCCTTTGACGCTTTCGAGCGGGCCCGGCGCAGCTCGTCGGCCGACTTTCAGGAAGCTGCCGCGCGCAGCCTGGACTGGTATGAAAACGTGCAGGACAAAATGTCCATGGATCCGGTTTCCTTTGCGTACGACTACATGCGGCGCACCGGAAGGGTCGGCCATGAAGACCTGCGGCAGCGCGATCCCGATTTCGTCGCACGCTACGAAGCACTGACCGGAATGCAGGCCGGCGCCTCGGCGCATTGAACTTCAATGCGCCGGCATTTCGGCCTTTTTCGGAAACCACAGCACGCTGATCAGGACCGAAGCCAGCGCGCACGCGGCCATGATCGCCGTCAGGCCCAGCCCGCCGAAGTGGGCCAGGGCGCCCGATACGCCCGATATCAGCGCGCCCGAGCCGAACTGCATGGAGCCCATCAGGGCCGAGGCGGTGCCCGCGTAACGGCCCTGCTGCGCCAGGGCCAGCTGGCTGCCGGTGGGCATGAGAAAGCCCAGCGAGGCTACGGCCAGGAACAGGCCGACGCTCCATACAGCGACACTCGTTCCGCCCAGCAGCAGATAGGCCAGCAATAGCGCCAGCACCGCGAAATACGCTACGACCAGGCGCCGGAAGGTGGCCAGCGCGCCGATGCGCTGGTGCAGGCGCGGGTTGATCAGGGCGGCCGCCATCAGCGCGATGGCGTTCACCCCGAATATCAGGCTGAACTGCGTGGGCGAGAGCCCATGCTCCGAGATGAACACGCTGGCCGAGCCGGCGATATAGGCGAAGAAGCCGGCCTGGGCCGTGCATAGCGCCAGGGTGTAGGGCATGAAGCGCTTGTCGGCGAAAATGCGGCCGTAGGTATGAAAAGTACGCCCCAGTTCAAAGGCCTTCCGGTCGGCGGGCCTGCGTGTTTCGGGCAGCAATGAGGCGATCAACAGCGCCAGCACGACACCATAGGCGGCCATGAACCAGAATATGGTGCGCCATGAGCCGAGCTTGTGCAGAAAGTCGCCCACCAGGGGCGCAAGCACCGGCGTAATGCCCAGCACGGCAAGCACCAGCGACATCATCTTCCCCACGGCGGGCCCCGAAAAATGGTCCTTGATCACCGCGAACGCGATCACCATGCCGATCGATCCGCCTATGCCCTGCAGGAGTCTCAACCATTGAAGCTGGGCGATGGTTTCCGTCCATGCGCAGGCCAGAGAGCCCAGGGTGAAAATGCCAAGACCCAGGTAAGAGAGGGGTTTGCGGCCGAATTTGTCCGACAGCGGGCCGTAGGCCAACTGGCCCAGCATCAGCCCCACGAAAAAGGCCATCAGCGTCAGCTGAACGGCACCTTCGCCGGCATTGAGCGAAGCCGCCATGGACGGAATGCTGGGCAGGTACATGTCGATCGCCATCGGCCCGGTGGCAGCAAGCATGCCCAGTACGAAAACCATAGAGCCTTGACGGTTGGCGCTCATGAATCAAGTCCGCTGACAGCAAAGCGGCCTATTCTACGAGAAAGCCGCCAAGAAGGCGGCTTGATGCTGACAGATTGCTGAACCGCGCTGCCGGCCTGCGACTACGCCTGCCGATGTGCCCACGCCCTCGATGCGACTGCGCCCGCCGAGGCGCCCGCGCCGGCTTGTCTCGTCAGCGGCTCCAGCCGGCGATCAGCAGCCAGGCGGGCACGGAGAGGGCCGCAGCCGCAAGCAGAGGCGGTACAAACCGTGGCGCATAGGTGTGCAGCAGCAGAACGGCCAGGGCGGCGAGGGTCAGTTCGCCCGCCCATACCGCCAACCCTATGGACGTTCCGTGGCGGGCGATGGGCGGCAGCGTGGACACGATCAGCAGCAGCCACCCGAAGACGGCCAGCACGGCGGGCCGGACCAGCGCCGGCCGGTCGCCGAAGACCTGCTCATGATGCCGCGCCATGCCCAGCGCCAGCAGTGTCAGGCCGCAGAACGCGAGGGCGAGACTGGTCCAGTTCATGGCGACACCCCCTCGATGCCTTCGGCCGGGGCCGGGGCGCGCTTGCCCGCTTTTGCCTGCGCGGGCCTCAAGAAATAGACGCCGGCGGCCGACAGGGCGGCAAAGGCCAGCAGTGCGAAGTCCATGCCAGCGGCCACCCAACTGCCGTGCGACACTGCGGCCAGCAGGCTGCCTCCGCCCCGAAGCAGGTCGTGCAGGGGCAGCAGCGCCAGCAGCAGGGCAAGGGCGCCCAGCTGTTCCTTCCAGGCTTTGCGGTGCGGCCTGAAGCAGGCATGCGCCAGGCAGGCCAGCCACGCAATGAAGAATGCATTGATCTCCCAGTCGGCGCGCGCCTGCATCGGCACGGGCAGAAGCCTGTTGGCCCAGAAATAGGCGGCTATGGCAATGGGCAGCCCAGCGATGCTGGCCACGTTAAGGCTTTCGACCAGGCGGTGGCCAAGATGGCTGCCCTGCTTGCGGCGCTGGGGCAGGCGCTTGACCACCCACAGGACCATGCCCGAGGCGACCATGGCCGAGCCCAGCACGCCGCCGATGAAGAACAGCCAGCGCAGCCAGGTGTCGGCAAAGCGCAGCAGGTGCAGGCTGGAGAAAACGTTATAGATGGCCGAGAACGCATCGGGCCTGGCTTGTTCTGGCGATTCCAGCAGTGCGCCGCTGGCGCCGTCGAACAGCATGCGGCCGCTGCGGCCCCGGTCCAGCAGGCTGCCGGCGCCGCGTTCGCGCAGTTCGACGGTGGCGAGGTTGGTGCCCGGGTCGGTCACCGTGATCTGCTCCACGCCGTTGGGCCACTTGGCCTGCGCCTGCCGGACCAGGGGGCCGATGGCCGTGAGGGCCGCCGGTGTCTTGTCGGCGGCCGGGGCCGGCGCGCTGGCGGCCGTCCGGTTGCCGCGTTCGGAGAAGAAGGCCTGCCTGTCGCCGCCGTAGGCGCTGTCCACGCCCCAGGGCATCAGCATGAACATCAGCAGCAACAGCCCGCTGTAGGTGATCATGAAATGAAAGGGCAAGGCCAGCACGGCCAGCGCATTATGCACGTCCATCCATGAGCGCTGCCCCTTGCGCGGGCGAAAGGTAAAGAAGTCAACGAAGATCTTCTTGTGCGTGATGACGCCGCTGATGATCGCCACCAGCATCATCATCGTGGCGATGCCCACTATCCATCGCGCCAGTATGCGCGGCATGCCGTACAGTTCGAAATGGAAGCGGTACAGGAAATCGCCCCCGCGCGAGGCGCGCTCCTGCAAGGGCTGGGCGGTGGTGCCGTCCAGCACCGCGCTTTGTCCGCCGAACTTGCTGCGGCGCTCGCCCTGCTCGAACCAGCGCACCTGGGTGGTGGGGTTGCGTGGGCCGGGCAGCGTAATGGACCACAGCGATGCATCCGGCGCCATGGCCTGCATGGTGTCGACGGCCCGCTGCGGCGCCTCGGCGTGGGCCACCGAGGCATGCTGGGCGGGCTGCATCCAGAAGCTGATCTCATCGCGAAAAAAGCTCAAGGCGCCCGTGACGAAAACCGCGTACAGCAGCCAGCCCAGCAGCAGGCCCGACCAGGTGTGCAGCCAGGAGTTGGCCTGGCGGAATCCGAGCCCGTTCATGCCGCCACCCACCTGAAAGCCAGATGGGCCGCCGGCAGGGCCGCCAGCACGGCGGCCACCGACCAGGCCCGGCGCGCCGTTGCCGCGCTGTAGGCCCAGATGACCAGTGCGCAGTACAGGGCGAACGAAAACAGCGTGGCCGCCATGACCGCCTGGGCGCGGGGCAGGGGCAGCGCCAGGCCCAGGCTGGCTGTGGCCATGGCGGTAATGGCGTAGCCGCCCGCGACGGCCAGCAGGGTGCGCGACGCCACGTTCCAGCGATGCCCGGCCGGAGACAGCTTGGCGCCGGAGCCGGAGGATTTCTTTGTGCTCATATTTAAATGCGAACGCCTATCAATTTCATTTTCGCGCATATAATGCCGTTTTTAGCTGATGGCTGTCTGACGGGAGCTTTGCCGGCCCCGCTGTTTATCCCCATGAAACTTCTCATCGTCGACGACCACGGCCCCCTGCGGGGCCTGCTGGGCGAGCACATGGAGCGCTGCGGCTTTGTCGTGGACCAGGCAAGCACCGGCAGGCAGGCCCTGGACGCCCTGGAAATGTCGCGCTACGACGCCATGGTGCTGGACATGGGCCTGCCCGACATGGACGGCATCGACGTGCTGTCGGCGCGCAACGCCAGCCGCAACGGGCCGGTGCCCTGCATCGTGCTGACGGCCCGCGATGCGCTCGAAAGCAAGATTGCCGGCCTGAACGCCGGCGCGGACGACTATGTGCTCAAGCCGGTGGAGGTCGCCGAGCTCGAGGCGCGCATCCGCGCGGTGCTGCGGCGCTCTTCCCACGGCTTCATTGCGCTTGCGCAGGGCAATCTGTCTTACGAGCCCGAGTCCAGGCATGTGACCATAGCGGGAAAAGTGCTGCACTTGCCGCGCCGCGAGGCCATGATGCTCGAAGAACTGCTGCGTTCGGCGCCCCGCCTGGTCATCAAGGACGTGCTCGAAGAACGCCTTTACGCCCATAGCGAGGGCGTCACGCTCAATGCCATCGAAGCGCTGGTGTCCCGCCTGCGGCGCAAGCTCGAATCCGCGGGCGCCAGCGTCCGCATAGACACCGTCCGGGGCCTTGGCTACCGCCTGGTTGCCGAAGCGGGCCAGCATGTGCAGCCATAGCTTGCGATGCCGGGTGCTGGTTTCGCTGCTGGCGGCCTTTCTGCTGGGCTTCGGCGTGCTGGCATACCACTTGTTCGATACGCGCGACCAGTTGCGGCGGGGCATGATGTACATCCATGCGCAAGAGATCGCCGCAAACCTGGCGATGCAAGGCGAGCTCGACCAGCTGCCCCTGACACATGCGGGCGGCGAGCTTTCCTACACGCTCTATGGCCCGGATGGCGAGATGCAGTGGTATTCGAGCAATCTCGAGCGGCCGCGCCGTCTCAAGAGCGGTACCTTTGCGGAAGAAGTAGACAGCTTTCGCTGGGCCATGAACAGCGGCCGCGTCATCAGCGTGCCGGTTCGGCTGGCCGACGGTTCCACGCTCATGGTCGCCAAGGAAGACCGCCTTGAAAGCCGCATGATCGACGATTTCCTGCAGGCCCGGGTGCGGCAGGGCCTGGTTGTGCTCCTGCCTTTCTGCTTGCTGGGGCTGGTGCTGGTTCTGGGCCTGCTGCACTGGACCCTGCGCCCGGTCAGGCAGGCGGCCCGCCTGGCCGCCGACATCGGCCCAGATGAACCGGGCCGGCGCATTCCGCTGGACAAGCTTCCGCGCGAAGTCCTGCCCTTGGCCACGGCGGCCAACGATGGCCTGGACAAGCTTGCGCAAGCCTATGAATATGAACAGCACATCGTCGCCGACGCCGCGCACGAGCTGCGCACCCCACTGACCGTGTTGAGCCTGAGGCTGCAGAAGTTCCGCCGCGAGGGCAAGGTCGACTGGGAGGCCGTCCAGGCCGATGTCGCCCAGACCTGCAAGCTCGTGAACCAGCTTCTGCTTCTGGCCCGCGCCGACCGCGGACAGGCGCAGGCGCAGCCGGATGCGCATCGCACGCCTCTGCCGCGCACTGTGCGCGAAGCGGTGACCGGCCTGCTGCCGCTGTTCGATGACCGCGGCCGCGCGGTAGAGGTTGTGATCGAGGCCGAGCAGGCCTGGGTCAGCGGCGATTCCGACCAGCTTCGCGAGGCCATACGCAATGTGATCGAGAATGCGCTGTTTCATGGCGCAGGTACCGTGCGGGTGCATTTGGCGCCGGCACCGAACGGCGTCCTTGACCTGGACGTCTCCGACGAGGGCGAGGGCGTTGCCCTGGAATCGCAAGAAACTCTGTTCCGGCGCTTTCGCAAGGGCAGGCAGGGCAGCGCCGGCTCGGGGCTGGGCCTGGCCATCGTGCGCCGCGTCATGCGCAACGCGGGCGGCGAGGTGAGGTTCATCAGCGCCGCCCCCTGTGTGGTACGCCTGAGTTTCATTCCGGTGGAGTAATGGCCGAATAAAGCTGCAGACGCAATCCGTCGGGGCTCTGTATATGGACTGCTCGCCGCACAGCATGATATGCGTCAGGCTTTGGTCAGAGTCCCTCCTTACAATCCCCTGGCTTCAACAAATAATAAGACTGATTCGCATTTGTGTTGTGTAAATGCGATGTCTTGGTTCGTTCAAAAAGTACAAAGGGGAATCATGCTCGTTCGTTCATCGATCCGCCATGCGGCTACGCTGCCCAGGCGCCATCGTCTCGCATACGCCACCATCGCCGTGCTTGCCGCGATGGCACTGCCCGCCTCGGCGGCAGGCGAAGAAGTTACCGTCTTGCCCAACGTCGTGGTCACGGCTTCAGGCTTCGAGCAGATGATTGCCGACGCGCCCGCCACCATCACGGTCATTCCCAAGGAAGAGCTCGAGGGCAAGGCCTACCGCAACATCACCGACGCCCTGCAGGACGTGCCGGGCGTGTCCATCGAAGGCGGGGCGGGCGGTAAGCTCGAAAGCACGCAGGTGAACATACGCGGCCTGGGCGAATCGTATGTGCTGTTCCTGGTCGACG
>Ga0180219_1001578_pt1 | contig 14509 bp, 16 predicted proteins | sample eDN3rd30CBELigMG_FD_151338 | JGI IMG/M metagenome (GOLD analysis project Ga0180219, IMG submission 151338) | Enriched Miracle-Growth compost microbial communities from Emeryville, California, USA - eDNA 3rd pass 30_C BE-Lig MG (version 2)... ...
TCTCGCGCGCGCAATGACGCCGCTGTTTCGAGCCCGATGAAGCTCGCGCCGACAATCACGACGCGCTTCGCATCCTTGGCCTTGGCGATCACGGCCCGACTGTCGTCGAGCGTCCGGAGATAATGGACGTGCGGAAGATCAGAACCGGGAATATCCAGGTGAACGGGGCTCGCCCCAGTTGCAAGCAGCAGCGCATCGAAGGTTACGTGGCTTCCATCGGCGATCATGACGGCGCGCTCAATCGGATCGATCGACGCGACACGGGTGCCGATACGCACGTCGATCTTCTGCTGCTTGTAGAAGTCGGCCGAGCGCAAGGGAATCCAATCCTCAGACGCGTTCCCTGCCAGATAATCCTTCGATAAATTAGGCCTATCATAGGGTAGCGCGTCGTCCGCGCTCAGCATCGTGATGCTTCCCTCAAATCCCTGGCGCCGCATCATCTCCGCCGCCGCATTTCCCGCAGCGCCGCCGCCAACGATGACGACGGAACGAATGTGAGAATCGGGCTTTACTTGCGGTTTCGAAGCAACGTCGATTTTGGAGCGAACAAAAATCTGGCCGTCATTTTCTTCCACGCGAAAACATGGCACCGGGTTCAATGCGGGCGCGCGCAACGCTTCTCCCGTACGAAGACTGAAGCACGCGTGGTGCCAAGGGCAGCGAACCGTATCGTCAACGATAAGGCCTTCCGCGAGCGGCCCATTATAGTGCGTACATGTGGCGCCGATTGCGAACAGTTCCGTGCCTCGTCTGGCGAGTAAAACCGCTTCGCCGTCAACATGACCAAGCAACATGCCGCCATCGGAAAGCTCGGTCGCGGCGATGCCCTTTTTAAGATCCGGTCCAGATAATTGCTGATCTTGTGACATCTGCCGCTCCGATTTACCCCGCTCTACGCATATATCTTAAGCCCCGTTTGGGCTGTTGCGGGTCGCCTCAAACAGGAACCACACACGACGCTCGGTTTCGTCGATCCAGTTTTCGAGTAAGCTCGCGGTCGCGACGTCTTTGAGCTCATCGCAAAGGCCGTGAACTTCTTGCATCCACTTGACGAGCTGCAGGTTGTCGTCACGCAATTCAGCCAGCATATCCTCGGGTGAGACATAGTCAGCATCGTTGTCGAGAATACGCTGCATCTTGCTGATCTGCCCGATCGATCGAAGGGTCGTGCCTCCGACTTTGCGCGCGCGCTCGGCAATGTCGTCCGTCATGTTGTAGATCTGCGTGCCCTGCTCATCGAGAAGCAGGTGGTAATCACGAAAGTGGGGCCCCGACATGTGCCAATGGAAATTCTTTGTCTTCACATAGAGCGCGAACACATCAGAAAGGAGAACGGTCAGCGCGCCCGCGATGTCCTTGATCGCGTTGTCACTGAAAAGCGATGGTGTATCGAGGGGAGCCTTACGCCGGGCTTTGGCCGATTCTGGCTTCATGAGACTATTCCTTTACAGTTTGCTTCCTGGGGGAACGAAGAAACGCGTTTGACTGTCGGTTGGCATAACGCACATCGAGCCCAAACGCTCCGCGCTGCGACACTATCTTTGGGATAGTAGTCATGCCGTCACCTCCGCCGCCACGGCTTTGAGCACCGAAGTCATTTGGGAGACAACTCTTTGCGTTACCTCGGTAATCCCATAGCGGTTCGCGAGCCATGCCGGGTCAACATAGGATAGCCAATTTCGCTGCGCCGCGTCTTGCCACGCGAGTACGCGGAGGGGCAAATCGATACCGATGAGCTGCGACGCTTGCATCACGAGCGTGCCGGCCCGAGGATTACCGAATATCAAAACTTCGGTCGGCCTTAAGTCCAAACCGGCCTTGGCCGCCGCGCCGGCATGATCGATCCTTGCCATCACCGTCATGCCATGACTTTCGATGGCCGCCGCCAGACGATCCAGAGTTTCTTTCGGAGCGTACGGGCTTGGAAGCGTAATAAGCCCTTCGGGACTTAGGGCTGCGGTCGGATTCTCAACCATCGCAAACAAACTCACATAGCGGAATATCGCTATTGCAGGTCGGAAGGGTTCGGCGGCGCGCTCACGAGCAGAGCGATACCAACAGTATGCCTCGGCCGCGATCATTGTCCATCGATGAGTTCCACTACAATGCCGCACGGCCCTGAGGATCGGCGCAGAAAGGCGTCGGTCCTTTGTGGTAAACAATTGCTGACGCGTGCCCTATTGCGCGGACATCGCTCCTCGAGAAGGGCCGACGGCCAACTTTGCAGTTGGATAGACCTCTGCGGCTTTGGGGCTGTCACAGGACTGTCGCCTGCGGGCCCTACGAAATTTGGCCACCCTCGTTTTCGTGACACCAAACCGTAGCTAGGTCCAATGCTGACTCGCCTTTGTCTGCCGCTGTGGCTCGCTCTTTTTTCTGCGACTGCGCCCGCTTTAGCCGACTCGCCCCGCCATAATGTCATCCTGTTCGTTCCCGACGGGTTGCGCGCTGAAATCGTGTCTCCGGAGCTTGCACCGACAATCGCCGACATTCGCGACAAGGGTGTTCATTTCGTGAACAGCCACTCGCTCTTTCCGACGTTCACGATGCCCAATTCGAGCGGCATGGCGACCGGCCATTATCTTGGCGACACTGGTGTTTTCGGAAACGTTCTTTATGCCGGATTTCCTATCAAGAACGCCAATGCAGCACGCATCGCATTCATCGAAAACGACGCCATCATCGGCGACATTGATGAGCATTTTTCCGGAAACTTCATTGACGAGGAAACAATCCTGCATGTCGCGCATCGTGCGGGTTTCAATACCGCCGCCATCGGCAAACTTGGACCCACGCTTATCTTCGATCATACGTCGCGCGATGGAGCCACAAGCGTCATCGTCGATGATGCGACCGGTTCAAAGGTCGGGATTCCCCTGGCGCCGTGGGTCAGCGATGCGATGACGTCGGCCGGTCTTCCGATCAAGACTCCGCCGCGTGGCGACAACGGCAAACATGGCGACGCTGATCAACCCGGAACGAAGGTCGCGAATGTCACGCAGCAGTCCTTTTTTGCCGATGTGCTCACCAAAGTCGTCCTGCCGAAATTCAAGAAAGACGGAAAGCCCTTTGTCATCGTTTTCTGGTCACGCGATCCCGACGGCACTCAGCACAATCAAGGCGACAGTTTCCTGAGGCTGGAACCGGGCATCAACGGGCCGACTTCAATGGCTGCAATCCGCAATGCCGATAACAATCTCGCCGCGATCCGCACGGCGCTCAATCAATTGGGATTGGCAGATACGACCAATATCCTCGTGTCCTCGGATCACGGATTTTCCACGATATCGAAGCAGAGTGCGACAAGCGGCGCTGCAAGAGCGGACTATGCCGACGTTCCCACCTCGGCGTTGCCCCCGGGGTTTCTCGCCATCGATATCGCCACGGCGCTGAACTTACCGCTGTGGGATCCAGATAGCGCCAACGAACGCATCACGAGCGGAATGCACCCAAAGGACGCGAACGGATACATCGGCGACGACCCAAAAAAGCCGAAGTTAATCGTCGCGGCGAATGGCGGCTCGGATTTCATATACGTGCCCGATGGCGATCAGGATCTCTTACAGAAGACCATAGATGCGCTGCTGGCCCAGGATTATGTGAGCGGCCTTTTCGTCGACGATGCACTCGGCAGCTTTCCAGGATCGCTCCCGCTTTCGGCAATCAATCTCAGCGGAGCCTCGTTGGGCCAGCGGCCATCCATCATCGTCAACTTCAAGAGTTGGGCGACCGGCTGCGCGAAGCCTTCAACCTGCGGCGTGTTGGTTTCGGACACCGGCCTGCAACAAGGTCAGGGCATGCACGGCAGTTTCAGCCGCGCCGATACGGCGAACTTCATGGCCGCGTATGGCCCCGACTTCAAATCCGGCTTCGTCGATCCAGCACCCGCCAGCAATGCCGATATCGGCAAAACGATCGTTGCCATCTTGGGATTGCTTCCAATGGAACACGGCAAGCTCGTGGGGCGGCCGCTTGCGGAAGCCTTTCCCAATGGCATGGTGCCGGCGTTCGAAAAGAAGACGCTCGTTTCGGAGCCATCGCCCGCCGGGTTAGCTACAATTCTCAACTATCAGACAGTCGGCGATACGAAGTATTTCGATGCCGCGGGATTTTCTGGCCGCACGCTGGGCTTGAGTGCTCCGTCAACGGCGAGCAATCGTGACTGAAGCCCCTGTGCAATGCCTATGTGAGCGGATACGATGCGCTTATGTATATCCGCGCTGTCGCATTAGTTGGCGTTGCCGAACATCGCCAACGCACGGCGCGCGGCGCTTCGCCCGGCATCGCCTTCCTTGGCGACGCTCATATCGTTTCCACGCCAAACAAAGGTATCTCCGATCCAACCTTCGAGCCAGATGACCGGCAGCAAAAGGTCACGCATCATCCAGGAGAGCGGAGACAGCCTGCTCAAGTGCCAACCGGCTGCCCAGGCCAACAGCGCTTCCGATCCAAGCCATATTGTAGCGAGCGCGGACGTCGCGAACAGCGGATCGATACCGTAGCCCGCTGCCGCCATGCCTCCTGCGATTACGGGGAAGACGCTGCCGGCAAGGATTTCGGGAATATAGAAAACCCGAAACGTGGCGCGCCGCAGCCGAGCCCACCGGACTTGCCGGTCCCACACTTGCCGCAGCGTTCGTGGCCCCAGCGGCTGTTCGAAGGGACGGTCGACAAGGCGCACATTCAAACCATGTGCACGCACGATCTTCGTCGCGGCGGCGTCCTCGGCAATTTCACTGCCCAGCGCTTCGATGCCGCCGGCGGCATCGAGAATATCGCGCCGCCACAGCATCGATTTTCCCTGTGCAAATCCGAAACCGGCGGTATCCGCCGCCGATTGCCAACGCGCCTGGTAGGTGTTGAGAAACGCACATTCGAGTTCGGCCCAAAGGCCAACGGGATGACTTCCGACAGGCGGAGAACACACCAATCCGACATCTGGCTCGAAACTCGCGAACAAATCATCGAGATAATCGGACCGCATCAGCACGTTGTTATCGGCGAGCACGATCCAGGGGTATCGCGCGGCTTCCCATCCCTTGACGATGTTGTTCAGCTTCGGATTGCTTGTCGGTATATCGTCTCCGATGAGCAGCCGCGCCGGAATTTCCGGGTGCTGAGCCATCAGCGTGCGGACGAGCGGCACGGCCGGATCGCTTTCACGCGCGGCGCAAAATATGATCTCGTACGGCGTGCCTTTGAGGCCGAACGTCGATCGAAGCGTCAGATTGTCGAAATGATCGAGCCCACAGACCGGCCGGATGATCGTAACCGGCAACGCGTGTAATCCGCGCCGTTTTCGATGCGAGAGGAGCCGCCAAATCGCAAATGCGATCGTGACGAGATGCGTTATCGTTGCAAGCGTGCAAAAGATCAAAGCCGCCGCAGCCAAATCGGCCATAGCTCCTCCGTCACCGGGACTACCGCTGAATTTCAGGATTTGATGAAATATCGACGACGGATCAGCGACAGTCGCGTGACAGGCGTCGAGACGCGAGCGTTCTGCTCACCGACGCGTACGCACCGCCACTGGTATTCTTCATGGTCGGGTTAGTTGCCCGCTGCCGAAGCCCCGGTGATATGACGGAGTAAATAGATGGCGCACATCGCCCCAAGAAGCGCGAGCGCAACCAAACCGATGACCGAGACAAGGCCTTCATTGAAGCCAAATGTCACCAACGCCCAGTATGCGATCGCCGATCCGGCAACGCCGCCGAGCGTGGCGACGATAATGTTGACCGCCCCCCGTAACGACAGGCCGTAGAGTAGACCGACAATCAGGCCCGGATATAACGACGGCCAAAAATGATCGCCCATACGCATGTCTCCGCACGTTGGAGTATTGTGATGCCGCCCCTTCCAATCGTCGATTGCTGCGTTTGGTGTCAAGGCCGATCAGGTGGGGCCTCATATCTCTTGCTCACGGACTCGCGCCTAAAAAAGCCGGCGCTCGAAAGCGCCGGCCACAGGTTCCAAGACTAGGGTCTTGCATTCCAGTTTTGCGATGAAGATGGCGGCCGCCGCCGACGGGCGACCGCGTGTGCGATCGCCGCTTGCTCCGCTAAAAACGGATTGGCGAAACGTCGTCCTTCAAGGGCATTGTAGCTCTTAAGGGCGGCGTGAAAGCGATATTCCCTTTCGCCGTCTTCGCGAATGACAAGGCCGGCCTGGTCGTCGCCGACCTCAATAACGTAAGATTTGGACATGCTTCGTGTCTTGCCGGCACAATCGCCGGCATCCTCTGACAATTGAATCTGATGGATATGTGCCGAAACGGCTGTTACGGGCTCAGCAGCAACAGCACCGCATCTCGATGAGGCGCATGCTCGTCGTGGGTTGGTTATCGAAGCGGCACATTGTCAGGTCTTTCATAGCGGTCTCCATATTGCGGAGCCCACGCATCGGCGTGGAGCTTAGCGTTTGATGACGCGGCGCAAGTCGCTGTCGAAAATCACCGCGGCTGGCCCCAAGTGGATGCCAGCGGTGCTCAAGAAACCGCACATGGGGAAAAAGGTCAAAGAAGGAAAATTGCATTGCATTTCATGCCGGTTCTGATCGAAATCGGCGCGGAAAATGAGCGGATCGCATTGAAAGTCCGCTCTTGCGTGCTAAGCCCTTGTAATGGGGCGCCTATTTACGCGGCTAGGGGAATTTGGGCATGAAGATCTGCATGATCGGCGCCGGCTATGTCGGCCTGGTTTCGGCCGCGTGCTTTTCCGATTTCGGTTGGACGGTGACGTGCGTCGATAAGGACCCGGACCGCCTCGCCGATCTCAAAGCCGGCCGCTCGCCGATCTACGAGCCCGGACTTGAAGATTTGATGGAGCGCAACGTCAAAGCTGGACGTCTTATCTTCACGGACGTGCTTGGACCGGCGGTGGCCGATGCCGACGTGGTGTTTCTCGCGGTGGGCACCCCGATGCGGCGCGGCGATGGCTATGCGGACCTCTCCTACGTTTTCGCAGCGGTCGAAGAAGCCGCGCAGCATCTCGACGGCTTCACTGTCATCACCACGAAATCGACGGTGCCCGTCGGCACGAGCCGGGAGATCGAGCGGCGGCTGAAGGCGAAACGGCCCGACGCCGACGTGGCGATCTGTTCCAATCCCGAATTCCTGCGCGAAGGATCTGCGATTCAGGACTTCACACATCCCGACCGCGTGCTCGTTGGCTCCGACGATGCGCGTGCTCAAGAGATCATGGAGCGCATCTATAAGCCGCTGGCTTTGCGCGGTTCGCCCGTCATGTTCGTCGAGCGCGAATCGGCTGAACTCGCGAAGTATGCGGCCAACGCCTTCCTGGCGCTCAAGATCAGCTTCATCAACGAAATTGCCGATGTGTGCGAGGCTGTCGGCGCCGACGTTCAGGAAGTTGCATCGGCTATCGGCAAGGACCGCCGCATCGGCGACAAGTTTTTGCATCCTGGCCCGGGCTACGGCGGGTCATGCTTTCCGAAAGACGTTTCGGCGCTCATCCGTACGGCGCGCGAAGCGCGGTCGCCGGTGTCGATCATCGAGCAAGTCGAGCGCGTCAATCACGAGCGCAAACTTGCGATGGCCGTGCGGATCGAAGCGGCGGCGGGCGGCTCGGTACGCGGTAAAACCGTTGCCGTTCTTGGCGTGACGTTCAAGCCCAACACCGACGATATGCGGGATGCGCCGAGCCTGGTCATCGTCCCGATGCTGCAGGAGCGGGGCGCAACCGTGCGGGCGTGTGATCCGCAGGGCCGGCGGCAGGCCGAGCCGCTGCTTCCGGGCGTCGCGTGGTGCGCCAGCGCCAACGAAGCAGCCGACGGCGCCGATATTCTCGTCATCCTGACCGAATGGAACGAGTTCCGCGCCCTCGACCTTGAGACGATCAAGGCACGCATGGCTGGAAACACCATCGTCGACCTGCGCAACGTGCTCGAACCCGAAGTCGTCAGCCGCATCGGTATCGGCTACTCCGGCGTCGGCCGGCGGAGAGCGAAATCTTCATAGGAAGATTGTACGGGCAACGACACGCCACGATCCGCGCGCTCTGTGGCAAGCCTCGTACTTCGCTTTTCGGCTTTGACCGGCAATTGGTTGTAGGTGCCGCAACCGTAAAATGCGTGACGACGGGCGGTAAATCGGCGGCATCCGCGCAGATTGCCGCTTTTCCGCTCCGGCGACGACCTCGCGCAAGGTTCAGATTGCAAGCTCTCCGGCAGCGCGCAGCGTCGGGGACTTCCTTTTTATGGCAGCTACAAAAACCGCAGAGAGCGGCATTGAATTCGCTTTAGGCCGGCGCGACGCCGGACTGGCCATCAGCGTTGTCGCCATTCTGACAATTCTGTTCCTGCCGCTCCCCTCATTTATGATCGACGCGGGGCTGGCGCTGTCGATTGCGCTTTCGATCGTGATCCTGATGGTGGCTCTGTGGATTCAGCGGCCACTCGAATTTTCCGCGTTTCCGACGATTCTGCTGATCGCCACCTTGCTCAGGCTGTCGCTCAACGTCGCGACGACCCGACTTATCCTTTCGCAAGGCGGCGAGGGACCGGGAGCTGCCGGTCACGTTATCGCGGGCTTTGCTCAATTCGTGATGGGTGGCGATTTCGTCATCGGCATCATCGTCTTCATCATTCTCGTCACCGTCAATTTCGTGGTCATCACGAAGGGCGCAACGCGTATCGCCGAAGTCGGCGCACGCTTCACCCTCGACTCGCTGCCCGGCAAGCAGATGGCAGTTGATGCGGATCTCTCGTCGGGTTCGATCGACGAAAAAGAGGCCATCCGGCGGCGCAAAGAGCTTGAAGAAGAAAGCCAGTTCTTCGGCGCTATGGACGGCGCATCGAAATTCGTCCGCGGCGACGCGATCGCCGGCCTCATCATCACAGCCGTCAATATCTTCGGCGGCATCATCATTGGCGTAACGCGCCATGACCTTCCGTTCGAACATGCATTGGACACGTTCGTAAAACTGTCCGTTGGTGACGGCCTCGTCACGCAGATGCCGGCATTGATCGTCTCGCTGGCGGCCGGCCTGCTCGTCTCGAAAGGCGGCACGCAAGGTTCGACCGAAGGCATCATCATCAGCCAGTTCGGCAATTACCCGCGGGCGCTGATCCTTGCAGGTGGCGTCATGGGCGTCCTGGCGACGGCGCCCGGCTTACCGTTTCTGCCGTTCGCTGCGATCGGCGGGACGCTGGCATTCATGGGCGTGAGCCTGACGCGTCAGCGCGAAGCCGGCGCACGGGCGGCCGCGAACGCCAAGCCGATGCAGACGTTGTCCGCCGAGGAACAGTCGCGGCAATCCATTCGCGAACAACTCAAAACGAACGAAATCGAGATTTGCTTCGGCAAGCAGATCTCGACGGTTCTGATGCGCCCGTCGAGCGACCTGCCGCAGCGCGTCGCCAAAATGCGTCGGAAATTCGCCAAGCAGTATGGTTTCGTCGTTCCGGAAATCAAATTGGCGGAGGACCTGTCGGTTCCCTCCAAGAGCTATCAGATCAAGGTGCACGGTACCGTCATCGCCAGCGCCGAATTGCGTCTCGGCGACGTTCTCGTCGTCGTCGGCGATGGCCCAAAACCCGAAACCCCAGGCGACGAAACGCGCGAACCGGCGTTCGGCATGAAAGCGATCTGGGTGCCGGATATCTTCACCAACGCGCTGAAACGCGACGGCTTCGTGCCGGTGGAGAATACATCCGTGCTGCTCACGCACGTTGCCGAGGTTATTCGCAACAGCCTCGCTCAGCTTCTTTCCTATCGCGATCTGCGCGCGCTTCTCGACCGGCTTGATCCCGAATATCGCAAGCTGCTCGACGAAATCTGCCCATCGCAAATTTCCTACTCAGGCCTTCAGGGCGTGCTGAAAATGCTTCTTGCCGAACGCATTTCCATCCGCAATTTGCACCTTATCCTGGAAGCCGTGGCGGAAATCGCGCCGTTCTCCCGCAAAGCCGAGCAGATCACCGAGCACGTGCGTATGCGCCTCGCTTCGCAAATCTGCGGCGATCTCAGCGACAACAACGTTCTGAAAGTCGTCCGTCTCGGCAACAAGTGGGAGGTGGCGTTCCACCAGGCCCTGCGCCGCGATGCCAAGGGCGAGGTCGTTGAATTCGACATCGACCCGCGCCTTATCGAGCAATTCGGCACCGATCTCGCTAACGCTGTCCAGCCGCTGATGGATTCAGGCCATCAGTTCGTCTTGGTCACGGCAGCCGAAACGCGTCCCTACGTCCACACCGTCACCGAACGGCTCTACGGCACGTTACCGGTTCTTTCGCATCTTGAAATCAGCCGCGGCGTGCAGATCCAGTCGCTCGGCGCGGTTTCATGATCGAATTCACGCACGAGAGTCTTCTCGTCCCACTTTTGATCTTTTGCCGGATCGGCGCGTGCTTCATGGTGCTGCCCGGCATTTCCAGCGAACGTATTCCCGTTCAGCTTCGCCTTTTCATCGCCATTGCCGTGTCATTGGCCATAACGCCGCTCGTCTACAATGACGTCCGGCCAATGACGAACGGACCTGCGGACACTCTTATATCGCTCATCGTGACCGAGAGCCTCGGCGGCTTTTTCCTCGGCTTCATGGTGCGGATTTTATTCCTTGCCCTTGAGTTCGCGGCAATCGGCATGGCGAATTTTGCGGGCTATGGATCGGCGTTCTCGCATGCGATGACCGGCAACGATCCATCGACGCCGTTTTCCGAGTTTATTACGACGCCCGCAGTGGTCCTGTTTTTCATTACCAATCAGCACGTGACGATCATTCGCATGCTGCAAAATTCATACGAAGTCCTGAAAGTTGGCTCGCAGTTCGCCTTGCCGCCCAATCTCTTGATGATCGTTTCGACGTTCGGATCAGCCTTCAAGCTGACGCTTCAGCTCAGCGCATCTTTGGTCGTCTATTCGATCATGGTGAACTTGGCGTTCGGATTTCTCAACAAGATGGTGCCCCAGGTTCCGTCTTATTTTGTATCAACGCCGTTCGTCGTGCTCGGAGGCCTCATCATTCTGATGCAGATCGACGGATCGATCCTCCAAATTTTTACCTCTCTCGTCGCACAGGCGATCGCAACGCTGGGACAACATGGCTAAGCCAACGAAAAAACTGCAGCGCCTCGTCGACGTTTTTCAGGATCTCGAAACGCTCGAGCGGGTGCGTGTCGGCGAGTTGACTCAGGAAATGGCGACGCACCGCGCCGCGCAAGAGGACATTCTTCGCAGTCTCGAGAATCCCGCGCCAATTCACGGCCTTTTCACGGCCCTGCTATCAAACAGGGTCGGGCGGCTCGAACGGCGCATCCAGAAGCTGGCGCGTGAACATAAGCTATCGCTCAAGCGCTATTCGGAGGCCGCCGCGCGAACTCGGAGCGCCGCCGACCTTTTGGCGAAAGCCCAGGGCGAGGAAGATCGAAAAAGCGAGCAATTGGAGCTTGAAAACCTGCTGGAATTTCAGGGAGCGATCACCGCGCAAGGCCGGGGTAAGTCTCCACGTTCATTCTAGCCAAACTGTCTTATTCGCAACGATGTTTGGCGATGCCTGCAATCCTTCGGTCTCCTGCACCCGATCTGAGCACTTGGACGACTCGACACTCTCGGTCGACGCCGTCGGCTGCTGCCGGCCGCAGCGAAACCCTCGCCAATAAGCCTGCGGTCGACAAAGCGAAAGACGTCGCTCAACAATTCGAGGCGCTTTACCTGCGGCAGATGCTCGACGCCGCGCTCCCAAAAGATTCCGAATCGCTTTTTGGCGAAGGCACGTCAGGAACGATGTGGCGCTCGATGTTCGCGGATACGCTTGCAACGACGATCTCCAAGACCGGCACCATCGGTATCGCAGACATGATCTACAAATCCGAGCTCTCTCGGACGAAGGACAAATAGTATGACCGCCACCGCTCTGAGCAGAAAAGCCATCCCCTCCGACGCACCGGCAGCCATGCCGCTTGTGGGGCGCCGCTATACGTCAGCCAATCGCGGCGTCAGCCAGGACCCCGACGCGGCGCGTGCCGTCGTCTTTTCGGTTATTACATGTATCGAAGGCTATCTCGATGACGAGACGGCCGCCCTCAACTCCACTCATGCGTTCGACTTCAAGACCTCGAACGATCGCAAAAGCCAGGGGCTTCTCGACCTCAGCCAAGCATTGCGCCGCCTGCAGCAATCCGACATCAACGACGATTTAAAGCTCCGTCTCTTGGGCTTTCGCGAGAAGCTGGCTATCAATCTGCGGAAGATTCGCTTGCATCTCGACGCCGTAAAAGAAATTGCATCGGTGCTATCCGAAGCCATTCAAAATGCGGAATCGGACGGCACTTACAGCCGTAACATCGGGCCGTACAGGAACGCCCCGTGATCCGGGTCATTCTGCTCAGTATCGTTGTTTGTCTTTCGACGGTTGGCGGTGTCTACGGCGCCATCTCGTGGAAGGCCAGCGCAGCGAAAACAGCAAATGAGCCGCAAGCACCAAAAGTTCAAATTATGAAAAGCCCGATGGTCAGCGTGCCGATTCTTTCGGACGGGGAAGTGACCGGGTATATCGTGACGCGCCTGCAATTCACGGCGGACTCCGAACTGCTCAAGGGAAGCTCGATGCCGCCCGCGCCGTTCGTTGCCGACGAAGCCTTTCGCCTGATCTTCGAGCAGGCACCCAACGACATCAAATCCAGCCACAATCCGGCTCTCGCCAAGCTGAGCACAAATATCGTAGCCGGCGTCAATAAACGGCTCGGCCGCGACGTCGTCAAAGACATCCTCTTTGAAAGTTGGACCTACGTCACCAAGCAAGACATGATGAAAAAGCAATGAGCGCATCAGACAAACTCTTTACGTTCGAATCCGTTCTGCGCGAATCGGCGATTGGAGCGGTCTTCAATCGACTTAGTGCAAATAAAACGAGGGCTCGGCGTCCCAAACCTGCCTCGCGCACGAGCGGCTTCGCGGCGCTCGCGATTTTTGCGGGCTTCGCCATTGCTTCAGCTATCGTCTTTGTCACCGGATATTCGGCACTGCTCTCGGACACACCGGGCATCTGGATTCATCGCTTGATGGCGCTCGCAGTCGCCCAAAGCATGCTCATTGCTCTGGTTGCGATGAAGCTCCTTCCACTTGGCGAGCGACCGCAAAACTTTCTGCGCCTCGGTCCGAGCGCAAAGGCGGCTGGAAGTTCTGCCAGAGAGCCGGAACAAGTTGCGCGTAGTGAGCCTCCGCCCCTTCCCAAGCCGGTTCAGCGGACGCCCGTTTCGGCCGGAACGCTCGCGGGACGAGAGTTTCTGGAATTCGACGACGGAACGATTGAGATCGACACGCTCGTCGGGCGGCGCCGGTTTATTTCGATCGACGCCGCGCGAGAATTCGTCGGCGGCTGACGACGTTTTACGGGCTCAATACGAAATCTTCGAAATCGCCGGCTTCGCTATGCGCATCTTGCGCCGGCTTGATGCCGCGCAGGCGCTCGGCGAGTTCGGCCAACTTCACACTTTGTGAGGCTGTAGCGACGTCAATCTTCCACGAGGCGGAGGACAGATTTGAGACACCACCGAGATAATCCGAAATCGCTTCGAGACTCTGCCAAATCCGGTCGATGGATTGCAGTTTGTAAATCGAGTTCGATCCGCCAAAAGCGCCAGCGACAACCAGATTACTGACGAGTTCCTGCAGATCGTTCATTTCGCCTGCAAGCAAGCGCACTTCACCACTCAGCGTTTCGAGAACCTCCGGCATCGGGATCATCATCGCTTCGGCATTGTTATTGTTATCATTGATACTCATGACCATCCCCGACGTATTCAATTGTTTTCAGAACAATTCCAGCTCACCCGCATTGCTGAGTACAGCTGGCGCAGGCGCGACGCTCGGCCGCTCAACCTCTGCCGTGACCGCGAGCAGAATCTGACGCGCGCGTCCCGAGACGGGCCAATACTGGATGCGCCGTCCCTGCAGCCCGCCCGTGCTGCCACCGACGTAGGCAATGCCTTCGTCACGCAAAAAGCGCTCGGCGAAAGCGGCGTTGTCCTTGCCGATGTCGTTGTGGCCGCGCACCGTTCGTGCGCCACCGAAAAGTTTTGCCTCAAGGCGTTCCCGGCGCGCGCCTCGTTTCAGCAGTCCATTAACGAGCAACTCCATGAGATGAACGCCCATGCGTTCCGCCTCAGCCGCTTTCACCCGGCCGTTGGTTCCCGGAAGCAGGAAATGATTGATACCTCCGACCCCGGCGAGCGGATCACGAATGCAGGCGGCAACACACGATCCGAGGATCGTCGTGACCATGACGTCCTTGCTGTCCGTGACGTAGAATTCACCCTGAATGATGTGGACTCGATTGTCCCGCTGTATCGGCGAGCTCATGTCAGCTTTCCGACGACCTGCTCGATGCATGTCTTAAGTGCGGGTATGGTGAAGGGCTTCGCCAGGAAATTGTTGAGGCCCCACTTCTTGCCCTCATCAATCAAGGCTTTGTCGCCCTTACCTGTTACGAGGATGAAGCCGATCCTGCTCGTCGGAGCGTGCTGGCGTAAGGCCCGCAGAAGCTGG
>Ga0180219_1001584_pt1 | contig 14454 bp, 14 predicted proteins | sample eDN3rd30CBELigMG_FD_151338 | JGI IMG/M metagenome (GOLD analysis project Ga0180219, IMG submission 151338) | Enriched Miracle-Growth compost microbial communities from Emeryville, California, USA - eDNA 3rd pass 30_C BE-Lig MG (version 2)... ...
GATTATTTGGACGGTTTGCGTGAAGTTGCCGCCGCGCCAAGATCTCCGAAGGTCGGTTCCGGCAAATCAGAGGTGAAGAAGCCACGGGCTGGCCGTCCGCGGGGCCGACCCAGACGGTAAGCCGATTATACCCTGCAGGGTATAATCCCGCTTTATGCCCTGTAGGGTCGCCGGGCGGGGACCTCGCCGTAGAGATAGACCCCGCGCCACGCGTTCGAGCCAGCCTTCGCGATGATAGTCGGATGACGAGCTTTTCGCGACGTCGCTGTCGGTGAGCCAGCGCACATCGACCAGAAATCCGGACGGAACCTGATCAAGGACGTACTTTAGGCGATGGCGATTGGGTCCGGCCATACCGGACTAAATGAGATTTTTATAAAGTTTCATCAAACCGCCGCCTTAGGAAACCTCTATTGGCCCGCCTCAATCAGACCAAAAGGCAACTTCTCAAACTGCCGCTGTTCCTCGATGAAAAGCAAAACCTTATTGGCGTTCAATTTGCGTAAGGCCCTTCAAGCTTCGATATTGGATCAGGGTCGCACGTCCGACCTTGACCGTTTCAAGATCGCCCGACTGGATCAGTTCGTAGATACGGGAACGGCTAAGTCCGGTTATCCGGACCGCGGTCGAGATGCGGACCGTGAGTGGCTCGATCTGTTTCTCCCACGCCCTTTCGATCATTTCTGCCCCCGCAGCCGTGCATCGCGCTCTCGCGCAAAGCCCCTGTCACTCTCGAGAAATGCGACCAACATATAGGGGATCAGATCCGTGACCGCTTCGCCCTGACCATAAAGCGCCTCATAAGCGGCCGCATAATCGTCCAGGTTTCGCTTGAGCTCAGGCGAGATGCTGATCGTTACCTTGACCGGCGTGCGATCCGGCAACTTCGTCAGTTTCAGGTCCACCATTGCTATCTCCTCATTTCCTGCCAGGGCTGGAGCACCAGATCCTTGTGAACCACGATCCGCAGCGGCCAACCCGGCCGCACACGGATGGTCGGCTGAACGTTGAGGCTCTTCAGGACCAGCTGGTCACCGGCACGTGTGCCGCTCTGCTGGGCTGATTGCCGAAATGCGCGAACCAGGTCGCTCTCGCTGCTGCCGAAACTCAGCTCCGTGCCCACCCCGAGCAAAGTCGAGAGACCCACGCCTTTCAGCAATCGCCAGCTATGGCCATCGACCTTGTCGGCAAGGCCGGCGTAGCCAGCCGTGTCGGTGGCCGGCATATTGTCGATCCGAACCGACGATCCATCTGGCAGAATGATCCGCTGCCAGACCACCAGCGCGCGACTCTGCCCAAATGAGACGACGCTGTCATAACGGCCGATTAGCCGCGAACCCTGCGGGATCAGCAGGGTCCGCCCGGTGACGCTGTCCCAGACATTCTCGGTCACCTGCGCGGTCACCAGGCCCGGCAGGTCGGAGTTGAGCCCGGTAATCAGGCTCGCTGCAATGATGCTGCCGGCACTCAGCGTCCAGGGCGACAGTGGCGCAACCAGCGCATGCGGATTGAGGTCGGCACCCGAATCCTCGCCCGCGATAAAGTCCGCCTTGCGTTGCTGGGCACCTGGATCATGATCTGGATCGAGCGCCATGTGGTTCGCTTCGTTCGGGATCGAGGTGATGCCGGAGGCCTCGACGCCCTGTGGAGCCCCTGCCCCCGACTTCGAACTGCCTTCGATCTGCAACATGATGCCGGATTCTCGGGCAGCCTTGCGCTCGGCGACCAGGCGCTGACGTTCGGCCTCAGCGGCTTGCGCGACCTGATCCGGCGCTGCTGGTGGTGCCTCTGCACCAATCGCGCGCTGATGCGCGATAATCGGTCGTCCAAGATCGCCGGGCAGCGGGACCCCGAGCTGCGGCACATCGCCATAGCTTTTGGGCGCATTGGCCAGAACATCCGCCGGCTCCCTGGTTTCAACCTCGGCCCGCTCTTCGTTGCTGGCGATCATGCGGAAGGTTGCCGGTTTCAGCGCCATCCAGGCCGCGCCGACGATCATCACCGAGCCGAGCCCGGCAAGGCCGATAATCGCCGATCGCCGGAACCGAACCACGCGCCCCGGACTGCCACGCAATGCGAACGTTTCAGGATCGACCTTGGGTGGTGCGGGCTTCTCGGGGACCTCCTCGCTCATGAGCCCCTCCGGCGGCGCGGGCGCGGCTCATCCACCCGAGCGATCCGCACGATCTGCTGATGCTTGCCGCCAAGCCGCAATTCCGCCGCGCCAAACAATCGATCGACCACATAAAAGCGTCCGGCCATACGGTAATTGACAAGTGCGGCCTCGCCATCCGCGCCGATCAGGAACAGCGGCGGCGCCTCGCCAACCGCGATGCTCGCGGGGAATTCGATGAAGGTCTGCCGCCCATCGTCAAAGGCGCGTAGGGGCCGCCAGGCGGGTTTATCCCCGGAAATGCCATAGGCGAAATTGAGCTGTTCGACCGCGAGGCTAGTTGCGATCGGCGTCGCTGCCTTCTCCTGCTCGGCAGCGCGGCGCAGCGCGATGAGCGCATCCTGTGGATAGGTCCAGGACAGCGCCGCCATGGCGGTTGCGGCCGTGCTTTCCATCTGGAGATGATAAGCCCGCCGGTCGGTGGTGATGATGAGGTTGGTGCGAAGCCCCGCAGCGAACGGCTTGACGAGGATGTGAACACGTTTGCCCTCCCCCGTGCCACTGGTCGTATCGCCGACCGTCCAGCGCACCGTGTCGCCTGCGGCGACCGAGACGATGGCCTCGCCCGGCTGCAGAGCAATATCGGTCACCCGCTCGGGTGCAGCATAGAGACGATAGAGCACACCCTCGCGATAGGGATAGACCTGGATGGCGCTCAGAAACCCGTGCGTCTGCGGTTCCTGGATCGCGGCGCGGTTCGCAGCGCGCACGCGCAGCATGGCCGCGGAGGGCAGCTTTTCGGCCGGAGTTGGTCCAGCGGTCGCGCTCGACTGACCATCCGGCACGGCAGCCGGCAATCCACCGGATTGGGCAACGACCGGACAGGCCGCAGCCAACATCGCTGATGACAGGAGCAATGATCGGATCATGGGACAGTCTCCGGAGCTGGCTGAGAAGCGGATGAGGGTGCCGCGCCAAGCGTGGGGTCGAGTGGCGAGCCGAGCGGCACATGGGCGGAAGGTTGCGCCACAGACGGCCTGCCCCCTGGGATCGCGGGCGCCGGCACATCAAGCTCTCGGCTCCAGTCGATGGCATCGACATAAAGGCCAAGCGGGTTCTTGCGCAGGGTCTCGGCATTCTTCGGTGGTCGGATCCGGACCGTCAGCATCGCTGTCCAACGCGAGGTGCCGGCAAGGCTTCCACGCTGGAAGGCGCTTTCGGTCCATTTGACCTGAAAGCTGGTGTCGGACGCCCGCACGACGCTGGTCACCTGTACCGAGACGGTTCGCTCACCCATGTCGGCGAACGGATTGGCGGAGCGAGCATAGTCGCCAAGGAACAGCGCCCCGCGCGGGGATACGACATCATAGGCCGCAAGCCAGTTTGCCCGCATCAGCACCGGGTCGAGCGACCTGCCCCGGACATTGGCGATGAAGTGCGACAGATGCCATGCGATCTGCGGATCTGTCGGACGATAGGCTTGGTCCGCGGGGGCGATCGCCTGCGCCTGGCCGAGGCGATCCACCGCGACCACATAGGGCACGACGCGGCTCTGCAGCGATTGCCAGATGAGCGCTGCTGACAACCCCGTCGTCAGAAACAGACCACCAAACGCCATCAACCGCCAGTTGCGCGCCTGGACGCGCGCCGAGCCAATGCGCTCATCCCAGAGCTGGCCGGCTCGTTGATAGGGCGTCTCGGGTTGGGGCGTTCGTCCATAGCGCTGCACGGACCGCTTGAATGGCATGGCTCAGTCCCTTTCCTTGATATCGGGCGTTGCGGAGGCACCACCGCGGTCGCCCGCCTGGAGTGTGTGAATCGCCATTTGCCGGCGGTGCCGGGTCGCTTGGTCGCTGCGAAGGTTGCGGGCCCAGGCCGGGGCAGCATCACCAGCGCCAGCGGATACCGACGACGGTGACGACGACGCTGGATTGAGCGCGGACCAGGCTGCGGCGCGGCCGCGTTCAGCCGCAGCGCCGAGCCCGAGCGCGCCGCTCATCTGTTGCGCGGCCGCACCTTTTGCGGCAGCGGCCATGCCGCCGAGCGCGGAGCCGCCCGTCTCGCGTCCCAGGCGTGCCGCCGTGGATGCCGCCGAGCCCATCGCGGTACCGGCGCGGACCGCACCGAGGGCTCCTCCTCCCACGCCGCGCGCTGCCGCCATGGCCGCGCCACCGCCCATCGCGAGCATAGCGCCGGCACCCACGACCGTACCGACGGCGGCCCCGGCACCGAGTTGCGGCGCACCGGCAACCAGACCAGAGGCGATGCCCGGGCCGAAGATACCAAGGCCGAACAGCGCAAGGCTCGCCAGCACAAGGCTCATCGCCTGTCCGATATCAGGCTCCTGTCCCTGGAGGGCGGAGACGAACTGTTCGAAGAAGCCCGAGCCGATGCCGACGATGACGGCCAGCACCATGACCTTGATGCCGGCGGTGACCACCGACCCCATCACCCGCTCAGCCAGAAAACTGGTCCGGTTCCACAGCGCAAAGGGTACGAGCACGAAGCCGGCGAGGGTCGTCAGCTTGAACTCGATGATGGTGATGAAGAGCTGCACCGCCAGAATGAAGAAGGCGGCAAGGACGATCAGCCAGGCGATCAGCAGCACCGCGATGCTCAAGACATTATCGAAGAAGGTCGCAAAGCCGAGCATCTGCGATGCCTGTTCGAGCAGCGGCCAGGCCGCCTCGAAGCCGATCCCCGCGAGATGGCCGGGTTTCAGCAGATCGTCCGCCGTGAGCGCCCCACCACCGGCGATCAGGCCGAGCCCGGCAAAGGACCGGAAGACGATGGTCGCGAGGGTCGAGAAGCTGTTCAGGATAAGCGCGAACGCCCCCACATAGAGAATCTTCTTGAGGAACCGGCCAATGATGTCGTCCTCGCCGCCCAACGCCCAGAACAGGCCGGCCAGCGTGATGTCGATGCCGATCAGCACGCTCGTGAGGAACCCGACATCACCGCCCAGCAAGCCAAAGCCGCTATCGATATAGGCAATGAATGCCGCCATGAACGTGTCGATGATGTTGAGGTCGTGCACCGGCATGGTCCTGGATGGAATGGTGCCGCGGGGCCTCGGCGAGAGGAGCCGAACCGAGACCCCGCGGGCTACGGCCGCGGCGGCAGAGGGGGGCGAGCCGACGCGACCGGTCTCGTCATTTCGGGGTGTAGGCCGTGCCGCTGCCCAGGAACTTCTTCGTCGCGCTCCGCGCTTCCTGTTCGGCCTGGAGCCGGCGAGCAGCCTCGGCCGTGGTGGCGCGATATTGCGCCGCCATCAGCGTCTGGATCTGGAATTGCTGCTTGGCGGTCAGGGCGAGCAGCTGATTGGTCGCCTGGCTGACCTGCAACGCCCCGTCAGCCCCTTGGCTGCGTGCGACAATAGCCGCGAGCGTCTGGGCATCCGCCTGCACATTTTCAACGACCTGGGCCTGCACGGTCATTGTGTGCCGGAACCCGTCCATGGTCGCATCGAGCCGGGAGCGCGCGGCGACCACGCGCTGGTTGGTGCGCAGCGCCGCGCCGAAGTCAGCAGGGAACTGCCGGGCGAACTGTTGATCGAGACCCGTCACCTGGAACCGAATGGCCTGGGCCTGCCCCATGAGTTGATCGATCTGCTGCAATGTCTGCGTTATCGCCTGCAATTGCGGGAAGTCGATCCGCGTCAGGTTCCTGGCCTGATTAATAAGACCCTGCGCTTCGTTCTGCAGCGATTGGATCTGGTTGTTGATCTGCTGGAGCGTGCGCGCGGCCGTCAGAATGTTCTGGCTGTAGTTGCTGGGATCGAACACGATAATGGCCTGAGCCGGCGCGCTCGGCAGGCTGAGCGCCATAACCAGCGCACCAGCTGCGCCGAGGCCAAGTGCAGACGCGACACAATATTTGCGCAAAGGGATACGCATCACAAGGCTCCTTCACTGGAAGATTGGGGACCAGGAAAATCAGCGATGAGATCGGCCGCCCAGCCAAGCCCGACATCGGCCAGGAAGCGCTCGGCAAAGGCGGACGCGCCATGCTTGGCCAGGATCGTATCGATCTGTTTCTGACTGGCCGGGTCGGAGGTGCCACACAGCGCTAGTGCGATCGGTCCCAGCCCCAGTTCGAACAGCCGGTTGCCGCGCGTCGATTGCAGATAATAATGGCGCTTGGGCGTTGCCCGCGCGATCAGTCCGATTTGGCGGTCGTTGAGCCCGAACCGCTCATAGGCGACGCGCGACTGCGGCTCGATCGCGCGGTCGTTGGGTAGCAGGATCCGCTGCGGACAGCTCTCGATGATGGCCGGCGCAATCGGGCTGTCGGCAATATCAGCGAGTGACTGGGTGGCGAACACCACCGACACATTCTTCTTGCGCAGCACCTTGAGCCATTCGCGGATACGCGCGGCAAACAGCGGATGGTCGAGAAAGACCCAGGCCTCGTCGAGGATCAGCAATGTCGGCCGCCCGTCGAACCGTTCCTCCAGGCGATGAAACAGGTAGGTCAGCACCGGGGCGACCACGCCCCCCTGCCCCATCAGCGCTTCGGCCTCGAAACACTGGACGTCGGCCATGGCGAGGTCGTCCTCGGCCGCATCGAGCAGCCGGCCGAACGGTCCTTCCAGCGTATAGGGCGCCAGCGCTGCGCGCAGCGGGGCCGATTGCAGCAGCAGGGCCAGCCCGGTCAGGGTCCGCTCCTCAACCGGCGCGCTGGCGAGGCTTCCAAGCGCAGACCAGAGCGCTTCCTTGATCTCGGGCGTGATCGCGACGCTCTCAGCCCCCAGCAGCGCCCCGATCCAGTCCGCCGCCCAGGCCCGCTCGTCGGCGTGGTCGATATGGCGCAGCGGCTGGAACGCCAACGCGCCGCGATCCTCGTCACTCTCGCCGCCAAGACCCAGCGCATGATGCACACCACCCATGGCCAGCACCGCCGTGCGCGCCGAGAAGCCCTTGTCGAAAATATAGATCTGAGCCTCGGAATAGCGGCGAAACTGCAGGGCGATCAGCGCCAGCAGCACCGACTTCCCCGCCCCTGTCGGCCCGACGATCATCATGTGGCCGACATCGCCGACATGCGTACTGAGCCGAAACGGCGTCGATCCGCTGGTCCGGGCATGAAAGAGCGGCGGACCGCCGAGATGCTCGTTGCGTGCCGGCCCTGCCCAGACCGAGGAGAGCGGCATCAGATGGGCCAGGTTCAGCGTGTGGACCAGCGGCTGACGGACATTGGCATAGACCTGCCCCGGCAGCGAGCCGAGCCAGGCCTCAACCGCATTCACGCCTTCGAGGATGCAGGTAAAACCAAGGCCACCCACGACCCGTTCAACCGCGCGAACCTTTTGCTCGACCCGCTCGCGGTCAGTGTCCGATACGGTGATAGTAGTGGTGAGATAGCCAAAGGCGACATGATCGCCGCCCAGTTCCTGCAACGCCAGGTCAGCATCCACCATCTTGTTGTCGGCATCGCTGTCGAGCAATTGAACGGGCTGGTTGTACATCACCTCGCGCAGCAGCGCCGTGACCGACTTGCGCTTGTTGAACCATTGCCGCCGTAGCCGGGTCAGCGCTTGGATCGCGTCCGTCTTGTCGAGGGCGATGAAGCGCGTGACCCAGCGATAGCCAAAATCCAGATGGTTGAGCGCGTCGAGGATCCCGGGCCGGCTCATGGCTGGAAAGCCGAGCACCGTCAGCGTGCGCAAATGCCGGTCGCCCAACTTGGGTTCGAGCCCGCCAGTGACCGGCGTATCGACCAGCAGCCCGTCGAGATAGATCGGCGTCTCGGGCACGGCGACATCATGGCGACGTGTCGAGATGGTCTCGTGGAGATAGCTCAGCGTCTCGGCATCATCGAGCGGGCGCACCTGCGGCATGAAACCGGACAGGAGATCAAGCGCGCGATCGGTCTCGACGACAAACGCGGCCAGGGCCTGGCGCCAGTCGCGCCCTTTCTTCTCGTCGCCGCGCTCGACCAGGGCCCGGCCGGCCGTGTCGGTCTGGTCAGGCGCCGGCAGGAAGGTGAGGGTCAGATGGTAGCGGCTTTCATAATGCTGGCCGGCACTTTCGAACGCCGCGCGCCGCTCGGCCTCGACCAGCCAGGATGCCGCATCGGGAAAGTCGCTGTCGGGATAGCCCAGAGCTTCATGCCGCTGCGCCTCGATATGGAGCGCCCACCCCGAGCCGAACCGGCGCAGTACATTGTTCGCCCGCGCGCAGGCCGAGATCAGCTCGGCTTCAGTCGCCGATTCAAGGTCGGGGCCGCGGAACCGGGCAACACGCAGGAAGCTGCCATCCTTGTTGAGCACGACGCCTGGCGCAACCAGCGCGGCCCATGGCAGATGGTCCGCCAGCCGGTCGGCGCGATTGCGATATTCGCGCAGATTCAGCATGCGAAATACCCCCGTTGCCGAATATGGCGGACCAGGACCGGCGCGAAGGCGGGGTCGCGCCGCGCCGCAAACACCGCCAGCGTGTGCCCGACAGCCCAGACGATGAGCCCTGCAATCCATTGCTGGAGGCCGAGCCCCAGCGCGGCGGCGAGCGTGCCGTTGAGGATGGCGATCGCGCGGGGCGCCCCGCCAAGCAGGATCGGCTCGGCGAGCGCGCGGTGCAGCGGTGCTTCGAAGCCGGCAATATGACCGGTGTCGGTGAGATGGCCTGCAGCCGTCATCCGATCAGCGCCCCGCCGCCAAAGCTGAAGAAGGACAGGAAGAAGCTCGATGCGGCAAAAGCGATCGACAGACCGAAGATGATCTGGATCAGGCGCCGGAAGCCGCCAGCGGTCTCGCCGAACGCCAGCGTCAGGCCGGTAACGATGATGATGATCACCGCCACGATCTTGGCAACCGGCCCCTGCACCGATTCCAGCACCTGCTGGAGCGGCTCCTCCCAGGGCATGCCCGATCCGGCGGCCTGGGCGGTGGTCGCCAGGGCCAGCGTGAGACCGAGCGCGGTGGCCATGAGGAAGGTACGGCGGCGAGTGGCCGGGTGCAGTGCAGACATGATCAGTCTCCTTGGGGCTGAACTTTGGGCTGAGGCGTCAGGTCGAAGACGGCGTAGCCGCCATCGGGATCGAGGCCGGCGACGCGCGCAATGGTCTCAACGCGGCGGGCCAGGCCCCGCCCGGCGATGAACACGATCATGTCGATCGCCTCGGCGATCAGCCGCTGCGGCACGGTGACCACGCTTTCCTGGACAAGCTGTTCGAGGCGATAGAGGGCCGAGCGCGCACTATTGGCGTGGACCGTGACGATGCCGCCGGGGTGCCCCGTGTTCCAGGCCTTGAGCATGTCGAGCGCCTCGGGCCCACGCACCTCACCAACGATGATGCGGTCTGGCCGCAAGCGTAGCGTCGAGCGGACCAGATCGGCCATCGATATGCTGCCTGCGCGCGTCCGCAGCGCCACGACATCGCTGGCGGCGCATTGCAGCTCGCGCGTATCTTCGATCAGGATGACCCGCTCATCGAGATGCGCCAGCTCAGCCAACAGGGCATTGGCAAGCGTGGTCTTGCCCGACGAGGTTCCGCCGGCAACGAGGATATTTTTCCGGTCGACCACAGCGCGCGAGAGAAGCTGCGCAGTCTCGGCCGCCATGATGCCGTCGCGCACATAGTCCGACAGCGTGTAGATTCTGGCAGCAGGCTTGCGGATCGAGAAGCAGGGGGCGGTGGCCACCGGCGGCAAGATCCCTTCGAACCGCTCGCCCGCACCTTCGCCATGTGGTGGCAGTTCGGCCGAGACGATGGGTGAGGCAGCATGAACCTCGGTGCGCGCATGGCTGGCGACGAGACGGACGATCCGTTCGACCTGGGCCGGGTCAAGCCGCGTGCCCGTGTCCACCCTGCCCTCCCCCAACCGGTCGAGCCGCAGCGCGCCATCGGGATTGACCATGATCTCGATAACCAGATCATCGCGCAGCGCGGCGGCCACGATAGGGCCAAACGCAGTGATGAGCATGCGCCGGCTGCGCTGCGCGGACAGTGTGTCGGTCATGACAGCTGCTCCGCGGCACCATCACGCCCGATCGATCGCTTGCCACCTGCAAGCTGCCGACCGACCTGGGCAACGAAGGCTTCGAAGCGCTCGCGTCCTACCGCGCGCGCCGCGCTGTCCGCTTCAGGCAGCGGCGCAGTGACGGTCAGCTGGTAGCGGACGAACAGGGACAGGCTCTCGAGGAGCACGTCGGTATCGCGGGCAAGCCGGCCAATATCGCGCGACATGCGGTCGAGCCGGGTCTTGAACAGGTCGTCCAGTTCCTTGCTGCCGCGCCTTGCAAGATAGGCCCGCAGGGCATCGTTGACGATGCCGCTTTTGCTCGCACCGGGCCTGGCTGCAAGCGCATCCAGCGCATCGCTCACCGCCTGGTCAATATAGAGGTTCTGCCGGACCTTCATGGCTCAGAACCCGGGCAGCAGGTCACGCCCGCTGCTCTCGTTGATGCCATAGCCGCGGGCAACAGCGGTCAGGCCGCGTGCATGATCCATGGCCCGCTGGTCGGCGACGATATCACCGTCTTCCTGCTCGACAGCGACGCTATCCGGATCGATCTCCGTCGGCTGTGGGCTCTTGTCTTCACCCAGTCCCGGGTGACGCTCCTGCTGGAGACCGCCGTCCGCGCCCTTGGCTTCCGCCCCGTCATCGCGCGTTTCGAGACGCGCGTCGGGCTTGCGACTGAAGCTTTCCCAGTCATTGGACCGTGGTGCGGGCCGGTCTGCATAGGACCCGTCGGCCAAGACTGGCGGCGGAGCCACGCGACCGCGGAAGTTGTGATCCTCATAATAGCGCAATTTCTGTGCCTTGATCGGCGCCATGCCCGCAACGAGCACCAGTTCGTCGGCGGGCGGCAATTGCATCACCTCGCCCGGGGTCAGCAGCGGACGGGCCGTCTCCTGCCGGCTGACCATGACATGGGCCAGCCAGGGCGCCAGCCGATGCCCTGCATAGTTGCGCATCGAGCGCTGCTCGGTCGCGGTGCCCAGCGCATCGGAAATTCGCCGCGCGGTGCGCTCGTCATTGGTCGCAAAGGCAATGCGGACATGACAATTATCGAGGATCGCATTGTGCTCGCCATAGGCGCGATCGATCTGGTTGAGGCTCTGCGCGATCAGAAAGGCGCGGATGCCGTAGCCGGCCATGAAGGCAAGCGCGGTCTCGAAGAAGTCGAGGCGCCCCAGCGCCGGGAACTCGTCGAGCATCATGAGCAGTTGATGCCGGCGGCCCCTGCCCGCCTCGCCATCGAGCTTCTCGGTCAGCCGGCGGCCGATCTGGTTGAGGATCAGGCGGACCAGCGGCTTGGTGCGGCTGATGTCAGAGGGCGGAATGACCAGATAAAGCGAGACGGGCTGCTTGGCATCGACCAGATCGGCAATGCGCCAGTCGCAGCGCGAGGTGACCTCGGCAACGGTGGGGTCGCGGTAGAGCCCCAGAAAGGACATGGCAGTGGACAGCACACCCGAGCGCTCATTCTCCGATTTGTTGAGCAACTCGCGCGCGGCGGAGGCAACGACCGGATGCACCTGCGGCACGTCCTTCGTGCCGAGATGGTTGGTGGTCATCATCCGGCGCAGCGTGGCGGTGAAGGAGCGCTGCGGATCGGAGAGGAAGGTCGCGACTCGTGCTAATGTCTTCTCCTCCTCGGCGTACAGGACATGAAGGATCGCGCCGACCAGCAGAGCATGGCTGGTCTTCTCCCAATGGTTGCGGCGTTCAAGCGCGCCCTCCGGGTCGACCAGAATATCGGCAATGTTCTGGACGTCGCGGACTTCATCCTCACCGCGGCGAACTTCGAGCAACGGATTATAATGCGCCGAGCGGATGTCGGTGGGGTTGAACAGCAACGCGTTGCTGAAACGCGCGCGCCAGCCGGCAGTCAGCTGCCAGTTCTCGCCCTTGATATCGTGGATGACCGCTGAGCCGGTCCAACTGAGCAGGGTCGGGACAACCAGCCCCACCCCTTTGCCCGAACGGGTCGGCGCGAAGGCCAGGACATGCTCGGGGCCATCATGGCGCAAATAGCGGGCATGATCCCGACCGAGGAAGACACCAGCATCACCAAACAAGCCCGCACGCTGGATATCACGGAGATCGGCCCAGCGTGCTGAGCCATAGGTCGTGACGTGTCGCTGCTGGCGGGCCCGCCAGAGTGATCCGAAGATCGCGGCGGCACATCCCAGGAAGCCGCTGGCCCCTGCCAACATGCCGGCCTTGTCGAAGACCTGGGGGGCGTAGGCGTCATAATGATACCACCAGGCAAAGAGCTGCCATGGGCGGTAGACCGGCGCCTCAAACAGGATGAACCAGGGCGTTCCTAATTGCGGCTGATAAGCCAGCATCGCGGCTGCCCACTGGGTCGCGGCCCAGAGGCCTGCGATCATGATCGCGAAAACGATGATGATCTGACCGATGAGCAGTTTGGTCGGGGTCATGACGGCGCTCCGCCCGACGGGCGACGTGGCCGTTCGGGTTCATGCCCGAAACAATGAGGTCAAAAATATCTGGCGAATATTACAGTCTCGACGCGCCTCGACGCACCCGAGCGCGAGCAAAGTGAAATGTCTGTAAAGTCGTACAAATCAGCCATTCGAAGAGCCGAACGCGACGCCTGTTAGCGATCATCCGTTCATAAATACCAAGCGGCAGTGTTTGGGACTTTGCTGCCGTTCGCAGGCTACATGTCGGACGGCAGCTCCTGTTGGGAGCGGACGTCCGGCATCTATCCGACCGGCGTCGCAGAACGACGCGAGCTGGGCCGGCACCAGAATAGCAGGTTCTGACGAGCACAGGCCAAAGCAGCGTATCGGCTTTCAGGCAGTCTCCGCTGGACACAGCGTGACCGCTGCGGGGTGGGGAGCTGCCGTTTGGCTGGATCGACCAAACCGGGCTTAAATTCAAAATCAGTTACGGTGGCCACACCTCACGCAGGTGCCGTCACCTTGCCCGGTGAGTAGCCATCGCAGAGGTTTGCGCAGGTACGGGCGGCTGCATTGCTCGCACAGGAGGAATGTTCCGAGCGCACCGGCAGGCACCATACCGGCAAACAGCAGGTAGAGGTTACCCGAGATTGCACCAATAAGCATCATGAGTACGAAGACGATGCCTATGGGGCGGACCTTGTTGGCCCGGTCAAATCTGCGCATACCCCGAGTTCCCTTGTGCACGTCCAAGGCTGTGTCGCGGAATACTGGCCCACGGGGCGAACGTCCGCAACTGGGCCGGCTGCTGAATGGCAGGTCTGCAGCGAGCCAATGCACATAGCTGCCGTTGGAGAGCGGACACATGCGGAGATCAACCTCTTCGGGAACGACCGATTGGTTGGGCGACGCGTCCCCAACACAAGAAACGGCGTGATATTGGGAGATAATGGGAGGGCGGGTGGCAGTGCAGATGGCTTCTGCTGTCACCCCAACGCGAATGTATGCTCCCGCGCTATTGACAGTCGCCCTAGAGAGCAAAGTCGGCGGCAAGCAGCGCCACCGTGGATGCGAAACCAACGACTGGCACCCATACCGGGCAAACAAAAACGTGGTCAGGCGCGCTCGCTTCCGCCCTCTTTATCTTTAGCAGTGCCAGATTGATGATCGCGAAGATCACAAGCGTACCTCTTGCTGCGAGGTCAGCCAGGCCCCCAAGCGACAGCGCGACGGCCAGCGCCAGGATCGCCACCACGCCAATGGCGGTGGTGACAAGCGGAGTGCCCGTCACGGAGCTGACGGTGCCGAGCCGCGACGGCAGAAAACCTTGCCGCGCCATCCCGTAAAGGACCCGCGCAATCATGATCATGTGGACCACCACGCCATTGAGGGTGGCCACGATCGCGATGGCGCTCATCGTCACCAGCGGAAACCCGGTCAGGCGCTCGAATACCAGGGCCAGGGGCGCCTCGGACGCACCCAGCTCAACAGGCGGGACCGCGACCACCGCGATCCAGACTACGACGAAGTACAGCACGGCCGTGATTCCCAGAGTCAGGAACAGCGCGCGCGGCAAGGTTCGCGTCGGCTCCTTCAACTCCTCCGAAATGTTGACCAGGTGCTCGAAGCCGAGGAACGCGAACACCGCCACCAGGCTCGATCCCAGCACTGAAACCCAGGCAGCCGCGTCGCCGGGACCAGGTACGAGTTCAGGCAGCCGCTCAAGAGGCGCTTCGCCCATCATGAGGCCGGCTCCGATGATCGCGAGGAGCCCGCCAATCTCGATCACGGTCATTATGCCGGCGAAGGTGACCGACTGCGTCGTCGCGAGGCACGACACCGCCCCCATGGCCAGGACCACCCCGGCGATGATCCAGAAATCGGGCCAGTCGAGAAACGACGCGATATAGCCAGCGCTGCCGCTGGCGATCGTGGCGGCGGATATCGTGGCCGTAGCGACCACC
>Ga0180219_1001587_pt1 | contig 14446 bp, 14 predicted proteins | sample eDN3rd30CBELigMG_FD_151338 | JGI IMG/M metagenome (GOLD analysis project Ga0180219, IMG submission 151338) | Enriched Miracle-Growth compost microbial communities from Emeryville, California, USA - eDNA 3rd pass 30_C BE-Lig MG (version 2)... ...
AAGGAGCGCTACAACGATCCCGACGGCGCGCAGTACGACGTGGCGGCCAGGGCGGCCGTCAACGCCGTCTATCGCTGCACGCCGCTGAAGCTACCCCGCGAGCGTTATGACGACTGGCGCGAGGTGATTCAGAACTTCGATCCCAGCCAGATGCTGGACGTCAACTGAACAGTTACCTAGTATCGGTGCCGTGGGGCCCACTGAGAGACGAAAGTACATGATCCGTATGAGACCCATTTTTCTGTTTATTCTCAGCGTCCTGAGCCTTTGGGGCCTGTCCGTGCCCGCATTCGCCGCCCTGGAGGTGGATATCACCCGCGGCAATGTGGAGCCCATGCCTGTCGCCATTCCCGATTTCCATGCCGGGGCCGACGCCGGCCAGGGGCAGGTGGAACTGGCCCGAATCGGCCAGGACATGGCCGGGGTCATCAATGCCGACCTGGAGCGCTCCGGCCTGTTCCGTCCGCTGCCCAAGAAATCCTTCCTGCAGCCCGAGGCCCCGGCCATCACCCTGCAGCCGCAGTTCGCCGACTGGCGCGCCGTCGGCTCCAGCGCCCTGGTGCTGGGCCAGGTGGACGTGGAATCCGACGGCCGCATGCTGGTGCAGTTCCGCCTGTGGGACGTGTTCGGCCAGCAGCAGCTTGTGGGCCGGCGCTACCGCACCACCGCCACCAACTGGCGGCAGGTCTCCCACATGATCGCCGACGAGGTGTACAAGAAGCTGACCGGCGAGGATGGCTACTTCAACACCCGCATCGTCTATGTGGCGGAGAGCGGGCCCAAGTCCAAGCCCATCAAGCGGCTGGCCATCATGGATCAGGACGGCTTCAACCACCGCTTCCTCACCGATGCCAACACGCTGGTCCTCACCCCGCGCTTCTCGCCCTCGCAGCAGGAGGTGACCTATCTGGCCTATTACGACAACAAGCCGCAGGTCTATCTCCTGAACATCGATACCGGGCGGCGGGAACTGCTGGGTGATTTCCCGGGCATGACCTTCGCACCGCGCTTCTCGCCGGATGGCAACAAGGTCATCATGAGCATGGCCAAGGACGGCAATTCCGACATTTATGTCATGGACCTGCGCACCCGCGCGCTGACCCGGCTCACCGACAATCCGGCCATCGACACCTCGCCCAGCTTCTCGCCGGACGAGCAGCAGGTGGTGTTCAATTCCGACCGCGGCGGCAGCCAGCAGCTCTATGTCATGGACCGCAGCGGCAAGAACGTGAAACGCATCAGCTTCGGCGGCGGGCGTTACGCCACGCCGGTCTGGTCGCCCCGGGGCGACCTCATCGCCTTCACCAAGATGGAGGGCGGGCGCTTCCATATCGGCGTCATGCGGCCCGATGGCAGCGGCGAGCGGCTGCTCACCGCCAGCTTCCTGGACGAGGGGCCCACCTGGGCGCCCAACGGCCGCGTCCTGATGTTCTTCCGCCAGCAGCCGTTTTCCAAGGGCGGCAGCGGCGGCGGGACCAAACTGTGGTCCGTGGATCTGACCGGCTACAACGAGCGGCCGGTGGTCACGCCGCTCGACGCATCCGACCCGGCGTGGTCGCCCTTGATACAATGAAAAAAACCTATATTATGCAATCGTCAATGGCAGAATAGCAGATTGTGGCAGTGACGTTTGAACCAGCTGGGTTCGTTTCAGCCCGTTTTGAGACAGAAATGTCGCTGCGGGCACCCGGCTGTTCCGTTCCGCCCATCGGCGGTCAGGTTGCAAAAGGGGTATTATCAAAAAACCGCACTTATATTACCCATCACCACAATTAGCGCGCACTTAACCAATTATAAAGCGGAGTCCTTGTCGATGCTGCGACTTTCCACATTCCTGAAACTGTTTGCCATTCTTGGTTTTATCGCTCTGGCGGCCTGCTCCGGCAAGGAGTCCGAAACCGCCATCACCCCGCCGCCCCCGCCCCAGCAGACCCAGCAGGAGCAGCCGGCGGTCGAGGATGAGAACCTGCCCGAGCCGGGTACGGCCGCGGACCTGGCCTATCAGGCCGGCAGCGACCGCGTGTTCTTCGCCTTCGACAGCATCGATCTGTCGCCGGAGGCACGGGCCACCCTGCGCAAGCAGGCGGACTGGCTGCAGAAATATTCCAACATCACGGTCACCGTCGAAGGCCATGCCGACGAACGCGGCACGCGCGAATACAACCTGGCGCTGGGCGACCGCCGCGCCACGTCGGTGAAGAACTATCTGGTGGCGCTGGGGGTCAGCCCGTCGCGCATCTCGACGATCAGCTACGGCAAGGAACGTCCGGCCGTCCTCGGCTCGAACGAGGAAGCCTGGGCGCAGAACCGCCGCGCTGTCACCAGCATCGACTGATACGACCGATCGGCCGCTTCCTGTCCCGGGGGCGGCCTTTTCGTTTTGTGTGCGCCCGCCCCTTCGCCGGCATTGGCATGAGGGGCGGGCGTCACTATTATGGCGTATCGGCGGCGAAGAATTTGCCATGACGGGAGAGTGGACAAGGCTATGTGGAGCGAGATGAAGGCGAGGCCGGCCATGGCGGCCGTGGGACGCGGCGTCCTGGCGATGGCGGTCCTGGCGGCGGCCGTGGCGGCATTGACCAGCGGCCCGGCCGTGGCCCAGGACCGCGAGATGCGGGCCATGCGCGAGCGGATCGAGGATCTGGAAAGCCAGCTCAAATCCATCACCCGCTATCTCTCCAAGAACCCGGACGCCCCCCGCGACTACCAGCCCGGCGGCGAGGGCGGTGGCGATGCCGTCAACCGGCTGGCCAACATGGAGGTGCGCCTGGGGGCGCTGGAGAGCCAGATCCGTTCGCTCACCGGGCAGATCGAGGAAACCCAGCACCAGATCGGCCAGCTCAGTGACCGTATGGACCGCCTGGCGGAAAGCGCCGTCCCGGCTGCGGCGTCGCCCCTGGCAGGCGGTGCGGCCGGCGCCGGCGCGGCGCCGGACGGCGGGCCGTTCGCCGGCCAGAACGACGGCCAGGGCGCCGCGCCGGATGCGGGAGAGGCCGAGCCGCTGCCCACGGGAGAGCCGACGGCGCTCTACAACGCGGCGCTGGCCAAGCTGCGGCAGGATGATTTCCCGGGCGCGGCCCAGGGCTTCAATGAATTCATCCTCCAGTTCCCCGACAATGAGCTGACGCCCAATGCCCAGTACTGGCTGGGCGAGGCGTATTACGCCCAGCAGAATTATGCCGAAGCGGCCCGCGCCTTCCTCACCGCCTACACGAAATATCCCGAAAGCTCCAAGGCGTCCGGTTCGCTCCTGAAGCTTGGTATCAGCCTGGGCGAGATGGATCAGAAGGACGACGCCTGCGCGGCGCTCCGCGAGTTCGGCCAGAAATATCCCAATGCCTCGGCCATCGAGCTCAACCGTGCCAAGGTGGCCCGCCAGGACCTGAACTGCTCCTGACCATGGCCGCCGGCCCCCGTCTCATCGGGTCCGAGGAATTCGCGGCGCTGATGGCGGCGTGCGGCCCGTTCGAGGAGCGGCCCCATGTCGCCGTCGGCCTCTCCGGCGGGCCGGACAGCCTGGCGCTCACCCTGCTGCTGGCGGCGTGGACGGCGGCGCGCGGCGGCCGGCTGACGGCCTTGACCGTGGACCATGGGCTGCGCCCCGACTCCGCCGGGGAAGCCCGCACCGTGGCCGGCTGGATGGCCGCCCGGGGCATCGCGCATGAGATCCTGACCTGGGAAGGGGAGAAGCCTGCGGCCGGCCTCATGGCGGCGGCGCGCGAGGCGCGGTACGGCCTTCTCAACGGCTGGTGCCGGGCGGAGGGGGTGCTGCATCTCGCCGTCGCCCATCAGCTCGAGGATCAGGCGGCCACCTTCCTCATGCGCCTCAAGCGCGGCAGCGGGCTCGACGGCCTGGCCGCCATGCCGCCGGCGGTGGAGGGCCTGCCCCGGCTGCTGCGCCCGCTGCTCGGCATGTCCCGCGAGCGGCTGCGGGCCCATCTGCATGCCGCCGGACAAGCCTGGATCGAAGACCCCAGCAACCGCAATCCCGCCTTCGAGCGCACGGCGGCGACGGATTTCATCTCCCGCGGCAATGCGCTGGGCCTGACGGCGGAGCGTGTGGCGCTGGCGTCGGGCTCGCTCCTGCGGGCGCGCCGGGCGCTGGAGGACTCCATTGCCGGCTGCCTGGCGGATTGTGCCTCCCTCGATGCGCTGGGCGTGGCGCATGTGGAGATCGGCGCCCTGCTGGCGGCCGGCGAGGAGGTGTGCCTGCGTGCCCTGGCGCGGCTGCTCCGCACGGTGGGGGGAGAAGCCTACACACCCCGGCTGGAGCGCCTGGCACGGCTCTTTGCGGCGCTGCGGGACGGCCATCTGGGCCGGGGCCGCACGCTGGCCGGCTGCCGTATCCTGCCGCAGGGCAATGGCGCTCTCCGCCTGCTGCGCGAAGCGGCGGCCATCCCGCCGGACGGGCCGGTGCCGTCCGCCGATTTCCTGTGGGACCGGCGCTTCCGCATCACCATCCCGGATGCGCCTCTACAGGGCCTCCAGGTGGGGGCCCTGACCGCCGGGAGATGGCGCGGCATCAAGGCCGATATACCGGAATGTGCCATCAGCGGCCAGGTGCGGGCGACCTTACCCGTGCTCTTCGACCAGGATGGCGTGGCGGCGGTGCCGCATCTGGGCTACCGGCGCGCCGGTTGGCGCGGCGGCGCGCAGGCATGGTTCACCCCGGTACAGCCGCTGACATAGGATGGAGGGTGGCGCGCAGCGTCGGGTGAGGGCCTGCTCCGCCTGTCAGGCTTCTTCCTTCAGGCGTTTCTTCTCGGCGTACATGGCGCGGTCGGCTTCCGCCATGGCGGTGGTGGCATCGATGCCGGGGCGGAAGGAATAGACGCCGTAAGCCGCGCGCAAGACGAGCTTCTCACCGCCCACGGTCATGGGATGGTGCATGAGGAAGTCGCGGAACTGGCCGGCCTTGGCGTTGGCCGCCGCCTCGTCGGAATTGAGCAGGATGACGGCGAATTCGTCGCCGCCGATGCGGCCTACGATATCCGAATCGCGCACATTGGAAACCAGGCTCTCGGCGAAATAGGTCAGCGCGTCATCGCCCGCCGAATGACCGTAGCGGTCGTTGATCTGCTTCAGGTCATTGAGGTCGAAATAGATGAGGCTGCAGGGCGCGCCGTACCGCTCGGAGAAGGAGATGATGCGGGTCAGCTCGCGCACGAAGGCCCGGCGGTTGGCGGCCGGCACCAGGCTGTCCTCGTCGGCCAGGCTGGCCAGCTCGCCGATACGCCGGTGAGTCTGCGTCAGCTCGTCGCGCAGGCGGTTGACCTCCTCCACGAGCTGCATGATGGCGCTTTGCACGCGCGGGGTCATCTCGTCCGGCGGAATGCCGAGGACGGAGACCGCATCCTCGATCTGGCGGGGTTCGGAAACGGATGAAGCCACCGGCGCCTGCGATGCCTTGCGGGCGCGACTGAGCGGGCCCACCGATCCGACCCTGCGGCTGTTGTCTATTTTCATCTGAATCCGGCGTTTAAATTCAGAGCACTAGCGCTCATCTTGTAGCACTGGTCCAATAATACACATTATATGGATATTTCTTAAGACTTTCTTACGGGGCGGATATTCTCTTGCGGCTTCCCCTTGTCTGACGGGCGGGTGAGCGTATAATCGCCCGCTTTCCGGTAGGCAGGTGACGCGGCGGACCCGTTGTTCTGCACCGGCTTTCAGCACCGGAAGCGGAGGACACGGGCATGGCGGACGCCAGCGCAAAGACCAGGAGCGATGTCGGGATCATCATGGGCAGCCAGTCCGACTGGGAGACGATGGCGCATGCCGCCCGCCTCCTGGAGGAACTGGGCGTGCCCCACGAGGTGAGGATCGTCTCGGCGCACCGCACGCCGGAGCGTATGAACGACTATGCCAAGACCGCCCGGGACCGCGGCATCAAGGTCATCATCGCCGGGGCCGGCGGGGCCGCCCACCTGCCGGGCATGACGGCGGCGCAGACCATCCTGCCGGTGCTCGGCGTGCCGGTGCGCTCGCGCCATCTCAAGGGGCTGGACAGCCTCTTGTCCATCGTGCAGATGCCCGGCGGCGTGCCGGTGGGCACGCTGGCCATCGGCGATGCCGGCGCCCGCAACGCGGCCCTGCTGGCGGCCTCCATCCTCGCCCTTTCGGACGAGGCGCTGGCCGGGCGGCTGGCCGACTGGCGCCGCCGCCAGAGCGAAAGCGTGGCCGATGCGCCCGAGGGCGTCTGAACGGCGATGACCGGCAAGACCCTTCCTCCCGGCAGCACCATCGGCATCCTGGGCGGCGGCCAGCTCGGGCGCATGCTGGCGCAGGCCGCCTACAATCTGGGCTACAAGGTGCACGGCTATTGCCCGGACGAGGGCAGCACCCCCCTGTCGCAGGTGACGGGGCAATATACCCGCGCCGCCTACGAGGACGAGGCCGCACTGGCCGCCTTCGCGGCGCAGGTGGACGTGGTGACCTATGAGTTCGAGAACGTGCCGGCACAGACGGTCAGCCGTCTCATAAAATCCGTGCCGGTGCGCCCCAACGGCCCGGCGCTGGGCATCATCCAGGACCGGCTGGCGGAGAAATCCTTCCTCCACGAGGCGGGCATCCCGGTGACGCCGTTCGCCGATATCGCCAGCCAGGACGATTTCGCGGCGGCGGTGCTGCGCACCGGCATTCCCGCCGTGCTCAAGACCCGCCGTTTCGGCTATGACGGCAAGGGCCAGGCCCGCATCCACAGCGGCGCCGAGGTGGAATCCGCCTATGCCGAGATCGGCCGGGCGCCCGCCATCCTGGAGGGCTTCGTGGCCTTCGACCGGGAGGTGTCCATCATCGCGGCGCGGGGGCTGGATGGCGATATCCGCATCTATCCCCTCACCGAGAACCGGCATGTGAACCATATCCTGGATCGCAGCACCGCCCCGGCGGCCGTTCTGCCGGCGGTGGCGGAACGGGCCGGCGGGATGGCGCGCACCATTCTGGAGAAGCTCGATTATGTGGGTGTCCTCGCCATCGAATTCTTCCTCAAGGGGGAGGAGCTTCTGGCCAACGAACTGGCGCCCCGGGTGCACAATTCCGGCCACTGGACCATCGAAGGGGCGGCCACCTCGCAGTTCGAGCAGCATATCCGCGCCATCTGCGGCCTGCCGCTCGGCGACTGCCATGCCCTCTTCCAGTCGGAGATGACCAATCTCATCGGCGAAGCGGTGCATAGCTGGCCCGCCATCCTGGCCGAGCCCGGCGCGCACCTGCATCTCTACGGCAAGGCCCAGGCCCGCCCCGGGCGCAAGATGGGCCATGTGACGCGGCTCAAACCGCTGGTTTAGAGCCTGCTGTTTTCAGATTAGTGCGGCGTTGCCGCACGCGCGCTCGCTGAGCGCGCTGGACCCTCACCTGCGTGAGGGTGACGAAGGGGTGCGCACGCCCGTTCCGGAACCACCGCCTTTTTTTCGGCGTTTTTTATTGCCTACCATGCTGTGGGCTTGTGAGACATGTTGTTGCGTTTCATCGGGGCAAGGGCACTGGGGGCGGCACGGCTGATTGGGTAGCCATGCCTGCCATCCGCACTCTTGAGAGGCAGGACCCCATGAAGCTGATCGTCCAGATTCCGTGTTTCAACGAGGAACGCACGCTTCCACAGACCGTGGCGGACATTCCCCGCCATATCGAGGGTGTGGATACGGTGGAGATTCTCGTCATCGACGACGGCTCGACGGACGGCACCGTGGCCGTGGCCAGGGAACTGGGCGTCGATCATATCGTCCGCCACCGGCGCAACCGGGGGCTGGCAGCCACCTTCCGCACCGGCATCGACGTGGCACTGCATCTGGGGGCGGACATCATCGTCAATACGGATGGCGACAACCAGTATCCGGGCGGCGAAATCCCCCGGCTCATCGCGCCCATCCTCGCCCGGCAGGCGAGCATCGTCGTGGGCGACCGGCAGACCCAGACGATCGCGCATTTCTCTCCCACCAAGAAGCTGCTGCAGAAGGTCGGCAGCTCCTTCGTCAGCCGTATCTCGGGGCTGGATATCCCCGATGTGGTCAGCGGCTTCCGGGCCTACAGCCGGGATGCCGCGCTGGCGCTCAACGTGGTGAGCGCCTTCAGCTACACGGTGGAGACCATCATCCAGGCGGGCAACCACAAGGAAGCCATCACCCACGTTCCCATCGAGACCAACGCCGTGACGCGCCCGTCGCGCCTGTTCAAGAGCATGGGCAACTTCCTCACGCGCCAGGTCACCACCATCATCCGCATGTATGCGCTGTACCGGCCCCTGCGCACCTTCGCCATGATCGGCGGAATATTACTGATCCTCGGCCTTCTGCCGATGGTGCGCTTCCTGATCCTGTTCGCCATGGGCGAGGGGGCGGGACACCTTCAATCCCTGGTGCTGGGCGGCGTGCTCGTGGTGCTCGGCGTCAACACGCTCATCCTCGGACTCCTGGCCGACCTGCTGGGCTGGAGCCGTGTGCTGCAGGAAACGACGCTGGAGAAAATCCGCCGGGTCGAACTGGCGGTGGACGTCATGTCCAAGGAGGATTCAAGGAGGACAAATGACTCGCGTGCAACCGGACATCCGCCTGGAAGAAGGCATCCCCATCGGCAACGTGTACGACAAGTACCAGAGCCGGAACCCCATCGCCCGGGCGCTGACGGACAATTTCCTGAACGTGTTCCACCAGTGCTTTGACGAGGCCGGCGTCACCGACGTCCATGAGATCGGCTGCGGCGAGGGCATGGTGAGCGCCATGATGGCGGACTGGGGCGCCACCGTCCGGGGCTGCGACTTCTCCCGCGATATCGTCGCCACGGCGCAGCAGAATTTCGGCCCGCGCGGCATCCGCTTCGAGGCGAGGAGCGTCTACGATCTGGAGCCCGTGCGCGACAGCGCCGACCTCATGGTCTGCTGCGAGGTGCTGGAGCATGTGGACCGGCCGGAGGAGGCGCTGCGCGCGCTGGCCGCCTGCACCCGGCAATGGGCCATCCTCAGCGTGCCCCGGGAGCCCATATGGCGGGTGCTCAACATGATGCGGGGCAAATATATCGGCGACCTGGGCAACACGCCGGGGCACATCCAGCATTGGAGCCGGAGCGGCTTCGTCCGCCTGGTGGCGCGGCATTTCGAGATCGTGCGGGTCCGCTCGCCGCTGCCCTGGACCATGCTGCTGTGCAGACCGCTGCCGGAGCCATCGGCCCGCTCATGACGCAATCGGGGAACGGGGCTATGGGAGATCGCCGCATCCAGGGCATGGCCCGGCTGGCCAGGCCATGGATCGGGCCGCTGATCCTCCTCCTGTGCCTGCTGTTCTTCGGGCGCGTGCTGCGCGACAATTTCCGGCAGATCGCCGATCATCCCTTCAACTGGCGGGAGGCCGTCGCCGTCATCGCCGGCAGTGTGCTGCTGGCCGCCACCTATCTGGGGCTGGCGGAGGCCTGGCGCCGGCTGGTGGTGCTGTTCGAAGGACCCTCCGCCCTGGCCGACCGGCCCCTCCTGCGCATCTACGGCACGTCGCAACTGGCCAAATACCTGCCGGGCAACGTCATGCATTTCGCGGGCCGCCAGATTATGGCCCGGCGGCTGGGCTTCGGCCACAAGCCCGTGGCCATGGCCTCCATCTTCGAGACAGCGGGGATGATCGTGGTGGCCGTGGCGCTGGGCGGCGCGGGTCTGCTGGCGGCGCCGGACATGCCGGCCCTGCCCGGGCATGTGGACCTGCGGGTGGTGAGCCTGGTGTGCATTCTCGCGGTGGCGCTGGCCGCCGGCATCGCCCTGTTCCACCGCTTCAGGACGGTGGGACGGGACGGGACCCTGCCCCGGACGCACGGCTTCTGGCGGACCATGGCGCTGGTGCTCATCCTCTATGCCCTGTGCTTTGCCGCCATGCCGCTGGTCTTCTCCGGCATCGTCTATGCGGCGGAAGGGCGCTGGCAGCCGATGCATGTCTTCGGTGTGCTGATCGTGGCCTGGCTGCTCGGCTATGTCACGCCCGGGGCGCCCGGCGGCGTGGGCGTGCGGGAGGCGGTCATCGTCTCCGGTACCGCTGCCGTCATCGGCACGGGGGATGCCGTGGTCTACGCCGTGCTCTTCCGCGTGGCGACCGTGCTGGCGGACCTGGAGCTGTTCCTCCTCGCCCGGCGGTTTCCGGCAGGGCACGGGGCGGATGTTTCAACGGACCTGCAAGGGGGTGACGGCGGATGACGGACAAGGAAACGACGCTGGCCGGAGACGCACAGCCGGCCCGGGTGCCATGGCGGGCCATCGGCATCGCCTTTGCTGTCATGGCCGTGCTGCTGGCCGTGTTCACCTGGGTGTGCCGCGACCAGATGAACCCCGACGCCATCGCCTATATCCGCATCGCCTATTACTATCTCCAGGGGCAGTGGGATATCGCCATCAGCGGCTATTGGGGCGTGCTCTTCACCTGGCTTCTGGCGCCCCTCCTGCTGGTGTTCGACGATCCGATCCTTGCCGCCCATGTCCTGCTGGCCATCAGCGGTCTGGCCTTCGCCGGGGCGTCGGTCTTCCTGTTCATCCGGGTGGGGCTGCGCTCGATGGCTCTTGTCGTGGCGGTCTGGATCGTCTGCCTCTCCGCCGCCGTCTGGTCCGCCAAGAACATCACCCCCGACCTGCTGAGCGCCGCCCTCATGCTGGCCGGAACGGCGATATTGCTCGGGCCGCGCGAAGCGCCCACGCGGCGCGAGCAGGTCCTGGCCGGCCTGGCCTTCGGCTTCGCCTATCTTGCCAAGGCGGTGGCCTTTCCCGTGGGCATCGCCATCATCCTCTTCCTCACCGGCGGGCGCGCTTGGCTGGCCGGCGAGAAGCTCTCCGCCTGGGCCCGGCGGCTGGGGGTGATCTACCTGGCCTTCTTCATCATCGCGGCGCCATGGATCGGCGTGCTCTCCGTGCATTTCGGCAAGCCGACATTCTCGACCAGCGGGCCCATCAACTTCTCCATCGCCGGGCCGCCGGACAAGGACCGGTGGCACCCCCTGTCGCGGCTCTACATGCAGCCCGACGAAGGCCGCGTGGCGCTCTGGGAGGCGCCCGAGGCGCTGCCCTACGAGAGCTGGTCGCCCCTCGAATCCCCGCAATATTTCTTCTACATGGTCACCCATGTCTACGAGAACGTCGTCAACGCGGCGGGGCTGGTCAAATCGTTCGATATCTTCGGGTTTGGCTGCGCGGCGGTGGTCCTGGCCTTCTTGCTGGGGCGGCCCTGGCGGGAGAGTCTGAGGCGCGACCGCTGGCGGCTGGCTCTGGTGCCCGTGGTCCTCTCCGTCGGGGTCTATCTGCCGGTCTTCGCCGGCACGCAGCGCTACTATTATTTCATCTTCCCGCTGATGGTGGCGGCGGCGCTCGGCTTCATTCCCAGCCTGGCGGCGGGGCCGGCGGGGCGCACCATGCGGCGGGTCGGCGTGCTGGCCTTCCTGCTGTCCTGGGGCATCGTCATCAGCGGCCCCTTCTATACGGCGTTCGCACCGGCGCCCTACGGCGCCCATGAGAAGGGCAAGGCCATCGCCGGCTTCCTGATGGATGCAGGCGAGACCGGGCCGCTGGCCGGCGTGCGGCTGCCGGAGAACACCGACTATTACGCCGCCTTCCTGATGCGCACGCCGAGCTATGGCATGAAGCGCGACGTGGCGGATGTCTCGGAGATCGTCGACAGCGGCGCGCGCGTCATCGTGGTGCGGCGCACCGCGCCCATCCTCGATGAGCTGCAGGGCAGCCCCCTGTTCCGGCCTTTACCGGTGGCGGGGGAATGGGCGGATGTGCCGGAGCTGCGGGACCTGCTGTTCTTCGTGCGCCCCGACGTGGCGAAGAAGACCGTGGGCGGGCCAGGCGAGCCGTTCCGCTACCGGCCGTGACCGCTGCTCAGAGCGGGCGGATGACGTCGCGGTGCCGGAGCCGGCCGAGGAAACGGGCGAGGGACGGCATGTCCTTTGTCGTCTCGCGGCAGCGGGCCTTGGCCTTTTCGATCCTCATCACGTCGCCGATGCGCCGGTCCAGGAAGGCCCAGGTCTCGGCGTAATCCTCCGACTGGTCGGAGAACCAGGTGAGAAGGGTCGAGGCATAGACGCCCGAGAGGATGGCGCGCTTGCTGTAATAGTTCCAGTCCGTCGCCGTATCGCCCGCCAGGCGCCAGATGGTATCGACGGTGGCGGCGAGCGTCTTGAAGCCGATATCGGCATAAAGCGGCAGCGCCATGGTGAGGCCGGCGCGTCGGGCCGCCTCGCGGTGGGGCGCCATCACCATGAGTCTGAGGCGCACCAGTGTGGCGATGCGCTCGCGGATGCGCATGGAGGCGAGGTCGAGATGTCCCGCCGCCTCCACCATGGCATGGTCCATCTCATCGCTGAAGAAGGCCAGCAGGTCGCGCATGCCGCGCGGGAAGAGCAGGGCGACATCCGCCATGTCGCGCCCCGTCTGCTGGGCCGCGGCCTTCAGGCTGCGGTCGGTCCAGCCGTCGAAGGCGGCGTTGGTGAGAAAGGCGTTCAGGATGTCCCGGCGGTCGTCGAGCGTGCTCATGTCGCGTCCTCCTCGTCTGCGAGCGGGTTCCACTCCTGAATATAGTGCAGCTTGGAGAGGTCCGTCAGACGTTTCGGATAGAGAATCCCGTCCAGATGGTCGAACTCGTGCTGCACCACGCGGGCGTGGAACGCCTGCGCCACCACGTCGATGCTGTTGCCGTCGGCATCGAGGCCCTGATAACGGATCCGGCGGTGGCGGGGCACCAGCCCCTTGAGGCCGGGGACGGACAGGCAGGCTTCCCAGTCTTCCTCCCGGTCGGCCTCGGCGTCCAGATAGGTGATGACGGGATTGATGAGCACGCGCACCTCGATGCCCTCCAGGCTTTCCGGCCGCTCCGGCGTGTCGGGCGGCGGATAGAAGACGATGACGCGCCGGGAGACGCCGATCTGCGGTGCCGCCAGGCCGATGCCGCCGGCGCGGGCCATGGTGTCCAGCATGTCGGCGATCAGGGCCTGCGTTTCCCGCGCGGCCACGTCCGTCACCTCCTCGGCGCGCCTGGCCAAAACCGGGTTTCCCATCAATGCGATGTCTCGAACCGTCATGCCGCTAATATGGGACCGGGCGGCCCCGAGGTAAACCGAGGAAAAGGCTTCACAAGGCCCAACTCTTCTGTTATTAAGCTGTCCTCCCCGGCCGAGGCTGGGTGTGTACCTGTATCAACAGGTACTTTTTTCAGATTTTGAGGAACCGAGGCAAAAACGTGGAAGTTACGGTACGCGATAATAATGTCGATCAGGCCCTGCGCGCTCTGAAGAAGAAAATGCAGCGTGAAGGCATCTACCGGGAAATGAAGCAACGCCGATTCTACGAAAAGCCCTCCGAACGCCGCGCCCGCGAGCATGCCACGGCCATCCGCCGCGCCCGCAAGCTGGAGCGCAAGCGCGCCGAGCGCCAGGGCTGAGCCTTTTCATCACAGGTTCCAGGAAGCCGTCCCGAGGGGCGGCTTTTTTGTTTCCCTACAGCAGCCCGTGCTTCTTCAGGGCATGGCGGAGCTGGTCATAGGTCAGGCCGAGGCCCCGGGCGGTGTCGCGCTGATGGAAGCGGTGGGCGGCCAGGGCCGCCTTCAGGATATCCCGTTCGTATGAGGCGACGGCCCCCCGGTAATCCATGGGGAAACGATGGGCGCCGGGCGGCGCGGCGGGCTCCTCGCTGGCTGACGGCTCCCGCGGCTCGGGCGGCGGCGTATAAGGGGACTCGAAGGCATCGAGGATGATATGGGCGACGGGCTCATCCTCGTCCCCCCAGCTATAGACCGAGCGTTCCACCACATTCTTGAGTTCCCGCACATTGCCGGGCCAACGGTATTGGGCGAGGGCGCGCTCGGCCTCCGCCGTGAAGCCGGGGAAGACGGCCCAGCCCAGTTCGCTCGCCATGGCGCGGGCGAAATGGTGGGCGAGGAGCGGGATATCCTCCGGTCGGCGGCGCAGAGGCGGCATGTGCACCACGTCGAAGGCCAGCCGGTCCAGGAGGTCGGGGCGGAAGCGCCCGGTGCGGGCAGCGGTCTTCAGATCCACATTGGTGGCGCCGATGATGCGCACGTCAGTGGTCCATGTATCGTTGCCGCCCAGCCGTTCGTAGCGGCCATATTCGATGATGCGCAGCAGCTTCTCCTGCGCCGTCTGGCTGAGGGTGGCGATCTCGTCGAGGAACAGCGTGCCCCCGTCCGCCTGCTCGAAGCGGCCGGCGCGGCGGGCCTGCGCGCCGGTGAAGGCGCCGGCCTCGTGGCCAAACAGCTCGCTCTCCAGGAGCGTTTCGGGCAGGGCGGCGCAATTCATCTGGATGAACGGCTGGTCCCAGCGCCCGGAGAGGAAGTGCAGGCGCCTGGAGATCAGCTCCTTGCCGGTGCCCCGCTCGCCCAGGATCAGCACCGGGCGGTTGAGGGGGGCAAGCCGCGACACCCGGTCCACCAGGTCCAGGAAGGCGGGGCTCTGTCCGAGCAGCGGT
>Ga0180219_1001594_pt1 | contig 14405 bp, 14 predicted proteins | sample eDN3rd30CBELigMG_FD_151338 | JGI IMG/M metagenome (GOLD analysis project Ga0180219, IMG submission 151338) | Enriched Miracle-Growth compost microbial communities from Emeryville, California, USA - eDNA 3rd pass 30_C BE-Lig MG (version 2)... ...
GCCGTTCTGGTCGATAACGGCCAGCCGGTCGAATATGACCAGCCGCTGATCGTCATTGAATAAGGCCGCCGCACGCCATGGCCATTGAAAAGCTGTTGATCGCCAACCGGGGCGAAATCGCGCTGCGCATCCATCGCGCCTGTCATGAAATGGGGATCAAGACGGTGGCGGTCCATTCGACCGCCGACGCGGACGCCATGCATGTGCGCCTGGCCGACGAAGCCATCTGCATCGGCCCTCCGGCAGCGAAGGACAGCTATCTGAACATCGCCGCGATCATTTCCGCGGCGGAGATTTCGGGCGCGGACGCGATCCACCCCGGTTACGGCTTCCTGTCGGAAAACGCCCAGTTCGCGGAAATCGTGGAAACCCACAATATAGCCTTTGTCGGTCCCAAGCCCGAACATATCCGCATCATGGGCGACAAGGTGGAAGCGAAGAAGACGGCGGGCGCTCTCGGTCTGCCGCTCGTTCCCGGCTCCGACGGCGCGCTCTCCAGCGTAGAGGAAGCCAAGGAAGTCGCCGCCAAGATCGGCTATCCCGTGCTCATCAAGGCTGCGTCGGGCGGCGGCGGGCGCGGCATGAAGGTCGTGCCCAGCGAAGACCTGCTCGAAACGCTGATGAAGCAGGCCGGCAGCGAGGCGAAGGCCGCGTTCGGCGACGACACCGTCTATATGGAAAAATATCTGGGCAACCCCCGGCATATCGAGTTCCAGATCTTCGGCGACGGCAAGGGCAACGCCATCCATCTGGGCGAGCGCGACTGCTCGCTCCAGCGCCGGCATCAGAAAGTGCTGGAAGAAGCCCCCTCCCCCGTCCTTTCCACCGCCGAACGCGACCGCATGGGCGAAGTGGTGCGCAAAGCGATGGCCGATATGGGCTATCGCGGCGCTGGCACCATCGAATTTCTCTGGGAAGACGGCGAATTCTACTTCATCGAGATGAACACCCGCCTTCAGGTGGAGCATCCCGTGACGGAGATGATTACCGGCGTCGACCTTGTCCGCGAACAGATTCGGGTGGCCGAGGGCAAACCGCTGTCCGTCGCGCAGGAGGATATCGAGTTCCACGGCCACGCCATCGAATGCCGCATCAATGCCGAAGACCCGCGCACCTTCGCGCCTTCGCCGGGCACCGTCACCAGCTATCATGTGCCGGGCGGGATGCACGTCCGCGTCGATAGCGGCCTCTATCAGGGCTATAAGGTGCCGCCCTATTACGACAGCATGATCGGCAAGCTGATCGTCTATGGCCGCACCCGCGAAGGCTGCATCATGCGCCTCCGCCGCGCGCTGGAGGAATATGTGATCGAAGGGATGAAGACCACCATCCCGCTGCATCAGGCGCTGCTGCGCGATCCCGATTTCCTCAACGGCGACTATACGATCAAATGGCTGGAGGATTGGCTGGCGCGGGAAGACGCGGCATGAAGGCGACGATCTGGCATAACCCCCGCTGCTCCAAATCGCGGCAGGCTCTGGCGGTCCTGGAGGAAAAGCCGGGGGTGGAGGTCGAGATCATCGAATATCTCAAGACCCCGCCGACGCGCGGCCAGATCGAAGCCGTGCTGAAAAAGGCAGGCGTCACCCCGTCCCAAGCCGTGCGCAAGGGCGAAGCGGCGGTAAAGGAAATCGGCCTCGACACCGCCGATGACGCGGCGGTGCTGGACGCCATGGCCGCGCATCCGATCCTGATCGAGCGCCCCATCGTCATCACGGACAAAGGCGCGATCATCGCTCGCCCGCCGGAAAAGGCAAACGACGTTCTCTGAACGGCTTCCCCAGACTGTAGCAAAACTTCCGAGCCCATCACGGGGTGGCTGTTTTCGGCCAGTTTCCGCCGTTCAATCCGTCATACCAGCGAAAGCTGGGATCTCCCTTAGGCTGGGTCGCGCCTACAAAGAAGAGAGATGCCAGCTTTCGCTGGCTTGACGAAGTGTGGCACAAATCCACCCAAGCCGACCAACTGAAGCGCCGTTCTACGGACCTGATCCTATGCGACAGCACCCATAGTCTGCATCTTAAAGCAATCCCGCGACGACGGGCACGATCTGGCTGGCGAAAAACAGCAGCCCCGCCGCCATCAACCAGTGATGCGCGCGAGGAAAGGCGCACATTCGCGCCTTTCCCTCGTTCCACGGCCACATCAAGCGTCGACGGCCTTGTCGCCGATCCGCGTCAGGGAAAAGCCCGCCGCCCTCACTTCGGCCGCGGGATATATGTTGCGCAGGTCCACCAGAACCGGCGCATTCATCGACGCGGCCAGCCGCTTGAGGTCCAACGCGCGGAACGCATTCCATTCCGTCACCAGAACGAGCGCATCCGCGCCCTGCGCCGCGCTATAGGCGTCCGTCGCCATGGTTATGCCTGGCATCAGGGCCGACGCCGCCGCCATGCCTTCGGGATCATAAGCGACCACCTTCGCCCCGGCGTCTTCCAGCGCCTGCACGATGGCGATGCTGGGCGCGTCGCGCATGTCGTCGGTGTTGGGCTTGAACGTCAGGCCCAGCAGCGCGACCGTCTTGCCCCGCGCGTCGCCGCCCATCGCCTTCACGATCTTGCGCCCCATGGCGCGCTTGCGAAGGTCGTTCACCTGCACCACCGTCTCCACGATGCGGATCGGCGTCTCATGATCCTGCCCGGTCTTGACCAGCGCCAGCGTATCCTTGGGAAAGCAGGAGCCGCCATAGCCCGGCCCGGCATGAAGGAATTTCGACCCGATGCGATTGTCGAGGCCGATGCCGCGCGCCACGTCCTGCACCTCCGCGCCGACCGCTTCGCACAGGTCCGCCATCTCATTGATGAAGGTGATCTTCGTCGCCAGAAAGGCATTGGCGGCATATTTGATAAGCTCCGCCGTCCGCCGTCCGGTGAAGAGCAGCGGCGCCTGGTTGAGATAGAGCGGACGGTAAATCTGCTGCATCGCGTTGATGGCGCGCTCATCCCCGGTCGTGCCCACCACGATGCGGTTGGGCCGCTTGAAATCGCTGATCGCCGCACCTTCCCGCAGAAATTCAGGGTTGGAAACCACTGCGATGTCGAGATCGGGGCGCGCTTCGCGCGCGATCCGCTCCACTTCGTCGCCGGTTCCGACCGGCACGGTGGACTTGGTCACGATCACGGCGGGGCCGTCCAACGCCTCCGCGATCTCCCGCGCGGCCGCGTAAACATAGCTGAGATCCGCATGACCGTCGCCTCTGCGGGAAGGCGTTCCCACCGCGATGAAAATCGCATCGGCGCCCTTGACCCCGGCGGCAAGGTCCGTGGTGAAGCTCAAACGGCCCGCTGCCGCATTGCCGCCCACCAGTTGATCCAGTCCCGGTTCATAGATGGGCATCTGGCCCGATTCTATCGCCGCGATCTTGCTGGAATCCTTGTCCACGCAGACCACGTCATGGCCAAAATCAGCAAAACAGGCTCCTGATACCAGGCCCACATATCCCGTGCCGATCATCGTGATCTTCATAGGCGCTTCTCATTCCTTGTTGACGGGGCAGTCTATGGCGAAAAAGCCAATGTCCTCAAGCTACTCTTCCCGCGCTATCCGATTGAGCCATGGCGGGCCAGCGCAAATGCATCGTTAGCGCACGGGAAATCCCCATTGTAACGCCGCTGCAACAATATCGTGATTTCAACGCTTGCTTTCGCACCTGCGAAAGACTTAGCTTTCGGCATGGCAAAGGAACCGGCATTGGCGACCATCGCCGTCTACAGCCTCAAGGGCGGAGTGGGGAAAACCACCTTCGCCATCAATCTGGCCTGGGCTTCGGCCTGTATTTCCAAGCGTCGCACGCTGCTCTGGGATCTCGATCCCCAGGCGGCATCGAGCTGGCTCCTCTCGACCGACCTGCAAAGCCGGGACGCCGCCCAGGCGATTTTCAGCAAGGACGTCCAGGTCCGCAAGCTGATCCAGCCTTCCACGGTTCCGGGGCTGGACCTGATCGCGGCCGACACATCGCTGCGCGGCCTCGATCATCTGTTCCGCGAAATGGACAAGAAGAAGCGGCTGGCGAAGCTGATCGAAAATCTGGGCAAGGATTATGACCGAATCATTCTGGATTGCCCTCCGGGATTGACCGAAACCAGCGAACAAGTGCTGCGCGCCGCCGACCTCATCGTCATTCCGGTCATTCCTTCCCCCTTGTCGCAGCGCGCGATGGGGGAAGTGGCGCGCTACCTCGTCCAGCGCGGCGGCGCCCACGCGCCAATCCTGCCGGTCTATTCGATGGTCGACCGGCGCCGCAGCCTGCATCGCAAGGCGCTGGAGGAACAGCCAAGCTGGTCTGCGATTCCCATGGCGAGCATGATCGAGCAGATGGCCGTGCGGCGCAAGCCGCTGGGCGCATTCGCTCCATCCTCGCCCGCCTCAAAGGAATTTGCGACGCTCTGGACGATGATCGAGCGACAGCTTCAGTCGGCCTGACACTGTTCGCCGAGCCTGCCCGGCTCAGGCCGCTATGTCGTAAGGACGGATTTCCCCGGCCAGATACAGGTTGCGCGCCTTGGACCGGCTGAGCTTGCCCGAGCTGGTGCGCGGCAGCGTGCGCGGCGGCACCAGTTCGACCACGCAGTTCATGCCGGTGATCGCCCGCACCCGCTCGCGGATCTGGTCGCGCAGGCGCGAGCGTTCCTCATTGTCGGAGGTCCGGCAATGCACCAGCACGGCGGGCGCTTCCTCGCCGCCGGGGGTAGTGATCGCGAAAGCCGCGATATCGCCCTGCTTGAAGCCGGGAAGCTGCTCCACCGCCCATTCGATATCCTGCGGCCAATGGTTCTTGCCGTTGATGATGATCATGTCCTTGGCGCGGCCCACGATATAGAGATAGCCGTCGCTCAGATATCCCATGTCGCCGGTGTCCAGCCAACCGTCGACCATGCAGGCGTCGGTCGCCTCCTGATCGCGGAAATAGCCGACCATCAGGGACGGTCCCGTGGTCCACACCTTGCCGATCTGGCGCTCCTTGAGCAGGCCGCCATCTTCGTCACGGATCTCCACCACCATGTCGCGCGCGGGCTTGCCGCAATTGACGATGGAGCGGAACCGCTGCGGCCGCCCTTCGGTCGCGTCGCCGCCCGACAGATCGGTTTCCTCGACCAGTTCGACGATGATGCCTTCGCCCGGCGGCATGATGGTGACGGCCAGCGTCGCTTCGGCAAGGCCATAGCTGGGCAGGAACGCCTTGGGACTGAAACCCGCGTCGGCGAAGGCGTCGACGAAGCTCTGCATCACGTCGGGACGGATCATGTCCGCGCCATTGCCCGCCAGCCGCCAGCGCGACAGGTCGAAACGGTCGGCGGCCTTGGTCTGGCTCGACATGCGACGCGCGCAGATGTCGTAGCCGAAGGTCGGCGAATAGCTGATCGATGTGCCTTGATTGCGGCTGATGAGGTCCAGCCACGCCAGCGGGCGACGGGCGAAATCCTCGGTCTTCATATAGTCGGTCGACACCTGGTTGGCGACGATCGACAGGAAGCAGCCGACCAGGCCCATGTCATGATACCAGGGCAGCCAGCTTATGCAGCGGTCGCCCTCGGCCAGTTCCATGCCATGGCTGTGCGCGGCGAGGTTGCTGAGCAGCGCATGATGCGTCACCGCCACGCCATGCGGGAAGCGGGTCGAACCGCTCGAATATTGCAGGTAGCAGATTGCGTCGCCCCTGGCCTGCGGCAGATCGACCGCCACGGCCTCGCGAGCGATGAAATCCTCGAACGCGATGCTTTCGACGGCGCGCTGCCGCCCGGCCTCGCCCGCCATCTCTTCCAGTTCCCTGGGGAAGAGGAACAGCATCGGGTCGCAGCTCGTCAACTGGACATTGAGCTGATCGATATAGCTTTCCTTGCCGCCGAAGCTGGTCGGCAGCGGCAGCGGCACCGGCCAGGCGCCCGCATAGACGATGCCGAAGAAAAGCTGCGCGAAATCCGTCCCCGTTTCCGCGACCAGCGCCACACGGTCCTGCGGCTTCACGCCATGGGCGATCAGACGGTGGGCGCAGGCGATCGCGTCCGTCCGCAGCTCCGAAAAGGGATAGGGCCGCGCCAGATTGCCGCGGGCGTCATGGAAATTCATGCCGCGCTCGCCCCGCGCCGCATAATCCAGCGCTTCGCCCAGCGTCTCGAAATCCGAAAAACGGCGGGGCAGATCGTCGGTGGTCGGCGTCGGTGCCATCATGCTTTGCGAACCCGTCATATTGGTGTCACCAAATGTCATAATTTTCATATCCGCAGCGCCGCTATCAGCTTTGACGCGACGTTGCACCGGATAGTTTCGTTCCAGCCTGAGCTTGTAGCGCACAAGGGGCGGTAAAATTCCGGCCCGACTGTGGCATAAAGATGGCGCTTGCCGCATGATGGAGCCGCATGACCGCAAAACGCCCCCGCCCACCGATCGACGAAGACGCCCTGCGTGAGATGGCGCTGCGCTATGTCGGGCGTTTCGCCACCAGCCGGGCGAAGCTGCTCGACTATCTGCGGCGCAAGATCAGGGAGCGGGGCTGGGGCAGCGAAAATCCCGCCGATCCGCAGGGACTGGCCGACCGGCTCGCCGAATTGGGCTATATCGACGATGGCGGCTATGCGGTGATGAAAAGCGCGGCGCTGACGCGGCGCGGCTATGGCGCGCGGCGGGTGGACGAAAGCCTGCGCGCCGCCGGGATCGCGCAAGCCGACCGGACGGAAGCCGACGCGCACACCGCCGCGCAGGGCTGGGCGGCGGCCGAACGCTTCGCCCGGCGCAAGCGCATCGGCCCCTTCGCGGCGGAGCGGCCCGATCCCAGGTTGCGCGAGAAATGGATGGCGGCCTTCCTGCGCGCGGGCCACGGCCATGCGCTCGCCCGCCGCTGGGTCGACGCCCCTCCCGGAGAGCCGCCGGAGCCGGAGGAATAGCCTGTCCTCCCCCAATGCATTATTGTAACCCGTCTCCATGAGGATTCTCTCCGCCCTGCTCATCGCCTTGCTGGCGGCCTGCTCGCAGACAGCCCACAAGGCGGAAAACACGGCCGGCCCGTCCGCCCGGCAAACCAGCCTGCTCCCCCTCGTCATTCGCAGCGCGAAGGGCGAGCACCGCTTCGACGTGGAAGTCGCTCTCAACCCCGGGGACCAGGAGCGCGGCCTCATGTTCCGCAAGTCGCTGGCGGCGGATTCGGGGATGCTGTTTCCCATGGAACCGCCCCGCACGGCGAGCTTCTGGATGAAAGACACGCTGATCCCGCTCGATATGCTGTTCATCCACACGGACGGCACCATCGCCTTCATCAAGGCGATGACGCAGCCTTATTCGCGTGAGCCTGTATCGGCGGGCGTCCCGGTGGCCGCCGTGCTGGAACTGGCCGGCGGGCGGGCGGCGGAACTGGGGATCAGGGAAGGCGACCGCGTCCGCTGGGGTAATTGCGCCGTGCCCGGAACCCGCCCGGACGAAGCATGGGACCGGCTCGATTTCTGCCCCGCTCCCTGACCGGAACCGCACAAGCGCCTTGCCAAGCAGCCGCCCCAACGGCTAAGCGCTGCCCCATGGGAATCCTTGGCAAGATCTTCACCTGGTGGAACGGCGCCACCATCGGCACCTCGCTCTTCACGGCCCGCAAGGGCAGCAAGGTGGGCGAGGACCATCAGGGCAATGTCTATTATGAAGGCGGCGTCGACCCGAACGGCCTGACCCGCCGCTGGGTGATCTACAACGGCCCCAATGATGCGAGCCGCGTGCCCGCCGAATGGCATGGCTGGCTGCATCATTCGATTGAGGGCGCGCCGGAAAGCTTCCTGCCGCCGCCGCGCATCTGGGAACGGGACTCCACCCCCAATGCGACCGGCACCGTCAACGCCTATCGCCCGTCCGGCGCGCTGGAAAAGGGCGGCCGGCGCCAGAAGGCCACCGGCGATTACGAGGCATGGAGTCCCGAGGCATCATGACCCCGCGCCCGGCGGGGGGCGTCCTGCCGATCCTGACCGCCGCGCCTGTTCTGGCCTGCGTTCTCATGCTGGCCGGATGCGGCGGCGATGACATGCCCGCGGCCAACCAGTCCGGCCCCGTCAAGATCGAGAACAGCCCGATCCGCAACGGCGGTTTTTCCGCCCTGCCCGGTACGCCGATGGCGGAACGGGTCGCGGTGGTGGGCCTGCTCAACAAGCGCAACGGCCTGACGCGCGACCTTCAGATGAAACCGGGCGAAGCCTTGCGCGTGGGCGACGCCATCGTGCGCCTCCAGGCGTGCGAGACGACCGCGCCTTGGGAGAATGTGCAGGAAACCGGGGCCTTCGTTCAACTCGACGTGCGGAGCAGCGCGGACGGCAAATGGCGGCGCGCCTTTTCCGGCTGGCTGTTCCGCGAGCGGCCCGACCGCAATGTGGTGCAGCACCCGATCTATGACGTCTGGGTCAAGAGCTGCGCGATGGCCTGGCCGGAGACGGGTCCGGATACCGTCAGGACCGGTGCCAGAGGCGAGCCTTCCTCCCCCGCTTCCGCCGCGCCTGATAATGGATCGAACGCCAGTTCCGCCCCTCCCCCCGAACCGGCGGAGAGTACCGCGCGGCCATCGCCCAGCGGCACGTCCGCCACCGCTTCCCCCAACAACTGAAGATAGTCGCGCTGGCTGATCTCGACCGCGCCCAGCGAGCGCAGATGATCGGTCATGAACTGGCAATCGAGCAGGGTGAAGCCGCCGAAGCGCATCCGCGCCACCAGCCAGGCGAGCGCGACTTTTGACGCATCGGTGCGGCGGGACACCATGCTTTCGCCGAAGAAGGCGCGGCCCAACGCCACGCCGTAAAGGCCGCCGACCAGCTCCTCTCCCTCCCATATCTCCACCGAATGAGCGAAGCGCAATATGTGGAGATGGCGGTAGGCCTCCTCGATGGGACCGTTGATCCATGTCGATGGGCGATCTTCCTTCGCTTCCGCGCAGAGCGCCACGATGGCAGGGAAAGCGCGATTGGCGGTGACGCGGAAGCGGTCGCGGCGGATGGTCTTCGCCAACGAGCGAGACAGGTGGAAAGCATCCAGCGGCAGGACGGCCCGCTTCTTCGGTTCGACCCAATAGATATCCTCGGCATGGCGGTCATCAGACATGGGAAATACGCCAAGCGCATAGGCTTGCAGCAGCAGCAAAGGATCAATGCTCATTGTCCCCGGATTAGCAGAGGTCGGGGCAAATTTTGAAGGAAATAGCGACGGAACCGGATTAATCGGTTAAAGTAGGGCAAGCCGCATCGGGAAAGTGGTGCAATCCATTCCTATCATGACGATTTTCAGGATATTCCTTCCCCTTGCGACAGGTCTGGCGATAGCGGTCGCACCCGCCGCCGCGCATGGTGAGACGGCGGCGTGGACCGGGCATTATTATCTGCAAGGCGTGATGGAGACGGGATCGGAGCTGCTGCTGCGGGCCGATGGGCGCTTTCAATGGTATCTGGTCGTAGGCGCGCTCGATCTGTTCGCGCAGGGCCGTTGGGAAGCGAAGGACGGCAATGTCGTCCTGACTTCGGAACCCGGCAACGATGTGCCCGAACCCGCTTTCCAGACGATGACCCTGCGGCAGGAGGAGGATGGGCGGTTGATCCCCGGCGGCCCGCTGGGCCGGGGCGTCTATGTCAGGCCGGAGCATGGCAGCGATTGACTTGGGCGTGGCGGGCAATAGGCTGCCATGCTTATGAAAAGTCTTCGCCTTGCAGCGCTGCCGCTGTTGTTCGCCGCCGCCCTCCCCTCAGTTCACGCCGCGCCCGATCCCTATGCCGCGCGGATCGTGAAGGTGCTGAACACCACGCCGCTGATCGACGGGCACAATGACTGGCCGGAGGCGCTGGCCGACAAGGCGGGCGACAAGCGATGGTCGATGGACCTGAACCGCCTCGACCCCGAAATCTATCATACCGATATCGAAAGGCTGCGCGCGGGCGGCATCGGCGGGCAGTTCTGGTCTGTCTGGGTATCGGCGGAAAAGCCCGAGCTGCAACAGGTCAAGGACACGCTGGAGCAGATCGAGTTCGTCCACAGCCTCGCCCGCCGCTATCCGGGACAGTTTCAGCTCGTCACCACGGCGGCGCAGGTGCGCGCGGCGCACAAGGCAGGGCGGATCGCCTCCATGATCGGGGTCGAGGGCGGCGGGCAGATCGACGGCAGCATGGCGGTCTTGCGCGCCTATCGCGATCTGGGAGCAGGCTATCTCACGCTCACCCATTCGAAGACGATCGCCTGGGCGGACGCCGCGACGGATAATCCCCGGCATGACGGCCTCACCCCCTTTGGCGAGGCGGTGGTGCGCGAACTCAACCGGCTGGGGATGCTGGTCGACCTCAGCCATGTGAGCGAGGGGACGATGCTGGATGCGCTGCGGGTCAGCCGGGCGCCGGTGATCTTCTCCCATTCCAATGCGCGGGCGCTGTGTAATACCCCGCGCAACGTATCGGACGCGGTGCTGCGGCAGGTGGCGGAGAATGGCGGCGTGGTGATGGTGAACTTCGCCGCGCAATATGTATCGGAAGCGCGGCGGGTGTGGAACGCGGATCGCAGCGCGGAGCTCGCGCGCAACAACGCGCCGCCCTTTGGCGGGCTGCATATCGGCGATCCCGAAGCGGCGAAGCAGGCGCTGGTTGAATGGGAAAAGGCGCATCCGGAGCCGGTGACGACCATCGGCCAGGTCGCAGACCATGTGGAGCATATCGCGAAGGTGGCAGGCGTCGATCATGTCGGCATCGGCAGCGACTTCGATGGCGTGAGCGCCCTGCCGCAGGGGCTTGGCGGCGTGGATCGCTATCCGGCACTGCTGGCGGAGCTGATGCGGCGCGGATGGAGCGACGTGGATATAGCGAAGCTCGCGGGCGGCAATGTGCTGCGCGTCATGGCGGCGGCGGAGCAGGTCGCGGCGGGATTGAAGGGAGAACCGGAGGGGAATGCGACAGTGGATGGGTTGGATCAGGGGAAGGAGTGAGGGCAGATTTTGAGTGTAAAGCTGATACGCCCTATGGCGGCGGCGGAATTGGCAAAGCGCCAGATTGATAGTTGCTTGGACGGGCTTTTCCCAAATGAGCGTCGATTGCATTATCAAAAAGACGAGAACTGCCTGATCGATCAATCATCGGTGCAACGACACCCCAAAGCTGTTCACCGTCGCCAAGATCTACTTTTTCCAGCAAAACACGAACTTGCTCCTCGCGCAAGGGAAACCGAGCAATTGGTATCCAATATGTAGAGCAAGCAAATGCCAGTGGTGAGCAAACCATCACCAATAACGGCATGAGCGCAAATCGGGACTGCATTATTCAAGCTTAAAACGAATTGTTCATTCTGCTACAGGTCATTTCTTACCGTGTCCGCTCCGTTCACTTCGGATCGGCGCTAACCCTCAATCCCGTAAACCGCGCGGCGAAGGCGTAGCTGTCGGCATATTCGTCGATCAGCTTGTCGACCGGCTTGCCCGTGCCATGGCCAGCGCGGCTTTCGACGCGGAGCAGGCGGGGCCGGTCGCCCAAATCGGCGGCTTGCAGCGCGGCGGCATATTTGAAGCTGTGCGCCGGGACGACGCGGTCGTCGGTGTCCGCCGTCGTCACCAATATGGCGGGATAATCCTTGCCCGCGCGGATGTTGTGATAGGGCGAATAGCCGTAGAGCAGGTGGAAATCCGCTTCCTTTTCCGGCGATCCGTAATCGTCCACCCAATAGCGCCCCGCCGTGAAGCGGTCGAAACGGAGCATGTCCATCACCCCCACGGCAGGCAGCGCGGCGGCGAACAGGTCGGGGCGCTGGTTCACCACCGCGCCGACGAGCAGGCCGCCGTTGGAGCGGCCTTCGATGGCGAGGCCGTCCTGCGGGGTGAAACCATTAGCTTTCAGATATTCGGCGGCGGCGATGAAGTCGTCAAAGGCGTTCTGCTTGTTGGCCAAGCGGCCCGCATCGTGCCACGCCTTGCCATATTCGCCTCCGCCCCTCAGCGCGGCGATGGCATAAGCCCCGCCCTGCTCCAGCCATGCCATGCGGGCCGCGGAATAGCCCGGCGTCAGCGTGATGTTGAAGCCGCCATAACCATAGAGGATGGTGGGCACGGCGGCGGCGCGGTCGGCCAGCGCCTTCTTGCGAATGATGGTGAGCGGGATCAGCGTGCCGTCCTTTGACGGATATGTGCGCTGTTCGACGCCATAGTCGTCGGGATCGAACGGCAGATCGGGCAGCGCGAACGGCTGGGTTTGCAGGGTCGCCGTGTCGAAGCGGTAAATGCCGGCGGGCTGGGTGAAGCCGGAGAAGCTGAAGAAGGTTTCGGGATCGCCGTCCCGCCCGCCGAAGCCTGCCGCCGTGCCCATGCCCGGTAGCGGCACGCCGCCGACGCGGCGGCCGTCCAGTTCCACCATTTCCGCGATGGTTTGCGCGTCGTTCAGATAGGCGAGGATGAAGCGGCTGCCGGCCAGCGATCCACCCGCCAATATGTCCGCCCGTTCAGGGATGATCTCACGCGGGCCCTTGCGCGGGCGGCGGGCGTCGAGGGAGACGACACGGAAATGCGGCGCACGGCTGTCGGTGATGAAATAGAACAGCGGCCCCTGGCTACCGATCAGCCGCCAGTCATTGTCGATGCCCCGGATCATGCTGCGAAGCTTGAGCGGCCCGCCGTCCAGCGCGGCGATGTGAAGCTCGCGCTGCGAATCAATGCCCTGGAAGGAACTGACGATCAGCCAGCGCCCGTCGCTTGTCACCTGCGCACTGTGCCTGAGCGCCGGGTGAGCGGGCGTCGCATAGACGATCCGATCCTGCGTCAGGTCGGTGCCCAGGCGGTGATAGCGAATCTGCTGGTTTTCGTTGGCTGAACGATAGGCCAGGCCGTCGCCGGGCGGGGCAAAGCAGGAGTAGAAGAAGCCCTCGCCCCGGCCATCCCACGCCAGTTGGGAAAATTTGACCCAAGGGACGCTGTCGGGAAGGGATTTGCCGGTGGCGACATCCAGTATCTTGAGCGTGCGCCAGTCGCTGCCTGCCTCCTGCACGGCATAGAGCAGCCAGCGGCCATCGGGCGACGGCTGCCATTCGGCGAGCGCGCTCGCACCGTCATCCGCCCAGTCATTGGGGTCGAGGAGGAGGCGCTCCTTGCCGGTCAGCCCTTCTCGGACATAGAGCGGGGTCTGGTTCTGGAGGCCCTTGTTATAGCCGTAGAAATAGAGGCCGCCCGCCTTGCGCGGCACGGTATAGCGGCCATGGGAGAAGAGCGCCTGCATACGGTTGCGCAGGATGGAACGGGCCGGAAGCGCGTCGATAGTGCGGCGGGTGAGCGCATTTTCATGGGCGACCCAATCCCGGACGGCGGGATCAGTCCGCAGATCGTTTTCCAGCCAGCGATAGGGGTCGGCCACCTTCACGCCGAAATGATCCTCCACCAGATCCTGTCGCGGAGTAGCGGGATAGGTCAGACCGCGCGCGGATGTGCCCAACATAGCGGGGCTGGGATCGGCGCGTAGAGGCCCCGCCGCCAGCAGGAGCGACGACAGGACCAGAATCCGCCCTATTCGGATTGAAGCGCGAAGCGGGGACATCCTCTCGACTCGGGTATCAGTTATGAAACAGGCCGCGGCTTCATCCGAAGCCACGGCCTGTCCGTAACGCTATCGTGCGCCGCCGGGAAGCGGCTTGATATTACGCGGCTTCCAACTCGTCCGCGTCGGTGCCCTGCACGGGACCGGAGTCCTTGCCCTTGGCGTCGACGTCACGGTCGACCAGTTCGATGATCGCGATCGGCGCAGCGTCCGAGGCGCGGAAACCAGCCTTGATGACGCGCGTGTAGCCGCCGTTGCGGTCCTTGTAACGCTCAGCCAGAATTTCGAACAGCTTGGCAAGCTGCGCGTCATCCTGAAGGCGGGCGTGGGCCAGACGGCGGTTCGACAGGCCACCCTTCTTGGCGAGGGTGATGAGCTTTTCGACGTAGGGACGCAGTTCCTTCGCCTTGGGCGTGGTGGTCAGGATCTGCTCATGCTTGATGAGCGAAGCCGCGAGGTTGCGGAGCAGCGAGTTACGATGCCCGGCGCTGCGCTGCAGCTTGCGATGACCGATCTTGTGACGCATTTTATCTTCCTTCGTTCGTTAAGGGCCCGTGTGAGGTAGCCCATACCAGGCACAGTTAAGGTCGTGCCCATCACCTTGGTCCGTTCGTTTCGAGCGTCATCGAGAAACGCTTCTCGACACGCTCGAAGCGGACGATTGCCGTTTGATTACCCAAGCAGCTCCTGTTCGAGCTTCTTGGCCATTTCCTCGATATTTTCCGGCGGCCAGCCGGGGATGTCCATGCCCAGACGCAGGCCCATGGACGACAGCACTTCCTTGATTTCGTTCAGCGACTTGCGACCGAAATTGGGAGTACGCAGCATCTCGGCCTCGGTCTTCTGGACCAGATCGCCGATATAGATGATGTTGTCGTTCTTGAGGCAGTTGGCCGAACGGAC
>Ga0180219_1001599_pt1 | contig 14388 bp, 9 predicted proteins | sample eDN3rd30CBELigMG_FD_151338 | JGI IMG/M metagenome (GOLD analysis project Ga0180219, IMG submission 151338) | Enriched Miracle-Growth compost microbial communities from Emeryville, California, USA - eDNA 3rd pass 30_C BE-Lig MG (version 2)... ...
CCGCCGCTGGGCGCAGTACCTCGTCGACGAACGCGCCGAAGCGCGTGTGTATCGGGCTCTGGCCGGTCGCCGCGAAGGTGAGGAGCGCGAGATCCTGCTCGCGCTCGCCGAGGCCGAGGGCCGTCACGAGGCGCACTGGCTCGGGTTGCTCGGCGGCGAGCCGGCGAAGCTGCCCGCGCCCAGTCTGTCGTCGCGGACGCTGGGATGGATGGCACGCCGATTCGGCTCGATCTTCGTCCTCGCCCTGGCACAGAACGCCGAGGGGCGCTCGCCGTACGAGAACGACCCGTATGCCACGGCGCAGATGGTCGCCGACGAGAAGGTCCACCACGAGGTCGTGCGGGGCCTGGCCGCGCGCGGACGCCGCCGGCTGTCCGGGACCTTCCGGGCGGCCGTGTTCGGTGCCAACGACGGTCTGGTGTCGAACCTGGCGCTGGTGATGGGTATCGGCGCCACCGGCGTCGCACCCCAGTTCGTACTGTTCAGCGGTGTCGCGGGCCTGTTGGCGGGCGCCCTGTCGATGGGGGCGGGGGAGTTCGTCTCGGTGCGCTCGCAGCGGGAGCTGCTCGATGCCACCGAGCCGAGCGGCTACGCCGACGCGGGGCTGCCCGACCTCGACCTCGACGCGAACGAGGTCGCTCTGATCTATCGGACGCGCGGCATGCCCGTGGACGAAGCGCAGGCGCGTGCGCGCCGCGTCGTGGAGACGGCGAAGCAGGCCGATCGGTCGGTGCCGTACGCGCGGCCGCGCGAGAAGCGCGACGATCACGAGACGGTCGGCAGTGCCCTCGGTGCGGCAACGTCGAGCTTCGGCTTCTTCGCCTCGGGAGCGATCATCCCCGTGCTGCCGTGGCTGTTCGGTCTCAGCGGACTGCCGGCTGTCGTGCTCGCGCTGGCGCTCGTCGGGCTGGCGCTGATGGCCACCGGCGCCACCGTCGGGCTGCTGTCGGGCGCACCCCCGCTGCGCCGGGCGCTGCGCCAGCTGGCGATCGGCTTCGGCGCTGCCGCGGTGACGTATCTGCTCGGCCTGCTGTTCGGCACGTCGGTGGCCTGAGCCCGCATGCGCACGATTGGTCGATCCGGCCCGAGCCGTGCTATCGTCGATCCTCGGTTGGAGACAACCACACACCCATGCGCGGGTGGCGGAATAGGTAGACGCGCTAGCTTGAGGTGCTAGTGCCCGTATAGGGCGTGGGGGTTCAAGTCCCCCCTCGCGCACAGAACGAAAAAGGCCCCTTCACGGGGCCTTTTTCGATTCTTCCAGCGTCGGACTCGTGCTCTCGGGTGCGCAGTCCTGGCGCGCCGCTGCAGATCGCCGTTCCCTCAGGTTACGAGCGTGTCCGGCCGGAGCGCGCGCGTGTCGGCGTCGGCACTACCGTGGAACGCATGCCTGACACCGCGGAGCTTCCCGAGGTCGTGCGCGTCGCGCAGGACCTCATCCGGTTCGACACCACCAACTGGGGCGAGGGGCGCTCGCGTGGCGAGCGCGAGGCCGCCGAGTACGTCGGCGCCTACCTCGAATCGCTGGGGCTCGTGCCGGAGTACTACGAGCCCATCCCGCGTCGCACCAACGTCACCGCCCGCATCCCCGGCCGCGACCGCGACAAGCCCGCGCTCATCCTGCATGGCCACCTCGATGTGGTGCCGGCCGTCGCCGAAGACTGGAGCGTCGACCCGTTCGCCGGCGAGATCCGCGACGGCATGCTGTGGGGCCGTGGGGCGGTGGACATGAAGGACATGGATGCCATGATCCTCACCTCCGTGGCCGACCTGCTGCGTGCGGGGGAGCAGCCCGAGCGGGACCTGATCGTCACGTTCTTCGCCGACGAGGAGAACGGCGGCGTGGAGGGGTCCCAGCTGGTCGTGCGGGATCGCCCCGAGTGGTTCGCCGGGGCCACCGAGGCGATCAGCGAGGTCGGCGGCTACTCGATCGCGGTCGGCGACCGGCGCGCCTACCTGCTGCAGGTGGGGGAGAAGGCGCTGGCGTGGATCCGCCTGCGCGCCCGCGGCGCTGCCGGGCACGGCAGCCGCGTGCACCCCGACAACGCCGTCACCCGCCTCGCCGAGGCGGTCGCGACCCTCGGGCGCACCGACTGGCCCATCGCCCTGACCGCGACCACGCGGCAGACGGTCGCGGACCTGGCATCCCTCTGCGGCATCGACCCCGCCGACCCGGATGCCGTCGCCGACCTCACGGGGCCGGCCGCCGGCTTCCTCAAGTCGACATTCCGCACAACCGCCAACCCGACCGGATTGACCGCAGGCTACAAGCACAACGTCATACCGGATGCCGCGTCCGCCGCGATCGACGTGCGCACGCTCCCCGGCCAGGAGGATGTTGTCCTCGCCGAGATTCAGCGCATCGTCGGCCCGGACATCGTCGTCGAGGTCAGCCACCGCGACATCGGCCTGGAGGTGCCGTTCCAGGGGGCGATCGTGGATGCCATGGTCGGTGCCCTCGGCCGGCACGACCCCGGCGTTCCGGTGGTGCCGTACCTGATGGGCGGCGGCACCGACAACAAGGCGCTCGCGGAGCTCGGCATCGCCGGATACGGCTTCGCCCCGTTGCGCCTCCCCGCCGACATGGACTTCACGGGTATGTTCCACGGGGTGGACGAGCGCGTCCCCGTCGACGCACTGGTCTTCGGGCAGCGCGTGCTCACCGATCTGATCCGCACGTACTGAAAGGTCGTCATGCTGTTCGACGCGATCATCCTGGGCATCGTCCAGGGCCTCACCGAGTTCCTGCCGATCTCCTCGAGTGCGCACCTGCGGATCATCGGCGAGTTCCTGCCGTCGGCGCAGGACCCGGGGGCGACCTTCACCGCGATCACGCAGATCGGCACGGAGCTGGCCGTCCTGGTCTACTTCTTCAAGCGGATCACCCGCATCATCGCGCAGTGGTTCCGCGCGCTCACCGGCGCGGTCCCGCGCAACGATCCGGATGCCCGGATGGGCTGGATCGTCATCATCGGCACGATCCCGATCGGGGTGCTCGGCTTCCTCTTCCAGGACGTCATCCGCGACACGTTCCGCAACCTCTGGCTCGTCGCCATCGTGCTGATCGTGTTCGGTCTGCTGCTCGGCGCGGCGGACGCGCTCGGCCGGCGCACCCGCAACGAAGAGGACCTCACCTACCGGCACGGACTGGCGCTGGGCCTGGCTCAGTCGCTCGCCCTCATCCCCGGTGTTTCGCGCTCGGGCGCCACCACGACGATGGGTCTGGCGCTCGGGTACACCCGCCCGGCCGCCGCGGAGGTGGCGTTCCTGCTCGCGGTGCCGGCCGTCTTCGGCAGCGGGCTGTACGAGCTCTACCACGCCATCAAGGAGCCGGGTTCGTCGGTGTTCAGCGCGATGGAGACCACCGTGGCGACCGTCATCGCCTTCGGCGTGGGCCTGGCCGTCATCGCGTTCCTCATGCAGTACCTCAAGCGCGGCAGCTTCCTGCCGTTCGTGCTCTACCGCCTCGCCCTCGGCGTGGTGCTGATGATCCTGCTGGCGACCGGAGTGCTGCAGGCGTTCTGAGGTCCGGGCACCGGTGCGCTCACCGGTAGAATCGGGGGATCATGGCGACTTTCGGCACTCTCTCCGACCGGCTCACCGAGACTTTCCGCAACCTCCGCACCAAGGGCAAGCTCACGCCCGCGGACGTCGACGGCACTGTCCGGGAGATCCGGCGTGCACTCCTCGATGCGGACGTGGCGCTCACGGTGGTCAAGGACTTCACCGCGAAGGTGCGTGAGCGCGCCCTCGGCGACGAGGTCAACCGTGCCCTCAACCCGGCCCAGCAGGTCGTGCAGATCGTCAACGAGGAACTCGTCGGCATCCTCGGCGGTGAGCAGCGCCGTCTGCAGTTCGCCAAGAACCCGCCGACCGTCATCATGCTCGCCGGTCTCCAGGGTTCCGGAAAGACCACCTTCGCGGGCAAGCTCGCCAAGCAGCTGGAGAAGGACGGCCACACGCCGCTGCTCGTCGCCGCCGACCTGCAGCGCCCCAACGCCGTGAACCAGCTGCAGGTCGTCGCCGGCCAGGCCGGCGCAGCCGTGTACGCGCCCGAACCGGGTAACGGGGTCGGCGACCCGGTGCGCGTCGCGCGCGACGGCGTCGAAACCGCCCGTCGCCAGCAGCACGACGTCGTGATCATCGACACCGCGGGCCGGCTCGGCGTCGACGCCGAGCTGATGAAGCAGGCCTCCGACATCCGCACGGCGGTCGAGCCCGACGAGGTGCTGTTCGTCATCGACGCCATGATCGGTCAGGATGCCGTCAACACGGCCAAGGCCTTCCAAGACGGTGTCGACTTCACCGGTGTCGTGCTCTCCAAGCTCGACGGCGACGCCCGGGGCGGTGCCGCGCTGTCGGTCGCATCGGTCACCGGACGCCCCATCATCTTCGCCTCCACGGGTGAGGGCCTCGACGACCTCGAGGCGTTCCACCCCGATCGCATGGCCAGTCGCATCCTCGATCTCGGTGACATCCTCACCCTCATCGAGCAGGCGCAGGCCGCGTTCGACGAGGACGAGGCGCGCAAGGTCGCCGAGAAGCTCGCGACCGAGCAGTTCACCCTCGAGGACTTCCTCGACCAGCTTCAGCAGATGAAGAAAATGGGGTCGATGAAGAAGATGCTCGGGATGCTCCCGGGCATGGGGCAGATGAAGCAGCAGCTCGAGCAGTTCGACGAGCGCGAGATCGATCGCACCGAGGCCATCATCCGCTCCATGACACCGGGAGAGCGCCGCAATCCGAAGGTGCTCAACGGGTCGCGCCGGCTGCGCATCGCCCGCGGATCGGGCATGACTGTCACCGACGTCAACCAGCTCGTGCAGCGCTTCGAGCAGGCCGCGAAGATGATGAAGACCGTCGCCCGCGGCGGCGTGCCGAACATCCCCGGCATGGGGCCGATGGGTGGAAAGCCCGGTGCATCGAGCAAGCGCGGCAACAAGCAGAAGAAGAACTCCGGATCCCGGTCGGGCAACCCGGCCAAGCGGGCCGCGGAGAACGCCGGCATCGCCGCGAGCGCTCCGACCGGTTCGGGCTTCGGGCTCGGCGGCGCCGCTGCGGCTCAGCCCACCGAGGCCGACCTCGCCGAGATCCAGAAGCTGTTCGGCAAGGGCTGACCCCGAAGGCGGCGGCCCGCCCGCGGGCGCCGCGGTGACCCGCCGGTCAGTGGCCGAGCTCGGCGAGGTGCTCGCGCAGCGTCGGCCCCGCGCGGAACTCGCGGATCAGATGCTGCACGACCTCGCGCAGATCTCCCTCGGCCGCATCGGCCACGATCAGCTGGCGCGAGTGCGATGCGCCCTGCGCGATGATGCGCTCCACGCCGCTGAACTCGCGCGCGCAGTGCAGCTCCTCGGCCACCGGGCGCAGCCTCTCGACCGTTTCAGCCAGGTGCTCGGCGACCGGCCGCTGCGTGCCCTCTCGATCCACGATGACGCGCGCGTCCAGGCCGTACCGGGCGGCGCGCCACTTGTTCTCGCGGACGAACCAGGGCGGGATGGTGGCCGGCGCGCGCCCGTCGTCCAGTTCGCGGGAAAAGTGCTCCACGAGCACCTGGACGAGCGAGGCGACGGCCGCCAGCTCCGGCAGGGTGGACATGCCGTCGCACGCGCGCACCTCGATCGTGCCCCAGCGGGGCGCGGGGCGGATATCCCACCGCACCTCCGTGGCATCTTCCATGACGCCGGTGCCGATCATGTCGGCGAGGTAGCCCTCGTACTGCGCCCAATCGGTCAGTGGCCAGGGCAGTCCCGCCGTCGGCAGCTGCTGGAAGACGAGCGCGCGGTTGGAGGCGTAGCCGGTGCGCTCTCCGGCCCAGAACGGGCTGGATGCGGAGAGCGCCTGCAGGTGGGGCAGGTACACCGACAGGGCGTTGATGATGGGGAACACCTTGTTGACGTCCTCGACGCCGACATGCACGTGGATGCCCCAGATCATCATGTTGCGCCCCCACCACTGGGTGCGTTCGATCAGCTTGTGGTAACGCGTCTTGTCGGTGACCTGCTGGTCGAACCACTGCGCGAACGGGTGGCTTCCGGCGCACAGCAGCTCGATCTCGCGGGGATCGGTGAGACGACGCACCTGCGCGATGGCGTCCCCGATGTCATCGACCGCAGCGGCGACCGTATCGCCGATGCCGCTGGTGACCTCGATGGTGTTGGTGAGCAGCTCACCGGTGATCGTGTAGCGCTCCAGTGCGGTGCGCTGCTCGAGTTCGGGGACGATCTCCGGGGCGCGCGGCACGAGATCGCCGGTGGCACGATCGGCCAGCATCAGCTCCCACTCGAGTCCGACGGAAGAGCGGGCGGAGGTCGCGAAGGGCACCGTCACGTGCACATTGTGGCACGCGTTGCGAGCACTGGTTCGCGAGTGGCGTCATCATCTGGCAAAATGGACCGTTGGACCGGTCGCCCGACCCTCTATCCGGCGCTCCGATCCACCCGCAGAGCTTCCGCCGGGTGTGCACCCCACGCTCCAGGCGACGTTCGTCATCTCTCATAACAGCATTCAGGAGAATTGTGGCTGTCAAGATTCGTCTCAAGCGCCTCGGCAAGATCCGTGCGCCCTACTACCGCATCGTCGTCGCCGACTCGCGCACCAAGCGCGATGGTCGTGTCATCGAGGAGATCGGCAAGTACCACCCGACCGAGGAGCCCTCGTTCATCGAGGTCGACTCGGAGCGCGCGCAGTACTGGCTCTCCGTCGGCGCGCAGCCGACCGAGCAGGTCGCCGCGATCCTCAAGCTGACCGGCGACTGGGGCCGGTTCAAGGGTGACAAGAACGCCGTCTCGACCGTGAAGACGGCCGAGGCCAAGCCCGAGTTCTCGGTGGACGCCGCCAAGAAGTCGGTCATCAAGCCCAAGGTCGAGAAGAAGGCCGAGGAGCCCGCTGCGGCTGCTGAGGCTGAGGTCGAGGCTTCGGCCGCGGCCGCCGACGAGGCTTCGGCCGAGTAATCCGGTGCTGGCCGCCGCGCTCGAGCACGTCGTCAAGGGGATCGTGGATCACCCGGACGACGTCGTCATCCGCTCTTCCACCTCGCCGCGAGGCGAGGTCCTCGAGGTGCGCGTGCACCCCGAGGACCGTGGGCGGGTGATCGGGCGCGGCGGACGCACTGCCAAGGCACTGCGCACCGTCGTCGCGGCCCTCGCCGACGGCACGCGCGTGCGCGTCGACGTCGCGGACGACTGATGTCCGCGGTCGACTCCGCCCGGCCGCAGCTGCGTGTCGGGCGTCTCGTCAAGGCGCACGGTCTGAAGGGCGCCCTCAAGGTCGAGCTGTACACCGACGACCCGGATGGACGTTTCGTTCCCGGCGCCGTCTTCACCCTGCAGGTGCCGGAGAGCTCTCCGTGGCACGGCAAGACGGTGACCGTTCGTGAGTTCCGGTGGATGAACTCGCACCCCGTCGTGTTCCTCGACGGCATCGACGACCGCACCGGTGCGGAGAGCATCGTCCGGGCGATCCTCTGGATCGACGAGGACGAGACCCCCGCGGCGGAGGATGATGCGTGGTACGACCATCAGCTGGTCGGGCTCGACGTCGTTCGCGATGACATCGTCGTCGGCCGCGTCGCGCGCGTCGACCACCTGCCCGCGCAGGATCTGCTGATCGTCACGTCCGCCGGCGACGAGCGCGAGATCCTCGTGCCGTTCGTCAAGGCCATCGTCCCTGAGGTGGACCTCGACGCGCGCCGTGTCGTGGTCACCCCGCCCGCCGGACTCTTCGAGGATCTCGCGTCCGATGCGGACGACGAGACGGATGCCGAAACCGAGGTCCCCGCGACCGAGGATGCCGACGCCTCCTGATCCTCACATCGGCGCACCGCTTCGTTGAGCAGGATGTGATCTGCGGGTAACACGACCGGAAGCGTCGCGGAACCTTCGTTCCGCATCATCGGAGAGTGGACGCGACCGCTCGGCTGGAGATGCGGCCGGTGACGCAGTCACCGGAGCGACGCACCGTGTGCTCGTACTGCGGCGTCGGCTGCGGCATCGTCGTCACGCCCGGCTCGGACGGCCGTCCCGCACGCGCGGTCGGTGACAAGGCGCACCCGACCAACGTCGGCCGGCTGTGCACCAAGGGTGCCACGCACGTCGAGCTGATGCGTGCTCCGGGACGGCTCGACACCGCGCTCGTCCGCCCCCGGCGAGGCGCCCAGCCTGCTGCGGCATCCCTCGACGAGGCCATCGCCGAGTCCGGTGCGCGCCTGCGTGCGATCGTCGACGAGCACGGTCCGGATGCCGTCGCCCTCTACGTCTCCGGACAGATGTCGATGGAGGCGCAGTACCTGTCGAACAAGCTTGTCAAGGGCTACCTGCGCGGGCTGCACATCGAGTCGAACTCCCGACTCTGCATGGCCTCGGCCGGCACCGGCTACAAGCAGTCGCTGGGGGCGGACGGCCCGCCCGGATCATACGAGGATCTCGATGCGGCGGATCTGTTCTTCGTCATCGGCTCGAACATGGCCGACTGCCATCCGATCCTGTTCCTGCGCATGGCCGATCGGCTCAAGCAGGGGGCCCGGCTCATCGTCGTCGACCCGCGGCGCACAGCCACCGCCGAGCGTGCCGACCTGTTCCTGCAGATCCGTCCCGGCACCGACCTGGCCCTGCTCAACGGCCTCCTCCACCTGCTCGTCGTCGGCGGTCACATCGATGCCGCGTTCATCTCCGCCCACACCGAGGGCTGGGAGGCGATGCCGGACTTCCTCGCCGACTACCCGCCCGCGCGGGTGGCCGAGCTCACCGGCATCCCCGAGGCGGACATCCGCACGGCGGCGGACTGGATCGCCGAGGCGGGCGAGTGGATGACGCTCTGGACGATGGGGCTGAACCAGTCGACGCACGGCACCTGGAGCACCAACGCGATCTGCAACCTGCACCTGGCCACCGGCGCGATCTGCCGCCCCGGCAGCGGCCCGTTCTCGCTGACCGGGCAGCCCAACGCCATGGGCGGGCGGGAGATGGGCTACATGGGGCCGGGGCTGCCCGGTCAGCGGGCGGTGTTCTCCGCCGCGGACCGCGCCGCCGTCGAAGAGGTCTGGGGTCTGGAGGCGGACAGTATCCGCGCCGAGGCCGGCACCGGCACGATCGACATGTTCCGGGCGATGGCCGACGGTGCCATCAAGGCGGCCTGGATCATCTGCACCAATCCGGTCGCCTCGGTGGCCAACCGCAGCACCGTCATCGCCGGTCTGGAAGCGGCCGAGTTCGTGCTCGTGCAGGACGTGTACGCGGCGACGGCCACGAACGCATACGCCGACATCGTGCTCCCGGCCACGCTGTGGGTCGAGTCCGATGGGGTGTCCGTCGGCAGTGACCGCACCGTCAACCTGGTGCACCGCGCCGCGGAGCCGCCGGGGGAGGCGCAGCCCGACTGGCTGCTCATCTGCCGCATCGCGCGCGCCATGGGCTTCGGTGAGGGGTTCGACTTCACGACCAGCGAGCAGGTGTTCGACGAGATCCGCCGGTTCTGGAACCCGCAGACCGGGTGGGACCTGCGTGGCGTCAGCTACGACCGCCTGCGTCGCGGGCCCGTCCAGTGGCCGTCCCCGCCCGGCGACGAGGCCGACCGGCATCCCATTCGCTACCTCAACGACGGCGTCAGCCAGGCGTTGCACACGGCCCCCGACGGCACGATCCCGCGGCTCGCCTTCGCGACGCCCTCGCGGCGCGCACAGTTCCTCCCGCGCCCGCACCTGGACCCCGCCGAGCTGCCCGACGACGACTACCCGTGGGTGCTGAACACCGGCCGGCTGCAGCACCAGTGGCACACGATGACCAAGACCGGCAAGGTGGGCAAGCTCACCAAGCTCACCCCCGGCCCGTTCGTCGAGTTGCACCCGGCCGACGCCGAGGCGCAGGGCATCACGGACGGCGACCACGTCGAGGTGTCCTCCCGGCGCGGTCGCGTTGTGCTGCCTGCCGTCGTCACAGACCGCGTGCGGCCCGGCGGACTGTTCGCGCCCTTCCACTGGAACGACGAGCACGGCGAGCACCTGACCGTCAATGCGGTCACCAGCGACGCCGTCGACGAGGCCTCGCTGCAACCCGAGTTCAAGTACGCCGCTGTCGCGCTGCGCCGGGTCGGCCCGGCGCCGGAGAGGGCTGCGGCCCCGACCCAGGATGCCGCGGACGAGCCGGCAGGTACCGTTCCGCAGCACGCCGTCCCGCCGCAGGCTGTGCCGCTCGATGCGGCGGTGGCCGCCGCCGGCATCGACAGCTCCGCCGTACCGACCCTCGCCGGCGCCGAGCGGATCTACCTCGCCGGGTTCCTCGCCGCGCTGGATGCCGCTCCGCCCGCGGTCGGCACCGCTCCCGCACTCCCGGCCACCGCGCCGTTGGGGGCGGATGCGCGGGCATGGTTCGAGGGGCTGCTGGCCGGAGCGTATTCACGGGTCGCGGTGCCGAGCGGCATCCCGTCCGAGAACGTGACGGGCGGAGCAACCGCGCCTCCGCCGGTGACGGTGCTGTGGGCGTCGCAGACCGGCAACGCCGAGGAGGTCGCCGCATCGTGCGCCGCCGCGCTCAGCGCGCGTGGTGTGCCGGTGCGCACCGCGAACATGCGGGAGATGCGTGCCGGCGAGCTCGCCGCCGCCGGGCGCGTGCTCGTGATCACCTCGACCTTCGGCGACGGGGGGCCGCCGGACAACGGCACCGATCTGTGGGACGAGCTGCGCGCGGACGATGCACCGGAGCTCGCCGGCCTGCACTACGCCGTCCTCGCCCTGGGCGACTCGAGCTACGACGACTTCTGCGGCCACGGGCGCAGCATCGACGAGCGGCTGGGGCAACTGGGCGCCACGGCGCTGCGCGAGCGACTCGACTGCGAGCCCGACTTCGAAGCTCCCGCCGCCGCGTGGGTCGACGAGGTCGCCGCGCTGCTGGCCGGCAGCGCGGCACCGACCATCGACGCGCCGGCTGCACCCGTGACGCGTCGGCTGTTCACGCGGGGCAATCCGGTGCGCGCTGCGCTCGTGCGCAACGACCTGCTGAGCGGTCCCGGTTCGCAGAAGGAGGTCCGGCGGTTCGGATTCGATCTGACCGGCACGGGAGCCGCGTACGAAGCCGGCGACGCCCTCGGCGTCGTCTGCGTCAACGGCGACGCCCTGGTGAACGAATGGCTGACAGCGACGGCATCCGCCCCGTACGCGATCGTCGATGTCGACGGGCAGGAACACACCCTCATCGACGCACTGCGCACCCGACTGGACATCACCCGCGTCACCCCCGACCTGCTCGCCTTCCTTGCCGAACGCGCCGCGGACTCACGCCTGGCGACGCTGCTGCGCCGCGAGAACAAGGCGCGTCTCGAGCAGTACCTGTGGAGTATGCAGGCAATCGACCTGCTGCACGAGTTCCCGGTGCGCGCCGAGCCGGACGAGTGGGTCGGCGTGCTCAAGCGGCTGCAGCCGCGACAGTACTCGATCTCCTCCAGCCCCAAGACCGACCCGGACGAGGTGCAGCTGACGGTCTCGGTCGTCCGGTTCCGCACCGAGCAGGGGCGGGACCGCGGAGGCGTCTGCTCGACGTTCCTGGCCGATGGATCCGGCCACGTGCCGGTCTTCCTGCAGCGATCGCCCCAGTTCCGCCCGCCGACCGACTCCGCAACCCCGATGATCATGATCGGTCCCGGCACCGGTGTCGCCCCGTTCCGCGGCTTCCTGCACGACCGTCGGGCCGACGGACACACCGGGCGCAACTGGCTGTTCTTCGGCGAGCAGCACGAGGCGACCGACTTCTACTACCGTGACGAGCTGGCCGCCCTGCACGAGGACGGCTTCCTCACCCGGCTGGACGTGGCCTTCTCCCGAGACCAGCGCCAGAAGATCTACGTGCAGGACCGCATGGTGGAGCACGGCGCCGAGCTGTGGCGCTGGCTGGAAGACGGCGCACACGTGTATGTCTGCGGGGATGCCGCACGCATGGCCGCCGACGTCGACGCGACGCTGCTCGATGTCATCCGTCAGCATGGCCGGCTGAGCGAGGATGCCGCGGCCGAGTACCGCGCGCAGCTGGCGGCGACCGGCCGCTACGCCCGCGACGTGTACTGAGCGCACCCGCTCCCGCACCGACACGCGGAAGCGCCGCCCACCCTCGGGTGAGCGGCGCTTCCGCGTGTCGGTGCCTCAGATTCGCTGGCGACCCAGCGATGCGCGCGGCACGACGTACATCAGAACGGTGAGCACCAGCAGGCCCCCGTAGCCGACCACGAAGCCGACGAAAGCCGCGGAGTAGCCGCCGGTGGCCTGCTGCGAGGCATTGAGCACCTGGGGGATCACGAAGCCGCCATAGGCGCCGATCGCCGAGATCAGGCCGAGCGCAGCTGCCGAGGTGCGCTGCATCGCCGCGGCTTCCGGGGTGCCGGGCTGCACGCCGGAGGCGACCGCACGGGCGGCGAAGATCGTCGGGATCATCCGATACGTCGATCCGTTGCCCACGCCGGTGGCCGCGAACAGCACCAGGAAGCAGGCCAGGAACAGCCAGAAGCTGCGCAACGGCAGCGTCCACACCAGTGCGAGCGCGCCGAGCGCCATGGTCGTGAACGCGGCCACCGTGATGCGGGCGCCGCCGATCCGGTCGGCCAGCTTGCCTCCGTACGGCCGGGCGAGTGAGCCGACGAGCGCCCCGAGGAACGCGAGCGATACGGCGGCCTGGCCCACCTGCAGGGTGGAGAACTCCGGGAACTGGTCGGCGATGAGCTTCGGGAACACGCTCGCGAAACCGATGAACGAACCGAACGTGCCGATGTAGAGCAGTGCCAGGAGCCACAGGTGCGGCTCTCGCAGCGCGGCTGCCGAGCCCGCGAAGTCGGCCTTCGCGGATGACAGGTTGTCCATGTACCGCCATGCGCCCCAGATGGCCACGAGGATCAGCGGCACCCACATCCACCCGGCGAGCGCGATGTTGAGCGTCGCGCCGGCGCCCAGAGTCACGACGATCGGCACGGCGAACTGCGCGACCGATGTGCCGAGGTTGCCGCCGGCGGCGTTCAGCCCCAGCGCCCAGCCCTTCTCGCGCTGCGGGAAGAAGTAGGTGATGTTCGCCATCGAGCTGGCGAAGTTGCCGCCGCCTACGCCGCCGAGTGCGGCGACCAGCAGGAGGACGCCGAACGGCGTGTCGGGGTTCGAGACGGCGACCCCCAGGAGCACCGCGGGAATCAGGAGCAGGGCGGCGGAGATCATGGTCCAGTTGCGCCCGCCGACCAGCGCCACCAGGAACGTGTACGGGAACCGCAGCGTCGCGCCGACGAGGCTCGGCAGCGAGATGAGCCAGAACAGCTCGGAGCTCGACAGCGTGAACCCCGCCCCCGGCAGCATCACGACGACGATGCTCCACAGCTGCCAGATGATGAAGCCGAGGAACTCGGCGAAAATCGACCAGCCGAGGTTGCGTCGCGCGATCGGGCGGCCCTCGCTGTTCCAGAAGGCGATGTCCTCCGGATCCCAGCCGTCGATCCAGCGACCGGGGCGGTGGGTGAGGGGGCTCGCGGTGCCGACCGCGGATGCCGGGGATGGGGTGACGCTCGTGCTCATGACGCCTCCAGGGATGGGCTCGGACGATACCCACACGCTAGGGAGGCGGTGTTTCCGGGCCTCAGTCCGGGCGGTTACCGCTTCGTCACACCTGGCTCACCGGTGAGCGGAATGCTGGTGAGGGCGGTGTCACGGCGGGGAAACACGCCGCCGGGACCGCCGCCTAGACTCGAGGGATGCGCGTCGACCTGATCACGATTTTCCCCGCGTTCTTCGATGTGCTGGAGGTCTCGCTGCTGGGCAAGGCGCGCGATCGCGGGCTTCTCGACGTGCACGTGCACGACCTGCGCGACTACACCCACGACCGGCACCGTACGGTCGACGACACCCCCTATGGCGGCGGCGCAGGCATGGTCATGAAGCCCGAGCCGTGGGGTGAGGTCCTCGACGAGATCGTCGCGGAGGCGGAGCGACCCACGTTCGTCTTCCCGTCGCCGGCCGGCATCCCGTTCACCCAGGCGACGGCACGTGAGCTCGCCGAGCACGAGCACCTCGTGTTCGGCTGCGGGCGCTACGAGGGCATCGACGAGCGCGTGTTCGCGTATGCGGCGACACGGGGTGAGGTGCGCATGGTCAGCCTCGGCGACTACGTCCTCAACGGCGGCGAGGTCGCGGCCATGGCGATGGTCGAGGCCATCGGCCGCCTCATCCCCGGGGTCGTCGGCAACCCGGACAGCCTCGTCGAGGAGTCGCACGAGGACGGCCTGCTCGAGTACCCGTCGTACACGAAACCGGCTGCCTGGCGCGGCTACGACGTCCCGGAGGTGCTGCTCAGCGGCCACCACGGGCGCGTCGCGCAGTGGCGCCACGAGCAGCAGCTCGCCCGCACCCGGGAGCGCCGACCCGACCTGCTGCCG
>Ga0180219_1001601_pt1 | contig 14381 bp, 10 predicted proteins | sample eDN3rd30CBELigMG_FD_151338 | JGI IMG/M metagenome (GOLD analysis project Ga0180219, IMG submission 151338) | Enriched Miracle-Growth compost microbial communities from Emeryville, California, USA - eDNA 3rd pass 30_C BE-Lig MG (version 2)... ...
GGTCACCCCGGCGACAGCCGGCGACAGCGAGGTGAGCGCGAGCTTTGCGGGCACGGACGACCTGCGGGCGACCACCGTGACCGGTGAGATCACCGTCGCTGCCGCTGCCACCGGAACGCCGGACGACGGTGGCGACGGGACGAGCACGCTCCCCCGGACCGGTGCGGACGTCCGCGCGGCCGGTGGTCTCGGCGTGCTCCTGCTGCTGCTCGGGGGCCTCGCGGTCGCCGGCGCGCGTCGCCGCCGCCGGGGGTGAGCGCGGCACCTCTGGTCCTCGAGCGCGAGGACGTCGTCGGGTGGACACCGCGGTTCCCGCCACTGGTCCTGCGCTTGCTGACCGGTGCGGTCGCGGTCGCGCTCGTCGTGGTGGCCATGGTGCAGGATGCCGTTCGGACGACGTTCCCGCTCACGGCCGCGGTCTCTGCGGGCGAGGGTCTCGGCCTGGTCGCGGTGGGCACGTGGTGCGCGGCTGTGGTGCTGGTGCGGTCCTCGCCGACCGCGGCACCGTGGGTCGTGGTTCTCGGCGGTGCGCTGAACCTGCTGGGCTCCCCCGCACGCCAGGTGCCGACCGCCCCCCTCGTCGCTCTGGTGGGGCTCGCGCTCGTCGTCGGGATCCTCGGCTGGGCGCAGCAGGTCGACCAGCGGGCGTCCGCGCGCAGGTGGCAGACGGCACGGCGTGACACGCACGCCCCGGTCACCGCCACGGCGCACGCTGACGTCCCGTACCACGTGGTGCAGGGGCTCGGCGGCACGCGGACCGACCTGACCAGGTGGGCGACGCTCGCGCTGTGCGTCGGGCTCGTCCTGCTCGGGGCCGCCGTGTACCTCCACGACTCCTCGCGGTCGAGGGCGCTGCTGCGTCAGGGGGAGCCTCTGCTGGCGACCGTGGTCTCGCAGGACGAGGAGCCCAGCGAGGTGGTCCTCGATCTCGGCGGGGTGCGTGTCACCGCGGTCACGGACTACGCGCGCCTGGCACCTGGAGCACAGGTGCCCGTCCTCCGTGACCCCGCGACCGGCCGTGTCGAGATGATCGACAACGCCTTCGACCCGACCGGGAGCCTCCTGCTGCTCGGTGCCGGTGCCGCAGGGGCCCTTGCCTGGTCGGGGCGCACCCTGCGCCGCCGCAGGCAGGCCGCGACATGGGCGGTCGACGGCGTGACGACGGTGCGGGTGACCGCGGGGTGGCGCGGTCACGGGCTCGACCTGTCGGCCGCCCACGCCCACGGAGAACCTTTCGCCTCTCTCGCCGGCGTCTTCGCCTGGGGCAGCGAGGTGGAGGACCGTGAGGACGACGGGCTCGGCGCTCTGCGCGTGCGGAGTCTGGTGGTCGACGTCGTCGGGCTCACGCAGCACGGCGACCCGGTCGCGTTCCGGGACGCCGAGGGGCGCTGGTACGGCGCGAGGGTGGTACCGGCCAAGACCTGGCGGGACTACCTGCCGAGCGGGCCGGCCACGTCCAGGGCTCGCCACGGACGAGGCGAGTGGCCGGCCCGTGGTCTGCCGGGAGCGGTGGTCCGCCGCGAGAGCGCGGCCCCCGACGAGGACGGGGCGCTGCGCCGGGGTGCGCGTCGTGTCCGCCGCGCCCGGCGGGCGCTCGGCGCCTGGACGGGCGAGCTGGCCTGGCGCACGGCGGTGGCGACGGTCCATTGGCTGCCCTGGTTGTCGGCCCTCCTGCTGTACGTCGGGTCGAGGTGGATGGGCCAGGACCTGGGCCTCTTGCACGTCGGAGGGCTCGTGCTCGGGGCGATCTTCGTCGCCCCGGAGTGGTTCCGTACGGGACGCCCTCCGCTGGCGCTGCGTCGCGACCGGTTGCTCGTGCTCGGGGCGGTCCTCGCCGAGCGCTACCTTCCGGCTCAGGTGGCACGGGCCAGCGTCGACGGACGTGCGCTCGTCGTCGACGTGGAGGGGCCGGACGGGGACGAGCGCGCGCTGCGGGTCTCGCCCGGGCTGGACCAGGTCCCTCTGCTGCGCGGTGCGCGGAGCTCCGAGGAGGCCGCCGCGATGCTCGGTGCCTGGTGCACCGAGGCGGCGCGGACGGGCGTGCGCGTGGGCGCCGTGCCGGTGGGCCGAGCACCCCGGACGCTGCGGCGTGTCCCGACGGCCGGCGCGATGTGCGGGGTGCTCTGGTCGGTGGCGATCGTCGCGGGGTACCTCGCGGGTCGTTGACGTGGCGCTGACGGGCGCCGTAGCCCGTGCCGGCGCTTCCCGGCGTGCGAGACTCTCAGTGCACAGACCGGTGCACAGACCGGTGCAGGTCTCGCCGCTACCGCCCGTCCACCCGCCTTCTCGAAGGAGCCGTCCCATGCTGGTCGCCGGACTCGTCCTCGCAGGGATCGCCGCCCTGCTGCACGTCTACATCTTCGTGCTGGAGTCCGTGCGCTGGGAGGCGTCACGGACCCGTGGGATCTTCGGCACGAGCGCCGAGGAGGCGGCCGCCACCAAGCAGCTCGCCTACAACCAAGGCTTCTACAACCTTTTTCTGGCGATCGGGACCTTCGTCGGCGTCGCGCTGGTCGCCGCGGACCAGCGTGCGGTGGGCGCGACCCTCGTGATCGCGTGCGCGGGATCGATGGCGCTCGCGGCCGCCGTGCTCGTCACCTCCTCGCGCGAGCGGTTGCGGTCGGCGCTGGTCCAGGGCCTCGCACCGCTGCTGGGCGTCGTGCTCGTCGTCGCCGGGCTGGTCTGATGTCGACGCCCGCGCACGAGGTCGGTGCGCTGCGCCACCGTCATGCACCCGTCCTTGCCGCCGACGACCTGGTCCGCGCGGGACGCGCCGCCCGCCGCGACGTCCCGAGGCGCAGCCACGCCGAGCTCGTCCTGCCGTCGCAGCGCGACCCGGTGGGGGTGCTGCGGCGGCAGAACGGGGCGCGCCTCCAGGACCTCGTTCCGCTGCGCATGGAGCGCATGCTCCAGAACCCGTTCACCTTCTACCGGGGCACCGCGGCGCTGCAGGCGGCCGACCTCGCGGCGGGCGCGTCGACCGGGGTGGACCTCACGGTGTGCGGTGACGCGCACCTGACCAACTTCGGGCTGTACGCCTCGCCGCAGCGCACCATGACCTTCGACCTCAACGACTTCGACGAGGCGGCCTACGGTCCCTGGGAGTGGGACGTCAAGCGGCTCGTCACGAGCGTCGTCGTCGCGGCCCGGCACAAGGGTCTCGACGAGACGCGCACCAGGCAGGCGGCCGCGCAGGCGGCTGCCTCGTACCGCGTCGGCCTGCGGCAGGTCGTCGAGCTCGAGGTGCTCGACCGGTACTACGCGCGCGTCGACCCCTCCCCTGCCTCGCTCCAGTCCCAAGGGCTGCGCTGCAGCACCCGCAAGGTGCTCGAACGGGCGCTGCGGGCCTCCGAGCGGCGGACCTCGCGCCGGGTCGTCGAGAAGATCACCGAGGTGGCGGCCGACGGCAGCGTCGCGATCCGCGAGGACCCGCCCGTCCTGACCCACATCCGTGCCAACGTCGAGTCGTTGCTGGCGGGGATCGTGCACGACTACCTGTCGACGGTGCCGCCCGACGTCGCGAACCTGCTGGCGCAGTACACCACCACCGACGCGGTGCGGCGGGTCGTCGGGGTCGGCAGCGTGGGAACCCGGTGCTTCATCGTGGTGCTGACCGGACCGAGCGGCGAACCGCTCGTGCTGCAGATCAAGGAGGCGACACGGTCCGTGCTGTGCGAGCACGGCGGTGCGGCCGGCGCCCTCCCGCCGGCGCTGGTCGCGCTGGGCGCCCCGGACGACCACGGCTACCGGGTGGTGGCCAACCAGCGGATCCTGCAGGCGGTCTCCGACCCGTTCCTCGGGCACATCGAGGTGGACGGCCACCACTACTACGTGCGCCAGTTCCGGGACCGCAACGTGTCCTTCGACATCGACGCGCTGAAGCCCGGTCCCTTCGTCGACTACGTCGGTGCGTGCGGGGTCGCCCTCGCCCGGGCGCACGCCCAGAGCGAGCGGGCGCCGTTCGTCGCGGGGTACCTGGGCGGTGGGAGGACCTTCGACGACGCGGTCGTGGACTGGGCCTTCGCCTACGCCGACCGGTCGGCCACCGACTACGAGCAGGTGCGGGAGGCGGCGGCGCGAGGTGCGTTCGACGTCGTGCCGGACCGGGCCGCGCTCCCCTGACATCGTCTCCGGCCGCACGGGTTCGCGCTCGACCGCCGAGCCAGCGGGCGGCCGACCGTCTCGCGACGCGTGCCCGAACCGGTGAGGAGCCCGCCGGACGCAGACCGTTCGGGCGAGACGAGGTATGCCAGCCTCGGGCGTGACGAGTGCCGGTGCAGGTTCGCTGCGAGCGCCGCATCCTGCCTGACAACGTTGACAGAACGGTCCAGAAGAGTCACATTTGAAACGATTCGCAATGTGGCGGGTCGCCGACGTGCCCTTGAGAGAAGGTCGACGTCTGTCGGTGAAGACATCCTGGAGCGAAGGAGCTTCGTTGTGAGACCAGTGGTTCGCGAAACCGTCCGATGGATCTGCAGGGCTCGGCGCGCTGCCGTCGCGCTGAGCGCGGGGCTGCTCGTCGCGCTTGTACCGGCGGTGGCCGCCGCGCCTGCCCAGGCCCTGGGGACGGGGTCGCAGATCCAGGTCGCCGGTCTGACGGTCGACCACGAGGCAGGCCCGCTCGCCGTCGACGACCCCGCGCCGATGCTCGCCTGGCAGCTCGGCGGCTCCGGGCGAGGCATCCTCCAGAGCGCCTACGAGGTCTCCGTCGCCAGCTCGACGCAGCTCCTCGACGCGGACCAGCCCGACCTGTGGGACAGCGGCAGGGTCGCCTCCGACGAGTCCACCGGCATCGCCTATGACGGATCGGCCCTCGACCACGGCGAGCGCGCCTGGTGGAAGGTGCGCGTCTGGGACCAGCACGGGCAGGTCTCGGGATGGAGCGAGCCCGGCTGGTGGGAAGCCGGTCTCGGGACGGACGGCTGGCAGGGTCGATGGATCGGGGGTCCCCGCCGGCCCTCTGCCATCACGCTGGCGGACGCCGACTGGATCTGGACGACCGGGTCGACGAACACCAACGATCTTCCGGCCGGCAGCGCCTACTTCCGCAAGACCTTCATGGTGCCGACGGACCGCGCGGTGACCTCTGCGCGGATCGTGCTGACGGCGGACGACCGCTTCGACCTGCACGTCAACGGTGAGCTGGTGGGCAGCACGCCCACCGGCGCGACCTGGCAGGCGGGGCAGGTCTTCGATGTGACGGGTCTCGTGGGCGCAGGAGCCAACACCCTGGCCATCAAGGCGACCAACACCAGCGTCGGATACTCGGGTGTCGTCGCAAAGCTGCTCGTGGAGTTCGCCGACGGCGACCCGACGGCGATCGTCACGAACAGCTCGTGGCTGACCTCCCTGTCGGGTCCGGAGGGTTGGCAAGACGGTGGTTTCGACGCCGCCACCTGGACCTCGGCGGCAGATTTCGGGGCCTACAGCACGATCGGCCCGTGGTCGAACGGGGTCAAGGTCCCGTCCGGGGGCTTCGGCTTCGACGGTGCCCGCTGGATCTGGGCCACCGGGTCGGAGAGCGACCAGCAGGGCAACAAGATCCCCGCCGGGACGGCCTACTTCCGCAAGACCTTCACCGTGCCCACCGACCGCACGCTGACCTCCGCGAAGCTGGTGGCGGCTGCCGACGACAGCTTCAGCCTCTCGGTCAACGGCTCCGTGGTCGGTGGTACCCCGCGCGGAGCGCAGTGGGACGCGGGACAGCTCTACGAGGTCGCGGACCGGTTGACCGGCGGGGCCAACACGCTCGCGATCGAGGCCACCAACGCCACGGTCGGGTACTCCGGCGCGATCCTCAAGCTCCTCCTCACCTTCGACAGCGGTGAGCCGATCACGATCGTCACGGACGGGTCATGGCTGTCGTCGAAGACCGAGGCGGACGCGTGGACGTCCGCGGGCTTCGACGACAGCGCCTGGACAGCCGCCGCCGACTTCGGTGCCTACGGCATCGGCCCCTGGAACCAGCGCCTCGTGCTGCCCGAGGACGAGCCCGCCCCCCTGCTGCGAACCGGCTTCCAGGCCCGCGCGGGCCTGGAGAGGGCCCGGTTGTACGTGGCGGGCGCCGGTTTCCAGGCGGCTCAGCTGAACGGCGCCCCGGTGAGCGACCACGTGATGGAGCCAGCGACGTCGGACTATGACAAACGGATCCTCTATGTCGCCTACGACGTCACGGACCAGATCGCCCAGGGCGACAACGCCCTCGGTCTCGAGCTCGGTCGTGGCTTCTACGGCCTCACCACGCCGAACGTCTGGAACCTCGACACGGCCCCCTGGCACTCGGACCCCAAGGTGCTCGCCCAGCTCGAGCTCGAGTACCAGGACGGCTCGACGCAGGTCGTGACGACCGGCCCCGGCTGGCGCACCGTCGCCGGTCCCACCCGGTCCGACTCCGTCTACGCCGGCGAGACCTACGACGCGCGTCTCGAGCGCCCCGGCTGGACCACCGCCGGGTACGACGACAGCAGCTGGACCGCGGCCCCGCTGGTCACCGCGCCGCGGGGTGCGCTCGAGCCCCAGACGGAGCAGCCGGTCACGGTCACCGGCTCCGTCGCCGCTGTCGCGGTCACCGAGCCCTCCCCGGAGGTCTACCTCGTCGACTTCGGCCAGACCGTGAGCGGCTGGGTAGAGCTGCGGGGCAGCGGTCCCGCAGGCCGCAAGGTGACGCTCTCCTACGCGCAGCAGCTCTCGGCGGACGGTCAGGTCAACCTCGAGCAGGGATACGTCGGGGGCGGCCGGTTCCAGCGTGACGAGTACGTCTTCAAGGGGGCAGGCACCGAGCGCTGGCAGGCGCGGTTCAGCCAGAAGAGCTTCCGGTACGTCCAGGTCGAGGGCCTGGACGCGCCGCCGCCGCTCGACATGCTCGTGGCGAAGGAGGTCCGCACCTCTGCCGAGCAGACCGGGGACTTCTCCTCGTCGAACGAGACGCTGAACCAGATCCACGCCATGGTGGTCCGCAGCCTCGAGCACCACATGCTCGGCATCCCGGCTGTCGACGCGATGTACGAGAAGATCGGCTGGACCGCCGACGGCCAGCTCAACACCCCGGGCTTCGCCTCGAACTTCGACGCGCACAACTTCCTCGCGAAGTGGCTGGACGACATCGCCGACACGCAGACCGCGGACGGAGGCATCGGCGACATCGCCCCGACCGGGGGCTGGGGCAGGCCGTCGGGCGCTGTCGAGTGGTCCGCGGCGTACCCGATCGTCACGTGGGAGCTCTACACGCGCTACGGCGACCGCCGGGTCCTGCAGGAGCAGTTCGACGGCATCGTGCGATATCTCGACCACGAGCTGGGCCGCAGAGACGGAGCCGGGCTGGCAGCGCCGGGTCGTGGTGACTGGCTGCCACCCGGCTCCGCGGACGAGGACAAGCGCCTGCCCGCCACCGCCTATCTCTACCGGGTGGTGACGATCGGCGCGCAGGCGGCCCAGGTGCTCGGTCGCACGGCGGAGGCAGCACGCTTCACAGCGACCGCGCAGGATCTCAAGGACCGGTTCAACGCCACCTTCCTAGACACGTCGGCCGGCGTGTACCGAACCTCCTCGGACAATGGCTATCGCCAGACCAGCAACGCCCTCGCGCTCGAGTACGGGCTCGTGCCGGACGAGTACCGCGACGCCGTCGCATCGAGCCTTGCGGCGGACGTGCGCAACCGCGACGACCATCTCGACACCGGCACGCTCGGCACGGCGGTGCTGCTGCCGGCGCTCACGCACGGCGGCCACCAGGACGAGGCGCTCGCGGTCTCCAGCCAGCGCACCTACCCGAGCTGGGGCTTCTGGCTCGAGAACGGTGCCGACACGCTGTGGGAGACCTGGACCGTCGAGGACAGCCGCCAGGGACGGCCCTCGGGGCACGACCACTACCTCTTCGGCGGCATCGAGCCGTGGTTCTTCGAGCAGCTCGCCGGCATCCGTTCCGTCGAGCCGGGCTACCGGCGCATCGCGGTCGAGCCCGCGATCAGCGACCAGCTCACCTGGGTGAAGGGGACCGTCGGCACCGTGCGCGGACCGGTCTCGGTGGACTGGAAGAAGGACGGCGCCGGGTCCTCCGGGACGCTCGTCGTCCCCGGCAACGCGACGGCAGAGCTGCGCGTCCCCGTCCCTGAGGGATACGTGCTCACCGAGGCGGGCAGGCCTGTGGGCGAGATCGCGGGAGTGGCGCAGACCTCGCCGGGGGTCTTCGCGGTGGGCTCCGGCAGCTACTCCTTCGTCGTCATGAGGGAGGCAGACCTGCCCGGCGGCGGCGACCCGGGCGGGGACCCGGGGGCGGGTGGACCCGGTGTCCCGCCCGTGGTGCGCGCCACCGTGACCGCCGCCGCGCCCGCCGTCCGCTACTACCAGCGTGCACGGATCTCCGTCTCGGTCACCGCACCGAAGGTGACCCCGACCGGCACTGTCCAGGTCTTCGAACGAGGCGTCGTCGTCGGCCGCGCGACGCTCGCTCGTGGCAGGGCCACCGTCACGCTCGCCGCGTCGCTCAAGAAGACGTTGACCATGGGCAAGCACACCCTGCAGGTGGTCTACGTGCCCGCGCGCGGGAGCGGGGTGACAGCGCCCGGGCCGGTCCCCGTGACCGTCAAGGTCGGCAAGGGCCTGGCGAAGGTCAAGGTCGTCAAGACCAAGAAGCTTCGCCGTGGCGCGCACGCGACGGTCTGGGTCCGGGTCAGCCCCCTCGGGGTCTACACGCCCAAGAAGGGCAAGGTGACCGTCAAGGTCGGCAAGGCTCTCGTCGGCAGGGCGAGGGTCAAGAAGACCGGTTCACGGTGGCTGGCCAAGGTGCGCACGAAGGTGCTGCGCCGCACGGGCAAGATCAGCATCGCCGTCAAGGGCGATCGGCTCGCCAACCAGAAGATCGTCACGCGCTACAAGGTGCGGCGGTGACGCCCGCCCGATGACGGCCGTCGGGACCCGGTCGCAGCGACCGGGTCCCGCCGACGCCGTCTCTGCCGCGGGCCGCGAGACAGGTGGCAGCCGTTGCGCCGGGGCTCAGGCGAGGGCGATCGCGGCCTCGGGGGTCGCCACCCGGAAGCTGAAGGTCTCCTGGAGGTACAGGTCGACCGTGGTCGCGGTGTGCGCGCAGTACCCGACGGCGAGGTCGGCTCCGCTCTCGAACAGGAAGTCTCCTCCGCGGAGGCTGAGCACCACCGGCGACCCGACGCCGGGGGTCCACTCCACCGGCCCGCCAAGGATGCGCTCGAGGTGGGTGAGCAGCGGCGAGCCGCCCGCGTCGTTGCCCCCGGTCACGGCGACCCAGGCGTCGTCATCCAGCGCGAGACCGTACGGCCCCGCGACGCCGGAGCGCTTGAGCGTCGCGACGGCCTCGGCCACGCGCACGGGGTAGCGTCGTGGGTCGGCCCCGGCGGGCACCGGTGCGTGCGGCGAGGCCTGCGCGACGCCGGTCATCCCGAACGCGTCCCAGCCGCGGAAGACGGCCGAGTTCTCCAGCCGGGCGAGGCGCAACGCGGCGTCATCGAGCGGGGCGAGGTCGACGTCGGCGGCGCCGCGGGTCCCGCTCTCGAGCTCGTCGCGCTCCAGCGAGAACGCGGCCCGGACCTCGGCGAGCGGCAGCACGACGCGGGGGCGCGCGACGATACCGTCGACCGGGGCTGGGACGGCGGGGCCGACCCGGCCGAGGTTGGTCGCCGAGTGCTCCCAGCCGAGCGGCCCGGCGAAGTCGACGAGCTTGCGGGCGCCGAGCGCGACGGAGAGCCGGTCGACCGCCTCGGAGTCGACCAGGGACCAGTTGTCTGAGGTGAGCGGCGCGAGGTCGCGGAGCAGATGGTTCATCGCGGGGTCCTTCCTGCGGTCGTGCTCGTGGGGTGGGGGATCTTGAGGGAACCTATGCCGAGGGTGCCGCGCGCGGCGTCCTGCGGTGGCACGGCCAGCGCGGGGCCGGGCCCGGGCGCCTCGTCAGACGACGTCGGGGCGGGACCGACGTCGTCGAGCCCCGCGAGCATCGCCGCGGGAGGCACGAAGTAGCAGGTGCCCGTCTGCGCCACGGAGAAGTCGAGGAGCCTGTCGTGGAGGCCAGGCGGGTCGCCGACGAACATGCGCTCGAGCATCTTCTCGATGACCCACAGGTGGCGGCTGTAGCCGATGAAGTAGGTCCCGAACTCGCCGCTGCCGGGACTCCCGAACGGCATGTTGTCACGCAGGATGTCGTGCTCGCCGTCGTCGTCGGTGATCGTGGTGAGGGTCTTGTGCGCCTTCTGCCCGGACTCGACGTCGTCGAGCTCGACGTTGTCCGCCTTGCGGCGGCCCATGATCGCCTCCTGCTGCTCGGTGGTGAGCGCCTGCCACGCAGCGAGGCGGTGCGTGTACTTCTGCACGAGCACGTAGCTGCCGCCCGCGAAGGTCGGGTCCTCGTCGCCGACCACGGTGGAGTCGGGGAGGTCCGGGCCGATCGGGTTCGCCGTCCCGTCGACGAAGCCCAGGAGGTCGCGGCGGTCGAAGTAGCGGAACCCGGACACCTCGTCGACCGTCGTGGTCGCCGTGCCGAGCGTCTCGACCAGCAGCCGTTCCAGCTCGAAGCAGACGTCGTGCCGGTCCGCGCGGATGTGGAAGAGCAGGTCGCCCGGCGTGGCGACGGCGGTGTGCGTGGCGCCCGCGATCTCTCTGAAGGGATGCAGCTCGGCGGGCTGGACCAAGCCGGTCAGGCGTGTCCAGACGCGGCTGCCGATCCCCACCGTGCAGCTCAGCTGCGCGCCGGCCGCGCGGAAGCTGACGTCCTTCACGAGGTCCTCGGTGCCGGCGAGCGCGCTGCGCACCGCAGCGACCGAGCCGCCGTCGTCCGCGACCGTCAGGACGAGGAAGATCGAGTACCGCGTCAGCGGGGCATCGATCTGCTGCGGCGGGATGATGGGGCGCGTCGTCACAGAACCGGATCCTCTCGACGCGGGTCGGGCGCCCTCTGACGCAGGCTCGGAGCGTGGTCGCCGGGCCGCTCCGCGCGTGCCCTCGATGCTAGCAGCGGGGCTTCCCGCTCGGCCGCGCACCGGCTGCGGTCAGGGGGCCGGGCGCCGGGGGCCGCGGACCTCAGGGGACGAGGTGCCCCGCCGCGCGGAACAGCTCGTACCACTCGGCCCGGGTGAGCGGGAGCTCGGAGCCCTGGGCTGCGCCGGCGACCCGTTCGGGCGTGGTGGTGCCGAGCACGACCTGGATGTTCGCGGGGTGGCGGGTGATCCAGGCGGTCGCGACCGCGATCGGCGGGACGTCATACCTCGCGGCGAGGCGGTCGATGGCGGCGTTGAGCTCGGGATGGTCGGGCGACCCCAGCAGCACACCGGTGGCGGACTGGAACGGAGACCATGCCTGGACCGTGATGTCGTTGGCCCGGCAGTAGTCGAGGACTCCCCCGCCGTCGACGGTGACGGACTGCGCGCGCCCCGCCATGTTGCTCGCGACGCCCTGGGCGACGATCTCGGCGTGGGCCAACGAGAGCTGGAGCTGGTTGGCGACGATCGGCTGGCGCACCGAGCGTCGCAGCACGTCGATCTGCCGTGGCGTGTGGTTGGAGACGCCGAAGGCGCGCACCTTGCCGCTGGACTCGAGCGCGTCGAAAGCGCGTGCCACCTCGTCGGGCTCGACGAGCGGGTCCGGGCGGTGCAGCAGCAGGACGTCCACGTAGTCGGTGTCCAGGGCGCGCAACGAACCCTCGACCGACGAGACGATGTGCTCGTAGGAGAAGTCGAAGTAGGGGCCGGCCTTCACGATCCCGCACTTGGTCTGGATCGTGAGCTCCTCGCGCTGCGAGGGGGTCAGCGCCATGGCCTCGGCGAAGCGACGCTCGCAGCCGTGCAGCTCGTCGCCGTAGATGTCCGCGTGGTCGACCATGTCGATGCCGGCGTCGCGCGCGGTGGCCAGCAGGGTACGGACGGCGTCGTCGTCGAGGTGCTGGATGCGCATGAGGCCGAGCACGACGTTGGGGACGCGGTCGAGCCCGTTCAGGGCCAGTGTCTTCATCGCACCATCGTGGTGCATCGCGAGCGCGGTTGTCGACCACGCCGACCCTCGTTATCTGAATGACTCAAAACAACTGCTACAGTGGCCGGTATGGACGTCGACTATCGCGAGGTGCTGCACGACGCGGGTCTGCGCACCACCGCAGGGCGGGTCGCGGTGCTCGGTGCGCTGGACTCGATGGCGCACGCGGACGCGGAACAGGTCTACCGTGCGGTGTCCGTCGAGCTTGAGACGACGTCGATCCAGTCGGTGCACAACATCCTCGCCGACCTCACCGCGGCCGGCTTGATCCGTCGGATCGAGCCGGCGCGCTCCCCTGCGCTCTACGAGCGCCGGGTCGGCGACAACCATCACCATCTCGTCTGCGAGCGCTGCGGTGCGGTGGCGGACGTGAGCTGCGTGATCGGCGAGGCTCCGTGCCTCACCCCCTCCACGACGGCGGGCTACGCCGTCCACACGGCCGAGGTCACCTTCTGGGGCCTGTGCCCCGGGTGCCAGTCCGTCGCGGCCTAGGTCGCGACCACCAGCCACGTGCCTCGATCCGAGAGCGCGTCCACGTTGTGAATCTCGAACACCGAAGGAGCACCATGTCGAACCCTGCCGTGCCGAACTTCCCGGCGACGACCACCCAGACCGGCACGCCGGTCGCCAGCGACTCCCACTCGCAGAGCGTCGGTCCGGACGGCGCGATCGCGCTGCACGACCGTTACCTCGTCGAGAAGCTCGCGCAGTTCAACCGTGAGCGCATCCCGGAGCGCATCGTGCACGCCAAGGGCGGCGGCGCCTTCGGCGAGCTCGTCGTCACCGGTGACGTCAGCGCGTACACCAAGGCCGCGGTCTTCCAGCCCGGCGCGAAGACCGAGACCGTGCAGCGGTTCTCCTCCGTGGCCGGCGAGCAGGGCTCCCCCGACACCTGGCGCGACGTGCGCGGCTTCTCGGTGAAGTTCTACACCTCCGAGGGCAACTACGACATCGTCGGCAACAACACCCCGGTGTTCTTCATCCGCGACGGCATCAAGTTCCCCGACTTCATCCACTCCCAGAAGCGCCTGCCGGGCTCGGGCCTGCGCGACGCGGACATGCAGTGGGACTTCTGGACCCTCTCCCCCGAGTCGGCCCACCAGGTGACCTACCTCATGGGCGACCGGGGCATCCCGCGCTCGTGGCGTCACATGCCCGGCTACGGTTCGCACACGTACCAGTGGATCAACGCCGCAGGCGAGCGCTTCTGGGTCAAGTACCACTTCACAGCGCTGCAGGGCAACGAGGAGTGGGAGGCGCGGAGGCGGAGGCGATCGCCGGTGCGGACGCCGACCACTACCGCCGTGACCTGTACGAGGCGATCGAGCGTGGCGACTTCCCCGCCTGGAGGCTCTCGGTCCAGGTCATGCCCTACGAGGATGCCAAGACCTACCGGTTCAACCCCTTCGACCTGACGAAGGTGTGGCCGCACGCGGACTACCCCCTGATCGAGGTGGGCGTGCACACGCTCAACCGCAACCCCGAGAACTTCTTCGCCCAGATCGAGCAGGCCGCGTTCTCGCCGGCGAACACCGTGCCCGGGATCGACATCAGCCCGGACAAGATGCTGATGGCCCGGGTGTTCTCCTACCCGGACGCCCAGCGCTACCGGGTGGGCACCAACTACAACGAGATCCCGGTGAACGCCCCGGTCGTCCCCGTGCACAGCTACACGCAGGACGGTGCGGGGCGGCACGGCTTCAGCGCCCCTGAGGTGCCGGTGTACGCCCCGAGCTCGAAGTCGGGGCCCGTCGCCGACGAGGCCGCGGCGGGTGCGGGCAGCTGGGAGTCGGACGGCGCGCTCGTCCGCGCGGCGGCCACCCTGCACGCGCAGGACGACGACTTCGGCCAGGCCGGGACGCTCTACCGCGAGGTGTACGACGACGCGGCAAAGGCCCGCTTCCTGCAGACGATCGCGGGCGCGGTCGGTGGGGTCAAGAGCGACGAGATCCGGGAGCGCGCGATCCAGTACTGGACGAGCGTCGACGCGAACCTCGGCCAGGCGCTGCGCGTCGAGCTCAGCAAGGGCGTCGAGACGCCGGACGAGGCCGCGGAGTACGTCGGCGTCGCTGAGTAGGCGAGCCGCCGAGCTGCCGACGGCGCGCCCGCGCAACGCGCACGACGGGACGAGCCCGGGGTCTCCAGGACCCCGGGCTCGTCCCGTTGTCGCTGCGCCGAGCGGGCGCCGCGCGCAGGTCAGACCGACCTGAGCGGCACGATCCTGGGGACGAGCCGGACCAGAACGACGAGCGCCAGGAGCTCGACGAGCGTCTGTGCGACGACCACCAGGGGCACCAGGGCGAAGGCGTCGGGCAGCGCCACCGCGAGCGGCAGGACCACCAAGGAGTTCCGGGTGGCACCGCTCAGCACGACCGCACGCCGCCCCGGGACGT
>Ga0180219_1001604_pt1 | contig 14363 bp, 10 predicted proteins | sample eDN3rd30CBELigMG_FD_151338 | JGI IMG/M metagenome (GOLD analysis project Ga0180219, IMG submission 151338) | Enriched Miracle-Growth compost microbial communities from Emeryville, California, USA - eDNA 3rd pass 30_C BE-Lig MG (version 2)... ...
GCGGGTCGAGCTGAAGGAGAAGCACAAGAACGAGGTGCGCAAGCGCATCGGCATGGTGTTCCAGCAGTTCAACCTGTTCCCGAACATGACGGTGATGGAGAACATCATCGAGGCGCCGGTCCATGTCTTGAAGACGCCGAAGGATGCCGCGAAGCGGCGTGCCCTCGAACTGCTCGATCAGGTGGGGCTCGCCGACAAGGCCGACGCCCACCCGATGCAGCTGTCGGGTGGGCAGCAGCAACGCGTCGCGATCGCACGGGCGCTCGCGATGGACCCCGAGATCCTGCTGCTCGACGAGGTGACCAGCGCGCTCGACCCCGAGATCGTCGGCGAGGTGCTCGCGATCCTGCGCGACATCGCCAAGACGACCGACATCACGATGCTGATCGTGACGCACGAGATGCAGTTCGCGCGCGATGTGTCGAACCGGGTGCTGATGTTCGACGGCGGCAAGATCGTCGAAGAGGCCTCGCCCGAGGTCATGTTCACCGAGCCCAAGCAGCAGCGCACGCAGGAGTTCCTCTCCGCCGTGCTGCGCGGCTGACCGGTCTTACGCGCCGGGCCGCCGCACGAGCGTCTCGGTGAAGAACGCATGGATCACCGCCTGCAGCGCGGCTCGGGCCGCGTTGTCGATGGATGCCGCGTGCCCGCCCTCGTCCTGCTCGAGATAGTGCACCTCGGCATCGGTCTCATCGGCGAGCCGGGCGGCCATCTTGCGCGCCTGCACCGGACCGACCCGGTCATCGCTCGTCGCGGCGTAGAACAGGCTCGGCGGATACGTCTGGTCCCGATCGATCAGGTGGTACGGCGAGAACGTGCGGATGAACTCCCAGTCGGCCGGATCGTCGGGGTCGCCGTATTCGGCGATCCAGCTGGCGCCCGCCGACAGCCGGGTGTAGCGGCGCATGTCGAGCAGTGGCACGCCGCACGCGACCGCACCGAAGTCGTCGGGGAACTGCGTCAGCATGTTGCCGACCAGCAGTCCGCCGTTGCTTCCGCCGTGGCATCCCACCCTCTCCGGCGTCGTGATGCCGCGGGCGACGAGATCACGCGCGACCGCGACGAAGTCTTCGTATGCGCGGTGGCGATTCTCGCGCAGTGCGGCCAGGTGCCAGGCAGGTCCGAACTCGCCGCCGCCGCGGATGTTGGCGACGACGAAGACGTTTCCTGCTTCGAGCCAGGCGGGCCCCTGAATCGTTGCGTATTCGGGCAGGCGTGAGACCTCGAAGCCGCCATAGCCGCTCAACAACACGGCCGCAGGACCTTCGAGCGCGCGCGGCGCGACCTGGAAATACGGGATGCGCGTGCCGTCCGCTGAGGTCGCCCAGTGCTGCGTCGTGATCAGGTTCGTCGCGTCGAAGACCGCCGGAGCCTGATCGATGATGCGCGGCGCCGGGGCGGCGGCGCTCGTCACGACCAGCGTCTGCGGAGTGAGGAAGCCGCGCGCGAGCAGGAACAGTTCGTCGTCCTCGTCGGCATCGGCGCTGACCACGTCGACGGTGAGGAGGTCATCGGTGTCGAGGCCCGTGCGCAATTCGGTCGCCGACCAGTCGTCCGCCGGGTCGAGCGACAGGATGCGGCTGCGCACGTTCTCGAGGACGGTGAGCACGAGGCGGGTGCGGGTCCACGACCAGTCCTCGAGCACCGCGGTGTCAGTGGGTGTGAAGACCGGAACGAGGGCCGTACCATCGCCGGTCGTGACGGTCTCGAGGGGTCCGACAAGCAGCGTGCCGCCGGCGTGGGTGGTGTCGCCGATCGTCCAGTCGGTGGTGGTGCGCACCGCGATGAGGTCGCCGTGCACGTTGGTGTAGGCGTCGTCGGGCACGGCGAGGCGGGTCGGGGTCTCGCTCTCCCGCCACACATGCTTCTCGCTGCGGAAGAAGTCGTGCGCGATCGATGCGAGCGCGGTGGTTCGGTCGTCGGTGTGATCGACGCCCACGAACACCGAGACGTCGGCGGGCTCGGCTTCGACGATGGGGGATGCCGCGGCCAGCTGCGTGCCGCGCGGCCAGATCCGCGCCGACCGGGGGTAGCCCGAGTCGGTCTTCGAGCCGCCATCGAGCGCAGTGGCGACCAGCAGGGTATCGGCGTCGATCCACACGCAGCGCGACTTGTCGGCGTTCAGCACGAAGGGCTCGTCGTCGACGAAGCTCCGGGTTTCCAGGTCGAACTCGCGCACGACGTGCGCGTCGCCGCCGTCGGGGCTGAGGAACACCAGCGCGCGGGCGGTTCCGCGCGGGGCGTGTACGGCGCCGGCGAACGCCCAGGGTGTGCCCTCCTCGCGGCCGAGGGCGTCGATGTCGAGCAGGACCTCCCAGTCGGGGGAGCCGCCGAGGAACGATGTGTGCGAGGCCCGGCGCCACAGACCACGCGGATTCGCGGCATCCCGCCACAGGTCGTACATCCACGAACCGTGACGGCTCGGGACGATGATCCGGTCGGGATCGTCGAGGATCCCTTTCAGCCGCGTTGCCAGGTCGGGATCGGAGAAGGCGGTCTCCGTCTCGGCGGTGCGCGCGCGAGCCCAGGCGAGCGCGTCGGGATCGCGGATGTCTTCGAGCCACAGGAACGGGTCGTCGTCGAGAGGATCTGCCACCCCGCAAGCCTAGACGCGGGTCTACCCTGAGCCGTATGAAGCTCGTGCAGGTGGCACAGCACGCCGACGATCTCGAGCGTGCGGCCACGTTCTACTCCGCGCTGCTGCGGGCGCAGCCGGCGGCGGTGTTCGATCCGCCCGGGCTGCTGTTCTTCGACCTCGATGACGTGCGACTGCTGCTCGATCGCAACGCGCCGTCCGCGCTGATCTACCTGCATGTGGACAACGTGCACGAGACGCTGGAGCGCATCGACGGGCTCGCCGAGGTCGTCTCGCAGCCGAGCGTGATCTTCACGCATGAGACCGATCTGCTCGGCCCCGCCGGGCACGACGAATGGCAGGCGTTCATCCGCGACTCCGAGGGCAACACGGTCGGGCTGGTGGCGTTCCAGCGGGGGTGACGGGTCCGAGCCGGGCGGCAGGCGGGGCGAACTGACCGAGGTTCTGTCGCTGTTGCGCAGTTCCGGGCGGGGTTTCGTGCAGGAGCGCCAGATGTGCGAGGCGCGAGGCGCACCCATGCGGAGAGTGGATGCCGCGGCATCCTGCCGCGCGGCATCCCTCCGCGTATCTGTCGCCGTTGCACGGTGCGGGCGCCATTTGTGCACAAGAGCGCCAGATGTGTTCGTCGAGACCCTCATCCGGGCTCTCCCGACTTCCATCCGCGCTGAAGAAGTGCGGCGCGTGCCCGGTCCGCGACCACGGGTCGCCGATACCTGATCTCCTGAGCGGTGCCGCGCACGACGAGCCACCCGTTCTGCATGTAGGCGTGGTACTTCTCGATGTCGCGATTCCACTGCTGCCGCGACACCCGGTGATGGTCGCCCTCGCACTCGATGGCGATCTTGCGCCCGGAGTAGACGATCTCCGTGCAGCCGAGCAGCTTTCCGGTGTCGTCGTACACATCGACGTCGAGCTCGGGCTCGGGCAGTCCCGCATCGCGCATCGCCAGTCGCTGCAGGGTCTCCAGGTCTGATGAGGCCCCCTGTCGGATGAGAGGAAGAGCCGCCCGGAGTCTGGCGACGCCCGTGCGCGGGCCGGCGTCCATCGCGGTCCGCAGTTCGTCGATCGTCGCCATCGCCGGAGGAGCTTCGGCAAGCGATGTGCCTGCGATGCGGTCGCGTCGCACGAACGAGTCGCCCAGCACGACGAGCTGTTCGACGGTCAGCCGGTCCGCGAGCATCGCCCACGTCGATGCCGGATCCGACACGCGGTAACCGTCATACTCGATCACCGTGCACAGCTCGGGCATCACCTGGTGGGCCGTGACGACCGTCGCCCGTGGACTGCGATGTGGCGCCAGCGTCGCAGCCTCGAGAAGCCCCGTCATCGAGGTGCGGGCGCACGTGAGGTCGTACTCATCGGCGGAGCCGGGGAGCGGGAGAGTCGCGCCGTAGATCTCGGCCGCGGTGGCGTGGCTGAAGAAGACCCGCTGCGGCATCACCGCGCGGTAGGCGTTCGCGAGTTGGAGCACGGTGCGGCGCCGCGTCTCCCACGGACCTTCGCGTTCGGGGATGGGTTTGACGCGGATGCGTACACCTGGGAACGGTGCCCGCACTTCGGGATGCCGGTCGATCCGCCCGCGCGATACGCCTGCGAGGGCTGCGCCGCGCACGGTGAAGACGGCGCCGGGCTCAGGGCGAAGGAGAAGTCGAGTTCCCATGGGCACCATCGTGGTGGTACCTCCGAGCGGGTGGCGCCGGCGGTGCCGGATCCGTGGACAACGGGTGTGGCACGCCCGCTGGGGAGGAACCGATGCCCGCACATGTCTGTCGCTGTTGCGCGGGAACGGGCCTGTGTTCGTGCAACGGCGACAGATACGCGATCGCAAGTGCTCAGGAAGAGGAGATGCCGCGCCCTACCCCAATCCGCTCCACACAGATCTGTCACCGTTGTGCACTGTGCGCGCCCTACGCGCGCAACAGCGACAGATCTGCGCAGGTCGGCAGCCTCACAGCAGCCGGTGTGCACAGGCGCCCGGCCCCACCCTCCCCGCGTACCCCTTAGCCTGGAGGGGTGAGCGCATACGTCTCGGCGTTCGAGCTGTTCTCCATCGGAGTAGGACCCTCGAGCTCCCACACGGTCGGCCCGATGCGGGCGGCCCGCGACTTCGCGGCGCGCGCCGTGCCGGTCCTCGACCGTACCGCCCGCGTCAGCTGCACCCTGTTCGGCTCGCTCGGCGCCACGGGCCTCGGCCACGGCACGCCCGACGCCGTCGTCGCGGGGCTGCGTGGCGACGAGCCCGAGACGGTCGATCCCGCCGCGGTCCGCCGCGCGTGGACCGACTGGCCCGACGGCGGCTGGCTGCGCCTGAACGGCACGCACGAGGTCGCCTTCGCCAAGGACGACATCGCCTTCGCGCCCCGCACCCGCCTGCCGGGGCATCCGAACGCCATGACCCTCACTGCGCTCGACGCGGCCGGCGAGGTGCTCGCCGAACAGACGTACTACTCCGTCGGTGGCGGATTCATCAAGCGGGAGGGGGATGCCGCGGCCGCGGCATCCCGCACGTTCCCGTTCTCGTTCGACACGGCCACGGACCTCCTCGCGCTCTGCGACGCGCACGACCTCACGATCGCCGAGGTCGCGCGCATCAACGAACAGGCACTGTGCAGCGAAGCGGAAGTCGCCGAGAGACTCGACGCGATCTGGGACGCCATGTCGGGGTGTGTCACAGCGGGCCTGGCGGCCGACGGCGTGCTGCCGGGGATCCTCAAGGTCAAGCGCCGCGCGAGCGCGATCCGGGCGCAGCTGGAGGCCGCGCAGGCCGATGGGGCCCGCGAGCTGCCGGGCGAGTGGCTGGGCGCCTTCGCGCTCGCCGTCAACGAGGAGAACGCCTCGGGCGGGCGGGTCGTGACCGCGCCCACGAACGGCGCGGCGGGCATCGTGCCCGCGGTCGGGATGTACTGGTGGCGCTTCCTGGCCGACGCGGGCCTCGGTGCAGAAGGCGCCGTGACCCCCGACACCGAACCCGCCGGCAGCGCACTGCTCGGCGAAGAGCACGACCTGGCCGAGGCCAACCGGCGCCGCGGCATCCGTCGCTACCTGCTCACTGCCACCGCGCTGGGCTCGCTCTTCAAAGCCAACGCCTCGATCTCGGGCGCCGAAGGCGGCTGCCAGGCCGAGGTCGGCTCGGCGTGCGCGATGGCCGCGGCGGGTCTGACCGCGGTCATGGGCGGCACCAACCGTCAGATCGAGAATGCGGCCGAGATCGCCATGGAACACCACCTCGGGCTCACCTGCGACCCCGTGGCCGGGCTCGTGCAGATCCCGTGCATCGAGCGCAACGCGATCGCGGCATCCACCGCCGTCACGGCGACCCGGCTCGCGCTCCGTGGCGACGGCTCGCACTATGTGCCGCTCGACACGGTCGTCGAGACCATGCGCCAGACCGGCATCGACATGTCGACGAAGTACAAGGAGACCAGCGAAGGCGGCCTCGCCGTCAACGTCGTCGAGTGCTGACCGAGAGTCGGACAGCGTAGGATTGCCCGAACCCGAATACCGGTCAGTTTCTGCGAGGATGCCGATGACCACCGAACCTGCGACGCCCGAGCGCGTCGCTTCCACCGCTGTCGCGCGCCCGCGTGCGACGTTCCCCGCCCGCTCCTGGTTCGTCGTCATCGTCGTCGGGCTCGTCGGCCAGCTCGCCTGGACCGTCGAGAACATGTACCTCAACGTGTTCGTCTACGACATGATCTCGACCGATCCCACGGTGATCGCGGTGCTCGTGGCATCCAGCGCCGTCGCCGCCACTCTCGCGACGATGCTCATCGGCGCCGCGTCCGACCGGGTGCGCCGGCGCAAGCCGTTCATCGCGGTCGGCTACATCCTGTGGGGTGCGACGACGGCGCTGTTCGGCTTCGTGCAGCCCGAGGGAGGGGTGGATGCCGCGCAGGCCGTCGGCTTCGCGGTGGTGGCCATCGTCGCCCTCGACTGCATCATGTCGTTCTTCGGCTCGGGCGCGAACGACGCTGCGTTCAATGCGTGGGTGACCGAATCGACCGTGCCCGCCAACCGCGGCCGCGTCGACGGCGTGCTCGCGATCATGCCGCTCATGGGCATGCTGATCGTGTTCGGTGCGCTCGACGGGCTCACGCAGGACGGACAGTGGAAACTGTTCTTCGGCATCGTCGGGGCTGCCACCGCCGTCGTCGGGGTGATCGCGTTCTTCCTGGTGCGCGAGCCGGCCGAGACCCGCACGCCGCCCGACGGCTATTTCGGCGCCGTGATCAACGGGCTGAAGCTGCGGACCGTGCGCGAGAACCCGCGGCTGTACATCCTGCTGGCGGCCTGGGCGGTGATCGGCACCAGCACGCAGGTGTTCATCCCGTACCTGATCATCTACATCCAGAAGTATCTGCGCATCGACGGGTACGCGATAGTTCTGGGGAGCGTGCTGATCCTCGCCGCGGTCATCAGCGTGCTGGGCGGGCGGCTCATCGACCGCATCGGCAAGACCGCCGCGATCCTCCCCGCCGTCGCCTTCATGATCGTGGGCCTGGTCGGCATGTACTTCGTGCGCGGGATGCTGCCGGTCATCGTCTTCGGAACGATCATGATGGGCGGCTTCATGCTGTCGACGGCATCGCTTTCGGCGAGCGTGCGTGATGTGACGCCGGCCGACCGCGTCGGCATGGTGCAGGGGCTGCGGATGATCGCGATGGTGCTCATCCCCATGGTCGCCGGGCCCTTCATCGGATCGGCCGTGATCATCGGCGCCGACGAGACGTACGTCGATCTGGGTGTGGTCAAGCAGGTGCCGACGCCGTGGATCTTCATCGCCGCCGCGGTCGTCGCCGTGCTCGTCGTCATCCCTGTGCTCGCCCTGCGCAAGACTGCCGCCCCCGACCCCGAGGACCTCGCCGTATGACCGTGCTCACCCGCTGGGGCGAACAGCTCGACCCGGCCGCCCCGCTGCCCGAGTATCCGCGCCCGCAGCTCGTGCGCGAGAGGTGGCAGAACCTCAATGGTGTGTGGGATGTCGCGTTCACGCCGTTCGATCGCCGCGATGGCGATGGCGATGGCGATGGCGATGGCCATGGCGATGGCGGTGGCGATGGCGACGGCCACCGCGGCGATGGCGGCTCTCCCCGCGGCGATGGCAGCCACGACTCCGGTGACGACCCCCTGGCCGTGGCCGATCCGACGGTCCCGCCGCGGGAGTGGGACGGCGAGATCGTCGTGCCGTTCTCTCCCGAGACGGCACTGTCGGGGGTCGGCCGTACGCTGCAGAGCCATGAGACACTCTGGTACCGCCGCACGTTCACCGCCGATCACGCAGATCGCGAGCGCGTCATTCTGCATCTGGATGCCGTCGACCAGTCGTGCCGCATCGCGGTCGACGGAGTCGAGGTCGCCTCCCACACCGGCGGATACCTGCCCGTCGTCGTCGACGTCACCGCGGCACTGACCGACCGCGTAGAGCACGAGCTCGTCGTGGCCGTGCGGGATGTGACGGATGCCGCGTGGCTGGCCCGCGGCAAGCAGTCGAGCTCGCGCGGGGGCATCTGGTACACGCCGCAATCGGGCATCTGGCAGACCGTGTGGCTCGAGGTCGTGCCGCGTGTCGCCGTCGATTCGCTGGTGCTGACACCGCACCTTGAGGCCGGCGAGATCGAGGTCACGGTCGGCAGCGAGTATCCGGGCGCGGGCGACGCGGTGGCGGAACCGCTGTCTGCGACGGTGACCGTGCGCGCCGACGGGCAGGTCGTGGCATCCACAACCGTCCCCGTCGGGCAGCCGACGCGCGTGGCCCTGCCGCAGCCGGTGCGCACCTGGTCGCCCGAGGGTCCATTCCTCTACGACGTCGAGATCACCCTGGGCGACGACCGGGTGCGCTCGTATGTCGGCATGCGCTCGTTCGGGGTGGGGAGCGACGCCGCGGGCACGCCGCGTCTGCTGCTGAACGGTCAGCCCTACCTGGCGGTCGGCCTGCTCGATCAGGGCTACTGGCCCGACGGCGGGTACACCGCGCCGTCGGATGATGCGCTGGAGTACGACATCCGGCTTGCGAAGCGCCTCGGCTACACGATGCTGCGCAAGCACATCAAGGTCGAGCCGCTGCGCTGGTACCACCACTGCGACCGGCTCGGCATGCTCGTCTGGCAGGACGCCGTCAACGGCGGAACGGCTTACAAGCCGCAGATCATCACGGCGCCCGCGTTCGGCGCGCCGCCGATCCGCGATGACCGGTACCGGGCATTCGGACGCGCCGATGAGCGCGGGCGCGAGCGGTTCGAGGCGGAGCTCGTCGAGATGGTCGAGCACCTGCGGTCGGTGCCCTCGATCGCGCTGTGGGTGCCGTTCAACGAGGCGTGGGGGCAGTTCGATGCCGCGCGCATCGCCGCGCTCGTGCGCGACCTCGACCCGACCCGGCCCGTCGATCATGCGAGCGGCTGGCACGACCAGGGCGCAGGCGATCTGCGGAGCCTGCACATCTACTTCCGCCCGGTGCGGCCGCGTCGTCGACGAGACGATCGCGTGCTGGCGGTGACCGAGTACGGCGGGTACAGCCTCGTCGTGCCCGGCCACACGTTCGGCACGAAGGTCTTCGGCTACCGTCGCTACCGCTCCCGGGAGAAGTGGCAGGCCGCGTTCGAGCGGCTGCACGAGCGTGAGATCGCGCCGGCCGTGCGCAACGGTGTCGCCGCGCTCGTGTACACGCAGCTGTCGGACGTCGAGGACGAGGTCAACGGCCTGGTCACCTACGATCGCCGTTTCGTCAAGGCCGACGAGCAGCGCACGCGGCGGATGAACGACGCGCTGCGGGCCGCTGCTGCGGAGTCGGGCGGCCACCCGGACGACCACGACCACGACCGCAACCTGGAGGAGCGCGCATGATTGCCCGCGAACTGACCGCGCCCGTGTCACTCACAGGTCCCGACGGGCGACTCAACCCCGATGCGGTGGGGTGGGCGCGGCATCCCATCGTCGAGACGTCCGGCGTCGGTCGCGGTGCGCACGGCGCAGGGCCGGTCACCGGCTGGGGCCGCAACAAGCGCTGGGAGTACTGGAGCATCATCACGCCCACGCACTTCCTCGCGATGACGGTCTCGGCCATCGACTACGCCGCAGTGCACGAGGCGTGGGTGTTCGAGCGGAAGACCGGACGCACGTGGCATCAGGGCGCGACCGTGCTGCCGCAGCGCGGCGTCGAGATGCCGCCGAGGTTGGATGCCGGTGCGGCCCGCGCCCGTGCGAAGAGTCTCGCGCTCGACATTGAGCCCTCCGGTGAGCTTCGCGACGGCGCCGCACCGCAGGTGCGTCTGCAGGCGCGCTTCGCGCACGCGTCGTTCGACATCACCGTGACCCGCCCGAAGGGCCACGAATGCCTGGCGGTCGTCGTGCCGTGGAGTTCGACCCGCTTCCAGTACACCGTGAAGGATGTCGCGCTGCCGGCGTCGGGTACGGTCACCGTCGATGACGACACGCATGAACTGTCGGAGGGATGGGCCGTGCTCGACCACGGACGCGGGCGCTGGCCGTACGACGTGCGGTGGAACTGGGGCGCCGGGTCGGGTGTCTCGCACCGTCGAACGATCGGGGTGCAGCTCGGTGGGAAATGGACCGATGGCACCGGTCAGACCGAGAACGGCCTCGTCGTGGACGGGCGGCTGCACAAGATCTATGAGGAGCTCGTGTGGGAGTACGACCGCGCCGCGCTGCTGAAGCCGTGGCGCGTGCATGGGGGCGGGCTTGCGGCATCCTTCGCCCCCTTCCACGACAAGCGGTCGCGCACCAACCTGCTCGTGCTCTCGTCGCGTACCGATCAGTGCTTCGGCACCTGGGAGGGAACGTTCACGACCGAAGACGGCGAGGTCATCGCGTTCGACGGGATCGAGGGATGGGCCGAAGACGTGCACAACCGGTGGTGATCGTGCGGCCCGACGCTAGGCCGCCGGCGGCAGCGCGTCGTAGTCGGGCAGGGTGAAGCCCTTGTCACCGAGGAACGCGCCGGTGCGGCCGGCGAGCCAGGGGATCGCCATGAGCCGCATGACGAGGTTGCGGGTGGTCAGTGCGAGCTGCGAGCGCGGCGCGAAGAAGCTGCGGAACCGCAGGGCGCTGTGCTGCTTGGCGGCGATGAACGTGTGCAGCGCGCTCTCATAACGGGCCAGTGAGCCGGGGATGTCGTCGGGCGTGCGCGCCAGCTCACCGGCGAGCACATACCCCTCGACCATGCCGAGCCCCGTGCCCTCGCCGGCCAGCAGCGAGACGCAGGCCGCGGCATCCCCCACCAGTCCCACCCGGCCGCGACTCCACCGTTCCATGCGGATCTGGCTGACCCGGTCGACGTAGAGGTCGGATGCCGCGTCCATGCCGTCCAGGAGTGCCGGGACCTCCCATTCCAGGCCTGCGAACGCCCGTCGCACGGCCGCGCGCGGGTCGTCGTCGACCTCGGCGAGCCGCGACGATTCGCACACGAACAGCGCGAGCGTGTCGTCGTGGCGCAGCGTGAAGCGCGCCGCCTGACGACCGACGACGGTGTGCGTGGCGTAGACGAGTTCTTCGCGCGGGCGGTAGCCGGGCACGTGGAAGGCGATGACCGAGCAGCCGAGGTCGTGCTCGAACCGTCGCTCGGGGCCGAAGGCCGCCTCGCGGATGCGGGAGTGCAGGCCGTCGGCGCCGATCACGGCGTCGAAGCGCTCGGTCGTGCCGTCGGAGAGCGTCGCGGTGACGCCTTCGGCGTCGGGGGAGACGTCGGTGATCGAGGTGCCGAACCGCACGGGGACGTCGCCGCACGCGTCGAGGAGGGCATCCGACAGCTCGCTGCGCGCGATGCTGACGAACCGGTCGCCGACGGCCTTGCGCATGGGTTCGACCTGCGCGGTCGCGATGCGATGCCCGTGCTCGTCGACGGCGACGAGCTGCTCGACGAAGTAGCCGCGCTCGCGGAGGCGTTCGACGATGCCCATGCGCTCTGCGAGGTCGTAGCCGAGGCCCCAGAAGTCGATGACGTAGCCGCCCGCGCGCCGGGAGGGGGCGCGTTCGAAGAGGACGGGCTCGTGTCCGCGGCGCGCCAGCCAGAAAGCCGCCGTCGGGCCTGCCACGCCGGCGCCGTTGATCGCCACGCGCATCATCGCACCTCCGCGTCTGCGGCTGACGCTACCACCGTGCAGCGCCCGCGCGCTGTGGTCTCGCGCAGTGGCCGAGGTCAGCCTTGCGTGCGTCCGCGCAGCTTGTCGGTGAGGCGCTTGAGCTCGGCGAGCTCGGCGTCGTCGAGCGGGGTCATCTGCGCGGCGATCGCGCGGGCGTGGGCGGTGGCGATGGCGCGGAAGCGCGAGGTGCCCTCGTCGGTCGCGCGCACGAGTGAGCCGCGCCCGTCGTCAGGGTCGGGGCACTTGGCGATGAGGCCGCGGGCGACCATCCTCTCGACGAGGCGGGATACGCTCGGCTGGCTGATGAGCATGTTCGCGGTGACGTCGCGCAGCCGTGCGGTCATCTCCGGTGAGCGCGAGACCGTGAGCAGCACGTCGTATTCGGCCTGGCTCAGCGTCGCGTCGTCGAAGTCTCCGCTGATCTGCGCGAAGATCTCGTGCTGCGCGCGGAACAGGCTCTCCCAGGCGGCGACGGCCAGGTGACGGTCGGTCATCGCTCCAGCGTATCCGGAGCCATAGGCTGACAGAGATGCCTCGATACCTCCGTGTTCTCCTCGTCGCGGCCGCGGTGGCCGCGGCATCCCTCCTCTCGGTCGGTCCTGCTGCGGCGGCCGTCGTGCCTGCCTCTGCGGCGGTGGCGCCGGCCGCGGCCGTCGGGCCGGTCGCCGGCGACGTCGACGACTTCTCGTTCTCGCGTCTCGACGTCGATTACACGCTGGGGCGCGACGACGACGGCACGAGCACCCTGAAGGTGGTCGAGACGTTCGTCGCCGAATTTCCGCAGACCGATCAGAACCGCGGTATGCGTCGGGCGATCCCCGACACGTACAACGGACAGCCGCTGAACCTGCACCTGGTGTCGGTGACGGATGAGAACGGCGACCCGCGGCCGGCGGAGACCGACGACGACGACGGCACTTTCACGATCACCTCGCGCAGCGACGATTACCTGCACGGTGCGCAGACCTTCGTGTTCACATACACCGCACGTCACGTCACCTGGCACTTCTCCGACACCGGCGCCGACGAGTTCTACTGGGACGTCAACGGCACCGGCTGGCAGCAGCCGTTCGGGACGGTGGATGCCGCGCTGCACGTGCCGGCGACGCTCGCCGGTGCCCTCACCGGGCGGCAGTCGTGCTATCAGGGCGCATACGGGGCTGATGAGGCGTGCGAGATCACGTCGACGCCCGGCGACGACGGATCGATGACGGTGCGCGCGCAGGCGCGTGACCTCGACGCCGGAGAGAACATGACGATCGCGATCGGCTTCACCGCGGGCACGTTCACGCCGTTCGACAACTCGCCGCTCGCGTCGCCGTGGGGCTGGATCCAGGGGGTGGGCGTGCTCGCCGCGCTCGGGTCGATCGTCGCGGCGATCATCGCGCGGGTGCGCAGGCTGCGCGACGCCCCGGGCAGGCCCACGATCATCGCCGAGTACACGCCGCCGAAAGACGTGGATGCGCTGCTGGCGGCCGTGCTGCGCGGGGCGACGTCGAAGGCCGTGCCGGCGGAGGTGCTCGAGCAGGCGATCCGCGGCAGCATCCGCATGATCGAGGGCGAGCGCCGTGTGTTCGGCACGCACAAGATGCAGGCCGAGCTCGTCGATGCGTCGCGCTCGGGGGACAAGGACGGCCGGATGCTGCTGGCCGGCATGTTCGGCGACCAGCCGATGCCCGGGGATGTCTTCACGTTCGGTAAGACCAACAGCCGTTTCGCGAAGGCCGGCCAGAAGATGCTCAAGTGGGGCGCGGCCGAGGTCAAGCGGCGCGACTGGAAACGCGCCGACACCGCCCATGCCCGCCGCCTGCCCGGCTGGCTGGCGGTCATCGGCTTGGTGGTGACGGTCGTGGCCGGGATCATCGCTCTGGCGACGTACGTGTCGGCGGCGGTGAGCGGCATCCTCATCGTGGTGGGTGTGGGGGCTTTCGTGGTGTCGGTGATCCTCATCTCGCGTACGCCGCTCACCGCAGCCGGTGCGGAGGTGCGCGACCATCTCGAGGGCCTGAAGATGTTCATCGAATGGGCCGAGGCGGATCGGATCAGGATGCTGCAGTCGCCCTCCGGTGCCGAGAGGACGCCCGTTGACGTCAACGATCGACGTCAGGTGCTGAAGATTTACGAAGCACTGCTGCCGTACGCGGTCGTGTTCGGCCAGGAGAAGGAATGGGCGCAGCAGCTGGCTGCGATGTATCCGGCCGGTGAGGGCCCGTACTGGTACACGGGCAATATGGCGGCGTTCAATGCGGCGACGTTCGCCGCGGGCATCAGCTCGTTGTCGGCGACGGCGGCATCGTCGTCTTCGACCTCGGGCGGCTCCGCTGGAGGCGGCTTCTCCGGCGGCGGTGGCGGCGGAGGCGGTGGCGGCGGGGTCTGAGCTGGCGGAGGTGCGGGCGCGGTTGTCCGGCGTGAACGGATGGCCTACGTGCGTCTGATTTCGTCGGTGGCGGGTGCTCGGGTTGTGTTGCGGAGTCGTCGGCGGAGTCGGTTGCGGGCCGCCCACCACCGACATCGAAACCCGACGAACCCCAGATCAACCCCCTAATCTGTGGACAACCCTGAAACAGGCCGAACCCGGCCCACCTGTGGAGGAACCGACGCGCACAATGCGCGCCGCGGCCTCCCGATCAGAACGGATACCGCTCCACGCGGCTCTGCATCGTGACCCATTG
>Ga0180219_1001605_pt1 | contig 14362 bp, 4 predicted proteins | sample eDN3rd30CBELigMG_FD_151338 | JGI IMG/M metagenome (GOLD analysis project Ga0180219, IMG submission 151338) | Enriched Miracle-Growth compost microbial communities from Emeryville, California, USA - eDNA 3rd pass 30_C BE-Lig MG (version 2)... ...
GCGGCCACGACGTGACGGATTACGCCCTCAACTGCTTCGGCGGGGCGGGCGGCCAGCATGCCTGCCTGGTGGCGGATGCGCTGGGCATGGACCATGTGCTGATCCATCCCCTGGCCGGCGTCCTCTCGGCCTATGGCATGGGCCTGGCGCCCCAGAGCGCCATACGCGAGCGGGCGGTGGGGGCGCCGCTGGCCGAGGCACTGCCCGGCCTCGATGATATCTTCGATGCCGTGGAGGCCAACGCCCGCACCGACCTGGGGCGCGGCGGGGCGGTGCAGACCAGCCGCCGGGTGCACCTGAAATACCGGGGCAGCGATACGGTGATGGAGGTGCCGTTGGCTGATGAAGCCGCCATGCGCCGGGCCTTCGAGGCCCTGCACAGGGCACGCTTCGGCTTCGTGGAACCGGAGGCGGTGCTGGTGGTGGAGGCGGTTTCGGTGGAAGCGGTGCTGCCGGGTGCCGGGATCGATGAACCGCAAGCGGCGATGGGTGCGGGAGCGGCGGCCCGCCCCGTGGCCCAAACGCCGGTGTTCATGGCCGGCCACCATGGCGAGGCGCCGGTCTATCGTCTGGGGGACATGCCGCGCGGCTGTGTGGTCAAGGGGCCGGCCATCATCGTCGAGGACCTGTCCACCATCATCGTCGAGCCCGGATGGGCGGCGCGGCTGACGGCGCGCGGGCATATGGTGCTGGAACGCATAACCCCCCGCAGCGCGGCCTCGGTGGGCACGGCGGCCGATCCGGTGATGCTGGAGGTGTTCAACAGCCTGTTCATGTCCATCGCCGAGCAGATGGGCGGCACGCTGCGCAACACCGCTCATTCGGTGAACGTCAAGGAGCGGCTGGATTTCTCCTGCGCCCTCTTCGATGCCTCGGGCGGACTGGTGGCCAACGCCCCGCATGTGCCGGTGCATCTGGGCTCCATGGGCGAAAGTGTGGCGGCGGTGATCCGGGCACGCGGTGCCAGCATGCGCCCCGGCGACGTCTTCATGCTCAACGATCCTTATGCCGGCGGCACGCACCTGCCTGACGTGACGGTCATCACCCCCGTGTTCGACGCGGCGGGAGGGGACATCCTATTCTTCCTCGGCAGCCGGGCGCACCATGCGGATATCGGCGGCATCACCCCCGGCTCCATGCCGCCCTTCAGCCGGCGCATCGAGGATGAGGGCGTGCTCCTGACCGACGTGCAACTGGTGCGGGACGGGCGCTTCCTGGAAGACGAGGTGCGCGCCCTGCTGACCGCCGGGCCGACACCGGCGCGCAACCCGGATCAGAATATCGCTGATCTCAAGGCGCAGGTGGCGGCCAATGAGATGGGCCGGCGGGAAGTGCTGCGCATGATGGCGCATTACGGCCGGCCGGTGGTCGAAGCCTATATGCGCCATGTGCAGGACAATGCGGCGGCCCAGGTGGAGCGCGTCATCGACCGGCTGGGCGATGGCGCCTTCGAGGTGGAGATGGACGAGGGCGGCATCATCCGCGTGGCCATCCGCGTGGACCGGACATTGAGGCGCGCCACCATCGATTTCACGGGCACCAGCCCGGAGCGCCAGAGCAATTTCAACGCCCCCCGGGCGGTGACGCGGGCGGTGGTGCTCTATGTCTTCCGCTGCCTGGTGGCGGCGGAGATTCCCTTGAACGAAGGGTGTCTGCGGCCGCTGGACATCATCCTCCCCGAAGGCTCGATGCTCTCGCCCCGCTACCCGGCCGCCGTGGTGGCGGGCAATGTGGAAGTGTCGCAGGCCATCGCCGATGCGCTGTTCGCGGCGCTGGGCGCGCTTGCCGCCAGCCAGGGCACCATGAACAATGTCACCTTCGGCAATGCCCGCTACCAGCATTACGAAACGCTGTGCGGCGGTGCCGGAGCGGGGGAGGGCTTCGCCGGCGCCTCCGCCGTGCACAGTCACATGACCAACAGCCGCCTCACCGACCCGGAAGTGCTGGAAAGCCGCTTTCCGGTGCGGCTGCTCTCCTTCTGCATCCGCCGGGGCTCGGGCGGTGACGGCCATTGGCCGGGGGGAGACGGCGTCATCCGCCGCATCGAATTCCTGGAGCCGATGACCGCCAACCTGCTCGCCAACCGCTACCGCACGCGGCCCTTCGGTCTCATGGGCGGCGGCGCCGGAGAGACGGGCCAGGCCCATATCCGCAGCCGCGACGGCAGCGAGGTGCCGCTGACCGGCATCGACAGCGTGGCGGTGGCGGAGGGCGACATCATCACCATTGCAACGCCCGGTGGCGGCGGCTACGGCACGTCATCCGACGCCTGAAGCCCAAACGGGAAATGGCGAAACTCCGCCTCCCATTCTTTCCAACGAAGATTTCCCCTTCGTTCATATCGGCTTAACTGCTGCGGATTTGCAACAGTCACGCAAAAAACGTATGGAATATACCAAATATTGTGAATTCCGGTTCTGAATTCTTTGACTACCCCTGCAAGGCAGATTAAGAAACACACGCAACCGCAAACGATATAATCATTTAACTGCACTATTGGGAGTTGATATAATGGATAGAGTAATCAATCGGCATAGTCGGCACAGAGGGAGCGCTGAGCGCTGGCGTGCCTTGGGAATGGTGTCGTCCGTGGCGCTGGTCGCGACTTTTGCGGGCTCTGGTGCTTCCCCGGCACTGGCTCAGGACGAAAGTGTTCTTGATACGATTACGGTGACCGCGCAGTTCCGCTCGCAGAACCTGCAGGAAACACCCATCGCCATCACCGCTGTGAATTCCGAGACGATGGAAATGCGCAGCCAGACGAGCGTGAATCAGATCGCCGCCCAGGCGCCCAGCGTCACGTTGGCGACCCGGGGTGCTGCCTATGGCCCGTCCATGGCCATCTCCATCCGCGGCGTCGGCCAGTCCGACTTCAACCCGGCATATGAGCCGGGCGTGGGCATGTATGTGGACGATGTCTATTACGCCACGCTGACCGGCTCCATCATGGACCTTCTGGACCTGGACCGTGTTGAGATTCTGCGCGGGCCGCAGGGCACGCTGGCCGGCAAGAACTCTATCGGCGGTGCCGTGAAGCTCTACTCCAAGGAGCCCGTGGGCGACAATACGGGCTATGCCGCTGCGACCTATGGTAGCCGCAACCGCCTCGACCTGCGCGCCAGCGCGGATTTTGCCCTGGCCGACAGCCTGTTTGCCCGCATCTCCGGTGTCTCCAAACAGCAGGATGGCTATGTCGACCGTATTGATTACGGCTGCGCCTTTCCCAATAGCGGCATTCCGCGCAACATGTCGTCCAATACCGACTGCGTGGCCGCCAAGGAAGGCCAGATCAATTATGACGCGGTGCGCGGTATCCTGCGCTGGGACAACGACGGCCCCGTCGCCATCACCCTGATTGGTGACTACACGAATGACGACCGCACCACCAGCCCGTCGGTTCTGGTGGCTGCCAATTTCGATCCGGCGACGGCAGGTCGTGTGCCGGGATCGATGAAGGAAACGACCGATCCCTACAATTCCGGCCTGACCCTGTCTGATTTCGTGCCACCCGCAGGCTCTTATTATAACTACGCGGGTTATGTGCATGAGCCGGCCGGTGGGCTCGAAGGGCGCTACACCGAAGGGCGCAGCTATTTCGAAGGCTGGGGCGTCAGCGGCAAGATCGACTGGGACATCAACGAGAGCATGCAGCTTGAATCGATCACCGCTTACCGGTCCTACACGTCGGGCTTCTCCAATGACAATGACCTGTCGCCGCTCAATATGTCGCTGGGTGACGGCACCTTGGACTTCTGGTCCTTCAGCCAGGAAGTCCGCCTGAATGGTGCCTTCGGCGAAAACGAGCAGGTGGAGTGGACGGTCGGCGGCTTCTATATGGACCAGCGGTCGACCTATGCCTCTTATCAGGATCTGCGCTTCTCGCTGGCGCCGTTCCAGCAGGACGATCCGGTGGATTCCGATACTAAGGCCGTGTTCGCCCATGTCAACTGGATCGCCACCGATCAGCTCACCCTGGTCGGCGGCTTGCGCTACACGGATGAGTCCAAGGACTATCTGTTCAGCCGGCGGTCAGCTGATGGCGGCCCGGCGTCGTCCCCGTTCAGCAATCTGGATGGTCAGTCCGGTCATTATGCCGGCGATCACATCGACTGGCGTGTCGGCGCGCAGTATCAGTGGACAGACAGCGTCATGACCTATGCCCAGGTGGCCACCGGTATCAAGGGCGGCGGCGTGAACCCGCGCCCATGGTACCATACCCAGGCCGTTGGCTTCGGTCCGGAAACGTTGACCTCCTATGAAATCGGCGCAAAGACCGAGCTGCTTGATCGTCGCCTGCGTCTGAATGCTGCGGTCTTCTACTCGGACTATACGGACATCCAGGTGGGCGCCCCGGCGGGAACCTGCCCGGACAGCGTCTTCCCGCCCGAGGAACTGGATAATCCCAACCGCGTATGTTCGCTGACCATCAACGCCGGCAAGGCGGAGGCGAAGGGCGTGGAACTGGAAGCCAACTTCCATCCGGTTTCGGATGCCATCATCGATGCGTCCGTGAGCTATATCGACTTCGAGTATTCGGATACGGGCAACACGGCCGGCTTCACGCCGACCTGGAAGTGGAGCGTTGGAGCACAGTACAGCTTCTGGCTCAGCGATGAGCATTCCCTGACGCCCCGGTTCGATATCTCCTATCAGGACAAGATGTATATCGGGTCGAACAATTCCGAGCTGAGCGCCATTGACTCCTACGCTCTGGCCAATGCCCGTGTGACCTATCGGGATGAGGCGCATGGCTGGCAGTTGGCGCTGGAAGTGACCAACCTCTTCGACAAATACTACTTTACCAGCATGTATGATGCCTATGCCCGTGGCGGCATCCTCTATGGCTCACCCGGCCACCCGCGTGAGTGGGCGGTGACGGTGAAGAAGTCCTTCTAATTCGAGACAACCCCACCTGGAGAAGGCGCATCCCTCGGGATGCGCCTTTTTTGTATCCGCTTGTTCAACTGTCGCATTTTCGCAACAGGTACGTGTAAAAAATGTCGCAGTTGGCCCCGAAGGCTGGCTTTTCATGGCAAGCTGATGCATGTGCATGTCTGCATCCAAATAGAGGTGCAAGTACCCAAGGTTAATAACAAAATCACTCTTACAGCTTGGAGTTACAAGATATGAGGAGAGGTATACTTACTGCTGCCGCAACTCAGGTGGAAAATCGCCGCAAGGTGGTATTCGGTACCGTTTCGCCTCTGGCGTTGGCGGTATCCCTGGCGGCTTCGACCTTCATGGCGGCCGGAAGCGCCCAGGCGCAGGACGACAGCGTGGTGCTCGACACCATCACGGTGACGGCCCAGTTCCGCGCCCAGAACCTGCAGGAAACGCCGTTGGCCATCACGGCCGTCAACGCCGACACGATGGAAGCCCGCAGCCAGACCAGCATCGACCAGGTGGCCGCCCAGGCCCCCAGCGTGAGCCTGGCGCCGCGCGGTGCTGCCTACGGCCCGTCCATGGCCATTTCCATCCGCGGCGTCGGCCAGTCGGACTTCAACCCGGCCTACGAGCCGGGCGTGGGTCTTTACGTGGACGACGTCTACTACCCGACGCTGACCGGTTCCATCCTGGACCTTCTGGACCTGGACCGCGTTGAAATCCTGCGCGGCCCGCAGGGCACGCTGGCCGGCCGGAACTCCATCGGCGGCGCCGTGAAGCTCTATTCCAAGGAGCCCGTCGGCGACAACACGGGTTACGTCTCGGCGACCTATGGCAGCCGTGATCGCATCGACCTGCGCGGCAGCGCGGACTTCGCCATCACCGAAAGCCTGTTCGCCCGTCTCTCCGGCGTGTCCAAGCGCCAGGACGGCTATGTGGACCGCATCGACTATGGCTGCGCGTTCCCCGACAGCGGCATTCCCCGCAACATGTCGGCCAACACCGACTGCGTGATGGCCAAGGAAGGCCAGATCAACTATGACGCCGTGCGCGGCATCCTGCGTTGGGACAATGGCGGCCCGGTCAATGTCACCATCATCGGCGACTATTCGGATGACAACCGCTACAACAACGCATCCGTCCTGCTGTATGGCGGGGAAGGGTATCCCACCCCCGCGAATGCGGCCAAGGTGGACCCCTACGGTTCGGGTCTGACGCTGGCCGATTTCGTGCCGGAATACGGCTCCTACTACAACTATGCCAGCTACCGCAACGAAGCGGTCGAGGGCCTGCCGGGCCGTGTGACCGACGGGCGCAGCTTCTTCCGGGGCTGGGGTGTTTCGGGCAAGATCGACTGGGACATCAACGACACGATGAACCTGGTGTCCATCACCGCCTACCGCTCCTATGACAGCGGCTTCTCCAACGACAACGACATGTCGCCCCTCAGCCAGCAGCTCGGCGACGGCACGCTGGACTTCTGGTCCTTCAGCCAGGAACTGCGCCTGAACGGCACGGCCTTCGACGAGGCCGTGGACTGGACCCTGGGCGGCTTCTACATGGACCAGCGGTCCACCTACGCCTCCTATCAGGATCTGCGCTTCTCGCTGCCGCCGTTCCAGCAGGATGACCCGGTGGACGCCGATTCCAAGGCGGTTTTCGCCCATGTGAACTGGTTCGTGACCGACCGGCTGTCGCTGGTGGGTGGCCTGCGCTACACGGATGAGTCGAAGGACTATCATTACGTGCGCCAGGGCCCGGACGGCGGCGTGGCTCCGCCGCAGGTGGCGCCGCTGGACGGACTGGTCGGCCACTATTCGGGCGACCATGTGGATTATCGTGCCGCCGTACAGTACCAGTGGGCGGACAACATCATGACCTACGTTCAGACGGCCACCGGCTTCAAGGGCGGCGGTGTGAACCCGCGGCCCTACTTCTATACGCAGGTGCAGCCCTTCGGCCAGGAGAAGCTCTCTTCCTATGAAGTGGGTGCCAAGACCGAGTGGCTGGATAACCGTCTGCGTCTGAACCTGGCCGGGTTCTATTCGGACTACACGGACATCCAGTTGACCGCCAATTCCTGCCCGCAATACGGACCGGGTCCCTGCGCCCTGCCCATCAACGGCGGCAGTGCCGACGTCTGGGGCGTGGAACTGGAAGGCAACTTCGAGCCGGTCGATGGCCTGCTCATCGATGCATCGGCGGGCTGGCTGGACTTCTCCTACCGGAACATCAACCCGGCGGCTGCCGGTATCGACCTCACCGACGTGACGCCGTTCACGCCGGAGTGGAAGTGGAGCCTCGGTGCCCAGTACACGGCTTATCTGAATGACGACGTATCACTGACGCCGCGCTTCGACATGTCCTACCAGGACGAGGTCTACAGCACCGGCTCCAACAGTGATGTCAGCCGTATCCGGGCCTATACGCTGGCCAACGCCCGCGTAACCCTGCGGGACGATGCGAACGGCTGGGAAGCCGCACTGCAGGTGACGAACCTCTTCGACAAGTATTACATCACCAGCATCTATGACTCGTATGGCCGCAGCGGTGTTGCCTATGGCAGCCCGGGGCATCCGCGTGAGTGGGCGCTGACGGTGAAGAAGAGCTTCTGATCCGCAAGGCATCGAAGCCAAGACCGTGAAGACGGAGAAGGCGCATCCCCCGGGATGCGCCTTTTCCATATCCACGCCGTGAAGTTGACTGTGGCACGGAGGCCACAACTTCTGGAAAAATGATTCAGGGAGGTCGACAGGCGACTTGGGCATCCTAGGTGTTGGGATGCGGAAACTGCATCAAAAAAGAAATGCAACCGCATGAAGCAAAATAAAAAATGACCTACAACTGGGAGTTACAAGACATGACAAGACGTCTACGTTCAACTTCATCCGTCCTCAGGGAAAATCGTCGTAAAATTATCACATCCTCAGTCTCGCCGCTGGCGCTCGCGGCGCTGGCGACCTCGGCCCTGATGGTGCCGGGGGCCGCCATGGCGCAGGACGAGCCGGTGCTCGACGTCATCACCGTGACGGCGCAGTTCCGCGAGCAGAACCTGCAGCAGACGCCCATCGCCATTACCGCCGTGAACGCGCAGATGATGGAGGACCGCAGCCAGTCGAGCGTATATGAAATCTCGGCCCAGGCCCCGAGCGTCACCCTGAAGCCGCAGGGCGCTGCCTTCGGTCCGTCGCTCGGCGCCAATATCCGCGGCATCGGGCAGTTCGATTTCAACCCGGCCTACGAGCCGGGCGTCGGCATGTATGTGGATGACGTCTATTATCCGACGCTGACCGGCTCCATCTTCGACCTCCTGGACCTGGACCGCGTCGAAATCCTGCGCGGCCCGCAGGGCACGCTGGCCGGCAAGAACTCCATCGGCGGCGCCGTGAAGCTCTATTCCCAGAAGCCGGAGGGCGACGGCACCGGCATGGTGGAGGCCACCTATGGCAGCCGCGACCGGGTGGACCTGCGCGGCAGCGCCGACTTCGCCATCACCGAAAGCCTGTTCGCCCGGATTTCCGGGGTCTCCAAGAAGCAGGACGGCTATGTGGACCGGCTGGATTATGGCTGCGTCTTCCCCGACAGCGGCGTGCCGCGCCAGATGTCGGCCAACACCGACTGCGTGATGGCCAAGGAAGGCGAGATCGATTACGACGGCGTGCGCGCCATGCTGCGCTGGGACAATGGCGGGCCCATCGAGGTCAACATCATCGGCGACTATACGCATGACGACCGCACCCAGGCGGCCACCGTGCTGACCTACGCCAATTACACGGGCGCCAACGACATCAACCCCTACGACGTGCCCATCGCCTATGACGACCGGTTCGTGCCGCCGCCCGGTTCCTACTACAACTATGCGGGCTATATCTCCTATGCCGACGATTACGATGGCGACGGGGTGAACGACGCGGCGACGCGCATCGCCGACGGCCGCAGCAAATATCGCGGCTGGGGCCTCAGCGGCACCATCGACTGGGAGCTGTCGGACAAGCTGAGCCTGAAGTCCATCACCGCCTACCGCACCTATGACAGCGCCTTCTCCAACGATGACGACGTGTCGCCGCTGGCCCACAGCTACGGCAACGGTACGCTGGACTTCTGGTCGTTCAGCCAGGAAGTGCGCCTGAACGGCGCCTTCGGGCCCGACAACAATGTGGAGTGGACCCTGGGCGGCTTCTACATGGACCAACGCTCCACCTACGCCAGCCTGCAGGACCTGCGCTATGCCGGCCTGCCGGCCTTCTATCAGGACGATCCGGTGGATGCCGATTCCAAGGCCGTGTTCGTGCACGCCAACTGGTATCTGACGCAGAAGCTGAACCTGGTGGGCGGCGTGCGCTACACGGACGAATCCAAGACCTATCACTATTCCCGTACCACGCCCGATGGCGGCGTCCATCCCATCCTGGCGTCCCTGGATGGCCAGGTGGGTGAATATTCGGGCGACCGGGTGGACTACCGCGCCTCGCTGCAATACCAGGCCCTGGAGACCGTCATGACCTACGCCCAGGTCTCCACCGGCTTCAAGGGCGGCGGTGTGAATCCACGGCCGTTCTTCCCCGGCCAGGTGCAGCCCTTCAACCCGGAAAAGTTGACTTCCTATGAAGTCGGCTTCAAGGGCGAGCTCTTCAACCGCATCATGCGGCTCAACGGTGCGGCCTTCTTCTCGGACTATACCGACATCCAGCTCGGGGCCAACCGGTGCGACGAGTTCAGCCCGTTCCCGGGGGCGCCATGCGCCCTGCCCATCAATGCGGGCAACGCGCATATCAAGGGCGTGGAACTGGAGACCACGCTGGACCCGGTGGACGGCCTGACCATCGACGGTTCGGTGAGCTATCTCGACTTCAGCTATCAGAAGATCGGGTCGGCGGTCGGCGGCATCGAGCTGACCGACGTGGCGCCTTATACGCCGAAATGGAAATGGAGCGCCGGCATCCAGTATGAGATCGTGATGCCCAATGCCGGGTCGCTCACACCGCGCTTCGACATCGCCTATCAGGACGATGTCTTCACCAATGCCACCAACAGCCCGTTCAGCCGGATCGACAATTATTATCTGGCCAACGCCCGGCTGACCTGGCGCAGCGAGGATTCGAGCTGGGAAACCTCGCTGGCGGTGACCAACCTCTTTGACAAATACTACTATCTCACCAAGTTCGACCTCACGGGGGCGGGCGCCGGCATGACGTCCGGCCAGCCGGCCCGCCCGCGGGAATGGGCGCTGACGGTGAAAAAATACTTCTGATCCGCAAGGCATCAGCCCCGGGACCGTGAAGGCTCCCAAGACCATGAAGACTGTGAAGGCGCATCCCCCGGGATGCGCCTTTTCGTATCCACCGGATTCCCGGCTGGATAACGGAAAATTTATAACGCACGTTATAAAATTTCATAACGCGCGTTAGTTTAGACTGGACCAACCCTCAGCGATCAAGTATGCCTGTTATAAAGTATACTATGAACGGTTATACCTAGTTTGCATGTAGAGATTCTCAGGGGAAACGTCCAATGAAAACCAATTCGTATCGCTCGGGGACGAGCGTATCTCTTGCTGCTCTGATGGCATTGGGGGGCGGGCTGATGCTGCCCTCCGGGCAGGCCGCGGCCCAGGATGGGGCCTTCGCTCTCGAAGAAATCGTGGTGACCGCGCAGTTCCGGGAGCAGCGTCTGCAGGATACCCCCATCGCCATCACCGCCATGTCCGACGAGATGATGCGCATGCGCGGCCAGAGCACCATCTATGAGGTGACGCAGCAGGCGCCCAATGTCCAGATCAAGCGCAATGCCGGACCGTTTGGCGCGTCCACCACCGCCTTCATCCGCGGTGTCGGCCAGGGGGACTTCAACTTCGCCCTGGAGCCGGGCGTCGGCATGTATATAGATGACGTCTATTTCCCCACCATGACCGGCTCAGCCTTCGAGATCGTGGATCTGGAGCGCGTCGAGGTGCTGCGCGGGCCGCAGGGCACGCTGCAGGGGCGCAACGCCGCCGGCGGTTCCGTGCGTCTGATTACCCGCAAGCCGGATGGCGAGGGCGGCGGCTATGTGGAGGCCACCACCGGCCGGTTCGGCCTGTTCAGCGGCCGGGCGGCGGGTGAGTTCACCATCGCCGAGGACCTGTTCGCGCGTGTCAGCCTCGCCGGCACCAGCAAGAACGGCTATGTCGAGCGTCGGGACTTCGCCTGCGATCAGCCGGAGATGGCGGCCGAACTTGGGCTGGGCTCGCTTTCCGGCGGCGGTGCGGACTGCAAGATCGGCACGCTGGGCGGTCGCTCCTACCTGGCGGGCCGCGCCGCCGTGCGCTGGATCGCCAGCGACAAGCTGGAATTCAACTTCACGGCAGACCTCACCAACGACGATTCCGAGGCTTCGGCGGCGGTGCTCGTCGATACTGCGGTCATTCCCAACATTCCCACATATGGGACTGTGACACCGGGATACGGCCCCTGGTTCGTGCCGCCGGAAGGCTCCTTCATCAACTATGAGACCTTTAGTAATCCCACGGCCGCCAACCCGTACAGCACGCCGCCCATCAATGAGTTCTACGGGTGGGGCATGGCCCTGACGGCGGACTATTTCATCAACGATAATTTCGCGCTCAAGTCGATCACCTCCTATCGGGAGCTCAGCAACGATTTCTCGATTTCGCATGACGGTTCGCCACTCAATGGTGAAACCGGCTTCAACGAACTGAAGGGCCACTCCTTCCAGGAAGAAGTGCGGCTCAACGGCACGTTCGACTTTGTGGACTTTACCGTCGGCGCCTTCTATTTCGAGCAGAAGAACACCAACCGCAACCGGGTGAGCCTGGGCTATAACGCGCCGGCTCTCGATTTCATCAGTGAGGAGATCGCGGATTCCCGTTCCATGGCCCTCTTCGGCCATGCGGTGTGGCACCTGACTGATCGGTTCAGCCTGACCACCGGGCTGCGCTATAGCGATGAGAAGAAGGACCAGCTTCTCGGACGCCTCAACTCCGCCGATGGCGGCCTGACGCCGGACCCGTTCTTCAACCTGCCTGGCGGTTATGCGCCGGTCGTCACCTTCAAGACGGATCGCATCGACTACCGGGTCAGCCTGGATTACCACCTGACCGATGCGATGATGGTCTATGCCACGCATTCGACGGGCTACAAGAGCGGTGGCGTCTCGCCGCGCTTCTTCTTCCCCAGCCATATCCTGCCATTCGGGGAGGAGGAGGTGACAGCCTGGGAAGCTGGCCTGAAGGCGGACCTGCTGGACAACCTGATGCGCTTCAACGCCGCCGGCTTCTATAACGAGTATACGGACCAGCAGTCCGGCGCGCCGGGCAGCGTCTGTCCCGAACTCACGCCTTCGGCTCCCTGTCTCGTGACCGGCAACTTTGTAGACTCCGACTACTGGGGTGCCGAACTCGAGGTCACTGTCTATCCGACGCCCGATACCATCATCGACTTCTCGGGAAGCTGGATCGGTGCCAAATACACGCGCATTTCCGAGTTGACGCTGGCCAATCCGAACTTCATCGCCAACCCCTCCGCCCCTCCGGGGATTCCCGAATGGAAGTGGGGTGTCGGCGCACAGCACACGTTCAATGTCGGCGACGCTGGCTCCATCACCCCGCGCGTGGACGTGAACTACGAGGCCAAGCGGAAACCCAACGTGACGAATCTGATGGCGGTGCCGGCCTTCACGGTGGTGAATGCACGGTTGACCTGGCGGGACGGTCAGGAGGCCTGGGAAGCGTCAGTCGGCGTCACCAACCTCTTCGACAAGTACTACTATCACAACATCTTCGACATCTCGAGCTTTGGCGGCTGGACCGGTGGGCAACCGGCGGAGCCCCGGGAGTGGTACCTCACGGTACGGCGGAACTTCTAATCCGGTTCGCAAACCAGAGGGCGTATTCTTGTCAGAGGGCGCATTCTTGAGGGATGCGCCCTCTTTTCCTGCCGTCGGGTGCTGTTGCTCTCTCAACCCCGAGGCAGAGGGATCTGCCAGCCAACAGAAACGGGAGGGGTATCCCCTCCCGTTTCCGCAACCAGACCGGCCTAAGGGTCAGATCGGCAGGTGGCGTTCGCCCATCTCGATGGTGACCCAGCGGGTGTCGGTGAATTCGTGCACCCCCCATTTGCCGCCGAAGCGGCCATAGCCCGAGGCCTTGACGCCGCCGAAGGGCATCTGCGCCAGGTCCTGCACCGTCGGGCTGTTGATGTGGCAGATACCGCTCTCGATCTTCTGCGCCATGGCCATGGCGCGCGGGATATCGCGCGAGAAGACAGCGGCGGAGAGGCCGTATTCCGTGTCGTTGGCGAGGCGCAGCGCTTCCTCGTCGCTGTTGGAGCGGACGACGGATACGACCGGGCCGAAGCTTTCCTCGGTATAGATGCGCATGTCGCTGGTGACACCGTCCACGATGACCGGGGCCATGACCGTGGTCTGCCCCTTGGTGCCGGTGATGAGCGTAGCGCCCTTAGCGACCGCATCGTCGATCAACTCGTTGCAACGGTCCACCGTGCTCTGGTTCACCACGGCACCGATGACCACGTTCTCCTTGTTGGGGTCGCCCACCGAAAGGCCCTCCACCCGCTTCTTGAAGCGGGTCAGGAAATCGTCGGCGATGGTGTTGTCCAGGATGATGCGCTCGGTGGACATGCAGATCTGCCCCTGGTTCATGAAGGCGCCGAAGGTGGCGCAGCCGGCGGCCACGTCCAGATCGGCGTCGTCCATGATGACCATGGGCGCCTTGCCGCCCAGCTCCAGCACGCAGGGCTTGAAATGCCGGGCGCTGATCTCGCCGACGATGCGGCCCACCCGGGTGGAGCCGGTGAAGTTCACGCGCCGCACGGCGGGGTGGATGATGCCCGCTTCCACCACCTTGGGCGCATCCTCCGCCGCATGGCTGATGACATTGACGACACCGTCCGGCAGGCCGGCTTCCACCAGCGCGTCACCGATCATCTTGTGGGTGAGGGGGCACATCTCGGACGCCTTGAGCACCACCGTGTTGCCGCAGGCCAGAGGGGTGGCGATGGCGCGCACGCCCAGAATCACCGGGGCATTCCACGGCGCCATGCCGAACACCACGCCGGCCGCCTGGCGGATGCCCATGGCCAGCGTGTGCGGCTCGTCGGAGGGAATGACCTCGCCCAGCACCTGGGTGGTCATGGCGGCGGCTTCCTCCAGCATGCCGGCGGCCAGCGCGCAGTTGAAGAAGCCCCAGCCGGCGGTGGCGCCGCATTCGGCCACCAGCACCTTGGAGAAATCGGCAGCCTTGGAACGCAGCACATTGGCGGCCTTCAGGAGGTGGGCGCGGCGCGCCTGCGGGCCCAGCGCCGACCAGGCGGGGAAGGCGGCGGCGGCGGCATCACAGGCCTTGTTGATATCCTCGACCGAGGCGGCGGCGGCGCGGGTGGCCACTTCGCCGGTGACAGGGTTGAGACGGTCGAAGGTCTTGTTGGCCGAGGCGGGAACGTTCTTGCCGCCGATGAGAAGG
>Ga0180219_1001613_pt1 | contig 14322 bp, 9 predicted proteins | sample eDN3rd30CBELigMG_FD_151338 | JGI IMG/M metagenome (GOLD analysis project Ga0180219, IMG submission 151338) | Enriched Miracle-Growth compost microbial communities from Emeryville, California, USA - eDNA 3rd pass 30_C BE-Lig MG (version 2)... ...
CGTTCGGCGTAGTCTTCAGACCTTATCCTGTCCCGCAATTTAACTTTGGACATTAGCTTCATTCTTTTATTTTGTTTTATGTGGGGATTGGAAAGTGCCTCAACCTTAGAGGCTGAGTTTGAAGGGCTTATATTGCCAGATAGACGTTTTAATAAGAATGTATTAATGATGGGGCGAAAGCTTGCCGCCCAACCAGGCGCGTCTTTTTCAGCAGCCTGCGGTGAAGCCCTAAGAAAAAGTGCAGACCGCCTATTTAGCTATGAAGATTTAGACCTGATGGCAACACATCGCCATCGCACGCATCAACGAATCAGTGAATACGGTACGGTTCTGCTCATAGAAGACACTACAGACCTGGTTTATAAACAAAGCAATAAGCAGGGAATGGGGCCACTGGGTGGTCCTCCCAACTGTAAAGTAACTGGTTTAAATCTGCATTCTGCTGTGGCACTCACCGAACAGGGGCTGCCTTTAGGTATTGTTTCGCATCACTGCTGGGCTCCCTGTTCTCAACACAAAGGAGTGCAAAGGGAAAAGATTCCTATTGAACAAAAGGAATCTTACAAGTGGATCAGGACTATTGAACCCTTAAACCAACTGGCCTTGCAATATCCAAATATCCGGTTCATAAAGATAGGCGACAGAGAAGCTGATTTCTTTGAACATTATAGTTGGCGCCGCGAGCCGGGCGCAGAGTTGCTCATCAGACTTCGGGAGAAACAGCGAAACGTTTTCTATAATGGACAGGCCGTTAAAGTTGGTGATTTGAATGGCGTGCTGCCTATTGCAGGAACCGGCAAATTGTCTATTAACCGCAAGGGTAAGACTATGGAGCGTGAAGTGAGTTATCAGTTTGGACAAATACAAGTGCCACCAACTGCCCGCCGCGACCTGGAAGTAGCGGGCATGCAAGTAGTCATAGTAACTTCTATTGATGGGGACAATAACAAAGAGCCGTTGGAATGGTTGCTTATTACCACTTTGCCCGTAAGTGGTTTGGATGATTGCGTGCGTATGGCTGTTTATTATGCGCTACGCTGGACTATAGAGCGTTATCATCTTATCTTAAAATCTGGGCTAGGCGCTGAAAAGACTCAGATTCAGAGTGCCAGGCGTATTGGATATGCTTTGGAATTATGGGCGGTGGTTGGCTGGTGGGTTTTATTGTTGATGCGCATGGGGCGCCTTCAGTCAGATGAGCTGGCGAGCGATTATTTTGAATCAGATGTCATTGAAGTTCTGGAAGCAACGGCACGCGATCCTATAAAAACGGTTGGCGACGTAGTCAAAGCTGTTGGCATATTGGGTGGATTCAGACCATCAAAACGCCAGCCGATGCCTGGTGAAAGAACGCTTTGGACAGGAGTTAGATTATTGGCAGCACAAATCAAGGCATACCACGCGGCAAGAAAAAAATACGGGACAGGATAAGGTCTTCAGACTACGCCGGCGCGGCAGCAAGTCTTGGACTTGCCCGGTATCTTATTGCTTTCGCGCACATGCTTCAATATTTTCCCACAGCACCTCCGCGCTTTTATCCCAGCTAAACTTTGCCACCTGCGCCGGCGCAGCAGCAGCCAACCGGGCGCGCAGGCGCTCGTCTTTATACAGCAGCCCCATCTTGTAAGCAATGTCTTCCACATCCTCAGCATCCACCAGCAGCACGGCATCGCCGCCCACCTCGGGCATGGAAGAGTTGTTGCCCACAATGCCCGGCACACCGCAGGCCAAGGCCTCCAGAATCGGAATGCCAAAGCCTTCAAACAGCGAGGGATAAACCGAGGCCCAGGCAGCGGCGGTAATGCGGCTCAACTCTGATTTCTCCATATAACCCACCCATTTCACTTCGTCTTTAAACGGCATGCTGTGGCGGTAGCGCAGCAGATCGTCGTAGTTCCAGCCCATACCGCCCACCATCACCAGCTTCATACCGCAGCGGTGGTGCTTTTTAAACTTCACAAAAGCCTGCAGCAGCCGGATGATGTTCTTGCGCGGATTCAGCGAGCCGGCAAATACAAAATACTCGTTGCCATCCGCATACTTTGCCTTGATGGCTTCGCGCGCTTCTTCAGAAACAGGCTGGTAAGCTTCATCGGCGGCGTTGTAGGTAATGGCAATTTTCTCTTCGGGAATGCCGTATTGCTGCATGATATCCTGCCTGGAAAATTCAGAAACCGTCAGCACGCGACAAGCCTTTTGGGCAAAGCGGGGCGTATAGTAGCGCAGCCATTTCAGATGGCTTTTAATGAGGTGACCGGGGAAATGCTGAAAGGCAAGATCGTGAATGGTAATGACCTGCGGCACTTTGCTGCGCAGCGAGCCCATGCCCTCGGGAGAGAATAAAACATCCGCTTTGTATTTGCGCAGCAGAAAGGGAAGGGTCCATTCGGTCCAGAGGTAAAACAAGACCGGGTGTCGTGCCTGCGGGTAGGCTACGATGGGCGTCACGTTGTCTGCAAACACAAAAGACGGATCGTAAGGGCGGTCAAAGAAAAAGAAAAACTGATGCTCCGGGTGGTTGCGTACCAGGCGGCTCAGCAGCTGATAGCTGTACCAGCCAATGCCTTCGAGCCGGCCCTGAAGCAGCAACCTGGTATTAACAGCAATGCGCATGGGGGCGCAAAGTTAAGAGATAGGCGGTAGGAGGCACGCCTGCTAACCGTTTAATCTATTTTGAGGCGGTTGCTGTTTTGGAGGGACGCGGAGTGCGCTAAGCCTCTGTTTTATTTAATTTCTCAGCGTCCTTTGCGGTTCTTGGCGTTCTCTGCGATACATATTTCAGGACGCGGAGTGCGCAAAGCAGCGCAGAGGCCGCCAAGTCTTGCTTTATTGATATTTCTCAGTGTTCTCTGCGGTACTCAGCGTTCTCTGCGATACTTATTTCAGGACGCGGAGTGCGCAAAGGAGCGCAGAAATCGCAAAGTCCATTTTATTTAAATTGCTTGGCGTTCTCCGCGGTACTCAGCGTTCTCTGCGATACTTATTATAAAACGCGGAGCGCGCAAAGGAACGCAGAGATCGCAAAGTATTGTTTTATTTAATTTCTTAGCGTCCTCTGCGGTTCTCTGTGTCCTTTGCGTCCGCTATGTTCCAATTCCATAAAGACGCCGGCATCACACCTCATATTCCCCTTCATTTAGGAACTTTGCCCCTCCTATCCGTTTCTCTTGCGCCAGGTCTTTGCCAAAAATCTATTGTTTGTACTGGGGGTCAACCTGCTGGTAAAGCCGATCTGGATATTTGCCATAGACCGCACCGTGCAAAATCGGGTTGGCCACGAAGCCTTTGGCAGCTATCAGCCCCTGTTTAACCTGTGTCTGATTTTCCAAATCCTGCTGGATTTCGGCATCAACAGCTACAATTCCAAAATCATCTCCGAGGCGCCTGCCCTGCTGGCACGCCGCTTTCCGCCCATGCTTACGGCCCGCCTGCTGCTGGTGCTGGTATTTGCGGCAGTGGTCTTCGGGGCAGCCCTGCTGGCCGGTTATCGCAGTCCGGACGATTTGCTGCTGCTGGGCGGCATCATCCTGCTGCAGGCGTTTAACTACCTGATGATGTTTTTCCGCAGCAACGTAGCTGCGTTGCAGCGCTTCCGCCTGGACGGCCTGCTTAGCGTGGCCGACCGCGGACTGATGATCATTGTCTGCGGCGCCCTGCTTCTGATACCCGCCACCGCAGCCCGGTTCACCATCTACACTTTTGTATGGGTGCAGCTCAGTTGCTATGCCCTGGCTGCCCTGCTCGCCCTGCTGGCGCTGCAGCGTATTGCCAATCTGAAATTTCGTTTTTCCTTCCGGCCGGCACAAATCCGGGTTATTATCCGGCAAAGCTTTCCTTATGCCCTGTTGGTGTTTCTGATGGCCATTTACATGCGCTCCGATTCTTTGCTGATAGAGCGCTTGTGCGGTGCTGAAGGTCGCGAGCAGGCCGGTATTTATGCCGCCGCCTACCGTCCGCTGGATGCTTTTAATATGCTTGCCGTATTGCTGGCAGGCATCCTGCTGCCCATGTTTGGCCGCATGCTGGCGCAAAAAGAAAACGTGGGCACCATTGTAAGGATGTGCATGAACCTGCTGTTTCCCGTCAGCCTGATGGTGGTAGCAGTATCGGTGCTTTATGGCACCGAGATCATGCGCCTGCTTTATCCTGCTTCCGGGCGGTTTGAGGGCCTGGTATTCAGCTGCCTGATGACGGCTATTCCCGGCTATACCATTCTTTACATTTATTCTACCCTGCTTACTGCCGGCGGTAAGCTCAAAAGCCTGCACCTTATTTCTTTGCTCGGCATCCTTATTAATGCCGGCCTGAACCTGTTGCTGATACCGCGCTATGCAGCGCTGGGCGCCGCCATCAGTGCGGGCGTTACCATGACGGTGCTGGGTGTATGCTTTATAGCAGCGGCGCACCGTCATTTTGGTTTGCCGCATAATGGCCGGTGGATAATGGCCCTCATCAGCTATGGCGTGTTGCTGGGTGTGGTAGCCCTGCTGCTCTGGCTGCCTTCCTGGCCCTGGCTGCTGCGCCTGGCACTGACCCTTGCGGCAGGTGGCGGCCTTATTGTGGTGTTCCGGTTTGTAGCCCTGCAGGATATAAAGCGGCTGCTGAAGCGGCGGTAAGCAAACTTATCCGCCGCATCTCCTAACCTGATACGAGGGGCACAGGCAAAGGCTTTATCCCTTGCAGGCAATGCTGCGCCCGGGTGATGGCCCTCCTTTTTTAGTACCTTCGGGATACCCATACTATGAATTCTGAGCAGGAAAGCGCCCGCCCGCAACGGGTCATCATTGTTTCCAACCGGCTGCCGGTGCAAATGCAGCGAAAAGAAGGCGCCATTCAGTGGAAGCCAAGCGCCGGCGGCCTGGCCACCGGCCTGGGCAGCATCTACAAACAGGGCCGCAACCTTTGGATAGGCTGGCCGGGCGCCGAAGTAACGGCCGTGGAACAGGATGCCGTGATTGAATCGCTGGCGGGGCAAAACCTGCGCCCTGTTTTCCTGACACCCGGAGAAATTGATGATTATTACGAAGGTTTCAGCAACGAAACCCTGTGGCCGCTTTTTCATTATTTCCCCAGTTATGCCGAGTATCATCCCCGCCAGTTTGAAACCTACCGGCAGGTCAATGAAAAGTTTGCCCGTTCGGTGCTGGAAGTGGTGCAGCCCGGCGATGTAGTGTGGGTGCAGGATTACCAGCTGTTGCTGCTGCCCCAGTTGTTGCGTCAGGCCCTGCCCCAGCTAACCATTGGTTTTTTCCTGCACATTCCATTCCCTTCTTTTGAGATTTTCCGCCTCTTGCCCTGGCGCAAAGAGCTTTTGGCCGGCATGCTGGGCGCCGACCTTATTGGCTTTCATACCCACGACGATGTGCGGCACTTTGCCAGCTCGGTAACGCGCCTGCTGGGCCTGTCGGTAGATGGCAACAACATCAGCAGCGGCCTGCAGCAAACAAGGGTGGATGCTTTTCCGATAGGCATAGATTACGAGCACTATCATAACCTGGCCCAAAGCCCGCCTACACGCCGCACGGTACGCCACCTGCGCAAAACGCTGCAAGACGGCCGGCTGATGCTTTCCATAGACCGGCTGGATTACTCCAAAGGCATCATCCCGCGGCTGCAGGCGTATCAGATTTTCCTGGAACGGCACCCGGAATGGCACGGCGAGGTGTCGCTGCTGCAACTGATTGTGCCCAGCCGCGACCGGGTGCCCAAATACATAGAGCTGAAAGAAGAAATGGAGCAGCTGGTAGGCAAGATAAACGGCGCTTTCGGGCGCCTGGGCTGGTCGCCCATCCAGCATTTTTACCGTTCTTTTCCGCCACGCCTGCTCAGCGCGCTGTACCGCCTGGCCGATGTAGCACTGGTAACACCCATGCGCGACGGTATGAACCTGGTGTGCAAAGAATACATTGCCAGTAAAAGCGGCCGCTATAGTAATGGCGTACTGGTATTAAGCGAGATGGCCGGCGCCGCCCGCGAGCTGAACGATGCGCTGATCATCAACCCCAACGACATCTGGCAAATGGCGGAAGCCATACAACAGGCCCTGACCATGCCCAATGCAGAGCAGGAACGCCGCATCGCCACCATGCAGCAAACGCTCAGCCGCTTCAACATCCACCATTGGGTGCGCGATTTTATGGATACCCTGGGCCGCTGCCGCAGGCAGCGGCCTGCTCTTATCGCTGCCCTTACGCCCGGCAGCCTGCAGATGAACACACTTACCGGCAGCTACCGGCAGGCCCGGCAGCGTGCCCTGTTTCTGGACTACGACGGTACCCTCACCGGCTTTCAGCCGCGACCGGAAGATGCCGTGCCCGATGCCGCCCTGCTGAATACCCTGCACCGGCTTTGCGCCGACCCGTGCAACCGCGTGATTATCATCAGCGGCCGCGACCGCCATACGCTGCAGGCATGGCTGGGCAACCTGAAGGCCGACCTGATTGCCGAGCACGGCGCCTGGCGCCGGCTGGAAGCGGGCGAATGGCAACAGGCGCCGTACCTCAACGCGCAGTGGAAGGATTTTGTACGGCCGCTGATGCAGTCGTTTACCAACCGCACACCCGGCACTTTTATCGAAGAAAAAAGCTACTCGCTGGCCTGGCATTACCGGAATGCCGACGAAGGCCTGGGGCAGCTGCGCGCCTATGAGTTAAGCCAGGAGCTCAACCACCAGATTGCCGGCCATTCCCTGCAATTACTGAAAGGCAACAAGGTGCTGGAGTTAAAAAGCAGCGCCGTACACAAAGGCTCGGCTGCACGCCAGTTGCTGGAAAAAACAGCCTATGATTTTGTGCTGGCAATCGGCGACGATTATACCGATGAAGACACCTTCCGTGCCATGCCCGAGGGCGCATTTACCATTAAAGTGGGCGAGCCACCCAGCGCCGCGCGCTATTTTGTAGCAAACAGCGATGAGGTGCGCCTCCTTTTAAAGGAGCTGGCAGGTTAGCAGGTCCGGAACTGCAACGTGCTTTTTGTAATGCTGCCATCTTTTCTATTTAAGAAGAAATGTAAATAACCATTGCTCCAACAGCAGTGGAATAAGCAGGTAGTATTTTTTGCTTTGTTGTAAAATAATTTTGGCATTCAAAGAAATTGATTTTTCTTTGGTATAAATTATTTCAACAAATAAAAACCATTCTGCTGTCCATCCGCTTTTTTATCATCTTAAAATCAATAGATCATGAAGCAATGGATGACCATGGCAATGCTTGTAGCAGCATCAATCAGTGGCAAAACAGTAGTGGCGCAAACGGCGCTGAGCCCGAATACTTACAATGGCAGCGGGAACTCTGTTTCAGGAGTGGAAGGTCCCAGTACATTTAGCCAGTTACCAAGCGGGACAGGCGTAACATTTAGCCAATGGAATAGAGGTGCAGGAATAAATGCATCAACTGCCACCAATACCTATATCTCTAAAAGCTTTGCTTCCAATACTAGTTTTGCGCAGGCTAGTGACAGCAATGATTATGTTTATTTCCAAGTAACTATTGAACCCGGCTATGCGTTGACACTAAACAGTATTTCCTGGGCCACGCAGCGCACAATGGCTGGCCCAACTACTGCCCAATGGCAATATGCAGTAGGTGTCGGAAGTTATCATGATATTGATGGCGCAAAGGATTTGGCGGCCGGCGGTACAGTTGCACAAACAATAACTGTTACGCCCTCAACTCCCATTGTTATAAACGGAGGTACAAGTGGGGAAAGCGTGGTATTCCGGATAGTAGCCTGGGGGGCAACGAATGGGAATGGCAATCTTCGTATCAACAACGGCACCAGTTTTGACGCGCTTGTTTCTGAAGATACGCCCCTGCCCCTTCACCTGCTTTCTTTTACCGCCGCAGTTCAAAATAACGAGGCGGTCCTACAGTGGCTCACGGCCCGCGAAACCAACCTGTATGGCTTTGAAATAGAACAAAGCGGGGATGCCAGGGATTTTCAGCTGCTGGCTTTTGTGCCTGCTAAAAACGAGCCGCAAAACAGCTATCGCTTTGCAGCGCCGCTTACCGCCGGTACTGCTTTTTACCGCCTTAAAATGATTGATGTGGATGGCGCCTTTACCTACAGTCCTGTGCAGCAAATACGTCATAAAGACTTGGGTGCGCAGGTATTGCTTTTTCCCAATCCTGCGGCCGACCTGCTTCATGTTTCCAACCTGAAAACAGGCAGCAAATTGCTGCTTTACGATGCGCAGGGCCGCCTGCTGATAGCGCAAACCTGCAGCAGCAAAGACGGGCATTGTACCCTAAGCACCAATGAATTGCAGCCGGGCTTTTATCTGCTTAGCATAAGCGATGCCGGCAGCACCCAGACCTTTTCCTTTCAAAAACTATAAACAAAAAAAGACGCCTGTTCAGGCGTCTTTTTTTTAGCGGGAATAGTTGGGTGCTTCTTTCGTAATGGCCACATCGTGCGGATGGCTTTCTGCCATGCTTGCCGCCGTAATGCGGATAAACTGCGCGTCTTCCTGCAAAGCCCGGATGTCTTTGGCGCCACAGTAGCCCATGCCGGCCCGCAGGCCACCGATAAACTGCTGCATGATTTCGTTGACCGAGCCTTTAAACGGCACACGGCCTACAATGCCTTCGGGCACCAGCTTTTTAATGTCGGTTTCCACATCCTGGAAATACCGGTCCGAGGAGCCTTCTTTCATGGCTTCCACACTACCCATACCGCGGTAGCTTTTAAACTTGCGGCCTTCGTAAATAATAGTTTCGCCCGGGCTTTCTTCGGTGCCGGCAAAAATGGAGCCCGCCATAATACAGGCCGCGCCGGCCGCAATGGCCTTTACCATGTCGCCGGTATAGCGGATGCCGCCGTCTGCAATTACGGGTACGTTTTTTCCTTTCAATGCCTCCACGGCTTCCAGGATAGCAGTAAGCTGCGGGGCGCCTGCGCCGGTTACCACACGCGTGGTGCAGATAGAACCGGGGCCTACGCCCACCTTCACCGCGTCTGCGCCGGCTTCTGCCAGGGCCAGCGCACCGGCGCCGGTGGCAATGTTGCCGGCAATCACCGGCAGGTTCGGAAAAGCCTGCTTTACCTTTTTCACCATTTCTATAACGCCGCGGCTGTGGCCGTGCGCGCTGTCCAGCGTAATGATGTCCACGCCGGCATGTTGCAGGGCTTCAATGCGCTCCAGCGTATCGGCAGTAATGCCTACGGCCGCGCCGGCCAGTAGGCGCCCGTTGGCATCTTTGGCAGCGTTGGGCCGGTTTTTCAGGTGAATGATGTCGCGGAAGGTAATGAGCCCTCCCAGCCTGCCATCGCTGTCTGTAATCAGCAGCTTTTCAATCTTGTATTGTTCCAGGATGCTTTCTGCCTGTGCCATGGTAGTGCCTGCGGGGGCAGTTACCAGGTTTTCATGCGTCATGATCTCGGAAACGGGCCGGTGCATATCTTTCTCAAAACGCAGGTCGCGGTTGGTCAGGATGCCTACCAGTTTATAATTGTCATCCACAATGGGAATACCGCCGATGCGGTTGTCGCGCATGATGCGGCGCGCATCGGCAACAGTGGCAGTAGGGTTCAGGGTAATGGGGTCGGTAATAAGCCCGCTTTCCACTCTTTTTACCTTACGCACCTGCTCGGCCTGCCGCTCGATGCTCATGTTTTTGTGCAGGATACCGATGCCGCCTTCGCGGGCCAGGGCAATGGCCAGGCGGTCTTCGGTAACCGTGTCCATGGCCGCAGAAACCATGGGCACGTTCAGCCGGATGTCTTTTGTAAGGTGGGTGGTGATGCTGACCTCGCGGGGCAGCACTTCAGAATAAGAAGGGACGAGCAGGACGTCGTCGAAGGTGAGACCTTCACCGTAGAACTTAGCGTTTGCAGCCATGTGCAAAACTACGATGAAAGGATGAAAATCGTGAATGGTGAATTGTGAATCGTGAATAGGCAATACATGTCAACCTGTCAACCCCTCAACTTTTCAACCCTTCAACTTATCAACCTCTCAACTTATCAACTTTTCAAACTACCACACCGCAACCGGCACTTCCAGATTCACGCTGCTGTCTTCGGCGCTGACCTCGTAGGCCATGCCGCCGCGCAGGCGTACTTTGGCCATTGTATCGTAGCCCAGCACCTGGAAATAGTAATGCCCGTAGCGCAGGCCGGGGAATGTACCAATCGCCTCTGTGTTATTGAGCCGCTGCACGGCAGAATCATTGGGCAGGCCCGGCTCGTTGGTATTGTAAGAAACGTACACCACGCAACTGTCTATACCCTGATTGTTGTACAGCGGTTTTACGCGCACAATGGCTTTGCCGCCCTTACCGGCAGTGGCAATAATTTCATCGTCTTTTTTGCAACCAACGGCTACGATAATAAAAAGGGCAAAAACAGAAAGAAAGCGTTTCATGCAGTAAAGCGTGGGCTTGTTTAAGCAGGCAAGATAAGGGAATATTAGCAGGAGTTGAGGTTAAGGTTGAGGTTAAGATTGAGGTTAAGATTGTCTTAGTCTCAGTCTTAACCTCAACCTTAGTCTCAGCCTTAGCTACGCCTCTTCCTTTTTCGGTACTGTGCGGAACACCAGATCCCAGAGGGTGGTGCTTACGCCAAAGCCTTTTTCCGGGAATTTATAGTGATGCAGGTGATGGTTGCGCCACAGGGCTTTCAGCCATTTGGGCGGCGCAAAGGCATGGATGGCATAGTGCATGGAACCGTACATCAGGTAGCCAAACAGAAAGCCGGGGAAAAACGAAAGCGCGTAAACACCCAGGGCCAGGTAAAACAGCGAAAACAGGATGGAGGCAATCAGCAGGCTGGGCACCGGCGGCATAAACAGGCGCTCGCGGTCGCGGGGAAACTCGTGGTGCACGCCGTGCATGGTATAAACAAAGCGCTGCGCCCGCGGGCTGTCCACAATCATATGAAACAAGTGGCGGTGCATCAGGTATTCAAAAAAGGTCCAGAACAGCAGGCCGCCCATGAAAACAAGGGCTTCAGGGCCGGCGCCTACGCCTTTGTAGGCGTGGCCGTAATAAAGCATAAACGCAATGACGGGCAGGTACATGGCATAGATAACCACCGGGTGGGTCTTGGTCATGGATTCCATCAGGTCGCTCTGAAAAAGGCGCGCCTGTCCTTTGTTTTTAATCTTGTCGAAATGCATGCTTATAGTGTCAGGGTAGGTTGGGGCAAATTTAAGCAAAAAGCAGGCCTGCAGGGCCGGTTTCCGCCACAGGCTTTTGCCGGCAAGATGCACTGCCGAAAAAAAGCTGTGGAAAACTTTTTATGCGGCGGCTTCTTTTCTTTAATTTTAGGAAATGTAGCTATAGCAAAAGCACAGGGGACATCGCTTTACTTTTCATCCCAAACATTTACCTTTTATGCCCTGGCGTACCTTCAAAGGCGAAATCATCAGCAAACCCATCAAGCAGGCAGTGGAAGAAACCATCCTCCGCGAAACCGCAGCCGGTTACAAGCTCAAAGTCTGCATCGGCACCGACAGTCAGGTGCATGCCGAGCTGACGGAATTTGCCACCGTCATCGTGTTTTTGCGCGAGAAGCGGGGCGGCTTTATGTTTATCCAAAACGACAAAACAAAGCTGCGCTTTTCCATCAAAGAGCGCATGCTGGTAGAGGTGGCCCGTTCCATTGAAATTGCCTACGAGCTTTGCGACCTCTTTACCCGTTATGATGTGGATATGGAAGTGCATGCCGACATCAATACCAATCCCGGTTTTAAAAGCAACGAGGCCCTGCGCGAAGCCACCGGCTATATTTTGGGAATGGGTTTTGCCTTTAAAGCCAAGCCCGAAGCCTTTGCCAGCAGCTGCTGTGCCGATAAGATGGTGAACTGATACCGGCGCCGGCCATAGCACAAAGGCCCGTCCTTACAGGAAGCCAACCCCGCCCCAAACAACCCAACCGCCTGTCTTGTTTAAGTTGGTATCTTTATTCGCTGATACTCATCTGCTCTTTATGAACCGACGCTTACTTCTTGGCGGACTTCTTGCGCTGCTTTTTAATTGCCTGCCGGCAAAAGGGCAATCTGTGGAGTACATCCCCAATGCCGGTCAGTGGAAAGAAGATTTTCGCTACAAAGCCGTAACCGGCAGGGGCGATGTGTTTCTGGCGGCCAATACCTTTACCTACCTCATCGGCGATGAAGGCAATAAATTGAAGCTGGATGAAGCGCGGCACAGTACGGCCCACCGCCCGGTCAAACTTTTTTTCCATGCCTGGAAGGTTTCTTTTTTAAACGCCAGTCCCACCCCGGAAATCAGGGAAAGCAAAAGCCAGAAACATTACTACAATTATTTTTTAGGCAACGAACCAAAGTACTGGAAAGGCGGCGTGCATCCTGCCCTGGCGCTGGATTACCAGCAATTGTACCCCGGTATAGACATGCACCTTTCCTCTGAAAACCACAACCTGAAATATGAGTTTATGGTGGCGCCCGGCGCCCGCCCCGGTCAGATTCAATTGCAGTTTGAAGGCGCGGAAAAGCTGTCGCTGAAAAACAACAACCTGATTATAAAAACTTCCATCGGCGATGTAATGGAAATGGCGCCGGTGGCCTATCAATTCAACAACGGTGAAAAAATTTCCGTTCCCTGCCGCTACCGGCTGAAAGGCAACATCCTGAGTTATGATTTCCCGAAGGGCTACGACAAAGAGCAACTCCTGGTAATAGACCCAACGGTTGTATTCAGCACCTTTACCGGGTCTGTGGCCGATAACTGGGGTTTTACGGCTACTTACGACAATGCCGGTAACCTTTATGCCGGCGGGCTGGTACACTCTGCCGGTTATCCTACCACAACCGGCGCTTTTCAGCTGACCTACGGCGGCGGAGTGGATGTACCCGGTCTGGGCGACTCCACGCACGGCAACTCCTACGCCAGCGATATTGGCATTACCAAGTTCAATGCCACCGGCACGGCCCTTATTTATTCTACCTACATCGGCGGCGCCGACAACGAAACACCGCACAGCATGATAGTAGATGGCGGTGGCAACCTGATTATTGCCGGCCGCACTTATTCCGATAACTATCCCGTTACCACCGGGGCTTTTGACAATACCAAAAACGGCGGCGCCGATATTGTACTTACCAAGCTCAATGCCACCGGCACGGCGCTCGTTGGCAGCACCTATATTGGCGGCTCGGTGGACGATGGCGTGAACCACAATGCCCTGGAAGGCATAGGCGGCAACCTGAAACACAATTACGGCGATGATGCGCGCAGCGAAGTCCTTGTAGATAAGCTCGGCAACATTTACCTGACGGCCAGCACCAAATCGGCTGATTTTCCGGTAACCTCCGGCGCTTTCCAAACTACGATTGGCGGGCAGCAGGATGCGGTATTTATGAAGCTGAACCCTACGCTCAGCAACATGCTTTACGCTACTTTTCTGGGTGGCAGTAATGATGATGCCGGCTATGTGATGGCGCTGGATACTGCGGAAACGCACATCTATGTAGGCGGCGGCACCATGAGCACGAATTTTCCCACTGCCGGCAGCACGCTATGGCCTACCTATCAGGGCGGCTTTTCAGATGGCTGGATTGCCAAATTTCAGAATTACGGCAGTCACCTGCCGGACCGCATTACGTTTATCGGCACCAGCAACCTGGACCAGGTGTATGGCCTGCAAACAGACGAAGAAAACAGCGTGTATGCCATGGGGCAAAGCATCGGCGGCCTTTTCCCCGTAACGCCCGGCGTGTACAACAATCCTAATTCCAGCCAGTTTATCATCAAGCTGGACAGCAACCTGGCCACCAATGTTTATTCCACCGTATTTGGTTCCGGCGACCCCACCCATACCAATATATCGCCGGTAGCTTTCCTGGTGGATACCTGCCAGAACGTGTACATCAGCGGCTGGGGCGGCAACCTGGGCTTTAGCACCACTTATCCTTCCACCGTTGGCTTTAATAACGGGATGCCCATCAGCCCCGGCGCTTTTCAAAGCACCACAGACGGTTCTGATTTTTACTTTATTGTACTGAGCAAAAACGCGGCTTCGCTGCTGTATGCCACGTATTACGGCCGCTTCAGCACGGTGCCGGTTTACGGCGAGCATGTGGACGGCGGCACCAGCCGCTTTGATAAAAACGGCGTTATTTACCAGGCCATCTGCGCCAACTGCGGCGGTCCCGGCTCGCCGGCATTCCCCACCACGCCCGGCTCCTGGGCCACTTCCGTGGGCAGCTTCAACTGCAACCTGGCCGCCCTCAAGATCAACTTCGAGCTCAGTCCGCCCATTGCCGCACCCAGTCCCGACACGCAGGGTTGCGCCCCGCTGACCGTGCATTTTCAAAACAACACCATCAACGCCGTTACCTATCTCTGGAACTTCGGC
>Ga0180219_1001617_pt1 | contig 14269 bp, 8 predicted proteins | sample eDN3rd30CBELigMG_FD_151338 | JGI IMG/M metagenome (GOLD analysis project Ga0180219, IMG submission 151338) | Enriched Miracle-Growth compost microbial communities from Emeryville, California, USA - eDNA 3rd pass 30_C BE-Lig MG (version 2)... ...
TGGACGAGCTCAACCCCGCCGAGCGCTATCTGTTCGTGGAGATTCTGAAAAAGATCGTCACCAGCAAGAATTCCTGGAGCCGCGCCCCTCTCCACCCCAAGCTGCGCGACCGGTTCGGGCCGCCCAAAACCGGCGGCAAACGGGCGGCCACCAAGGGAAAGACAAAAGCGAAGGCCGGCAAGACCAAACGCTGAGCCGCCATTGCCCCTCCGTCCCAGCTCTCCTCATACAAAGAGGCACCGCAATCCTGGCTGATTGCGGTGCCCAAGGGGGAGCTGAGAGGGGTAATCAGTACCGGAACGACACCCCTGCCACGAAGCGGCGGCCGAGCACATCGTACAGCGCTTCGTTGGTGCCGAGCGACCCGAAGGCGGAAGCACTCGGAATGAACGGCGGGTCCTCGTCGAAGAGGTTGGTGACGGTCAGCGAGAGCTGCCAGTTGTCGTCGGTGCCCAGGGTGTAGCCCAGGCGCAGGTCGGTATAGAACCGGCGGGGCACCGAATTGTCGGCGATGTTCACCCCCTCGACATAGGTGACATTGTTGATGCCGCTGTCGACATAGCGTTCCTGGATGTAGGCGTTGAACGGGCCGTTGCCGTAATTCACGCTGGCCGTCGCCCGGAAGTCGGGATGTGCACTGGCGCCGACTTCACCATTATAGTCGATGGTGTTGCCGTCGGTGTCCGTCACGCTGTTCTTGAAGGTCCAGGACGCCAGCACACGGGCCGTCACGCTTTCCGCACCGCCGCCGAACAGGGTCAGCCCGGTGTTGTAGCTGGTCTCGAGGTCGAGGCCGTTCACATCCTGCCCACCCAGATTGACGTAGGTGTTCTGCAGCAGGCTGATGCGGTTGGTGGTCGGATCGCGCTCGATACGGTCGCAGAGAGCGCCGCCGTTGTTGAAGCAGGCGTCGACGATCTGCTGCGGGCCGAGAAGATCGATGGCCCCCTTCACCTTGACCTTGTACCAGTCCAGCGAGACGGAGAGACCATCGATATAGGTCGGCTGGTAGACGGCGCCGATGGTGTAGGTATCCGCCTTTTCCGGGTCGACATCCGGGTTGCCGCCCTGGATCTGGAAGGTCGCATAGGTCAGATCCAGATCATGATCCTCGATATTGGCCGGCAGGCCCTGGCTGTCGAACCGCTCCGCCAGGCTGGCGGCGCGCACGTCGCGTGAGGCCGTGCCGCGCAGGCGCAACTCGTCGGTGACCTGCCAGTCGAGGCCGGCCTTCCATGCCCAGACCGTGCCGCTGCCCGAATAGTCGGCCCAGCGGGCCGCCAGGTCGAGGTTCAGCTGCTGCACCATGCTGACGCCCGAGACCAGGGGTACCAGGGTTTCGGCAAACAGCTCCTTCACATTGAAGCTGCCGCTGAAATTATCCAGGTTCACGGAGTCGATATAGTCGTCCATGCCCAGGTTGCCGCCGGGCACGCCGCGCATGCCGTAGGTGCCTGCCGCCACCAGCTCGGCCAGCGTCGGCTGGTTGACGAGCTCGGACGGCGAAAGGGTCTGGTGGATCTGCTGCTTGCGGTAGGATGCGCCAACCGCCAGCGACACGGGGCCGGCGCCCCAGCCTTCGTAGATATTGCCGTTGGCGGTGATTTCGGCGTTGTCCTGGCGGGTGTTGCCCTGGTCGACCATGTCGCCGGTCACCCAGTCCACGGCTTCCTTCGAGGCATTGCCGACACCGAACAGGTTGAGCGGCACGCAATCGTCATACGGCCCGCCGGGATTGATCTGCGTCACACGGCAGACGATGGCGCCGGTGGCCGGATCGCGCACCGCATCGAGGGCCAGCGGCAGGCGGTCCACCCGGAGGAAATCGTGCAAGAGCAGGTGGTTGTGGTTCCAGCCCACCTGGTAATAGCCCTGCACCTGCCAGCCGTCGAAGGCATCGGCGTCAAAGCCGGCACTCACCGAATAGGTGTTGTTGGTGGTGATCATGCGATCCTGGGCAATGTCCGCCGCCGTGTTGTACCGCTGCAGCTTGAAGGACTGGATGCCCTCGGCCTCCATCACCGCCTCGATCTCGGCCGGCAGGAAGGCATTGCCCTGGAAGATGGTGTTGGCCCAGTTGCCGAACGCCTTGGGTAGCGTACCCGCGCTGTTGGCCTTGTTCCGCCCCCACAGGCCCTGGACATAGATGCGCACGCTATCGGTCAGGTCGTAGTCGAGGCGGGCGAAGGCGCTGTTGCGGCTGTTGTCGGGGATGAAGGAGCCGGAGCGCGTCCCCTGCGGGTAGTTCTCGGACCGCACATTGGGGTTGTAGTCATAGGGGTTGTAGCCGCTGCCGCCCACCTCGTTCTGCGAGCCGCGGCCGACGATGGCCGGATCGCCGAGGACGAAGGGCGTGACGCTGCCGTCCGACAGGAACATCAAGCGGTTGATGGAGGTGCCGGGCGCATCGATCAGGCCGCCATTGGTGTACTGGGTCGAATTGACGCCGGCACGATAGGTCAGATATTGCGGCCCGGAGGTCGGCCAGTCGGGATTCTGCACCAGGCCGCCGCCCTGATACCAGTCGCGGCCGTTGACATTGTCGAGCCGGTTCGAGGCATAGGCATCGAACGACGCCAGGACATGCAGCCGCTCGGTCACCTGGGCGCCCGCCGACAGGCCCAGCGCGTAATTTTCATTGTCCCCGCGCCCCGTGATGCCGCCCTGCGCATGGCCCTTGATGCCGGTGAAATCGGTATCCAGGATGAAGTTGACCACGCCGGCCACGGCATCCGTGCCGTAGGCCGCCGAGGCGCCGCCGGTCACCGTTTCCACCCGCTGCACCAGGTCCGCCGGGAAGAGGTTGATATCGACCGTGCCCAGGCGGTTGGAGGGCACGACACGCTCGCCATTGAGCAGGACCAGCGTGCGCTTCGAGCTGAGGCCGCGCAGGTTGAGGTTGGAGGCGCCGGCCGAATCCGCCTTGCTGGCGGCGGTGGAGGGACTGGCGTTGCCCATGAACTGCGGCACCTGGTCCAGGGCGTCGATCATCTGGCCCGGCGCGAAATTCTGCAGGTCGTCGGCGCTCATCACCGTCACCGGGGTGGGCGTGTTCATGCCGCTCTGGCGGATGCGCGTGCCGGTCACCTTGATCTCGTCCAGAGCCGACGACGCACCGTCCACCTGGCCGGATGCCATGGTGGCCCCTTGTACGCCGGCCAGCGCGATGGTGCTGCTGGTGGTAAGCGGCGCCTCATAGGCGGCCGCCACCTGGATTTCGCCGAGCGCCGGCGCATCCTCGGCGGCATGCGCCTCGGCTCCGCCGGCGATGGCCGCGCACAACGCAACCACGCTGACCGTCGCCAGACGCCGCTCGAAGCCAAAGCCCGCCAGCCGTCTGGCGGAACTCTTTACTATATACTTACTTGAAGAAGCCTCCATGGAATCCCCTCCTTGGGTTCATTACGCAAGTTTTATTGAATGGTTGAAAGCTGAAAAACGAATAATTAATTTTAATTAACTAAAAATACTTTTATTTTTACTGTATTTCCGATTAACCCCAGGTCGACGCTTCCGCCAGGACCTGCCCTCCTCAACACGGCCTAGCGGAGCACATATATTCAGTGCTATGTAGATTTGTGGTGGACCGTATCCGAGGGGCTATGTAGTGTCAACAATTATATTCAGTGTACTGAACATATGTGATTTTGAGGCATCAGATGCGGGTCAGACATCTTGCGTTCCAATGGTTTAGCGGCCTCGGCATCAGCCCCGCCAACAACAGGAAAGATGGTTCATGTGGGAGTCAGCGGACTCGGGCCAGGATGGCGCCAGCCTTATCGGACGATCCTTGGCGGGTTGCACGCCGGGCCGCCCCAGCCGTACCGTCGGGACAGAAGAACAGGTCTGAAGCCGTGCCACGCCAGAATGCCATTACCCGTCGCGCTGTCGCCCGTCCCCTGCTGCTGTGCCTGTGCCTGGGCCTGGGCCTTGCCGCCCTGCCCGGCGCCGGAGCCTGGGCCATGCCTCAATGGACGTCTTCGCCGGGCCTCCTGCACCTGGCCGCCCACGAGGCGCCGATGCCCCAGTTGACCCGCCGGTATGCGACGCGGGTGGTGGCCATCGGCCAGCCGGACGCCGACGGCAACATCTATTCCGTGGATGTCGACATCACCGACATGGACCCCAACGAGGTACGGAGCTGGCGCATCACCTTCTTTTCAGGCGCGCTCTATGGCTATGTCTATCAGGTCCGCACCAACGACAACGACACGCTCACCGTCATGTCGCTGGACGGGCCGCTGAACGGCGTGGCCAAAGGCGACGGCCTGCTCATCGAGGAAGCGCCGGTGAACCGCCCCACACCTCAGAAAAGCGGTGCTTGAGACAAGCCCGCCGAAATCGGACAAACAGGAGGCTGACCGTGATCAAGAGAGCTCTTTGCGTAACCCTGTGCTGTGCCGGCATGCTGGCGGCGGCGCCAGCCATGGCGGCGGAAGCCCACACTCCCGTGGAGGCCGTGGACGGCTTTCACAACGCCCTGCGAATCGGCGATACGGCCGCCGCCCTGTCCCTGCTGGCGCGTGATCTGGTGGTCGTCGAATTCGGCGTCATCGATCCGACGGTGGAAGCCTACAGCTTCAGCCACATGCCGTTCGACATGGACATGGAAGGCGCCACCTCCTGGCGTCTCAACTCGCGGCAGGTGGGCGGCACGGGCGATACCCGCTTCGTCGTGAGCTCATATCATGTGAACGGCCAGGACGTGACCGGCGCCACCATTGACCACAACCTCTTCGAGACGGCGGTGGTGACCCGGGTGGGCGGGCGTTTCCGCATCTCCCACCTGCACTGGTCCACCGACAATCCGGAATATGAGGCGCGCGCCCAGGGTCTCCGGCTCCAGGCCAAGCCCTCCACCGCCGGCGAAGGCACCCCGCCCTCCAGTCCGCCGGGGCGGTAGGCACGCACTTCTCCACTCTCACCCCCCAACGTCCTCCCCCTTGATGGTGAAGGACGCATGGTCGGTTCATCTTGATCACTCGACGATGGGCTGGGCGAGGATCCAGAGGCTCAGGCTGGTGTAGAGCACCATCAGGATGACCATTGGGATCTGGCTGATGAGGGCGGCGCGCCGGGTCAGGAAGAGCTTGAAGGCCATGACATGCGCCAGATAAACGGCAATGACATGGCCGATGATGATGATGACCACCGAGGCATACCAGTAGAAATAGGGGCTGAGCAGGGTGAGGTTCACCTTGTAGCCGGCGGTGCCCAGATAGTCCGCCCCCGTGCCGAACGGGTCCGACATCAAGGGGATGATGTATTGCCCCGTGGTGAACAGGAAGGTGAAGTAGTGCGCCAGGTGATAGGCCACGGCGATGGGCACCAGGGTGAGCACGAAGGCCAGCGCCGCCCGCCCCCCGCCGATGGCGGGAGCCGAGCCCCCGGGATAGCCCAGGCGCCGCGTGATCCACACCATGACCAGGCTGGTCAGCCAGAAGATCAGCATGAAGGCCAGCGGGAAGAGGATCAGCAGCACGGTCAGCAGAGACTGCCGCTCGGTGGGGCCATAGTCCGAGATCATGAACAGCAGGCGGTCGATGGCCGGATACCGGTAGACCGCCGTGGCGACATCGCGGAAAAGCGGCGTCTCCAGGAAACCGTCGAAGGTGACGGTGGAAAGCATGAGCAGCACGAAGCCATAGAGCGAGACCGTCACATCGCTGGAATCCTTCAGCCCGGCGCCGTAGGGCCGCAATTCCAGCCGCCGGCCGCCACCCACGTCCGCCAGATGCAGGGGGGCGAAGCGCTGCAGCACCCCGAAAGCGATGGTGAAGGCTTCGCCATTCTCCAGCCACACGCGCCGGCCGAACAGAAACATGCCGATGAAGGTGATGATGGCATAATTCAGCGTGGCATGGGCGATGGACCGGGGAATATCGCTCTCCGGCCAGGCCAGCTCCAGCCAGGCGAAGCCCAGATAGAACAGGAAGGCCGGCCATTTCCCCAGCCACCGGGGATAGGCGAGCCGCAGCGTCAGCGGCCAGCCGGTGACCTTGCGCGCCAGCCACTGCAATGCCCCGTAAATGGTGGACAGCGGGTTGATGAGCCGCCAGAGATTGCCCACCAGGGCGCAGATGAAGGCCACACCCACCCACCAGATCACCCAGATCATGGTGACGATGAGATTGTCGTAGGAATCCTGCGCCCCGAGGAAGCCCGCCGTCACACTGAGCAGGAAGACGAACACGCCGGTGATGCGAAAGAGCGCCACCACCGGGGGGCTGGCCAGCCAGCGCAGCGCCGGATAGCGCAGCAGGTCGATGCTGGGATAGCCGCGCGCCGCCGGCGTTTCGCGGATGAAGATGGCGGCCACCACGAAGGAGAGAACGATGGAGGCGCCCGCCCCCGTCACCCAGAGCCATAGCGGCAGCGGCAGGTCGAAGCGCTGGCCGAAGCCGTGCGCCTCGGCGGCGGCGCCCGCCGTCAGCAGGGGGACAAGGCCCGCCAGGAACAGGACGAGGCGCCGCCATGGGCTGATTGCGCTGGGTGTCATGGATGCTCCCCTCTGCCTCGCTGCCGGCTCGAAGAGAAGGGAATGGGGCCGTGGTGAGAACCCCATTCCCTCCCGCCTCCGAACGCGAGGCTCACTTATGCGGCTGGACGGAATTGCCCTCGTACACCAAGTCCGGCTTGATCTCGTCCGCATAGGGGCCGGTGTAGCGGGCCACATGCAGGCCGGTCTTGTTGTCCACCCAGTACATCAGGCCATCGGCGAACACCGGGTAGGAGCGCGCCACACCGGCCGGCGCCGGCACCGCGTGCCCCACTTCACGGATATTGTAGGGATTGGAGATATCGAGCGCCCTGACACCATGGCCGTACCAGGAGATGAAGGCCAGGTCCTTGAAGACCGTCGGATTGTGGTTCTGCCAGGTGAAGGTCTGCCGCCGCTCGCCGTTATATTCCACGCTCGGCGTATGGGCGCAGTTGCGCAGGTCGCTGTGTTTCACGCCGAAGGAATCGGTCACGAAGGGGAAGGCATCCACTTCGATGTTCACCATCCACATATGCGAGACCGGGCAGCCGAACCGCTCGGAGGTGACGATGACATAGGCCGCACGCGCCCCGTCCTTGTTGTTGACGTCCCACGACGGCCGGCCGGGAACGCGCACCACCGAATGGATGCCGGTGGAATTCCACTCCGAGGGGCTGGGATCGAACCGCGAGCGATCCAGCAGATGCTCGTAGCGTTTGTAATCCTTGGCCTTCAGGGCGGCGATCACGCCGGGATCGTCATTCACCGTCATGTGCAGGCAGTCGTTGCGGACCTCCTGATACCGGGTGGGGTCGATCTGCCCGCCCACCACCTCGTCCATCCAGACATTGGTGGAATCGAAGTTGCAGCCGGCCTTCTGGGTGGCCAGCTCATCGTTGCCGTGGGCGACGATGGCTTCGGAATTCAGCGTATAGAACCCGGCCGTGCCGCCCGCCACATAGATGCGCTTGCCATCGTCCGACCAGCCCGCCGAATGGGCGAAATTGGTCTGGATCGTCGGATAGGCCAGCACGCGGCCGAAATTGTCCTTCAGCGGCGTGCCGTCCGGCAGCACCGTACCCTCGTAATTGGGATAGCGGCCGTCACTGAAGAGGCCGGTGGAATCCGAGCGCTCGTTGCGCAGCGGGCCGCCCACATCCTGCAGGGTGAAATGTGCCAGGCTGATGGGCTTCTTGAGCATGTCACCGGTCTTCTCATCGGTGATGGCCTGCACGCGGAAGTCCGGCGTCACCATGCCCTTGCGGTAGGGGTCGGGCCGCCCGGCGCCGTTCCAGGCCGCGCCGGCGATGAGGATACGGTTGGGATTGTCCGGGTCCTGCCAGATGCCGAACTCGTGCATGTCGCCGCCCCACATGAAGCCTTCCGACTGGGCGGTCACCTTGCAGGTTGCCGGATCGGCCTCGTAGAGCCAGAGGCCGCCATCGTCGGTGCTGATGTCGCGCGCCACGATGATGGTCTGCTTGCCGTCCGCCTTGGTGACGAGGCGGGCCGACATGATGGAATCATCGGCACCGGCCTGCGGCACCGCGATTTCGCTCACCAGCGTGGGCGGGTCGATATCCGGATGATCGGCCAGGCGATAGACCTGCATGGGGCGCTTGCCGTCGCCCCGGTTGCCGTGGCCGGTGAAGAGGCAATGGCCGGAGATGGTGAGCGCGCGGCCGTCACCCTGGGCGTCCAGGTCACCGCCGCTCCAGGTGCCGGTTTTCTTGTCGAGCGTGGAGGGCGTCAGCGGCACCCAGTGCAGATTGTCGAAATTGCGGAACAGGCCCAGCCGTTCCTCCAGCAGGCGGGCGCCCCAGCGGTCCTCCTCCTCGCTGGCCGTCGGGTCCAGCATGCCGCTGGCGTTCACCCGCCGTGTCGGGATCATGGCCGCCGGCACGTCGAAGGGCGAGGGCTGGCAGCCGGCCACATCGTTCTTCTGGTAGACGCAGACATCGGTGCCAAGGCCGACGCCCTGCCGCCACTTCATGGTACTTCCCGGGGTGACATCCTCATCCGCCGCCCCGGCGGACGGGGCGGCGAGCATCATGACGGCTGCCGTGCCCAGCAGCGCCGAAGCAAAGACTGACTTCTTTCCGAATTGCGACATGTAAGGCCTCTCCTGTGGGTTTGTCTTGTTGCCGGGCCGGCCGCCCGCCCCTGGGATCGGCCGCCCGGTATGGATCACTTCCAAAGTCTGGAACGGTCGAGGCTTCGCCCCTAAGGCCGCACCTCGAGATAGAGCACGGTGCTTTCATTGGCGCCGTGCCGTTCGATGGGAAACCGCCCCACCATGTCGGCGACGAACAGCATGGTGGTGTCCATTTCCGGGGTCAGCTCGGTCTCCACGTCATAACCGTGCATGTGCAGCTCCAGCGGCTGGTCCGTATGCCAGCGGAGCGCCACCACGTCCCCCTTCTTCACCCGCAGCGTCTCCTCGGCATCCACCAGCGCGCCGCCTTTCAGCGCGTAGGCATGCTCCTCGGTCACAGGCGGGAACGGGCTGTCGCCCTCGGGGACGACCACCCTGAAACGGTCCGCCGCCAGGCGCCCGTCATCGCCCTTGTAGGGCCGGTGATCGTTGCTGTTGAGGACCACCTCCACGTCGTGCTGGCCGGGGGTGAGCGGCATCATGAATTCAGCCGGCGCGTAGATGCGGTCGATCTTCATGCCGTCCAGGTAGAGATGGGCATGCCCCTCCCCCGTCACGGCCGGGCCGCCGGCATGTCCGGGGGCGAAGGTGAAATGGGTGGTGGCCAATGCCAGATACCAGCCATTGTCCGGCTCGGGATGCATGGTGAGCCGCACCGTGGGAAGCTGCGCCGCCGGCATGATGATGGGCTCGGCATCGTGATGGTCCATATGAGCCATGGCCGCGCCGTGGCCGGCATGTCCCTCCCCGTGCCCTTCATGCGCCAGCGCCGGCTGCGCCACGGCCAGGGCGGCGCCCGCCATCAGCCACGACGCAAGCATGATCTCTCGAACGGGCCGGATATGCGGCAGAGCATTCGACGTCATAACCACTGCTCCTCTCACCCTTGACCTTGCGTCCCCCCGTCGCGGCGCGGCGATGGCGCGCGGTGACGCAATATAACAAGTGTACTGACTATATCAAACCGATTGTGACAGGCTCCGTCACACGGATATGCATAGTACTGATTATTTTTCATCAAGGAAGAGGCAGGCGGTGATTTGTGCCTCAAAAAACGCAGCCCCATCGGTAACAAAAACGCGATGAGCCCTCGACGTGGCAGTGGTTCAGCCGGGAATGTCAGCCTGAAAGATTGGCCCGCTCGGCCTCGAGCACGGCGTGCCGCGCTTCCTGCAGCAGCCGCGTCAGATGCTCGGCGGCAGCGAATGGGTCCCGCTCGGCCAGGGCGGCCAGGACCTTCTCATAATGCGCCACCTGGCGCCGGCGCGCACCGGATTCCGCAATATCGGCCAGCCAGTGCTGGTGATAGAAAACGGTGGTCATGGCGGCCCGCCGCAGCGCCTGGTCGAGGGGGGACGATGCCTGGAGCAGCGCTTCGAGAAACGCGATGCGCTCCCGGTGGAAGCCCGAGCAGTCGTCCCCCGCCGCCATGGGTGCGAGCCGGCGCAGCCCCTCCTCCAGGCGGGCCAGATCGTCGGGCGAATGGCGCACCGCGGCACGGCGCGCCACGAAGCTCATCATCAGGATATGCAGATCCATCAGGTCGGCCAGCTCGTCATGGCTGTAGCGGGTGATATAGGCGCCCCGCCAGGGATGCAGCTCCACATACCCCGCCGACGCCAGACGGACGAGCACGGTGCGGATGATGGTGCGGCTGGCGCCGTAGCGGGCGCTCATCCGCTCCTCCCGCAGGCTGGCGCCGGGCGGATAGACCTGCTCCCTGATATCACGGATGATGGCGGCTTCCACCTTCTCGGCCGTCGTCGGCTTGGGCTCGGCGTTGCGCCGCCTGGCGGAGAAGCGCGAAGGCCGGCCGGCGGCGGCACCGTCGCGGACGGCGGATCGGACAGACGCTTTCATAACCTTCAACCCCTTGGATGCGCATGTATACGGCGGAAAACTGTCCCCCCAGTCGACCGTCCGCGCCCCTGCTACACAAGTGATTTACGGTTTCCGCCGCGTTCCATCCGGTAACGCGCCGCACCGCCTGCCGCTGTTACCGCCGATGGCCCGGAACACCGGGCGAACGGGATTCATTTCCGCATCCGGCTGCCAGCACGGCTTATGCACGGACAGGATGGGCGCCAAAGCCCCTGAAGCTGTAACGTTTGTTACACAAAACCCGCGATGTAACGAATGTAGCGCCCTTTTCCGCACCGGATGAAACGGTAATTAACTGGATCGGCACCCCCGCTTACGGTCTATCTGATGGTCTGTATGCAAAAAGACCACGCCACACGTGGCCGTGCACCAGACGGGATGGAAATTTCATGTTTCGAACACAACCGGAGAGGCCCCGGCCGGCGAGTCCATCCGCCGCCCACGGCCGATGTCATCGTGCCTCTCCGAAACAGGAGCTCTGTCGTATGACCAGTTTCACGGGCGCCAGCCGCATCAGCAGACGCCATCTTTCCACATTGCAGGGCGTATCGCTCCTGGCGCTGGCGCTCAGCGTCCATCCGGCCATGGCTCAGGACCGGACCGGTAACCGGGATGATATCGAGGAGATCATCGTCTCCGGCGAAGCGGGCGCCGGCGTGCTCAACCTCCGGGAAAGCAGCGATGTGGGTGGGCGCCTGGGGCTGAGCCTCCTGGAGACGCCCGGCAATGTCGAGCTCATCGATTCCGACACGCTGCAGCTGCGCGGCGATTTCGGGGCCACCGACGCGGTCACCCGCGCCACCGGCCTCACCTCGGCGGCCACCCCCGGCAACGGCGGCTCGGCGATCACGGCGCGCGGCTTCTCCGGCCACAGCTCGGTCGTCACCATGTATGACGGCACGCGGCTTTATGTCGGCGCGGGCAGCGTGACCTTCCCCGCCGACACCTGGACGCTGGACCGTATCGAGATCATGCACGGCGCCTCCTCGGTGATCCACGGCGTGGGCGCCATCGGCGCCGCGGTCAATTACGTGCCCATGAAGCCGCTGCTGGGCGAACAGTCCATGCGCGGCATGGCGTCTTTCGGCAGCCATGGCACCTGGCGCGTTGGCGCCGGCGGCAACATGCCCCTTTCCGACAAGATGGCCCTGCGGCTGGACGGCACCTATTACGAGACCAACGGCTATGTGGACCGGGCCGACAAATCGCGCTTCGTGCTGGCCGGCTCCATCCTGCTGCAGGCCACCGACACGTTCCGCGCCACCCTCAGCATGGATTATGCCGACGTCGATGACTCGACCTATTTCGGCACGCCGAAGATCGACGGCGAGCTCATCAAGGCGAACCGGCGGCTGAACTACAACGTCACCGACGCGGCGGTGGCCTATGAGGACTACTGGCCCCGCCTGCGCGTGGAATGGGACCTCAGCGACAATATCCACCTGCAGAACGACACCTACTACATCACCGCCGACCGGCACTGGCGCAACCTGGAATCCTACGCCTACAATCCGGACACGGAGCAGGTGGACCGGGTGGATTACCTCGAAATCCTGCATGACCAGGAACAGTACGGCAACCGCACCAGCCTGCGCTTCGATTCCGCCATCGGCGGCATGAACAACCGTCTCTCCATCGGCGGCGAAGGCAACAAGATCAAGTTCAAGCACAGCAACAACTCACCCTATACCGGGGAATCCTCGGTGCCGGTCACCGGTTTCGATCCCGGCATGTTCGTCAACATCCCCGGCACCACGCTGGACTACATGACCGACACCAAGCAGTTCGCCGCCTTCGCCGACGACCGGCTGGAGGTGACGGACCAGTTGAGCCTGGTGGCCGGCGCACGGTATGACGACGTGAACTATTCGCGCGAGGACGTGGCCCGTTCCAACGGCCAGCCGGCGGATATGTTCGATGCCAATTTCCACTCCTTCACCTGGCGGCTCGGCGCCGTCTTCGAGGCCACGCGCAACCTGAGCTTCTATGCCCAGGCCAGCACGGCGGTGGACCCCATCGGCTCGCCGGCCTCGATTTCGGAATCCCAGGCGGAGCTGGACCCCACCAAGGGCCGGCAGTATGAAGTCGGCGTCAAGCAGGTGTTCTGGGGCGGCCAGGGCGAATGGTCGCTCTCCGCCTACAGCATCCGCAAGCGCGACATCCTGACCCGCGACCCCAACAATCCCGGGGAATCCCTGCAGATCGGCAAGCAGGGGTCGGACGGCGTGGAGGTCAGCCTGGGCCTGCGGCCCACCACCGCCATCGCCATCGACTTCAACGCCACGATGCTGAACGCGCGTTATCTGGACTTCAACGTCGCGAACGGCGACGCCCTGGTCTCCTACCGGGGGAACGATCCGCGCAACGTGGCGGAGGAAACGGCCAACCTCTGGATCACCTGGCTGCCCGTGCAGCGCCTCAGGCTGGCCGGCGGCCTGCGCTATGTCGGCAGCCGCTACGGCGACGACGCCAATACGCAGAAACTGCCCAGCTACGCCGTGGTGGACGCCAACGTCCGCTGGGCGCTGACCGAGAAAGTCGGGGTGATGCTGCGTGTGAACAACGTGCTGGACAATGACGATTACGTCATCTCCCAATACAACGAGGACCAGTGGATCCTGGGCGAGCCGAGAACCTTCGAGGCCAGCCTGGACTTCCGGTTCTAGGACCGCCAGGCAAAGCCGATGCTCACTAAACGCATCAAGAGATTCCTCTATCTCCTGCACCGCTGGACGGGTGTCGGCTTTGCCATTCTGTTTCTCCTGTGGTTCGCCAGCGGCATCATCATGATGTATGTGGAGTTCCCCGAGCTCACGCCGCCGGAGCGCTACGCCCATCTGCCGGACCTGAACCTGGCCGCCGTGGCGGTAACCCCTGATGAGGCCCTGGCCAACCTGCCGCCGGAGGCGGCCAACGTCACCGCCCTGGAGCTGGCCACGGTGCTGGGCCGGCCGGCCTATCTCGTCACCACGGCGTTCGGCCAGCGCTACAGCCTGTTTGCCGATGACGGCACGCTGGTGCGCCATATCAATCCCGAGGCGGCGGGGGAAGCGGCCTCCGCTTTCGTTGGCGGCGCAGCCGTCCGCGGCGTCCGCCAGATCGACCTGGACCAGTGGTCGGTCTCGGGCAACCTCAATCCCTACCGGCCGCTCTACAAGGTCGCCCTGGCCGACAGGGCGGGCAGCATCCTTTATGTCTCCGAGCACACCGGCCAGGTGGTGCGCGACACCACGCGCTGGGAACGCGGCTGGAACTGGCTGGGGGCGGTGGTCCACTGGATCTATCCGGCCGTGCTGCGCCAGCATCCGGGCCTGTGGTCGGATGTCGTGATATATGTCTCCCTGGGCGGCTGCCTGGCCGCCCTCACCGGCATTGTGGTGGGCTACTGGCGGCTGCGCGTGCGCCGCAGGTACAAGAGCGGTTCAACTTCCCCCTTTAGCGGCTGGCAGTACTGGCACCATATCGGCGGCATGGTATGCGCCGTCTTCGTGTGCACCTTCATCTTCAGCGGCCTCATGTCCATGAACCCCTGGGGCGTCTTCGACAATGACGGCGAAGGCCCCGCCGTGCAGCGGGCGCGCTTCACCGGCGGCACGCTGGATCTGGTGCGCTTCACGCCGGAGGTGTCCGCCGTCGCCCACGCCCTGCCGGCCGGATTCCAGCCGCGCGTCGTGGAATGGCTGCAGCAGACGGACCTGGCCTATCTGCTGTTCATCGACGGGACGGGCCGGCGCATCCCTGTGGCCGCCGCC
>Ga0180219_1001619_pt1 | contig 14263 bp, 11 predicted proteins | sample eDN3rd30CBELigMG_FD_151338 | JGI IMG/M metagenome (GOLD analysis project Ga0180219, IMG submission 151338) | Enriched Miracle-Growth compost microbial communities from Emeryville, California, USA - eDNA 3rd pass 30_C BE-Lig MG (version 2)... ...
GCGCGCCGAGGTGCATGGCCTGCGCCCGCTCGCCGACGACGACGAGCCGGTCGATGTTGAGCCGGACGGCGAGGCGCCCGATCGCGTCGTGGGCCTCGGTCGCGTGCTCGCCGAGCTCGGCCATCTCACCGATGACGGCGATGGCCCGGTGCCGGCCGCGGGTGAGCTCGGCGAGGGCGCGCAGCGCCGCGGCGGTCGACTCGGGGCTCGCGTTGTACGCATCGTTGATGACGACGACGCCGTCGGGGCCCTGGAGCACCTCCATCCGCCAGCGCTCGGCGCGGTCCATCGCCTCGAGCGCGGGGATCGCGAGCTCCGGGGCGACGCCGACCGCATCCGCCGCGGCGAGGGCGGCGAGGGCGTTCATGACGTGGTGCTCGCCGAGGATGCGCAGCCGCACGTCCCGGCGCTCGCCCCCGTGCACGAGCGCGAAGGCGGTGCCCTCGAGGCCGACCCGGACGCCGTCGGCGAGCCAGTCCTCGGGGTCGGCGGGCCCGTCCTGCAGGCCGAAGCGGCGCACGCGTGCCGCCGTCGGCATCGCGATGACCCGGGGGTCGTCGCGGTTGAGCACCGCGATCGCGTCCTCCGGCAGATCGCGCACGAGCTCGCCCTTCGCGATCGCGATGCGCTCCTGGCTGCCGAACTTGCCGATGTGCGCGGTGCCGACCTTGAGCACGACGCCGACGTCGGGCGGTGCGAGCCGGACGAGCCGCTCGATGTCGCCGACCGCGTCGGCGCCGAGCTCGGCGACGAGGAACTCGGTCGTCTCCTCGACGCGCAGCATCGTGATCGGGGCGCCGACCTCATTGTTGAACGAGCCCTCGGGGGCGACCGTCGGTCCCGCCGCGGAGAGGATCGCGCGCAGCATGTTCTTCGTCGTCGTCTTGCCGTTCGAGCCGGTCACGGCGACGACGCGCAGCCGGCCGAGCACTCGGACCCGGGCGACGACCTCCCGCGCGAGCTCGCCGAGCGCCGCGAGCCCGTCCGGCACGACGACGACGGGGACGTCGATGTCGAGCTCGCGCTCGGCGACGGCGAGCACCGCGCCGGCCGCGGCCGCCGCCGGCGCGAAACGCGCGCCGTCGGTCGTCTCGCCCGGGAGCGCGAAGAAGACGTCGCCTGGGCCGACGAGCCGCGAGTCGGTCTGCACCGCGCCGGTCACGAGCGCGGCGGGGTCGCCGCGGAGCTCGCCCTCCACGATGGCGGCCACCTCGGCCGCGGTCAGCCGGATCACGGCATCACCAGGTGACGGGGATCTCGTTGGTGGTGCCCGAGGAGGGCTGCACCTGGAACATCGTGATGACCTGGCTCGCGACGACCCGCCAGTACGGGGCCAGGTTGCTCGAGTACGCCGACCACGGCACGCCGAGGGAGACGACGATCGCGTACTCGGGGCGGTCGATCGGCACGAGGCCGGCGTAGGAGATGACGGTCTTGTTGCCGTACGTGCCGGTCTCGGGGTCCACGACCTCGGCGGTGCCCGACTTCACCCCGAGACGATACCCCGGGATCGCGAGCGAGTCGGTCACGCCGTTGTGGAGGAAGACCATCTCGAGCATGTTGCGCGTCTCGGCCGCCGTCTCCGGGCGGATCACCTGGACCGGCTCGCCGATGTCGGGCGTCTCGACCGTGCCGTCGGGCCGCGTGCAGGACTCGACGAGCTTGAGCGGCATGCGCACGCCGTCGTTGCCGATCGTCTGGTACGCGCTCGCCATCTGCAGGATCGTCGTCGACATCGCCTGCCCGTAGCCCATGACGAGCCGGGTGCGGGCGTCCCAGTCCTGCAGCTCGGGCAGGTAGCCGCCCGACTCGCCCGTGAAGTCGACCTCGGTCGCCTGGCCGAAGCCGAAGGCCCGGAGGTAGTCGTAGCGCGGCTCGTTCGGCATCGTGTCGGCGATCGCCGAGGTGCCCGTGTTCGAGGACTCGACGAGGCTGCCGGTGACCGTCAGGTGCGGGTCGTGCCAGGTCGCGTCGGTGATGAGCCCCGCCTCGCCGAAGTCGCGCTTGTACGGCGCGTCGAGCGGCGTGTCGGGCGCGACGGTCCCGAGGTCGATCGCGATCGCCGCGTTGATGGGCTTCATGATCGAGCCGGGCTCGTAGGGGATCGCGAAGGCGCGCGAGCCGGTCACCCCGGGGTCCGCGTTCTGGAAGTCGTTCGGGTCCAGCGTCGGCCAGTCGGTGAGCGCCATGATCGCGCCGTCGGAGACCCGCACGACCGCGGCCGACCCCCACGTCGCGCCGAAGTTCGCGGCGGCCTTCGCGACCGACTCCTGCAGGTACCACTGCAGGTCGCGGTCGATCGTCAGCTGCAGCGTGCCGCCGTCGACGGCGGGCACCTCGGTGACCTCGGTGTCGGGCAGCCGCACGCCGTCCTCCGAGCTCTCGTAGCTCACGACGCCGTCCTGCGCGGCGAGGCACGAGTCCTCGGAGCGCTCGAGGCCGGCGAGCGGCTCGTCGGTGCCGAGGAAGCCGATGAGGTTCCCGGCGACCGCGCCGTTGGGGTAGGTGCGCGCCTGCACGCGCACCGGGTAGGCCCAGGAGATGCCGAGGGCGTCGACGGCCTGGAACTGCTCGAGCGTGAGCCCCTTGGAGAGCACCGCGTAGTCGCTCGTCGGGTCCTCCTGGATGATCGCCATCATCGCGGCCGGGTCCTGGCCGGTGATCGCCGCGATGTCGGTCACCGCCTTCTCGACCGAGCCGTTCATCTCCGTGAAGCCGAGTGCGACGCGGGGCGAGACCGTGATGTCGTAGCGCTCGACGCTGTCCGCGAGGACGTTGCCGGAGCTGTCGACGATGTCGCCGCGCGTCCCGTAGACGGGCGCCTGGAGCGCACGGCGGTCGCGCGCCTCCTGGGTGAGCGTCGAGGCGGAGACGATCTGGATGTCGACGAGTCGGACGGCGAACGCGATGACGATGATGAAGACGAGGACGACCGCGACGCCGAATCGGCGCCCGCCGCGGCGGGTCCTCGACTCCCTTTCGACGCGCATCCTCGTCAGTGTGTCACCGGGACCGGGATGCCCGTGGAGGCGGGCGGCGTTTCGGCCTGAGTCTGCACCGCGAGCGGGTTCTGCTGGCCCGTCGCGGGGAGCACGGCCGGCAGCGACTTGGTCAGCTCGTTCGGCACGAGGTTGCAGGCGCCGCCGCAGCCGGTCGTGTCGGGCATGCCGGGTGCGGCGACCGCGGCGCCCGTCTCGAGGTCGAGGAACGCGGCGCCCTGGGCCGGCACCATGCCGAGCGAGGCGGCGGCGCCCGCGAGGTGCTGTGTCGCCTCCGCGACGGCGAGCTGCTCGCCGAGGCTCAGCGACTCGCGGGTGAGCGCGCGCTGCGCCTGCTGCAGGTCGCTGATCCGGTACGCGCCGCCGCTGATCGCGATCGACAGCAACAGCTGCGCGCCGACGATCGCGATGACGCCGCCGATCGCGACGATCGCGTGGATGATGCGGGGGCGGGCCCGGCGCTGCCGCTTCGTCGTGACGACCTCGGTGAGGCGTCGCGGATGCGGTGCGAGGCTCTCCGAGCGCACATGGCGGCTGCCCGGCACCCGGATCGGGGCGGTCGCGCTCATGCGGTCCCGCCGTTTCCTGAGCGAGCGCAGCGAGTCGAAGGGGCGCTTCTCGGCGCGCTCATGCGGCCTCCTTGAGGCGTTCGGCGGCGCGCAGCCGCACCGGGATCGATCGCGGGTTGGCCGCGCGCTGCGCCTCGTCGGCGAGCTCCGCGCCACGGGTCAGCAGCCGGAACTCGGGCCGGTGCTCGGGCAGCTCGACCGGCAGCCCGGCTGGCGCCGTCGAGCGGCAGCGCGCGGCGAGCTCGTGCTTGACGATGCGGTCCTCGAGCGACTGGTAGGCGAGGACGACGATCCGTCCGCCGACGACGAGCGCGTCGAGCGCCGCGGGGATCGCGCGCTGCAGCACCTCGAGCTCGCGGTTGACCTCGATGCGCAGCGCCTGGAAGACGCGCTTGGCGGGGTGCCCCGCGCGCTTGGCCGCAGCCGGCGTCGCGTCCGCGATGATCCGCACGAGTCGCGCGCTCGTCGTGATCGGCTCGCTCGCGCGCTCGCGGACGATGCGCTGCGCGTAGCGCTGCGCGAGCTTCTCCTCGCCGTACTGGTGGAAGATCCGGCGCAGCTCGCCCTCGGAGTACTCGGCGACGACCGCCGCCGCGGTCGGCCCCGTCGTGCGGTCCATCCGCATGTCGAGCGGCGCGTCCTGCGCATAGGCGAAGCCGCGCTCGGCGACGTCGAGCTGCAGCGAGGAGACCCCGAGGTCGAAGAGGACGGCGTCGACCCGATCCGTCCCGGCGGCCTGCAGCGCCCGGTCGATCTCGTCGTAGACGGCGTGCACGACGGTGAGCCGGTCGCCGGCGAACGCGAGGCGCCGCGTCGCGATCTCGATCGCGTCGGTGTCGCGGTCGATCCCGATGAGCCGCAGCGTCGGGAAGGCGGTGAGCAGCGCCTCGGCGTGGCCGCCCATGCCGAGCGTCGCGTCGATCGCGATGGCGCCGTCGCGACCGAGCGCGGGGGCGAGCAGCTCGAGGGTGCGCTCGAGCATGACCGGGGTGTGGATCGCGGCGTCCTCCATGGCGTTCTCCCGTCCGGCCCGGCGTCCGCTCCCCGGTGCGGATCCCCATCCGCACCACCTGGCCCGGGGGAAGGGGGGTCAGGGTGCGCGGCTGGAGATCGGCGCCGGGGTCCGGCGTCGTCGGGCCTAGAACAGTCCGGGGATCACCTCCTCCGCGGTGTTGATGTAGTCGTCCTCGACCGAGGCGTAGTAGGCGTCCCAGGCGGGCGTCGACCAGATCTCGGCGCGGTTGCCCGCCCCGATGACGGTGAGGTCGCGCTCGAGCCCCGCATACTCGCGCAGGGCCGGCGGGATCGTGACGCGGTGCTGCGCGTCGGGGCGCTCCTGGTTCGCGCTCGAGAGCAGGAGGCGGGTGTAGTCGCGGCCCTGTCGACTGGAGACGGGCGCCTGGCGCAGCTTCTCGTAGTACGACTCGAACTCGCGCTCGGCGAAGACGTAGAGGCAGCGCTCCTGACCCCGCGTGATGACGACGCCGCCGGCGAGTTCCTCGCGGAATTTGGCGGGGAGGATCAGGCGGCCCTTGTCGTCGAGCTTGGGGAGGTACGTGCCGAGCAGCATCGGTGCTCCTCCCCCTCGGTTTCCGGCCAGTCCCTAGGTTTCCTCCACTTTACTCCACTTCCCTCCACTTTGTCGCGCATTTCGCGATGAAAGACCTGCCGAAATTGAAGAACTCCCCTGATTTCTCAGGGGAGTTCGGAAGCGGTAGAAGGTGGAGGGACTATGCGCCGTCGCGGTCGTCGTTCCGGCGTTCCCAGCGGTCCTCGAACGACGACATGAACGACGAGCGCTGCGGCCTCGAGCCGCCCGAGCCCGGCCGTGCGCCGTCGAGGCCCTCGGGAGCGTCCGGCACGGTCCGGCGCATCGCGACGAGGATGCCCACCACGATGACCGCGAAGCCGATGACGCCGATCCACGGCGCCTTGAACGCGATCGCCGCGACGACCGCGCCGAGACCGACCGCCGCGATCACGATGCCGAGGAAGAGGGAGCCGAAGTGCAGGCCGCGGTTCGCACCCGGAGCGACGACGTCGGCCTCGTGCTGGAGGAGGTTGCGCTCCATCTCCTCCAGGAGACGCTGCTCACGCTCGGACAGAGCCATGACCGTCACCTTCCCTCTCTCGCCGTCAGGCCGATGATACGCCGCGTAGCCGAGAGAGAGCGACCCCTCATCCCGCTCCGCTCACCCGGGGCGCCGCCCTAAGCTGAAGGCGTGGCTGACAGCTCGCGGCTGACCGATCTCGTGCAGGACGCGCTCGACGCCTTCCTCGACCAGCAGAGCGCCCACGCGCGGACGATCTCCGAGGACCTGCTCCCCCTCGTCGACGAGGCCCGCGGGCTGCTCGCGGGCGGCAAGCGGTTCCGCGCGCGATTCTGCTACTGGGGCTGGCGGGCCGTCGCCGGCATCCCCGACGACCTCGACCCGATGGCGCCCTCCGCCCCCGACGGCGACGTCGACGCCGTCGTCGGCGTGGCCGCCGCGCTCGAGCTGCTGCACGCCGCCGCGCTCGTTCACGACGACATCGTCGACCGCTCCGCGACCAGGCGCGGTCGGCCCTCGGCGCACGAGGCCTTCGCCGAGCTGCACCGGACGAGCTCCTGGGCGAGGGACCCCGCCCGCTTCGGCGAGGCGGCCGCCATCCTGCTCGGCGACCTGCTCCTCGGCTGGGCCGACTCCGCGATGCGGATCGCGACGGCGCTCCTCGCCGACCGCCATGCCGCGGCCGCCGCGACGGCCGAGTTCGAGCGGATGCGCACCGAGGTCACACTCGGCCAGTACCTCGACATCCTCGAGGAGCACTCCTGGATCGCCCGGCCCGACGCCGACGCCGCGCAGCGCGCGCAGCGCGTCGTCGTGCACAAGTCCGCCAAGTACTCGGTCGAGGCGCCGCTCGTGATCGGAGCGCTGCTCGGCGGCGCGACCGCCGCGCAGGTGGGCGCGCTGCGCGGCTTCGGGCTGCCGCTCGGCATCGCGTTCCAGCTGCGCGACGACTTGCTCGGCGTCTACGGCGACCCGGAGACGACGGGCAAGCCCGCGGGCGACGACCTGCGCGAGGGCAAGCGCACCGTCCTCGTCGCGCTCGCCCGCGCCGCGCTGCCGGGCTCGGCCCGGTCGCTCCTCGACGAACTGCTCGGCGACCCCGAGCTCGACGAGGCGCAGATCGACCTCATCCGGCGGACGCTGCGCGACTGCGGCGCCGTCGGCCAGATCGAGCGCGCGATCGACTACAACCTGGCGCAGGCGACGACCGCGATCGAGGGCGCGCACATCACGAGCCTCGCGCGTCGCGAGCTTCTCGCGCTCGCCGATGCGGTGTCCCGCCGCGACGCCTGAGCGGTGTCCTAGAACGCGAGCGCCTGGGCGACCCTGCGCACCTCGCTCTTGCGACCGGCGCGCAGCGCGAGGATCGGGCTCGTCGCGAGGCTCGGCTCCTCGCCGAGCAGCCAGGTCATCGCCTCGTCCTCGCTGAAGCCGGCGTCGAGCAGCAGCAGGATCGTGCCGCGCAGCTCGCGCAGCGGCTCCGTCTCCCCGAGGAACGGCTCGGGCACGCGCAGCACGCCGTCGATGCGGCGGGCCAGCAGCGAGCGCTCCTCGACGAGCCGATGCACCTGGCTCAGCTTGAGCTCGAACCGCTCGGCGATATCGGGAATTGTCACCCAGACGACATCGGGCTGCACCACGTTCCGAATATCTCACATGCGATGCCCGTCGGGCGAACGCCGGCCAGTCTCATTTCAATGAATCAAAGAGATTTTTGAATCTGTTTTCACATGAGCAACGTTGATTGACTTGAGACGCTCTATATGTCAACGTTGTCGAGACTATCAATTCATCCCATCCCTCTCAGGCCGGAGAGAAGGACCACGCCATGACTGCTGCAGCGACGGGGAGCCTCCCCCCGCTCACTGCCGCCAACGCGCTCCACGGCCTGCGCCCGAGCATCCCGGCGCAGCCGCGCACGCGTCGCGAGCGGCGCGACGGCGAGCGGCGCCGGATGGGACCGACCGTCCCGCTGCTGCTCGCCGGGACGCTCGCGTTGTCCACGACCGTGACGGGCGTCGCCGTGCCGGCCGAGACGAAGGCGAAGAGCCCCAAGCCGAAGCCCGCCGTCTCCGACCGCGGCACGACCGTCCGCGAGGCGTTCCTGGAAGCCAAGCGCGCCGCGGCGGCCGCCGCCGTCGCGATCCGCACCACCCTCGCGCCGCCCGCGCTCTACACCGTCGGTCAGCACGAGACCCTCCCGGACATCGCCGCGCGCTACGGCCTGTCGACCGCATCGCTCCTCGCGCTCAACGGCCTGAGCTGGAGCACCGCGATCCACGCCGGCCAGATCCTCAAGCTCACCGCCTCGGGACCGATCCAGCCCACCGCGACGGAGACCGAGGAGCCGCCGGTCCCCGACCAGCAGCGGCACACCGTCGCCTCCGGCGAGAGCCTCACCTCGGTCGCGGCGCTCTACGGAGTCGACGCCGAGGCGCTGCTGTCGGCGAACGGCTTCAGCCCGAGCTCGATCATCTACCCGGGCCAGATCGTCACGATCCCCCCGCAGCCCGCGCCCGTCGAGCCGGTCGCCGACGAGACCTCCGCGCCCGCGACGCAGTACGCAGACTACGGCGGCTACGAGTCCGTCGGGCTCACCGAGTCGATGGCCTACTACGCGAGCATCATCATCCAGGTGGGCCACTCGATGGGCGTGCCCGACTACGGCATCGTCATCGCCCTCGCGACGGCCGCGCAGGAGTCGACGCTGCGCAACCTCGACTGGGGCGACCGCGACTCCGTCGGCCTCTTCCAGCAGCGCCCCAGCCAGGGCTGGGGCACCGTCGAGCAGCTCACCGACCCGTGGGAGTCCGCCCGCAGGTTCTACGGCGGCCCCGGCGTGCCGACACGCGGCCTCCTCGACATCGCCGGCTGGCAGTCGATGCCGCTGACCGTCGCGGCGCAGGCGGTGCAGATCTCCGCCTACCCCGACGCATACGCGAAGTGGGAGTCCTCGGCCTGGGCGTGGCTCGCGGAGCTGTCCTGATGCGCCGACCGCCTCGACGTGTCTGCAAAGGCCTGTGATGACGGGCATTTACACTTCCGGAGTGACCGAGAACGCGACCGCTGACCCCATGGTCGGTCGCCTCCTCGACGGCCGGTACCAGATCCGCTCGCGGATCGCCCGCGGCGGCATGGCGACGGTCTACCTCGCGACGGACCTCCGGCTCGAGCGGCGGGTCGCCGTCAAGGTCATGCACGGGCACCTCGCCGACGACGCCGCGTTCCGCGAGCGCTTCATCCGCGAGGCCCGCAGCGCGGCGCGACTCGCGCACCCGAACGTCGTCGCCGTCTTCGACCAGGGCGAGGACAGCGACATGGCCTACCTCGTCATGGAGTACCTGCCCGGCATCACGCTGCGCGAGCTCCTCCAGGAGCACCGCGTGCTGACGACCGAGCAGACGCTCGACATCATCGAGGCCGTCCTCGGCGGGCTCGCCGCCGCCCACCGCGCGGGGATCGTGCACCGCGACCTCAAGCCGGAGAACGTCCTGCTCGCCGACGACGGCCGGATCAAGATCGGCGACTTCGGCCTCGCCCGCGCCGTCTCGGCGAACACGGCGACCGGCGCCGCCCTCCTCGGCACGATCGCCTACCTCTCCCCCGAGCTCGTCACGCGCGGCATCGCCGATGCCCGCAGCGACATCTACGCGGTCGGCATCATGATGTACGAGATGCTCACGGGCGAGCAGCCGTACAAGGGCGAGCAGCCCGTCCACATCGCCTACCAGCACGCCAACTCGACCGTCCCGCCGCCCTCCGAGAAGAACGCGAGAGTCCCGGCCGAGCTCGACGAGATCGTGCAGTGGGCGACGGCCCGCACGCCCGACGAGCGGCCCGCCGACGCGCGGGCGCTGCTCGACCAGGTCCTCGACGCGCACGGCTCGCTCGCGACGGCGCTGTCGGGCACGGGGTCCGACACGGGCCACACCCAGGTGCTCGCGGGGCCCGGCCGGCGCCTGCAGACGGGCGAGACGAGTGTCCTCATGCCCGCGCAGCCGACGGCGGAGACGACCGTCATCGGCGGCAACGGCAGCGCCCGCTCCCGCGCCGCGACCGGCTCCCAGCTCACCGCGAACACCGCGGCGCTCCACCTGCGCGCCAAGCGGCGGCGGGGCCGCGGCTGGATCGCCCTGCTCATCGTGCTGCTGCTCGCGGCCGGCGGCGGCACCGCCGGCTGGTGGTTCAGCATCGGACCCGGCGCCCAGGTCGCCGTGCCGGGCGGGCTCGCCGGGCTCTCGCCCGAGGCCGCCGAGGCGCGGCTCCTCGAAGCGGGACTCGTCCCCGGCGCGCACACGCAGGAGTCGTCGATCGAGATCCCCGAGGGCAGCGTCATCCGGACCGATCCCGCGGAGGGCACCGCGGTGCTCAAGGGCTCCGAGGTGGGGCTCGTCGTCTCCACGGGACCGCGCAGCCTGGCGTTCCCCGACGTCGTCGGCAAGCCGCTCGACGAGGCGCTCGCCGCACTCGCCGACTTCGACGTCCAGCCCGACCCGGTGCGCCAGTTCACGGCCGACGTGCCGGCCGACGTCGTGCTCGCCGTGTACCGCGTCGCAGACGGCGCGGACCTCGCCGGCACGACCGAGCTCTTCGAGCAGACGCCGATCTCGCTCGTGGTCTCCGCCGGTCAGCTGCCGGGCGTCGCGGGCCTGCCGCTCGATGCGGCGCAGAACGTCATCGAGGCGGCCGGGCTCGTCCTCGGCGCGACCGACGCGCGCGAGTACAGCGACGACATCCCCGAGGGCGCCGTCATCCGGCTCGCGCCGACGACCGACCCGGTCCGGGTCGGCGACACCGTCGGCGTCGTCATCTCCCAGGGCCGCGAGCCGGTCGAGGTGCCGAACGTCATCGGTCAGACGTGGGCCGACGCGAAGCCGCAGCTCGAGGCGCTCGGCTTCGACCTGTCCTACTTCTCGGGGGCCGACGCGAGCCCGCAGCTCTTCGTCGTGTCGAGCCTCAACCCGTCGGCGGGCTCGAGCGTCCCGAAGGGCTCGAAGCTCGCGGTGACGTTCTCCATCTAGGAGTCAGAGCCGCTGGAGCTCCTCGGCGACGAGGAACGCGAGCTCGAGCGACTGCATGTGGTTGAGTCGCGGGTCGCACAGCGACTCGTAGCGCGTCGCCAGCGTCGCCTCGTCGATCTGCTCGGAGCCGCCGAGGCACTCGGTGACGTCGTCGCCGGTGAGCTCGACGTGGATGCCGCCCGGGTAGGTCCCGACGCTGCGGTGCGCCTCGAAGAAGCCCTTGACCTCGTCGACGACGTCGTCGAAGCGACGCGTCTTGTACCCGGTCGGCGTCGTGATGCCGTTGCCGTGCATGGGGTCGGTGACCCACACGGGCGTCGAGCCCTCGGCCTTGATCGCCTCGAGCAGGGGCGGGAGCGCCTCACGGATCCTGCCTGCCCCCATCCGGGTGATGAACGTCAGCCTGCCGGGCTCGCGATCGGGGTCGAGCCGGTCGACGAGCCGCAGCATCGTCTCGACGTCGGTCGAGGGGCCGAGCTTGACGCCGATCGGGTTGCGCAGGCGCGAGAAGAAGTCGATGTGGGCGCCGTCGAGGTCCCTGGTGCGCTCCCCGATCCACAGGAAGTGGGCCGAGGTGTCGTACGGCGTGCCCGTGCGCGAGTCGATGCGGGTCAGGGCCCGCTCATAGGCCATGAGCAGGCCCTCGTGGGCGGACCACACGTCGGCGCGCTTCAGCTCGTCGGAGTAGGCGCCCGCGGCGTCCATGAACTTGATGGCCCGGTCGATCTCGGCGGCGAGCTGCTCGTAGCGGCGCATCATCGGGTTCGCCGCGAAGCCGCGGTTCCACGAGTGCACTTCGCGCAGGTCCGCGAAGCCGCCCTGCGTGAAGGCCCGCATGAGGTTCAGCGTCGAGGCGGACGTGTGGTACGCCTCGAGCATGCGCTCGGGGTCGGCCGCGCGCGAGGCGGGCGTGAAGTCGTAGCCGTTGACGATGTCGCCGCGGTAGGCGGGCAGCGTCACGTCGCCGCGGGTCTCGGTGTCGCTCGAGCGGGGCTTGGCGAACTGGCCGGCCATCCGGCCCATCTTCACGACGGGCTTGGACGCGGCGTACGTGAGCACGACGGACATCTGCAGGATCGTCTTGATCCGGTTGCGGATCTGGTCGGCCGTGGCCCCCGCGAAAGTCTCTGCGCAGTCACCGCCCTGGAGCACGAAGGCCTTGCCCGCGGCGGCGGCGGCGAGCCGCGCGCGCAGGTTGTCGACCTCGCCGGCGAAGACGAGCGGCGGGAGCGCCCTCAGCTTGCCCGCGACCTCGGCGACCCGCTCGGAGTCGCCGTACTCGGGCTGCTGCTTGATCGGGAGCCCGCGCCAATAGTCGAGCCCGGCGACGACACTGGGCTCGGCTGCGACGAATGGCTCGGAGATCTGGGACACGGCGGACCAGTCTACCGGCCGCGCTACGCCGTCTTCGCCTTCGCCTTTGCGCTGGAGGCGTACACGTCGACGTACTCCTGGCCGGACAGCCGCGCGATCTCGTAGACGATCTCGTCGGTGACCGCGCGCAGCACGAAGCGGTCGGACTCGAGGCCCGCGTAGCGGGAGAAGTCGAGCGGCTCGCCGAAGACGACGCCGACCCGGTGGATCTTGGGCCAGCGCGAGCCGAGCGGCATGACCTTGTCGGTGTCGAAGACGATCGCGGGCACGACGATCGCGCCCGACTCGAGGACCATGCGAGCGATGCCGGTCCGGCCGCGGTAGAGGCGGCCGTCGGGACTGCGTGTGCCCTCCGGGTAGATGCCGAGCTGGTCGCCCGCCGCGAGCACCTCGAGTCCCGTGTTGAGGGAGGCCTCCGACGCCTTGCCGCCCGCGCGGTCGATCGGCAGCTGGCCGGCGCCGGTGAAGAAGACGCGCATGAACCAGCCCTTGATCCCCTTGCCCGTGAAGTACTCGGACTTCGCGAGGAAGGTCACCTTCCGGTCGAGCACGAGCGGCATGAAGATCGAGTCGAGGAACGACACGTGGTTGCCGGCGAGGATGACCGGCCCTTCCTTCGGCACGTTCTCCACGCCGCGCACCCAGGGGCGGAACACCGTCCAGAGGAACGGTCCCACGAGGATGTGCTTCAGGAACCAGTACAACATCGCGGACCAATCTAGCGCCCCGTGCGCACGAGTCGCCCGCATAGAATCGATGAAACCCCCACGGTGCCAAAGGAGCTGCTGTGAAGGAATTCTCGACCCCTGCCGTCGTCGCCGCGGATCCCGACGCGAACGCGACCGACCTGCTCGTCGCGCGCGTCACCGCGACGCCCGACTCCCCCCTCTTCGCGGTCCCCGACGGAGCCGGCTGGCGGGACGTCACGGCGAAGACCTTCTACGACGAGGTCGTCGCGCTCGCGAAGGGCTTCGTGGCGGCCGGCATCCAGCCCGGGGACAAGATCGGGCTCATGGCCAAGACGTCCTACCAGTGGACGCTCATCGACTACGCGACGTGGTTCGCGGGCGCCGTCCTCGTGCCGATCTACGACACCGCCGCGCCCTCGCAGATCCAGTGGAACCTCACCGACTCGGGCGCGACCGCCGCGATCTTCCACACGACCGAGCACTTCGCGCGCTTCGACGAGATCCGCGCCGACGTCCCCGAAGTCACGCGGGTCTGGCAGATCGACCTCGGCAACCTCGACCGGCTCGCCGAGGAGGGCAAGGACGTCCCCGACGAGGAGATCGAGCGCCGCAGGCGGATCGCGAAGGGCTCCGACCTCGCGACCCTCATTTACACGTCCGGCTCGACGGGCAGCCCGAAGGGCTGCGTCCTCACGCACTCGAACTTCGTCGAGCTGTCCCGCAACGCGGTCGCGTCCTTCCCCGAGGTGCTCAACACCGAGGCGTCGACGGTGCTGTTCATCACGCTCTCGCACGTCTTCGCGCGCTTCATCTCGGCGCTCGCGATCGTCGCGGGCGCGAAGGTCGGCCACCAGCCCGACACCTCGAAGCTCGTCGAGTCGCTCGGCAGCTTCCGCCCGACGTTCCTCCTCGCCGTCCCGCGCGTCTTCGAGAAGGTGTACAACTCCGCGGAGCAGGTCGCGGAGGCCGGCGGCAAGGGCAAGATCTTCCGCAAGGCTGCCGCGGTCGCCGTCGCGCATTCGCAGGCGCTCGACGCCGGCAAGGTGCCGTTCGGGCTGCGGGTCCAGTTCGCGCTCTTCGACCGGCTCGTGCTCTCGAAGCTGCGCGCGCGGCTCGGGGGACGCGTCAAGTACGCGATCTCGGGCTCCGCGCCGCTCGGGCTCTACCTCGGCCACTTCTTCCGCAGCCTCGGCGTCAGCGTCCTCGAGGGCTGGGGCCTCACGGAGACGACCGCCCCGGTCACCGTCAACCTCCCGACGAAGTTCAAGATCGGCACGGTCGGGATCCCGCTGCCGGGCAACGCGGTGCGGCTCGGCGACGACGGCGAGATCCTCGTCAAGGGTGTCTGCGTCTTCGACGGCTACTGGCGCAATGAGACGGCCACGGCGGACGCGTTCGACGCCGAGGGCTGGCTGCGCACCGGCGACCTCGGGACGATCGACGACGAGGGCTACGTGACGATCACGGGCCGCAAGAAGGAGCTGCTCATCACCGCGGGCGGCAAGAACATCGCCCCCGCGCAGCTGGAGGACCCGATCCGCTCGAACACGCTCGTCGGGC
>Ga0180219_1001623_pt1 | contig 14256 bp, 9 predicted proteins | sample eDN3rd30CBELigMG_FD_151338 | JGI IMG/M metagenome (GOLD analysis project Ga0180219, IMG submission 151338) | Enriched Miracle-Growth compost microbial communities from Emeryville, California, USA - eDNA 3rd pass 30_C BE-Lig MG (version 2)... ...
CCGCAAGACCGATGAGTGTCACCAGACCGATCTGGAAATATACGTCATTGGTCAGTCCGCGCAGATGGGTGGCCAAAAGCGCGCCGAAGATCGCGAAAGGCACCGCCGTGATAACGGCAAGCGGCAGGCTCCAGCGCTCATACTGGGCAGCCAGGATGAGGAACACCATCAACAGACCGAAAATCATGGCCTGCGTGCCGGTGCCGCTGGTCGTGACTTCCTGATAGGCGGAACCCGTCCACGCGATCTGGAAGCCCTGCGGCAACACTTCCGCCGCCACTTCCTGCATCGCCTTGATGGCGTCGCCCGAGGTGTAGCCCGGCGCCGGGTTGCCGGTGACCTTTGCAGCGTTGAACGCGTTGAAACGTTCGAGCTGGTCGGGACCGACGATGCGTTTGACGGTCACAAGAGCGCTCAGCGGAATCATGCTGCCGGAGTCGGCGCGCACGAACACGTGTTTCAGATCGCTCGGATCGCGGCGGAACTCTGCCTCGGATTGCAGGTTGACCTGATAGTTACGACCAAACAGCGTGAAATCGTTGACATAGACACTGCCGAAGGTCGCCTGCATGGCGGTGAACACCGAGTTGATCGGCACGCCCATCGCCTTGGCCTTTTCGCGGTCAAGCTGGATGTCGTATTGCGGAACATTCGGATCGAATGTCGTGCGTACACCTGCAAGCTCGGGCCGCTTGGCGGCTGCATCAGTGAGCAGCTTCGTGGCATTGGTCAGCGATTCCACACCACCGCCGGTACGGTCCTGAACATAAAGTTCGAAACCGCCGGTCGTGCTGAGGCCGAGGATCGGCGGCGGGTTGAAGGCCAGCACAAGGCCGTCCTTGATCCCCGCATTCATGCCCATGATGGCGCCCGGCAGGTTGCGCGCGTCGAGATCCGGCGTCGTGCGTTCCTTCCAGTCCTTGAGCATGATGAACATGGTGCCCGCACTGGTCTTCAGACCGCCCGACAAGAGGTCGAAACCCGAAACGGCAAACACGTTTTCCACGGCTGGATGCTTGCGGATGTTTTCGCTCGCCTGATTGAGAACCGCCGTCGTGCGTTCCAGCGAGGCGGCCGGAGGCAGGATGGCGACACTGAACAGGAAGCCCTGATCTTCATCCGGCAGAAGCGAACTTGGAACCTTCTGGAACAGGAAATACGTGCTGCCCAGAAGACCTGCAAAGATCAAAAGGCCGATGGCAACGCGCTTGAGGAAGAAGCGAACGCCCGCCGTATAACCTTCCGTAACCCGGTCGAAGAATCGGTTGAAGATGCGGAACGGCAGGATCGGCTCATGATGTCCCGGCTTCAGGATCAGCGCGCAGAGCGCCGGTGTCAGGGTCAGCGCCACAGTACCGGACAGCACCACCGAGATCGCGATGGTGACGGCGAACTGCTTGTACATTTCACCGACGAGACCGCCCATGAAGGCAACCGGAATGAACACCGCGCAAAGCACGAGAACAATCGCGATAACCGGCCCCGTCACTTCGCCCATGGCCTTGATGGCGGCCTTGCGCGGCGAGAGCTTCTCGGTCGTCATGATACGTTCGACGTTTTCAAGCACCACGATGGCGTCGTCCACGACGATACCAATGGCAAGAACCAGACCGAACAGGGTCAGAAGGTTGATCGAGAAGCCCAGCACATACATGCCCGCAAATGTACCGATGATCGAGATCGGCACCGCGATAACGGGAATAAGCGTTGCGCGCCAGTTTTGCAGGAAGATGAACACCACGAGGACAACGAGGATAATAGCCTCGATGAAGGTGTGGATGACTTCCTCGACCGAAACCTTAATGAACTTGGTCGTGTCGAACGGGATGGAATAATTGATGCCCGCCGGGAAGCTGGCCTTCAGCTCATCCATACGGTTCTGGATGAGTTCCATCGTGTTGAGCGCGTTTGCGCCCGGCTGCAGATAGATCGCAATCGGAACGGCGGGCGTTCCATTGAGATTACTATCGACGAGATAGCTTTCGGTGCCAAGTTCCACGCGCGCCACGTCTTTCAGACGCAACGTCGCCGCATTGGGGCTGGACCGCAGAATGATGTTTTCGAAGGCCTTTGTATCCGGCAGACGGCCCTGCGTCGTCGCCGTATAGGTGAACGGACCGGCCTGCGGATCAGGCTGATCGCCGAAGCGACCTGCAGCAAACTGCGCGTTCTGTTCCTGAATGGCGGTCTGAACGTCGGATGGCGTCAGATTATACTGCGCGAGCTTGTCCGGGCGCAGCCAGATACGCATCGAATAATCGATATTGCCAAGCAGCTGCACATCGCCCACGCCCGACAGACGCTTCAGATCGTCGATGACGTTCAAAAGCGCATAGTTACCGACATAGGTACGGTCATAGCGTCCCTCTTCCGCGAACATGGCGACCATGCCCAGAATGGTGGTGGAACGCTTGTCCACGGTCACGCCGAGACGCTGCACTTCCTGCGGAAGCGAAGAGGTCGCGCGCTGAACGCGGTTGTTGACATTGATCGTGGCCTGATCCGGGTCGGTGCCCAGCGCAAAGGTCACAGTCAGCTGCATGGTGCCGCTGCCAAGGCTCGATGACTGCATGTAAAGCATGTTCTCGACGCCGTTGATCTGCTGCTCCAGCGGCGCGGCGACGGTTTGCGTCACCGTTTCCGCGCTTGCACCCGGATAGGTCGCGGTGACCACCACCTGCGGCGGTGTCAGCTCCGGATATTGGGCGATCGGCAGGATGCGGATGCAGATAAGCCCCGCAAGCACAAGCACAATGGATATGACCGCCGCGAAAACGGGGCGGTCTACGAAAAACTTATTCATTTGTTGCCTGCCGCCTGTTCCTTGCCAGCTTCAGCCGACGATGCTTCCTTGTTGCCGGCAGCCGCCGCCTCGACAGGCTGCACCTTGGCGCCCGGATGCGCCTTGATGACGCCTTCGGTCACAATGCGGTCGCCTTCCTTGAGGCCATCGGAAATCAGCCATTCGTCGGCGAGTTCACGCGCGACCGTGACCGGGCGCACTTCCACGACATCATCCTTGTTCACGACATAGACGAATTGCAGCTGCGGACCCTGCATCAGGGCAGCCTTCGGGATCGTCACGGCGTTTTTCACCTGAATGCCGAGAATGACGGCGCGCACGAACTGACCGGGGATCAGGCGGCGATCCGGGTTCTGGACAACGGCGCGTGCACCGAGTGTTCCGGTTTCCGTATCGAGCGACGACGAGGTGAAGTCGATCGTGCCTTCATGGTCATAAGCCTGTCCGTCACCGAACAGGATCTTGATCTTGAGACGGTCGGCATCCTCGCCCGTCGCGCCGCGTTCGGCGCGCAGCCGCTGGATTTCAGCGGCTTCCGTGTCGGTGAACGAGAAGTTCACATAGACCGGATCAAGCTGCGTGATCGAGGTCAAAAGGCTCGATGTCGCGTCGGTGCCGATAAGGCTGCCCTCGGACACCTGTTCCTGGCTGGTAATGCCGCTGATCGGCGCGGTCACCTTGGTATAGCTCAGATTGAGTTCGGCAGTGCGCAGCTGCGCCTGCGCGGCGGCGACAGCGGCCTTGTTCAGATCGCGGGTCGCGAAGGCCGTATCGCGGACTGCCGTGCTCTGCACCTTCTGCTGGACCAGCTGTTCGGCGCGCTCGGCATCGCGGATGGACTGCTGATACTGCGCCTGCGCCTGCGCAACCTGAGCCTGCGCTTTTTCAAGCTCGGCCTGATAGGGCGCCGGATCGATTTCGAACAGCACTTCGCCGGCCTTCACCTCGGTGCCTTCGACGAAGTTGCGGTGCAGGAGAATGCCGCCGACGCGGGCGCGAACCTGCACGTTACGATAGGCGCTGATGCGCGCTGCATATTCATAGGTAACGGGCACGTCGTGCGGTCTGATCGTCACGACAGAAACCTGCGCAGGCGGTGCGCCTGCGGGTGCCTGTGCAAAAACAGGCTGCCCTGCAAAAACAAGAAAAGCGGCTCCCGCCGCAAAAAGCCGGATAGAACGATGGATGGTCATGATGGGTGTTGCCCTTGCTGTCGCCCCGGTGGTGCCCATGAGGTGCGGCCAATTAAACATACATATCTGTTTGTAAACACGATTTGCGATGCTATAGTCAATAAGCTCAAAGGTAGATCACGAATGATTTATCCACGGTACAGCCGAAAAAGCAAGGAAATCCAGTCTTTTCCGGCAGATTGAGACAAATATGCGCCGAACCAAAGCCGAAGCCGCCGAAACGCGGGAAGCCATACTGATCGCTGCCGAGCAGATGTTTCTGGAACGCGGAGTTAATCAGTCATCGCTGATGGAAATCGCGTCCCATGCAGGCGTGACCCGTGGCGCGATCTATTTCCACTTTCACGACAAGCTGGACATATTTCAGGCCATCATCGGACAGGCGCGCTTTCCACAAGAAGAGATCATGCTGCAGGCGGCGAGCGTCAATCATCCGAACCCGCTCAATGTGCTCGAACAATCCATTGTTTCGGCGCTGGAACTGTTCGTGACGAATGAGCGCCAGCAGGTCATTTTCACCATCATCAACCAGCGCTGCGAATATGTGGGCGAAATGGCCCCGGTGGTGGAGCGCATCAAGGAAGCCCGCGACAATGTGCTGTCGCTTTTCACCGGACTTCTGGACGTTGCGGAAAGGCGCGGCGAGCTATCGCCGGAATGGACAGCCAGCACCGCGGCTCCGATCTTGCTCGCCATTGTCAGCGGACTGCTGAACGAATGGCTGCGCAGCGAAAAGAATTTCGATCTGGTGGCGGGCGGTAGCAGGGCTGTGAGGACACATATCCAGTCGCTTCGCCGGAACGACTGAGATCGGTCAGACGCGGTAAAGCTACGCTCCGGTTCTCAAAATTTGCATTTCCGCCAGCACAGCCCGCATCCCTGACGCCGACATCCGGCCATTATCCAGCGGTTGCTAAAGTTTTTCAGGAAGACTCGACAGCTTATTATTTTACGTTTACGTCAATGTAAGCCTTGCGAAGAAGTGGAAACTCGACCACATTATTCTGGAGGGAGCTGACCGGGAGGACGGGCCAGCTTGGGAGATGGGCGGATGACGTTCCGCTGGAAGACATTCCGAAAACTGTGAAATGGCTTTCGGATGCGATGTGCACGAACAAACGATCAGAGCGCCGGTCCGGTGATGGGATCGCAGGCGCTCCAGCTGCAACGGACGGAGCGATCCGGGGAGAAAAAATGGCGAAAAAAGCGACAGGGCAAAGTGCATCTGCAACCGAAACCGTCATGGCGCAGCAGGCCAAGCCTGCACCCGGCCAGTTGAACCGCTACTGGCTGCAATCCTATCCGGCTGGCGTTCCCCATGAGTTCGAGCTGAACCGCACCATGTCCATTGGTGACATGATCGCCACCGCCTGCCGCCAGTTTCCCGGCAATCCTGCCTTCACCTGCATGGGCAAGGACCTGACCTTTAAAGAGCTCGACGAGAATGCGCGGGCGCTCGCCGCATTCCTGCAATCGCGCGGTCTGGTCAAGGGCGACCGTGTCGCCATCATGATGCCGAATGTGCTGCAATATCCCATCGCGATCGCCGCCGTCCTGCGCGCGGGCTTCGTCGTGGTGAATGTCAATCCGCTCTATACGCCGCGCGAATTGGAACACCAGCTCAATGATTCCGGCGCCAAGGCGCTGATCGTGCTGGAGAATTTCGCTGCGACCGTTGAAAAGACCCTGCCCGCCGTCAAGCTGTCGACCATCATCGTGGCCTCCATGGGCGATATGCTGGGGCTCAAGGGCCACATCGTCAATCTGGTGGTGCGCAAGGTTAAGAAGATGGTTCCGGCCTGGAACCTTCCCGGCCATGTCAGCTTCAAGGATGCTCTGGCGCAAGGCAGGTCGAAGTCGTTCAATCCGGTTCCCGTCGAAGGTTCGGACCTCGCCTTTCTGCAATATACCGGCGGCACGACCGGCATTTCCAAGGGGGCGATGCTCACCCACAGCAATATTCTCGCCAATGTCGAGCAGATGGAACTGTGGAATGAGGTGGCCTTCCGCATCAAGGGCAGGCCGAAAGCGCTGAACTTTGTCTGCGCGCTGCCGCTCTATCACATCTTCGCGCTGACCGTGAATGCGATTTACGGCATGAAACTTGGCGCGCGCAACATCCTGATCCCCAATCCGCGTGACATTCCGGGCTTCGTTAAGGAACTGAAGAAATATCCGTTCCATATCTTCCCCGGCCTCAACACGCTGTTCAACGGGCTGATGAACAATCCCGATTTCCAGACGCTGGATTTCAAGCCGATGATCCTGACGCTTGGCGGCGGCATGGCCGTGCAGCGCCCGGTGGCCGAACGCTGGCATGACATGACCGGTTGCCTGATCACCGAAGGCTATGGCCTGTCGGAAACCTCGCCGGTCGCCAGCGCCAACGCGCTGGACGCGACCGAATTCAGCGGCACCATCGGCCTGCCGATGCCTTCGACCGAAATTGCGATCCGCGACGATGACGGCAATGATCTTCCGCTCGGCGAAGTCGGCGAAATCTGCGTGCGCGGCCCGCAGGTCATGAAAGGCTACTGGAACCGTCCTGACGAAACCGCCCGCGCCATCATGCCGGACGGATTTTTCCGCACCGGCGACATGGGCTTCATGGACGAGCGCGGCTATACGAAGATTGTCGACCGCAAGAAGGACATGATCCTCGTCTCCGGCTTCAACGTCTATCCGAACGAGATCGAGGAAGTCGCAGCAGGCCATCCGGGCATTGTGGAATCAGCCGCCATCGGCGTTCCCAACGAGCATTCCGGCGAAGTGGTGAAGCTTTATGTGGTGCGCCGCGATCCGAACCTGACGGCAGACGAGGTCAAGGCCTTCTGTGCCGAACGGCTGACCAATTACAAGCGCCCGCGCGAAATCGAGTTCCGCGAAAGCCTGCCGAAGAGCAATGTGGGTAAAATCCTGCGCCGCGAATTGCGCGACTGATCGCAAAAATCAACAGCCGGGGTTTTCTCCCCGGCTTTTCTCTTTAGAGAGGTCCCGGGTAAAATGGAATCGGGCAACCGCTATCTATTTGTTTTTACGCATTATCCCACGCTAAAGCGCTACGCACTTTTGCTGGAAATGCTCTAGATCAGGCCGATGGCGGGGCAAGCGGCTGCACGATTTCCTGAAAAGGTGCGAGCGCCTCGCAGCGCCCGGCGAGTGTCGCCAGCGCCGGATATTTCGCGGCGTCGACGAGATGCCCATGGGCCTCGCCAACAAACCGCAGCGCACAGGCAACCGCGATATCCGCGTGCCCGATATCGTTACCGAACCAGAACGGCGAACCGCGCGCGGAAAAGTCCTGCTCCAGAACGTCGAGCACACGCCCGATCTGTGTTTCGCACCGCTCCACCCAGACTGGTGACTGTTCCTTGCGCAAAAGCCCCTCATAGAGAAGGCTCACCGCCTTGTCGGCAAGCCCCGTGGCCAGCGCGCAAATCTTTAACGCCTGACGCCGTTCAATGCCGTGACCAGCGATCAGCGGTTTTCCCGCCTCGGCAATCTCATCGAGATAATCGAGGATCGCCGCACTTTCGATCAGCACATCGCCATCGTCGAGCAACAAGGTCGGCACACGGCTGAGCGGATTATATTCCGCCAGTCGGTCCCGGTCGCCAAATGTAGACCACGGCCAATGCTCGAATGGCAGGCCATACAGGCGCATGGCGATTGCAACACGTCGGACGAAGGGTGAATCATATTGGCCGATAAGGATCATGGACATAAGCTCGGATGAGGTTGTAATCCGGCCATGCTACCGCAGGACCCCGCTTCCGCAAGGGTCACTGCGATGAATTCTTCTGAACGAAAGATCAGAAAATGGAAAGCTTTACGGTGTGGCTTTCAGCAGTTGCGGCAGACCGGCAATGGACTGAAGCACCACATCGGCATGCGGTTCAAGCGCGTCACGCGGGCTGTTGCCCGACAGGACGCCAATGGCCAGTCCTGCATCCGCCGCATGCGCTGTTTCAAGATCGTGCAGATTATCGCCCACCATGGCGATTTCACGCGGCTGAAGCCCAAGCTTCTCTGCGAAATGCAGCAATGGATCGGGAAAGGGTTTTGGGCGCGCTGCCGTGTCATAACCGATGATCACGTCAAAGAAGCCCTCAATGCCGAGCGCCCTGGCCGTCGCATGGGCGCCCGCCTCGGAATCATTCGTCGCAATGCCAAGCCGATAGCCCATGGCGCGCAGCGCTTCCAGCGTTTCGCGCAGGCCTTCGATGGCGACCGCCGAACGCGCGCCCTCCGCCACCGCATAGCGGTCATATTCGCCGATCAGGCTGCGCCGGTCAGCGTCGTCCAGTTCCGGATGCCAGAGCGAGACGATGTCTTCCACCGTTCCCGCCGCAATCACCGAATTGGCGCGAAAACGCTTCGCCGCCCAGTCATAGCCACCGGCATCGAGCAGGGAGCGCGCATGCGGCTCGTCGCCCTTTGCAGAACGCTGCGCCAGTGTCCACGAAACCGAAAACCATGTGCGGTCGAAATCGATCAGTGTGCCGTCCTTATCGAAAAGAACGGCACGGATGTTTTTCAGGCGGTCGGCAAAGGGCGTCGCACTCATGCTTCGAGTGCGCCCGCACGCTTCTTGACGGAAGACGGCTTGGCACCGAGCAGTTTCAGGAGATCGTCGCCACGGCGCACATAACGCAGCGAGCGGCGCGTCAGGATGCGACCGGCCTGCGGCGCGGTCATGACGATGTCGTGTTCCGGTTCGCCCGGCACGGTGACAATCGTGACGAGCTTCGCGCCTGCTTCCACCTGATCGCCCGGCTCGACATGGAAGAACACCATGCCGCCTTGCGGTGCGCGGACCATTTCGACGTTCGAAAGCGGCGATATGAGGCCCTTATAGTCGAGGTCGAGCTTGACGCTCTCGTCGCGGATGACGCCGCGATGCACGAGGAACTTATAAAGGCCTTCCGCATCGCCCTTGCCCATATCGGCATAAACATCGGTCAGGCCGCGGAATTCTACCGTGGTTACGGCGCGGCGCTTCATGTCGCGCTTGTCTTTCGGCAGTTGCAGAACGGGATGCGCGCAGGCTTCCTCGAAGGCGGCATCCGCCGTCGTGTCCCATGCAAGAATCGCTGTGGAATTGAGCGCGACCGCCAGATCCTTCATGTCCTCCACGAATTCCTCCGCGATATAGACATAATTTTCGCTCTCGTCGTCGCAATGCAGGTCAAGCACGATATCGTTCGGCAATGCGAGCTTGAGAAGCGTCGCCTTGAGGCGCTTGGCCAAAGCTTCCGGCGCATCGGGACCGGGCAGTTCCGAGGTATCGAAATCCGGCAGCAGCGGGAATGCGCGATTGAAGTTCACCGCCGAGAACATCTCGAAACGGCCCTGATGCTGATAGGCCAGCCACTGGTTGGAACCCACCGGATTGGCCTGTGGCACCACGGTGATGTTGCCCAGAATGCGGCCTTCGTCGCCAGCCTTTTTCAGCATCGGGATGAGAAAATGAAGTGCGGCCTGACCCGGCAGCTCCGAACCATGCAGCGAGGATTGCAGATAGGCTGTCGGCGCATCGCCACCCTTGCCTGCAAAGCGCAGCACACGCAGTTCGATGGCATTGCCCGGTACGTCGCCCGCAAATTCGATGATCTCAGTCTTCATTTCACATCCCATTTCATTTTCATACGAATGAAGCCGGGTCTGGTACAACAAACCCGGCTCCACATCATTTCTATTACGCAGGATTATGCCGTCAAGCTTTGCGTCGTGCGTGCAGATGCGCGACAAGACCTTGCGTGGAGGCGTCGCGGGTGCCTGCCGTCTCCTTGCCGGAAACCACCGGCAGCAATTCGGTGGCCAGTTCCTTGCCCAGTTCCACGCCCCACTGATCGAAGGCATTGATGCCGAAAATCTGCGCTTCCACAAACACACGGTGTTCATAAAGCGCGACGAGGCGACCCAGCGCATAAGGATCGAGCTTGTCGTGCACCAGCGTCAGCGACGGGCGGTTACCGGAGAAAACACGGTGCGGCGCGATCCGCTCGACTTCGCTTTCCGGCAGCTTCTTCGCCCGCAACTGCGCACGGGCTTCATCGAGCGTGCGACCCTTCATCAGTGCTTCCGACTGCGCAAGGCAGTTGGCCAAAAGCATTTCATGCTGATGATCGAGTTCCGGTTCGTGCCCCTTGGCGGCCACGATGAATTCCAGCGGAATCGTATCGGTGCCCTGATGCAGAAGCTGGAAGAAAGCGTGCTGGCCGTTGGTGCCGGGCTCGCCCCAGACAACCGGACCGGTCGGGCCGGAAACCGGCTTGCCGTCCACAGTCACACTCTTGCCGTTCGATTCCATGTCGAGCTGCTGGAAATAGGCCGCAAGGCGCGAAAGGCGCTGATCGTAGGGGATGATCGCGCGGCTGCCATAGCCGCAAATCGCTCGGTGCCAGTAGCCGATCAGGCCGAGCCACAGGGGCAGGTTCTTGTCCATCGGCGCATCGCGGAAATGCACATCCATGGCATGGGCACCGGCGAGGAACTTGCGGAAATTTTCGGGACCGACAGCGATCATCACCGGCAGACCAATCGCCGACCATACCGAATAGCGACCGCCGACCCAGTCCCAGAAACCGAAGACGCGCTCTTCGGCAATGCCGAAGGCCGCAACCTTGTCGAGCGCCGTCGACACGGCAGCGAAATGCGCGCCGACCGCCGCCTCGCCCAGCGCATCGGCTATCCATTTGCGCGCCGTCTGCGCATTGGTCATGGTTTCGATGGTGGTGAAGGTCTTCGAGGCGATGATGATCAGCGTCGTCGCCGGATCGAGCGGAGCCAGCGTGTCGGCAATATGTGCGCCATCGATGTTGGACACGAAATGCGCGCGCGGACCATCGTGATAAGGCGCCAGCGCCAGCGTCGCCATGACCGGGCCGAGATCGGAACCGCCAATGCCGATATTGACGATATCGGTGATCTTCTTGCCCGTCGAACCCTTTAGCGCGCCGGAACGGATGCCGTCAGCAAAGGCCGCCATGCGATCCAGAACCTGCTTCACATCCGGCAGCACATTGTGGCCGTCAACGAGCACTTCCTTCGACGATGTGTCGCGCAAGGCCACATGCAGCACGGCGCGGTCTTCGGTATTGTTGATATGTTCGCCTGCGAACATGGCAGCGCGGCGGCCTTCCACGTCTGCGGCCAGCGCCAGCTCTTTCAGAAGCCCAATGGTCTCGTCATTGACACGACATTTCGACCAGTCGAACAAGAGATCGTCCAGCGACAGCGAATAACGCTCGAACCGGCCCGGATCGGATTGAAATGCCGCGCGCATGTCGTGCGGGGCGTTCTCCGTCCAGTGCTTTTTCAGCTTAGCGACCGTTGCTTCAAGCTTCGTCGCGTCTCTTGCCATGATGCTACTCCCGAATCAAATCGATTTAATTCCGCATATTAGGGCAGTTTAAGAAAGTTTGTGGCAATTAAATCACCGAAACTTCCTATTTGGATAGATTGCCATATACATCTTATCAATCAAATTACATTGATAGCAGCACGCGTCTGGAGCAAAGCATGGACCTGACAGGTGAAGAACGCATAGCAGCGCCAAGACAGGCGGTTTGGGATGCGCTGAACGACATCGAGACGCTGAAAGACTGCATTCCCGGCTGCGAGGATATCGAGCGTCTGTCGCCAACCGAAATCCGCGCTGCGTTGAAAGTCAATCTCGGCATTGTCAAAGTCCGGTTCCACGGCATGCTGGAATTGTCCAACATGAACCCGCCCGCCTCCTATACGATTTCCGGCCATGGCGAGGGTTCTATTGCCGGTTTTGCGCATGGCGTGACCGACGTGATGCTGACCGAAGATGGCGACGAAACAATCCTGTCTTATACCATACGCGGCGATGCGGGCGGCAAGATTGCCCAGCTCGGCACCAAGCTGCTCGGTTCTGTCGCGCGCAAAGTGGCCGACCGCTTCTTCGCCAATATTGCCGAAGCTGCATCCGAAGCCTCTGCGAGAACAGCATAATTTCAAACCATCTATCTGCCTTGAAAAGCGGTGCCTCGCATCGCCTATTTCTTGACGTCTGGAATCATAAATTGACCAGATGATAAAAAATTTGACCTTCCGAAAAAATCTGTCATCCTAACCATAACCGGAGCAAGCAACAGCAAGATTGCAGCCTGGACATGAGCGGCATTGCGCAAAGGGAACCCGCATGTCGCATGGAGCACCAAGGCGTCCGCAAGGGCGCACAAAGGTCGCTCCGAAGCATTTCTACGCATCGTGATTTCCAAAGGTCGATCCGGACTTTTGGGCCAATACTGTAGATAAAAATGGGAGATGCGATCCATGAATCCTTCCACGAGGGGATCCGCAGGCAGTTCATCCATTGATGCAGAAACGGGCCACACGCCTGACATTCACGGCGCGCGCCTTGCCGCCGGTGAATATGCGCATGTGTTCGACGATCTGCATCCGCCGCTGACGCGGCACGAAGCCATTGTCGAATCCGACCGCTGCTATTTCTGCTATGACGCGCCCTGCATGAATGCCTGCCCGACGGGCATCGACATTCCGCTGTTCATCCGGCAGATCAATGCGGGCAATCCGGTCGGTGCGGCCAAGACAATCCTGAGCGAAAACATTCTGGGCGGCATGTGCGCCCGCGTCTGCCCGACGGAGACGCTCTGCGAAGAAGTCTGCGTGCGCGAAACGGCAGAGGGCAAGCCGGTCAAGATCGGCAATCTGCAACGCTATGCCACCGATGTTCTGATGGCCGAAGGCAAGCAGCCCTTCAAGCGTGGAGCGGAAACCGGCAAGCATATTGCCGTGGTGGGCGCTGGTCCCGCCGGTCTTTCGGCAGCGCATCGTCTGGCCATGAAGGGCCATCAGGTCACCGTGTTCGAGGCGCGGCCGAAGGGCGGCGGTCTCAACGAATATGGTATTGCGGCCTATAAGACCGTCAATAATTTCGCCCAGCGCGAACTGGAATTCGTGCTGGAAATCGGCGGCATCACGATCGAATACAACCAGACGCTCGGTCAGGACATCACCATCGAAGCGCTGAAAGCGGGCCATGATGCGGTGTTCCTCGGCATGGGGCTGCCAGGCGTGAACGATCTTGGCCTTGCCGGCGAAGATGCGCCCAATGTGCTCGACGCGGTCGATTACATCGCCAATCTGCGTCAGGCCAAGGACCTCTCCGCCCTCCCCGTCGGGCGCAATGTGGTCGTCATCGGCGGCGGCATGACGGCCATCGACGTCGCCATCCAGACCAAGAAGCTCGGCGCGGAAAATGTTACCGTCGTCTATCGGCGCGGTCAGGAAAGCATGAATGCCAGCGCCTACGAGCAGGAACTGGCGCAGATCCATGGCGTCGTCATCCGGCACTGGCTGCAACCCCATGCGCTGGAACGCAGCGGCGACGGCACCGTCCATGCGGTGACCTTTGAATATACCGGCAATCAGGACGGCAAGCTGGTCGGCATGGGCGAATATTTGACGCTGGAAGCTGATCAGGTATTCAAGGCCATCGGCCAGACATTCGATCCAGAACCGCTGCGCGGCTCCGGTATCGGCATGGCCAAGGGCCGGATCAGCGCAGATGCGGAAGGCCGAACCACGGTTGAAGGCATATGGGCGGGGGGCGACTGCGTTGCAGGCGGCAAGGACCTGACGGTCGCATCGGTCGAGGCGGGCAAGATTGCCGCTGAATCGATCCATGCCACGCTGACGCGGCGTCCGCAGGCCGTGGAAGGCTTTGCGGAAGCCGTGCTTTCCGGCGGCGCGCACCACACGACTGCTCCCTCGCGGGACCGCAACGTCTCGTCCGATCAATGGGCAACGACCCAGCTTGGCAACGAGCAAGGCTGAGGAGGTTCAAGACATGGCTGATCTTTCAACGAATTTTCTCGGCATCAAATCACCCAATCCTTTCTGGCTGGCTTCGGCCCCGCCGACCGACAAGGCCTATAATGTCGAGCGCGCCTTCAAGGCGGGCTGGGGCGGCGTCGTGTGGAAGACGCTGGGTGCCGAAGGCCCACCGGTGGTAAACGTCAACGGCCCGCGCTATGGCGCGATCCATGGCGCAGACCGGCGGCTGCTCGGCCTCAACAATATCGAGCTGATCACCGACCGTCCGCTGGAGGTCAATCTGCGCGAGATGAAAGAGGTCAAGATGCGCTGGCCGGACCGCGCGCTGATCGCCTCGATCATGGTGCCTTGCGAGGAGGAAGCCTGGAAGGCGATCCTGCCTCTGGTCGAGGAAACCGGCGCGGATGGCATCGAGCTGAACTTCGGCTG
>Ga0180219_1001625_pt1 | contig 14239 bp, 7 predicted proteins | sample eDN3rd30CBELigMG_FD_151338 | JGI IMG/M metagenome (GOLD analysis project Ga0180219, IMG submission 151338) | Enriched Miracle-Growth compost microbial communities from Emeryville, California, USA - eDNA 3rd pass 30_C BE-Lig MG (version 2)... ...
AAAACGCCATTGACGCGGTAAAGCGAAGAAGAAGGAGGGCCGGTATCCTACTACAACCGCCCGGTATATATTCTTTCCATCTTGTTGAATGAGTTGATCAAGGTGCAAATCAGCGCTTTGACCATTTACTTGATCGTTTTGTGCATTGAACTTGCCAATATCGTTCAATCCAGCACGCGGAAGGAACGTGCCTGAATAGGATACATTCATCTCCCAATTGTTATCCTGCACTTTACCATTTGCGAAAAATTGCGGGTCAACAAAGACGCGTTGAGGGAAGAAAGGATTGTCGTCTGTCAATAATTCTACCACACCACTTGATACATAAGGAGCAATGAAGCTGTCGAATGCTGTTCCCAATGATTTGGGAATATACTTCATATGCTTAATCTGTCCGGCATCCAAAAGATCCTTCAGGGTTTGCAGGCCGGCTGGTGCATTGATCGTTGCTGGTTTATCTACCGGCATCATAAACTCCTGCCAGCGCCCTCCCCCTACAATACTGTGCTGGTTATTTTTGGCATAACTCGTTGTTTCCAAGATGCCATCCAGCCCTTTACCGGTTAAGTCAAGTTCTTCTATGCTTGGAAAATAGAAAAGATCGGCAAAGGTGGTCATATTCATCGGGTAGGTCAACGAAGTGATGCTCGATACGGCTTCCGTGTTAAAGGTTTTGATGCCATTTGCACGTAAAATATTCGATTCTTGCGGGATAAATGGCTGATCGGCCGTCGGCATCATAACCATGTACGGTTTTTCAAAAACAATGGTGTCGATGAGTTTATTCCCATCTTCTAAAATGGGTAAAACTTTGTATTTCATATCAAACTCCACTTCCTGCCCGGCAGGTAGATTGGTACTGAAAATACGCGGATTGTTTTTGACACTGTCTTCGTGAATGGTTCCGCTTTGATCGGTATAGGCGTAGGAGAGCCCATGGTATTCCATCAAAATGGTATGCAGGCCGGTGCTCCACTCCATGACCAACGAATTGGGCGACATGGTTAGCGTCGGTTCCAGGATACCTTGCTTCAGTACTTCCAGGTCATACCTGGTATAAGGTACCAGCGAGATGTTTTGTGGGATAGACTTGTTGCCATATTCATCTTCTGTATAGATTTTAAAGCGATATAATCGAGGTTCGGTCAGTCCGGTTACGTTGACATAAGAACAGACACTATCAATTACCTGAATCTGCGGGTTGGGTGAATCCTCATCATAAACAACCACCGTCCGTACCGCCTTACTTAGATCTAATTTGCTTGCGGGCAACCGCCCGTCTTTGCGCAGATCAATTTCTGCCCGCTCATAGCCAATGGCTGCATATACGGTATCGAAAGCAGCCGGATAGATGATTTCTTCTTTAGAAAAATCTTTAATATTATCGTATATACTGTCTTTACAGGAGCTCAATAGGGTAATCGTGATGATCGCCGTTATTGAAGCATATTTGATTAATGTTTCCATGCGCCTATTTCTTTTTAGTTACAGAATAACCCGCTGCCTTTTTGCCATATAGCGTAATTTCAGATAGACAGTTACCGTTTAAGGCTTTATAGTTGTCGTTAAAACCAGTGAGTGCTTCGTAGCGGAACCAACGTGTTGGTTTGGTAAACTGTGGGTTTTCGGGGTTCATATAAGCCATATCTCCCTGTCTTCCCAGTACACGGTACTGCCTGTCTGGAAGATCAAGTGGAAAAGTGATCTTGTTTGTCGTGATCGAATCCCATTTCTGGGTTTCATCATCCCATCTCCACAAGGCATAAGTTCCAATGTTCTCATTGCGGTAATAATCTTCCCGGCCGCTATATTCGGTTGCTCCGGAATGCCGATAGCGTTGATGGGTAATGATGCGGCTGAGCTCGTAATAATCACCTAGATCAATGATGTAATTCCAGGGCATGTTTCCGTCGCGCGGATTACCGGTACGTCCCCAGCCATAGGTATGAGAAAAATTCGGAGATGTACCATCATTGATGATGCCGTCAATCACCATCTCGGCCCTACCTTCCAGCGCATTGAAGAAACCCATGGGAATACCTGTATTGACGCGTTGGCCCATCGCATTGATGACGGTCGAATCATTGGCTTCGGGTATTTGCCATTGATCTTTCGGTATCAATTCATCTTCCAATAAGGTTAACTGGCCCAGATCCAAGGTCTTGCTGGCATTGCCATACTCATCTTCCACATGCACACTCACGGAAACGGGCTTACTTGCTGAGAAACTTTGATGGCGAATGAATCGACGTTCTTTCGCTTCACGTGAGGTATAGATTAAATGCGTTTCTTGTTTCGTGCCGCTTTCATCCTCAAATGTATAATCTACGAAAACATTCATGCTGCGCATCAGGCCGTTTTCCCAGTTCACATAAAAGGAGCTGAATCCGGCCATGCAATAAATGGTAGAAGCCACTTGTTCAACAGCCGGTTCTAGTGGTTCGACTACCACAGGGATTTTTTCTGACTCATTTCCTGCTCGATCAACCGCATATAATTCTACCGTAAAGGGTTCTTGAGTTGCAAAACCATATACATCGAGGTAGTTGGCAAAGAAAGAGGTAGAGAACCACATTTTTTTTCCGTTTTTATTGGTATAAGTGGCATCGATGGTCAATAAATCCTTATCGTTCGGTTTATCGAAATAAATGCGTACTCCACCGTAGGTGGGTTGATATTTCAAGAATGTGGGAGATGCCGGCGGAACGGCATCATCATACCCGATTTCATATCGCTCGCTTTCGGCGCAACCTAGCAGCATGCAGGAAACAAGGAGCGTAACAATTAACGTTGTATTCAGTTTCATTTTTAATCATTTACAATTACCAACCCGGGTTCTGTATCATATTTGCATTGGTGTTCATTTCATTGAGAGAAATGGGCCATAAATAGTTGCGGTCTAGAAAGCGTCTTCGCTGCTTAACTTCTAACCGGAAGAAATTTTGTTGACCATACGCATTGCCCACCCATCCGGTAGTAGGCGTATTAAATTCTGAGACAGCTTTTTTGTAGCGCACCATATCCCAATAGCGACTACCTTCAAATGCTAACTCAATGCTTCTTTCTTGTAGGATAATGTCACGAAGCCCCTCTTTGGTTAAATGCCTGTTGAGGTAAGTACCGGCGCAAATATTGGCATCTGCCCATACCGTTTCAACACGAGGGATGCCGGCACGAAGCCGTACTTTGTCTATTTCGTCGTACACTTGCTGGCTGGGGCCTGAGAGCTCATTGAGTGCTTCCGCCTTCATGAGATACAGATCAGCCATCCGGATAATGGGATAGGGGAAATGCTGCTGGCGGATATAACTGCCTGATTTAGATTCTGGGTGTACAAATTTCTGCACGCCAATTCCTGTCCAAAAGAAATCTGTTCCACTCACACTGGGGTCATAACCTCCAGCAGTTCCACCGTACATTTCGGTGTCGATGCGGTATTGGTGTGCCCGCCAATACCCACCGGTGATCCCGAGATTGGCGTAAAATCGAGGTTCCCGATTCAAATACATATTGACTGTAGCGTAATTGGGTTGTAAAATACCGCGAAGCGGGGTATATGCTTCCGATTCGGCTTCGGGGGTAGTTACCACGCGATACATATTGTTTTTATCGAACGTACGGTCGGCATCAATGGGTAAGCCGTTTGCTGTGTAATAACGGCTCATCATCTGAAAGGTGGCTGCCGCCCAATTCCATGAATTTCCGGTTGTTTCTTGTACACCGTTTGTAAATGTACGGGGTAAACGGATGTTGCTGGCATCTTGCATGGTGCCACTCTGTCCCAAGGGGTAAGTGCGGCCCCAGATGAGTTCTTTATTCCAAGGGTCTACGATGAGCATGCGTAACGTATACAACCGCTGCATGGCATCTGTATTCGCATTCCAGTCGTCCAGATCATATTTATAAGGTTGTTTGTCGTATTCGTACAGGCCATAACCCTCTCCTTCGCAATATCGGATCGCTTCTTCAATGGCTGTCGAAGCCTCTTCCCATTTTTTGGTCCATGCAGCCGAACCGACTTCATCCATGGGGAAAAAAGGTTGACCGTCTTCATCATAGAAATCGCCAAAAAGGTCTTTGTCGCCATTAAAAAACGGACTGGCCCGGAACAATAGTACACGTGCTTTGATGGCTTTGGCAGCGGCTTTGCTCACCATACCTAATTGATCGTCAAATAAGGCATCGGCCAAATCGGGAATCGATGCATCGATTTCGCTCAGGATATAGTCGAAACAAACATCCACCTTTTCACGTCGAACAAACAGTTCGGACGATTCGGCATTAGGCGAGACGTTTTCCTTGGCCAATACAATGGGACCATAATGTTGAACCAAGAGAAAATGATAGTAAGCCTTTAAGAATCGCACCTGTGCGATCCAATTTTTCTTTTCTTGTTCGGCGATGTCTTTTACCAGATCGATGTACTCCAAAAAGGTATTAGCCGAGCGGATGGTTTCGTACAGATCGGTAGCATAGTTACTGCCTTGCCAATAACCGAGTAGCGGGTTGTTGGATGTTTGATTGCCCTCCATGATGCGTGTGCCTGCCAAACCACTTTGTGCTTTGGTGGCATCTCGTTGGCCCTGCCAATCGTCGCCCAGCAGCCACTCGGTATAATTGATGAGGTGATTATTGGGAAGACCGGCATACACATTACTCAAGGCATTGTAGGCCGACTCTTTATTGGCAAAATAATCTTCTAGGGTAATGGTATTGTCGGGAACAATGTCTAGAAACTTGGAGCACGCATTCAGCAGCAAGAGGCTGGAGAGCGCCAGGGTGCATTTGATAAAATGTTTCTTTATAGGGTTCATATGATACTGTCTATGAAATTAAAAATTGACTTGTGCGCCGATATTGAACCGACGGTTCAATGGATATGCCAAGCCGTTACCGCCCATTTCCGTATCCCAAAGTTTGAATGGGCTAATGGAGAAGATATTTTCTCCCATAAAATAAACACGAAGCGTTTGTATTCCCAATCGTTTAGCGAGGGGCATGTTATAGCCGAGTTCGATGGTTTTCAGTCGGATAAACCCACCTTCGCGCAGCCACCATGATGATTGCTGGACGTTGTTACTGATTTGGTAGGTAGCTAACCTGGGCCAAAAGGCATGTACATCTGGATTGGTTTCGCTCCATGAATCGCGTGCAACAATCTCAGGCGCATTTCTCCGGTTAACAAACGGGGCTATCCCGGCAGGATCGATATAAAAGGATACCCGTGAATTGCCTTGGAAAAAGAACGAAAAGTCGACATTTTTATAACCTGCCGAAAGACCGAAACCATATTGGATTTCCGGAACGGTAGGGTATCCCATGGGGATGCGGTCGTTATCGTTGATGACACCATCTTCATTGATATCCAAGTATTTGATGTCTCCACGCATGTATTGCCCAAATTCTTGCCTGGGCGAATTATCAATTTCAAGCTGATCGACGAACAGTCGCTCCGCTACCAAACCCCAAGTCTGATTGATGGGATGGCCCACCGATTTGAGGTATTCGTCCCGATAATTTTTTTCGTCTTTTTCTAAATATTTGTTGGTGGCGTAGGTGAAATTCGCGCGACCGGTTATCCAAAGGTCGTTACCGAAAAACTGTTTATAGTCGATCGATCCGTCTATACCATGTGAAGAAACCTTGCCTACGTTTCCATGTATAGAAGTCTGGAAACCGGCCGTTTCCGGGAAGTTCTGGCGAACCATGTAAATGTTTTCGCGCAGATCTTTAAAGAAATCAACCTGTAGGTGCAAGGCTTCGTTTTTCAGCATACCCAATTCGAGGCCTAAGTTATGTTTCTTAGCAATTTCCCACGAAATATCCGGGTTGGCATAGCGCAGAAAATGGAAGCCACTATAGCCTTCGCTGAAAATACGCCCCCATTGGTACTGGCCTCCACCAGACTCGATGCGCGAAAGGTAAAAAAAGCGTCCCTCGCGATCGGAAATAGCATCGTTACCGACGCGTCCGTAGGTGTATTTGAATTTTACTAAACCCAGTACATTTTTGAGCTTTTCGCTGTAGAAATGTTCATTGGATAAAATCCATCCGGCACCATAAGAAGGGAAAAATCCGAAGCGTTTCTTGCCATAGAATTTTTCCGAACCATTGTAGCCATAGGCAAATTCTACAAAGTAACGCCGATCATAATCATACGATACCCGCCCAGAGTTCCCTAGGTTCCGTTCTGGAAGTGTTTTGTAGATCGTACCGCCTTGTCCGTTGGTTAGTATTTTTTCCTCTCTGATACCTACGGTCATGGCCGAAAGCGAATGCTTGCCCCAGACTCTGTCCCAGTTTAAGCGGGCTTCAAAATAAAAATGTGTATTGCCATCGCGACCGGCTTCGGTATCGCCCAGATAGGGGATGGTATTGGGTGTTAAATTATAGAGGGTATAATCTCCACTGATTTGATCATACTGCTCCAAAGCGTAATAAACGGGTGAGTAGCGTCTGGCACCAGAATTATAGTTCCAGGTGCTGGCAGAAGCTTTGACCTGGCCTTTCAGGTTTTTGGTAATGAAGTCCAGATCTTGCGACAAGGTTCCCTGTACGGTAATGGTACTCTCGTTATTTTCACGGTAACCGCTGACCATTTGGGCAAACGGATTGACTTTCATGGGGTCTGCATTGCCAAAAAGCGTCCACCGGGTAGATTCATTACGTGCATCCGGCTCGAATGCGGCCGGAAAGTCGACCGGATTACTATCCATCACTGCTCTGAAGATGTCGCTCGCTCCAGTGTAAGGGCCATTGTATTTTTCAAAGCGGCCGTAGATGCGGGTATCCAGCTTGGTCTTGGGGCCAAAATTGAAATTGACGTTGGTCCGTAAGTGAATCCGATTAATATTAATGTTGTTGTTGAAGTTGTTCAAATGGTCTTGATTATCTACTTTGAGTAGACCGGTTTCCCTGTCAAAACCACCGGCAACATAATATTGCGCTGCTTTACCCCCACCCGAGAAGTTGATATTGGCTTTCGTATTCGACGTGGTTTGTTTAAACAACATATCGTACCAGTTGTTATTCGGATAGATCATCGGGTTATCGCCCCGTATGGTTGCTTGGATTTTTTCTTCGCTGTACCAAGGCGGTGTAGGTATCTCATCGACCGCATGTTCTTGGTCGTCATAACGGGATACAAGTGCTTGGTTGTATAAGCGCATGTATTCTACCCCATCTAATAATTTTAACATTTTAGTGGGCGTGGTGAGGTTATGATCAATACGAGCAGAGACCTTTGTTTTTCCTTCTTGGCCGCGTTTTGTATTCACCGCAATAATACCATTGGCACCCCGAGCGCCATATAGTACCGTCGCCGAGGCGTCTTTCAGTACCGAGAAGCTTTCGATATCATCCGGTTGAATGCGCGCCAAATCATCTGTAGACGCTTCAAAGCCATCTATCAGGATGAGCGGATCGCTTTTGTAGCCAAAGGTGGTTACCCCTCGAATGAAGAACTTGGCATTATCCGCCCCCGGCTCACCAGTGGTTTGATAGGAAATTACACCGGGAATTTTTCCGGCAAATGCACTGGTTAAATTGGAAGAAGCAATGGTGATATCTTTGATGTTGACGGTTTCAATAGACGCAATGACGCTTTCTTTTTTCTGCTCGCCAAAAGCGACTACCGTAATCTCGTCCAAATCGTTCTTCTTGGGCATCATGGCAATTTCTATGGATGTCCGCCCGTTCACTTCCACGCGTTGCGTTTCATAACCAATAGCGGAGCATACCAATACGGCGTTGGGTGCAGCCTTGATCTCAAATATACCCTTGTCGTTCGATATCACGCCACCGGAAGATTTATCGACCACAATACTGACGCCCGGGAAGGGTTCGTTGGTTTCGCCATCTATGATTTTACCCGAGACCATCGTCTGTTGTGGGGTGGGAGGAGGTGCATTGACCTTATCTTTCACCACAATGGTATTGGATGTAATAGAATAGGTGAGTGGCTGATTGTGAAAAATCGTTTCTAATGCCGACTTCAATTCTACCTCTTTCAACGTAACCGTGACCGGTAAAGCATGTTTCATTTGGTTGTGCACAAAAAAGACATCTTTACCACTTTGTTGTTGAATTTGATCGAGTACGGAGGCTAGTGAAGCCTGACGTACGTGCAACGTTATTTTTTGTGCGAAAACTTTTCCGTTTGTTTGAATGGCAAACAGACAGGATAAAGCGATCAAAAAAAATGAACGCATAAGCAGTTTATGCTGACTATAAGAAAAATGTTTCATAAAACCATATCTAGGTTTATCGCATATGGATGCGACCGTATATTAGGTTATTAAAATAGGGTGAATATTTGTTGAAAATTATAAATTGGTACTGTTTGTATAGCGTATCATTCTGGCATGACAATAACCCTCCTTCCTTCTATTTTAAATTTCATGGCAGCCGTAGACGAGAGGATATCCAATACTTCCTGCAGGCTTTTCGAACGAGAAAAAGACCCGCCAAAATACATGTTGTCTAGATTGCCTTGATAGTTGATTTCTATATTATACCATCTGCCAATTTCGGTCATGGCTGTTTTTAATGGGGTTTGGTTGAAGGTGAAATAGCCTCGTACCCAGTCTACAAACTCTTTTACGTTTACTTTTTTTACGGTATAGCCCTGTTTGCTCCATTTTGCCTGTTGTTGAGGCAGGAGTCTGTATCGTTTGGTGGCTAATCGGGAGCCCACGTTGACTGCTCCTTCCACTAAGGTGGTGGTTATTTCTTCTTCATCTGGATAGGCTGTTATATTGAATTGTGTTCCTAAAACATTCACTTCTTGTTGCTTACTGATCACTTTAAAAGGTACCCGTTGCAACCGGTCGGCTTTTTTGAATTGCTTGCTCACATCGAAAAAAGCTTCCCCTTCCAAAAACACAATCCGTTCTTGGTCGGAAAATTGTTCTGGGTAGGTTAACTTGGATTCCGCATTGAGCCAAACTTGGGTTCCGTCTGACAAGGTAATCTGGTAAGTACCACCCTTTGGTGTTTCCAAGGTGAAGGACGGTGATTCTTGATTGGCTGATGACCCTTCCCCTTCGTTCGGTTGTGTAGACGTGCTTTCACTGTCGAAAGGATCCTCTTTTTCTGTGTGGCCATGGAGCACATTGCTTCCATCTACATAGGTAATCCCGTCGCCAACAATGATTCCCGACTGGGCTTTGCTCAAATTGACTTTTCGTCCATCAGCCAATGTGAGCATGGCTACGTGTTGACCAGGGTTGATCGTTTGGGAAGCGAGGGATGCTCCTTCCGGTTTTTCGCCCATTCGCGATAGAAAAAACGCCGATGCTCCTATGCAAAGAAGCACTGCAGCAGCAATTCGGGCATAGCGTGTTATCCACGGTTTTTCATCTCCTTGTAGTCGCTTCCAAATGCGTTTTCGCTGGCGTTTTAATTGAGACGGATCGACTGCCGATTCTTCAGAAGCTGCCCATTTAAAGTATGCCCTTTCAATGATGGCCCGTTCTTCAGAAGTACATTCGCCTGCTAGGTATTTGTCTATTAGTTTGTCTACGTCTTCTTTGCTCATTTAAACCCTTTTCTTCTTGGAAAATCAATACGAAGGGCCATTGGTGGGGCAAAAGGACTAAGCCGATTTAAAATAAAATTATAAGTGGTTGAAAATGAGTGAGAAAAATTTAAGGCTTATCCGTGTTTTCCTTATGCTTCCTTCAAGCATGATGCGGGGTATACCCGATAGAGGTACGTACTATAGAAAAGCAAGGAACATGGGAGTACAGTAGGATGGCAGTAAAAGGATAGGTGGATTTGATGTGGATAAAAGGTGGACTTGAGGCGGATTTAACTTGGACTCGAATGCTTTGGAAAGAGAATCAATTTTTTGGATAACAGTGTAGGATAGGCTTAGAGGTGGTGTATAAATGGGTACTATACAAAGGTACGAAAAATGGGGTAAAAATGCATGTTTAAAAGAAAATTATAAGTAGTTGAAAATGAAGGAGAAAAATGAATAGTCTTTCTATTCTTTTTCTCAAAATTCGCTTTGAACTGACCAAATGGTTTTTGACTGTGTTGGGTGAGATGCCGAGCGAAACGGCGATTTCTTGATTGGTGGAATCTGTTCGGTAGCTCATTTCGAACACCTCGCGCATCCGGGGGGGTAGTCGGTTGATTTCAGCATCAATGAGCTGCCCCACTTCTTTCGTTAAGGCTTGGGTTTCGGTATCCTGATCGTTAGACTGCATTTCCTGCTGCACGTAGGTCCGGAAACGGTCGGCTATTTTCCCTCGGCGAATTACTTTGAGTACCGCATGGCGCGTTACACTGCTTAAATAAGCTTTGAGCGAGGTTTTTATGACGATATCAGCATTTTCCCATAAGTAAGTGAATACGTCTTGAATGACGTCTGATGCTAATTCCTCTTCTTTTAATATAGCCATGGCTTGCGTATACAACAAATCGAAATGCCTGCTATAAATCTCGGCAAATGCCTTCCGGTCTTGTTGTCGTAACAGTACAAGCAGTTGTTCTTCCGAATAAGTATGGTACTTAATTTGCATCAGGTTTAATGGTCATGCTCGCATTTGCTTGAGCGCCCTTTGCCAAAGCTATGTAAAAAATTCTTTACAAAAAAGAGAACAATATTAAATTTTCTTTAATAATTGGGGTTCTTGTTAAAAAAAATGGAAAATATGGGGGGAGAGGTGTTTCTTTAATAAAGGAGGGTGTCTAAAAGCTCACTGCCGTCATCTCGACTGGAGCATAGCGTAATGGAGAGATCTCATTGCCAATAAAATGGATTTCTCGACTTCGTTTCACTACGCTCGAAATGACGAAAACATCGTGCTTTTTTAGACACCCTCGATAAGTACAATCATCTAATTCCTTTTTGAAAAAGATGATCAATATTGCAATATCTTGATTTCAGTTCTTCTATTTTCTTGATGCTGTGCTTCACTACAGTTCACAGCATTCCCACAATTGTTCAGCAGGCGACTTTCGCCGTATCCTTTGGCTACAAGTCTGGAACGATCTATTCCTTTGGAGACGAGGTAATCAACTGCCGCTTGTGCCCGATTTTGAGAAAGGGTCATGTTGTATTGATCGTTGCCGCGGCTATCTGTATGTGATGATAATTCGATACGTAATGACGGGTTCTGTTTTAAGATACTGACAATGTTGTTCAAAATCAATGCAGCATCTGGCCGGATATGGCTTTTATCAAAATCGTAATGAATATTTTTAACAATCCAATTAACACCCGTTTGTAAATCGCATACCCCTAATTTGAGTGTTACATATAAGGTTTTGCTCCGATTTAAACCTCGTGTGCTTACTTGTTCGGTTTGCGAATATTTACCTGCCTGATTTGCCACCACATAATAATCGGCGTGCTGATCCAATTGGTAAATGAATTTTCCTTCTTGATCGGATATCTGGCTCATGTTATCTTGTGTTTGATTTTGGGTCAATGTGGTGTTGATACCGCTGATGATGGTGGTGGTGTCGCACTCTACGGTGGTACCTACTAAGGTAAAGCGAGGATCATTGTGCCGTAATTCGACAAATAGGGTAGACCCATTGATTTTGAAATCATCGGGGCTCAGTTGTATCTGATTGGTTTGGATGCCATTTTTCTCTCCTTGGATGAGGTAATGATCGGCAGGAGCATGGTCAAAATTTTCTGCTTCGCCATGGCTATTGGTGAGGGATGTACGTTTGTCGCGTGCATTTTTGATGGTTACCGTAACTCCACTCAACGCTAATCCGGTTTGTTCATCTTTCACTACTACTTGGATGTTCTTTTCTGCTACTACCGATTGGGTGCTTTGGATAGGCGCCTGACTGGACTTGGCTTTACTAGGCAATCGGTACTTGATACCTGCTGCGATGTTCACGCTTTGCACGAATGTTTTAGATATGATCGGTTCGCCCATGTAATACTGTTGCCAATCTTCCATGAATTCTTTCGGGCCGTTTGGTAAGGATTGGATGGCAGGGTGCTGTTCGATATGAAAGGCACTTGATTGACCACCGAACTGATTACCAATGGTTGTTAAATAGTCGGCTTGAACAAAAATATCGAGTTGTGAAGTTAAGGCATAATTAAACCGCAATCCACCCAAAGCCATCCAAGCATTTGCCCGATTGTTGTTGTTCTGGGTTTGCAAAATGGTCGTTGTGTGTGTGGTACCGCTACCATCGGTATAGGTTAAGATTTGTTCGTACTGCGGGAACCTTTGGAAGAGTACACCTCCACGGGCATATAGCTCTAAGCCGAGATTATTTTTGCGGAATTGGTAAGTGGGGCCGATGGAGACGGCTAGGTGTTTAAAAGCCTGTTGGTTATGGTATACTGGTGCGATATAGCCATTGCTGAAGAATACACTATCGAAAGAGCGGGAGGGATGTTGTAGGTAACGTGCATCGATACCTAATCCGAAAGTATTACCCGAAAAATATTTATCGATAAAGAGCCCTCCTAGGAAACCGGTATGAGCGCGGCCAAGGGTATCTTGGTAGGAACCTTGTGGTAAACTGATACCGCCGAAGGCGCCGATTTGCCATTTTCCTTTGTCTGACGGAGTCGATTGAGCAAAAGTCATGAGTGAAATGAGTAGTGCTAAGGATGTTAATATGAACGTTTTCATCTGTTTATAGTTTTTTATTGTTTAATAACTGTTTTTAGGTATATACATGCCTCATAGAAATTGTTACCTCTTTGTTAGAAAAAACGACCGATTTTAACGGTCGTTTTTTCTGGTGTATGACAACGGTTGTTTAATTGAAAAGCCAGTCTAAGAATTTATGTGCGGCAACACCTGCGCTGACACTGGCTGCGCCTGCACCTGCTCCCGGAGGGCCCGCAATAACTCCACCGATTACGGCACCGGACGCATCTGCATTGGCGATATCGCATAGGTGGCATGGGGCTACTGCTGCGGCTTCGCTGTAGACATCATACCAACCGCTCTTTTCTTTTTGCACATAGGCTACATTGTGCCAGTAAGCGGCCGAATGACGGGCTACTGCATAATAGGTGAGTACAATTTGCTTTTCATCCTCAGTCAGATCATCGTTTTTCATGATTTTGGTCTCCTCATTCCGAATGGCCGCCAAATATTTAGTGGCACGTTCGTAGGCTGTGCCACCGTTAGAAGGGGCCAGCAATTCTACGGGATTGTAAGGGCCGGTTCCAGTTAGATTACAGATGCCTGGGAAGCGCTTGCATAAGTCGGGATTGATGTAAGGACCTCCAATTTTCATGGCTCCGAAGGCTTCTAGCCGCAGATTCAGGTTGCGCATTTCCGTTTCGTTAAACTCCATTTTTTGGGAAGCATAAAATGCTTTGTATAAGGAGACCAATTTTTCGCGACTGATTTCTTGTTTAACATCGGCATGTACCACCAGGTAATCCAAAAAATCATTGTGCTGTGCCCCCTCCTCATCCTGAGGGTTGGCTTTGTTCTGCATTTCCGCGCGGGTGATTTCTTTTTCGACGGTTGGTGTGAAAGGTTCTTCGCTTTTGTCGCAAGCAGTAACTAAAAAGAACGCTGTTACTAGACCCATGGTTAGATTACGTAAATTTTTCATCGCATTGAAGTGTTTATATTTTACTCCTACTCATTAAAGGCTTTTCGGATACCGCCTGTGTTCTTTGTGTTTTTCTATAGGCATATAAACCGAGGGGCAGTGTTGTTACCTGTTTTTTGCGAGAAAGAAGTATATTTTTTGTATTTTATTGATTATCAATGTGATAAAATTTATGTTTTTGTGTGGATACCTGCTCGGATTGTGTAGGTTAGCAGGCGTTGGAAGAAAGCAGGACGAAAGTTTACCCAATAAAAAAATAATATGTACCTTAGCTGCCCGAATTTTTCTTTATGGAAACAACATTTGATTTTGAGAAACCAATCGCAGATTTACTTTTACAAATTGAAAAGGTAAATCAGGTGGAAGATAAAACCAAAGTAGACATGTCTGCTACATTAACTGAATTACAAGGTAAATTGGAGGAGACGCGTAAGGAAATTTATAGCAATCTAACGGGTTGGCAGAAGGTGCAGATGTCTCGTCATCCGGATCGGCCACAGACTTTGGATTACATCCAAATGATATGCGAGGACTTCATCGAGCTGCATGGTGATCGTACGGTAAAGGACGATAAGGCTATTGTTGGCGGTTTGGCTACCATTGATGGTCAATCGGTGATGATCATTGGGCACCAGAAGGGTAAAAATACCAAAGAAAGACAATACCGCAATTTTGG
>Ga0180219_1001627_pt1 | contig 14233 bp, 16 predicted proteins | sample eDN3rd30CBELigMG_FD_151338 | JGI IMG/M metagenome (GOLD analysis project Ga0180219, IMG submission 151338) | Enriched Miracle-Growth compost microbial communities from Emeryville, California, USA - eDNA 3rd pass 30_C BE-Lig MG (version 2)... ...
CCGAACCAGAATCTCGCGATAGCCGATATTTCCCGTGAACGGCGGCCGGTCATCCAATCCGTGCTGGAGGAATTCGGACTTGACCGGCAGGCGGGTGCAAGCGCTTTGCGGCGCAGCGCCATGGCCTGTGTCGCGCTCCCCACATGCGGGCTGGCGATGGCGGAGAGCGAGCGCTACCTGCCAAGCCTGATTTCAAAGATCGAAATCCTGTTGGCAAGGCACAATTTGATGGACGAGCCGATCACCTTGCGTATGACCGGATGTCCGAACGGCTGCTCGCGGCCATACATTGCCGAAATTGGCCTGACCGGACGCGCGCCTGGAAAATACAACCTCTATCTGGGCGGCGGGTTTCATGGTCAGCGGCTCAACAAGCTCTACCGTGAGAATATCGGCGAAGTCGCGATTCTGACGGAACTGGACGGTTTGTTCGCCCAATACGTCCGGACGCGTCGTACCGGCGAGCATTTTGGCGATTTCGTCATACGTGCCGGCATCGTCCCGGAAGTTATCGAAGGGCGACACTTCAACGATTAGCGGAACTGTATCGAAAGGAGATCATCATGGCGTTGCAACTCGGTCAAACGGCCCCGGACTTCACACAGGACAGCACACGCGGCCCAATTCATTTTCACGAATGGTTGGGTAAGAGCTGGGGGGTGTTGTTCAGTCATCCGAAGGACTTCACTCCGGTCTGCACCACCGAACTGGGCGAGGTCGCGCGTCTGAAGCCCGAATGGGACAAGCGCGGCGTGAAGCCGATCGCGCTTTCCGTCGATCCGCTGCCGTCTCATGAAGCGTGGGAAAGCGATATCACCGAAACGCAAGCATGCGGCCCGGTCAATTTTCCGATCATTGCCGATGCGAACGAAGCTGTGTCAAATCTCTATGGGATGATTCATCCCGAGGCCGATCCGACGGTCACGGTGCGGGCGGTTTATATCATAGACCCGAACAAGAAGATCCGTCTCATCCTGACTTATCCGCCCAGCGCGGGCCGCAACTTTCTGGAAATTCTGCGTGCTATCGACAGCTTGCAGCTTACCGACAAGCAGAAAGTGGCGACGCCGGTCAACTGGAAGCCCGGCGATCCGGCCATCATCGTTCCCAGCTTAAGTGACGAACAAGCCAAAGCCCTATTTCCGCAGGGTTGGAAAACACTCACGCCCTATCTGAGGGTTGTAGATCTGTCCAAATAGGACGAAGCGGGTGAAGGGAAAGGCGATGGGCGATACGAAAGCACCCGAAACGATTGCGGCATCGACCGGGATTGCCGGTGAGAATGCCTTCGGGGCCGTGGCGCCGCCAATCTACCTTTCGAGCACGTTCGCGTTCGAAGGATTCGGGCGTCCGGGCAAATTCGACTATAGCCGCACCGATAATCCCAGCCGTGCGATGCTTGCGAATACGCTGGCGAATCTCGAAGGGGGCTCCGGTGCCGTGGTCACGGCGTCGGGGCTTGCCGCGCTGGATCTGGTCCTTTCTCGTCTGGATTCCGACCAACTTGTGCTTGCCCCGCACGATTGTTATGCGGGAACGGCGCGTCTTCTCGATGCCAGGCAGGATCGCGATGACCTTGCCGTGGACTATGTCGATCAGACGGACGACAAAGCAGTCCAGCGCGCATTGCGGGAAGGCCCCGCCATGATTCTGGTGGAGACGCCGAGCAATCCGCTTATGCGCGTCGTAGATATCGAGAAGATCGCCGAAATCGCGCACGAACGCGGGGCAAAGCTGGTGGTTGATAATACGTTCCTGTCGCCCGCGCTGCAGCGCCCCCTGTTGCTGGGTGCCGACTTCGTAATTCACTCGACCACCAAGTTTCTGAATGGCCATTCGGATGTTCTTGGAGGTGCCGCAATCGCCAAGAACGCTGACGATGCAGCGGCGCTGGCCCATTGGGCCAATGTCACGGGGGTCGTTGGGGCGCCGTTCGATGCCTATATGACGTTACGGGGTATTCGGACACTATTCCCGCGGCTCGAACGGCAGCAGCGCACGGCCGGCGCCATCGCGCTGTTCCTGCAAAATCACCCGGCTGTCGCCCGCGTTTATTACCCCGGTCTACCCGATCATGCAGGTCATGAGGTCGCCGCCCGCCAACAGAGAGGGTTCGGTGCCATGCTGAGTTTCGAATTGCAGGGGGGCCGCGAGGCAGCACGCCGCTTTGTGGCAGCGCTCAAACTCTTTACCCTCGCGGAATCTCTGGGGGGAATTGAAAGCCTTATTGCGCACCCGAAAACCATGACGCATTCCTATCTGGATGCACAAACGATGGAGGCCTCCGGAATCAGTGATGGCTTGCTGCGCTTGTCCGTCGGACTGGAAAATGAGAACGATCTGGTGGGCGATCTTATAGAGGCTTTCGCGGCTTTGGTTTGGTGATGAGCGCATTCGGCATTGCCGGATTGCGTCCGCGATGGTTGCCGAATCCGGGAGCGATTCCCATAAATCGATTATGAATGACGATCTTTCTCTCGAAAGAGTGGTCGCGACGATCCATCGGGCGGGCTTCGCGCTGTGCGATCATGCGCGAATGCGCGCCTGGCTGGGCGCGGGTTGCGGCCGATGGCATGATTTTGCCGCAAGCTGGAACGATTTGCCGGAAGACCGCCATATGGCGGATGGCGGGCGCTACCGCCGCCGACGGTTTGCGGTGCTCGACCTGGAGGGTACGTCCTTGCGACGGGCCCCGCATCAGCCGCATTTTCAAGCCCGCGCCTACAATCGGCTCAATGGCGGCATTGCGCGTTGGTTTGAGTCGGTTTCCGATGGCATCGCGAGCCATCCGATCATCTGCCGGCTTGTATGCAGTGCGGGGGAAGTATTCGATACCCTCTTTGCGGATAGGCCCCCATCACCCTGGCATGTGGAGATGCATCAATTCCGCATCGAAGCGAGTCGCGGTCAGTCCGGTTTGCCGACACCTGAAGGCATTCACCGCGATGGCGTCGATGGTGTGGTGGTTATGCTGATTGACCGACAAAACGTGGCAAGTGGCATCACAGAACTGTTCGATCCGCAAAAACGGCGGTTGGGAGCCTTCACGTTGGCGCAGCCTGGCGACGCGGTTTTCCTGGACGATGCGCGGATTTTTCATGGTGTTACGCCGATAACGCCGCTTAATCCCGATCTGCCGGCTATCCGCGATGTGCTGGTGGTGACTTTTCAAAGATCCGACGGCGGAGCCGGCGTGCGCACGGCTCGAGAATGAGCGGTAACGGCTCTAAGGTCAGGAAGCTTCGGCAGGAAATCGCGGCGTGTCAGGCCTGTTCGGCGGAATTGCCGCATGGTTCCCGACCGATCATTCAATTCGGTGGAACAGCGCGCATCGTTATCATCGGGCAGGCGCCCGGCGCCAGGGTTCATACCTCGGGTGTTCCATGGGATGATCCCAGCGGCGCGCGACTGCGGTCCTGGACCGAAATCCCAGAAGCGGTATTTTACGATCCTTCGAAGATTGCGCTTGTGCCGATGGGGTTCTGCTATCCGGGCAAAGGCAAGAGCGGCGATCTGCCGCCCAGGCCCGCATGTGCGCCCCTATGGCATGCGCGTGTATTCGACGTGCTGCCGCAGGACAGGCTGACGCTGCTGGTGGGGTGCCATGCCCAGGCGCGATATCTTCCCGCGCGTCCCAAACGAACTATGACCGAAAACGTCCGCATTCAGCCCGGCCGAGCGTCCGGCATATTGGCGCTACCCCATCCCTCTTGGCGCAGTACCAATTGGGTCGCCCGAAACCCCTGGTTCGCGGCCCAGCTATTGCCGGAGCTTAGAAAGATTATTCGCCATTGGCTTGGGGCTGATCCGGGGCAGGTACCGCGTCCATGGTGAGTCCTTTGAGCAAGGGGCCCCAAAGCGTCGCCAAACGCCGCAATTCCGCACGGTGGGCGAGCGTAAGCGTTTCCAGTTTCTTTTCAGCCGCCGCGGTCAGGGCGAGATGAACACGGCGGCGGTCCATCCGATCGGCGGTACGCCGCACGAGCTTGGCCGCCACCAGCCGGTTCACCAGTTCGGCTGCGCTATGGGGCTTGATACCCAGCCGCGTTGCCAGGTTTCCTATCGTGCTGTCCGCAAAGCCCTTGATGGCGAGCAGAGCCTGATGATGGCGGGGTTGCAATCCGGCATCGCGGGCGGCGTTCTCGCTGAACAGCAGAAATTGCCGGAGTTGATGACGGAACGCCGCCAAAGCCCGGTAGTCGGCGTCCTTGAGCGTATTTTCCGGCGATTTTCTGGCCATATTGATCCTTGCAATATGTCGTATCACGATATATTAGCGGCGCGCCAGCGATAATTGTGCGGATGCGCGATGACAGAATTTCCCCATGCCGAGCGCGACAATCTGCGCGATTTTACCGCCGACAAGCGATTGTTGCTCCTCAGTTGGATGGCGCTTTTCGTCGGCGTGGCAGGAGCCGGTGCCGCCTGGGTTCTGCTGCGCCTTATATCGCTCTTCACGAATCTGGCATATTTCCAGCGTGTCGCCTTCACGCTTCCAGTTTTTCCGTCCCACCTTCCAGCCTGGACGATCGCCATTCCCGTGTTGGGCAGCCTCGTGGTCGGTCTCATGGCGCGCTACGGTTCGGACAAGATCCGCGGCCATGGCATACCTGAAGCAATCGAAGCAATCCTGATCGGCCAGAGCCGGATCGAGCCGAAAGTCGCTCTTCTCAAACCGATATCCTCCGCCATTTCCATCGGCACCGGCGGGCCCTTTGGCGCGGAAGGTCCTATCATCATGACCGGGGGCGCGCTGGGGTCGCTTTTTGCCCAGCTTTTTCATTTAACCGCCGCTGAGCGCAAGACCTTGCTGGTCGGTGGTGCCGCTGCCGGCATGACCGCCGTGTTCGGCACACCCATTGCCGCCGTGCTGCTGGCGGTGGAGCTTTTGCTGTTTGAGTGGAAACCGCGCAGCTTCGTGCCGGTGGCAATCGCCGCGATTGCGGCCCAGATTTGCCGGCCTTATCTGATCGGTTCCGGCGCACTCTTTCCCTATACAGGAATTGTGATCCTGCCCTGGTGGGGCTTGGGGGTGTGCGCGTTGGTGGGAATTGTCGCGGGCCTCCAATCTTCACTGCTGACGCTCTGCCTCTATGGCGTCGAAGATCTTTTTCGCAAGCTGCCCATCCATTGGATGTGGTGGCCGGCGCTAGGCGGCGTCGTGGTCGGGGTGGGCGGCTATCTCGATCCGGCCGTTCTGGGCGTGGGCTATGGCAATATCCGTACGCTTCTGGATGGCGGGTTCACGCTGGATGGCGCCACTTCGCTTCTGGTCGGCAAGATGGCGGTGTGGATCGTTTCGCTCTCCTCGGGCACTTCCGGTGGCGTCCTGGCGCCGCTCCTCATCATGGGTGGCGCGCTGGGTGCGCTGGAAAGTCATGTCATGCCTTTTGGCGACGCAGGATTCTGGGCGTTGCTCGGCATGGCGGCCATCCTGGGCGGCACCATGCGCGCGCCTCTCACGGCGACATTTTTCGCGGTGGAACTGACCGGCAATACCCATATCCTCCTGCCGCTCCTCACGGCCTCGGTCGCGGCCTTCGCCTTGACCGTGCTGGTGATGAAACGATCTATTCTCACCGAACGCATCGCCCGGCGCGGGCTTCATCTGACTCGCGAGTATGGGATCGATCCTTTTCTCGACACGCGGGTACGCGACATTATGAGCCAGCCGGTGGATACGCTGCCGGCAACCATGACCATCGCCGACACGATTGATTATTTCACAGGTTCCGAAGCTCCCGCGCGCCACAAAAGCTATCCCATCCTCGATGAAGCAGGCGTCGCCGTGGGGATGGTTTCGCGCGGAGATATCCTGCGTTGGGAACGTGAAGGGTGGGGCGACATCAAATTCTTAGGCGACATGAGAGCGCCTCTTATTGTCGGCTATTCGGACGAGTTGGTCGAACATCTAGCTGATCGGATGGCGAACCAGGGTATAGGCCGTGTCCCCATCATCGACCGCCAGAGCGGGAAGCTGGTCGGTTTGGTGGCGCGGCGAGACCTTCTGCATACCCGCGCGCGCGTTCGAACGGAGGAACGGGAGCGTGCCAGGCTTCTCGGTGTCGGCAAGCATTCGGCAGCCGGCCGGCCGATGCCTAACGGATAGTCAAGCGCGTTTTGGACTTGCCCTTTTCCGCGTAGGCTCGCCGGATATTGCCGTCGCTACCGTATGGATATTGGCCTTATGGGACCGCAGCATGGCCGTGAGGTCACGATGCAGGCCGTCGTCCTGGATCTTGGGAAGGGTGGCCTCCAATTTGCGGACAACCCATTCTTGGCCACGGTTCAGAAAAACAAGGCGTTCCCTGTCGTCCTCAATGGCCATCGCTTTGCCGTAAAAAGTGCCGGTCTTCCGGCTTGGCGTGGTACCCAGGGCTCTCAATGCGCGCTGCAACAACGCGCACCATTGCGCTTCGCTGTGCTGAATCATTTCCCAAAGACGTGCCGACTTCTTTGTGCGCGCATCCTTCGCAGAGCGTAACGCCACGCGGGCTCCCGCGCGCTCGGCGGCAAGCATCGTATTGAGGAGGTCGGCGAGTTCCTTCCGGTCCAGATAGCCCATATAGGCCGGATCGGCTTCACCGGCATAGCAGACGGGTGAGCTGCTCGTGTCCCGTTTACTCTTGTGCCGGGTGCGAGGCGGATTCTTCCGGCCGTTGAGAACCTCGACAAGGACCAGGGCATGATTATGGCTCTTGTCCTTGGCGGCGTAGAGGAGGGTGACGATCTTCCCCCGGCCTTCTTTGCGCAGTGCTGATACCGCGGGGTTGCGGGCCAGTTCTGCGCGATAGCGCTTGCGGAATTCTGTCCATCGCTCCGGCCGATGGCCGAACCATTTGCGCAAGTCCGTCGTCGGCGCGACATCTTTGTCCCATACGTCGATTTTGGCATCGAATCGGCTGATGCCTTGCGGCCAGATGCGGTCCACCAACACCCGCATACCGTCACTGTCGGCCGCCGGCTCATAGATGCGTTTGATGACGAAAGTCATGAGGCTTTGAGCAAGATGCGGGAAAGGACAGGCTGTCCGACGGCGAGATCAGCCAATGTGTATTCGTCCAGCACGGCCAAATAAGCCTTGAGCGCGCGCGAAAGCGCACCACGCAGCCGGCAGGGGCCTGTAATGACGCATTGGTTCGCCTTGGGATCGAAGCATTCGACCATGGTGAAATCTTCTTCGACCTTTCGGACAACATCCCCCAGCCCGATCTTTTCTGGCGGGTGGGCAAGCCTGAGGCCACCGCCGCGCCCCCTTACCGTCTCAAGATAGCCTTTGCGTCCAAGCTCGTATGCCACCTTCATCAGGTGGTTTTTGGAGATGCCGTATGCATCCGCCACTTCCTGAATGGTGACCAGCTCGTCTCGCCGAATGGCGCAGTACATCAAAAGACGCAGACTATAGTCGGCATAGAAGGTCAGCTTCATGCGTCGTTTTATCCCGCTTAAAGATGTATCAAATATATTGCTTTAAACGGCGGCGCGCAATAGTTTTGCAACGTGGTGGCAGAAGCGCCTGGAACATTGACTATGATCTCCGAAAACCCCCGTCGTCAGCCTGTTCATCCGGCAATTACCGAGGAGATGATTCGCACCCTTGTGCATGCCTTCTATGCGCGGGTCAGGGAAGACCTGGAAATCGGCCCCATCTTCAATCGTGTCATCGCGGATGATTGGGATCGGCACTTGGCCAAGATGTGCGATTTCTGGTCGTCGGTGATGCTTCTGACCGGTCGATACAAAGGCAATCCGATGGTCGCCCACATGCGGTTGAAAATGGTCCGGCCGGAGCATTTTGATCGGTGGCTTTCGTTGTTTCGGGTGGCGTCCCGGGACGTATGTTCGGAAGAAGTTGCCACGCTATTCATCAGTCGGGCGGAAAACATTGCGCGTAGTTTCCAGCTCGGCATGTTCTATCGGCCTAAGGACCCCGCATCAGCCGGAGTGTGGGCGTCATGACTTATGTCGTTACCGAGCGCTGCATTAAGTGCAAATACATGGATTGCGTCGAGGTGTGCCCCGTGGATTGCTTTTACGAGGGCGAGAATATGCTCGTCATCAATCCGGATGAGTGCATCGATTGTGGCGTATGTTTAGTTGAATGTCCTGTTGACGCTATCTTGCAGGATAGCGAGGGCGGATCGGAGATGTGGCTTCAGTTGAATGCCCGTTATTCCAAAATATGGCCCAATATCGTGATGAAGGGCGAACCGCCGGCTGACGCCAATCGATGGGCTGGAGCCATCAACAAGCTTAATTTGTTCAGTCCCCAACCAGGACGTCAATCATGAAGCCGCTCCCCCGCATGTTAATCGGAGCGCGGTGGCAACACTCTGCCCGTTCTACCTGCCTGACGACGGGGGCAGTCCTCTTCAGTGCTATTCTATTGGTCAGCGTCTCGGGGTTTGCGAGCCTGGCCGCTGACGCGCAAAGCGAAAATCTGGTTGAACAACTACAGAATCGCCTCAACTCCGGGACCGAAGCACTTGCTTATGACGGCACCGGTCACGGCTATCTGCCAGCCGTCCTGGACGCCTTCCACATACCAGTGGATTCTCAGCTGTTGGTGTTCTCTGCAAGTAGCCTGCAGTTCGACCGAATTAATCAGAAGGCACCTCGCGCTCTCTATTATCAGGACAATATCGCAGTCGGTGCGGTTCAGGGCGGAAGATTCTTGGAAATCATTGCGCTGGATCGTCAGAGCGGCGTTGCCTTCTACACGCTCGATGTCCAGAAGTCCGCCAAACCTCAGTTTGTGCGTCGGTCAAGCGAATGTCTTGGCTGCCATGGTTTTGCCAGCAAGTGGGCAGCCGGGATGATGGTGGCCAGTTATGATACCGGTCCGGGGGGCCAGGTTCTGAACCTCGATCCCAATCATCTGTTTTATCTGACGGACGACCGCACACCTTTTGAGGCCCGGTATGGCGGCTGGTACGTCACAGGTAAGACAGGCGCGATGCAGCACCGGGGGAATGTCACATTCGACCCGGCCCGGTCTTGGGAAGTGCCGCCGGGCGGGCTCAACATAGCTTCGCTGGCAGATCGTATCGACATCAAGAACTATCTGGAACCCGGCAGCGACATCGTCTCGCTTCTGACGCTTGAGCATCAGGCCGGATTCGTCAACTTGGTCACCCGGATCAATGCTCAATATGCGAGCTTTGATAAGGGGATTGCGTCCGCGCGAGTTCCGGCAACGGCGGCCGACATCGACGAATCTATTGAAAGCCTTGTTGCCTATATGACATTCGTAGACGAGGTGCCGTTGCCGTCTCCTGTTCAGGGCACGTCATCCTTTGCAGAGACGTTTTCCGGGCTGACACCTGCTGATAGCCAAGGGCGAAATTTGAGACAGTTCGACCTGCGGACGCGGCTATTTCGTTATCCCCTTAGTTACATGATCTATAGCCAGGCGTTTGACAACCTTGAGCCGCGCGCGAAGGGCAGGGTTCTGCGCCGGCTGTATGACGTGCTGCGCGGGGCAGATCGTTCCGGGCCATTCGCCAAGCTGGCGGAGCGTGATGGTGCAGCGGCCATTGCCATTCTGGCGGCGACCAAATCTGGTCTGCCGGACTTTTGGAAGCCAGTAGATGAGCGGTCTGGGGCGGTAGCACGCAAGGGAGGTAAGAATGGATGAAGCGGGTCCGCGTCAGGTAGGCGCGGCGGATATTCGGGCTGTGGAATCGACGGAGACAGTCAATGCAGTCATGCATCCGCATGTCTATCGTATCGCGTTGATGTGCTGGTTTTGCTTCATGATGGTCTTCTGGGTGACCTTCTGGGTCAGCTCCAACGCCTTGTTCCAGGTTGTCATCGGAACCGTCTATGCGGTGATGTTTTTTGGTGTGCCCTATGAAATGAGCCGAATTTATGCTGGTGATCGCAAGGGTAGGCAGTCGATTTGGCTGTTTTTAATGCAACCCTTCAATACGCGAACTGGAAAAATGAGAGGTTACGAAGCCCTCTTGCAGGTAATTTTGGTGCCAGTGCTGCTGACCATAGGGGGAACCGCCATAGGTATCATAATTCGGATATCTCGCCTGCCGGGTTGAACCTTCTTCCAGATGGATCTCGTTGCGATGGCGCACGTTATTTATCTCATATCGTCAGTGTTCTGGATCGGGCTTCTGATCGGGGTGAGCTTTATTGCGACGCCTGTCAAATTTCTTGCGCCATCCCTGACACGTCCGGTGGCACTTGATGTGGGGCGTGTCACGTTTGCCATATGGAATGATATCGAGTGGCTGGTGCTGGCTCTGCTTGTTCCGTCCCTTGTATTCATGAACATAGACCATTTCAGTGCTGTGGCGACGTTTGTTCTGGGCATCCTGCTCCTGCTGCAGTCCGCAGTCTTATTGCCGGTCCTGAACGAGCGCGTGATGGTGATCCAGTCGGGAAAGCACCCTCCGAGCTCAGCCGATCATCGCAACTATATTGTAATCGACATTGTTAAGCTCTGCATTCTGGCAGCGATTGTCTGGAAACAGAGTGGAGGGATTGCGACGCTGCTTTTGACCAAGTGACTGTGTGGCACAGTGCGATCTTGCCAACATACATGAAATGTAGAATTGAGGAATATTGCGGAGAGCGTGCCCAGATGTCCACTATGTCGTCAGATCGGGTAAGCAGTGCCGACGATGGATCGTTGACAACTATACCATTTTTGACTGAGGGCTTGCGGCCGTTCTTTCTTGCGGCTGGGCTCTGGGCGGTTGTGGCGCTAAGCATCTGGGTGGCATTCCTGCAGGGGTATATTACGATCCCCAGCCGGTTCGATCCCCTGTCTTGGCACATTCACGAGATGCTGTTTGGGTTTGTCATGGCGGCGGTTGCTGGCTTTCTGCTGACTGCAATCCCGAATTGGACGCGGCGGTTGCCAGTCAGCGGTTCGCCGCTTGCCTGGCTGGCGGGGTTATGGCTTGCAGGACGGCTGGCTTCCTTCTTCTCCCAGGCGCTGCCTTTCTGGCTCGCGGTGGCGGCTGACCTTGCCTTTCCTCTCGCTCTGGCTGCTGTGGTGGCACGGGAAATCATCGGTGCGCGAAACAGGCGCAATATGCCGATGATCGCGCCGGTCTTGATCCTTTCGGCTGCCGATCTACTGATGCATCTCGAAGCTCACGGATTTGGCGTGGAACGGGGGCTTGGCTGGCGCCTGGCCTTGGCCGCCATCCTGGTCCTCGTCTCCGTCATTGGCGGAAGGATCATTCCCAGCTTCACCCATAACTGGCTGGTGGCACGTGGGGCAGTCCAGTTCCCGCAAGGTCATGGGTACGTCGACAGTCTCGCATTGGGAACGCTGCATGCCGGCCTATTTCTGTGGGCGATCCAGCCGGGTTCGCCCCTGGCGGGCGGCCTTCTTATTCTTGCTGGCTTGGTCAATGGCTGGCGCCTGTCGTGCTGGCATGGTGGCAAAACCTTGTCTGAACCGCTGCTGTTCATGCTGCATATCGGTTATGGCTGGCTGTGCGCCGGGGCCGTCCTGCTGGGCGCCGCGGTTCTGCATGATGCGGTGCCGGTGGATGCGGGAATCCACTCAATGACGGTGGGGGTGATAGGGATCATGATCTTGGCGGTGATGACGCGTGCCAGCCGCGGTCATACGGGGCGTGAACTGTCTGCCGACCGGGCCACAGGGCTGATCTATGCGTTTGCGCTGCTGGCAGCCATCGTACGGACCGGAGCCGCTTTCCTGCCGCAATGGACGACGCTGCTGCTGATGGCATCGGCTGGCCTCTGGATCGCCGGTTTTGGCACGTTTGTTATTTTCTATGGTCCTGTGCTTATGGCGCCAAGGTTACGTCGTCCATGACCTGCTCCCAGGAATGCCGCGGACACAGTAGGCGCACAATCCACAGGCGCTCAAAAGGCGACACTCTCATTACGGTATCGTGACAGGAGAGGGTGTTGCGCTGGATCAAGGTGACGCAGTTCAAAATGTCTACATTGCAGTTCAGTTACTTCAAGGAGTTTGCAATGGTTCCGGTTCCCTCAGTCGATCTTACCGTTCATCACCAACCCCACGACTTGTCCGACAGGGTTGCGCTGGGGATCACGAAGTCTCTCCGGTTCTTTGCCGATACATTCTTTGCCAAGCGTTATGGCCATCGCGCGATTGTTCTGGAGACGGTAGCGGCGGTTCCCGGGATGGTTGGCGCCACGATCACACATCTGAGATGCCTGCGCCGAATGTGCGATGACAAGGGCTGGATTCGCACTCTCATGGAAGAGGCCGAAAACGAGCGTATGCATCTGATGACCTTCATCGAGGTCGCCAAGCCCACATTGTTCGAGCGGGTTGTCGTCATTGCGGCACAATGGGCCTTCTATCTGGGATTTTTTGCCCTTTACCTGATTTCTTCGCGCACCGCGCATCGCTTGGTAGGTTATTTTGAAGAGGAAGCGGTCATTTCGTACACCCTCTATCTCAAGGAGATCGACGAGGGGCGCTCGCCCAACGTGCCGGCACCTGCGATTGCCCGGCATTACTGGAAACTTCCGGAAGACGCCACGCTGCGGGATGTTGTGTTGGTAGTCCGCGCCGACGAAGCCCATCACAGAGACGTCAATCGCAGTTTTGCCGGCGAACTGGTGGGGCGCGCTGCGAGTATCGGAACAATCGCGCCCTATCCATTTCACGCCGGCGAGTTGCGCGTCGCTGAATAGAGGTGCACTGAAATTCCGCTCTTGGAGGCTCGCCGACGGTTGACCGCCGGCGAGCTTTCTGCTTATGACAAGCGCGGTTATCCTGTGGGCCAGCGCCATAGGGAGTGTGTCAATCAGGGGGAGCTATCCCACTGACGGCTCGCAATCGCTGCCACTGAAGGGATTCGATCCCAATCAGATAGCTAACAGTGTGCAGGACTGCGAGCGCGCATCAGTGCCTTCCCGCAATACCCTCCTTATATGGGATTGGCCTGCGCCAATAGGGTCTAATGAACACCGGCCAATAGTGTTTTTTATCAAAATACACTATTAGCGCGCAAAAACGTTAGTTGAGCCAAAAGCTTGTAGCGAAAGTCGGCGACCGCCAATGGATGGCTCTTGGAAGGAAAATTGGTGCGTGCTTCGCCAGGGCTATTGGCAAGGGCCTGTGATCCGTAGGGAATCCGGCTATATATTCATTCGAACTCTGCGGCGTCAGCGCATCTCGTGCCAGTAGATGTAGAGGTTAGTTATCCTCGCCAAAACGGGCATCTTGCTTGTCTACAATCAGCTTATTGGGATAGAGGTCTGCTTCGCGCTGAGCCGCGCCGCATTGATGGCACACCAACTCTATCGGGTAAGGGGCTTTTCGGGCCAAGCGTTCGTAAAAGCCGCCTGATAATTCGACGAACTGACCGCCGTCCCAGTGAATAGCTCCGCGGGAGCCGCATTTCCGACATCTAAATTCGTCGGCATGATGGTGTGATGCGCTTTCAAGGCTTGAGCCCATTTCCGTGCTCCTTCAGCCAGAAGTCGATTTCGTCCCTCTCACGCTACGCGACCAGCCAGTGGTGGCACAGCAGAGACCACGAGTCCAGTCGATCGCCAAAATGAAGTCAGAGATCAAGGGATTTGGCGCGGGCTGCAGAAAATAATCAATTAAATCCGCTATCATCTGCTTTGCAGAGGTTGAGCAAACTACTCACTTCTGGTCGTGAGGCGAGACCGAAAGTCCAAGAGCAAGCACGTCTTTAAGAGATGTTCTGCTTGGCCAATACGGGGCGCCGGTCAATTAACCTCTTGTTATTTTGGTCGATAGTCGCGCCCGCCACGGATCGAACCCGAAAGTGCCACGTTTCCGCCACTGAGGGACAAGCGGGACGGAACAATTGCGCCTGCGGACGGCGACCATTGCATGCGTAGTACTGTATTCAGTCCCAGCGCGGGCTGCCCCTTTACAATATTTGAGTGGTTCCGGTGAAAAAGCCGGTCCGGTGGTTTGGCTCACTTGGGGCCTCCTACTCATTTCCATCGCCGTCATCGTCATCATCAGCGCGCTGCTGATTGGTGCGATCTGGCACCGCCCTGGCCAGGCCTGGGTGAAAGGCGAGAAAAGCGCGATCAAATCCCATGCCGAAGGCTTGAACTGGCTTTGGATCGGCGTCGGCGTGTCGACGGTCGTCCTGTTGTTCTGCGTCGTCTGGACGGTCAAGGTGTTGGCGGGGATCGTGGCGCCCGCCACCAGGCCACAGGTGACGATCGACATCACCGCGCATCAATGGTGGTGGGAAGTCAGCTACAGCGGCGCCGG
>Ga0180219_1001629_pt1 | contig 14223 bp, 13 predicted proteins | sample eDN3rd30CBELigMG_FD_151338 | JGI IMG/M metagenome (GOLD analysis project Ga0180219, IMG submission 151338) | Enriched Miracle-Growth compost microbial communities from Emeryville, California, USA - eDNA 3rd pass 30_C BE-Lig MG (version 2)... ...
GGGGCACTGCGATCTGTACCCCGACGTCGACTACCACTCGCGGCTCGCCGAGCGCGGTGCGTTCGTGATGTACGACACGCAGAGCTTCCCGAGCGAAGAACTCGCCACGGCGCGCATCGCCAATGCTGCGGAGATGGTGCGTCGCGGCTTCGGCGATCAGCTGCTGATCTCGCACGACGTGTGCACTCCGAGTGGACGGCGTGCCGGCGGGGGACCGGGCTATTCCCGCACCCTGACTGACACCCTGCCCGCGATCATCGCGGCGGGCGTGCCGGCCGAGATCACCGAGCAGATCATGACGGTCAACCCCTGGCGGCTGCTGGCAGGATGACGGGTGCCGAAGTCATCCGTCCATTATCCGGGGGCGTTGCCGAGCGATGCCTCCATCAGCCCACCCACAGCACATTCAGATCGCTGGATCCCGGCAAAGCCGGGATTCGGCGCAGATCGGTGTGCAGGTCTCGCGTGAGCAGCGTCCAGTCGCTGCGTGCGAGCTGGAGCACGGCTGACTCCAGCAACTGCGCGGTCGACGGTTCGCCCGGGCAACGATGGCCGTCGACCATGTCGCCGGCACCCTGCGCGACGATCCGACGTGTGTCGGCGCCACCGTGGAGAAACCGGCCCGGATCGAACCGAGAGGCGTCGGACCATTCATCCGGGTGACGATTGGTGGCGAAGAGGTCGATCACCACGTGGTCGCCGCGCGCGATATCGGTGCCGTGCCACGACAGCGGGTGCCTCGCACGCCCCGCCATCAGCGGGAAGAAGGGGGCGGTTCTGCGCACTTCGGCGCCGAACGCCATGCGGGCGGTCGGCTCGGCGATGACGTGGTCTCGCCATTGTGGGTGCACATGCAGCGCGAGCGCCCCGAACGCGATGAATCGTCCGATCGCGACGACCGGGCGCAGCAGATTGAGCAGCTCGACCGCGGCGACATCTCGGGTAAGCAGGTCGCCTGCCGCATCGCGCCACTGCGCAACCTCACTGAGCACCGTCGCACGTTCGGGCGGGGCATCCCGAACTCGTTCGATGAGCCCGGCCGCCCAATTCTCTGTGCGCCGCCGCAGGCGTCGACCACGCCAATTGCGCGGCCCCACCGACCCTGCGCCATCGATCATGGCCATGAACTCGCTCGTGCGCGACGCGATGTCGTTTCGAGATGCGCCGATGCCCGCCCAACGCAGCGCCGCACGCGTGAGAACCTCCGACACCGCGGGCAGCAGGCTGATCGAGGACGCTTTCTGCCAGTGCTTCGTGGCGTCGTCCCATGCGCTCTCGAAGCTGCGCACCAGCAACGACCGGCCGTCGACGTCGAGCACCTCAAGGAACTGCTGCTTGCGCCCGCGGTGGGCCTCCGCATCCAGTGATTGCACGCTGCCCTCGTCCTGCAGGGAGTGCACGACCGAGCGAGGGATGGCGCCCTGCCGTGTGAAGCGTTCTCTCTCGTAGAAGAAGCGCGCCGCTTCGGTGCCGCGCAGCATCAGCACGCGGCGCCCTGCCAGCCGGCAACGGAAGGCGTCGGTCCGCCAGCGGTCGAAGCGGTTCTGGCCGAACAGGTATCCCTCGGTGAGGAACGCGAGCGTGGCGTCCCCGGTGGTATGCGAAAGCGTGCTCATGGTCAGTGCGCGTTGACTTCGACCTGGCCGTCGCGCACGCGTGTGCGGAACAGGTGCTGAGGGCTGGTCGCGGGCCCGTGGATCACCGCACCGTCGACGAGCGAGAACTCACTGCCATGCCACGGGCAGCGCACGCACGGCAGGTCATCGCGGTCGCCGCAGAGCTCACCGTCGCTCAGAGGCCCGGCCAGGTGCGTGCACTCGTCGGCCAGCACCCGGACATTCGCGCCCGTGCGATAGAGCAAGACGGGAACGTCGCCGACGTGACGGCGCACCAGCTCCCGCTCGGGGACGTCGTCGAGTGCTCCCATCGACTCCCATTCATCCGGCAGAACATAAGGGATGCGCTCGTTGTGGTTCGCGCCGACCGCCTGGCGGTAGGCGAGATGACCACCGAGGAAACCGCCGGCCGATGCGGCGGTCATCCCCAGCAGGGCGAGCCGCCTCCCGCTGGCCTGATGTCCACGCACGCGCTGGACGAACGATGCCGCGAAGAACCCGACCGCCACCGTGTTCGCCGCCCAGTGCACCAGGCCCACCCGCTGCTGGGACTGATGGGTCTTCGCCCAGTCGACGATTCCTGCCGCGGCCGCAGGGACCGCGGCAGCTGTGCCCACGCCGACGAGCAGCGTGCTGGCGCGGTGCTGCCCGCGCATCCTGTCCAGCACCACCGCCGACAGCCATGCGCCCAGCGGCACCTGCACGAGCATCGGGTGCGCGGGATGCCCGAACGGGACGCCGTGCAGCAGATCGCGCAGGGTGCCCACCGGCACGAATCGGTCGACGACGGAACTGACGGGGCCGGCGACCTTGTCGAGCGAGTGGGCGGTCTCGATACGTGTGAGCGCGGCGCCCACCGTACGTGTGATCTGTGTCAGCCAAGAGTGTTCGCGGGAGTCCATGCGTGCACGGTACGGGCTGCGCTGGGCGCGAGACACGGGCTTGACAACGCACTCGACGCTACTCCAGCCCCACGCCTAGCGCGGCCGGTGCGCCGGCGCAAGGGCGGCGACGGTCATGGCTGCCACGCCTAGCGTGAGATCCGCGTAAGAGGAGGAAAATCATGGACCTTGGTCTCACCGGCCGTGTCGCACTGGTGACCGGCGCAGGCTCCGGCATCGGGTGGCACACGACCCGCCGACTGCTGGATGAGGGAGCGACCGTCGTGATGACGGACCGGGATGCCGAAAAGCTGGATGCCGCAGCCCAGCGCCTCGGCTCTTCGACCGCTGGGCGGCACGCCTTTGCGGCCGACATCACCAGTCCCGACTCCCTCGCGGCGCTGCACGAGAGCACGCGCGCCACGGTGGGCTCGATCGACATCCTCGTCCAGGCCGCCGGCATCACCGGCGCACAGGGACTGTTCCATGAGATCGACGACGAGGGCTGGGTCGACACCCTCGAGACCGATCTGCTCGGTCCGGTGCGCGTGGCCCGCGAGTTTCTGACCGACCTTCGCCGCGGCGGGTGGGGCCGCATCGTTTTCCTGGCATCGGAAGACGCGGTGCAGCCCTACGACGATGAGTTGCCGTACTGCGCGGCCAAGGCAGGGGTGCTCGCCCTGGCGAAGGGACTGTCACGCACGTACGCGCGCGAAGGGATCCTCGTCAATGCGGTCTCGCCCGCGTTCATCCACACACCGATGACCGACGCCATGATGCGCAAGCGCGCGGACGAGCGAGGCACGTCGGTCGATGAGGCGATCGAGTCGTTCCTCAGCGAGAAGCGGCCCTTCATGGAGCTGGGCCGGCGCGGCGAGCCGGACGAAGTGGCGGACGTCATCGCCTTCCTCTGTTCCGAGCGGTCATCCTTCGTCAATGGTTCGAACTACCGGGTCGACTCCGGCTCCGTCGCCGTGATCTGAGCGCGCCCCTGCGGTCGCTCAGATCGGATGACGAGAGGTCCACACGAGCAACCCGCCCGCCGCGACGACGATCGCACAGAACCCGGCGACGCCGCGCCGGTGGCGGGAGGCCCACGTCTGCGGCGACCACGTCAGCGCGCGGTCGCCGAAGTCGCCGGCCGCTCCGTGATCGCCGTCGACGGGTTCGTAGAGGTTGGGCGGCAGGAGGGGCGTGGTGACATCCGTGGCCTGCTGGCTGGAATACCCGGTGCGCGCGAGGTACGCATCCCAGAATGCGCCCGAGATGCGGTTGCCCACGATCGAGACGACGGTCGACTCGCCCACCCAGGTGCGCCGGCGCGGCCGGTCCGCGACGGCCGCCACCGCTTTGGCACCCACTTCGGGGGCGAAGATCGGTGGGACGGGTTGGGGGTGGCGGGGCAGTTTCGAGTGCACCCAGTCGAACTGGATGGTGTTCAGCGCCGGCATGTCGACCTGCGACAGGGCCACACGGCTGCCGCGGTGCAGCAGCTCGACGCGGACCGACTCGGTGAATCCCGTGATCGCATGTTTGGCCCCGCAGTAGGCCGCCTGCAGCGGGATGCCGCGGTGGGCCAGGCCCGACCCCACCTGGACGACATGCCCTCTGTCACGCGGCACCATCCGCGCCAGCGCCGCACGCGTGCCGTTGACGAAGCCGAGGTAGTCGACCGCGGTCGCCCGCTCGAAGTCGTCCGGGTCGGTGTCGAGGAACTCGGCGAACACCCCGGCCATCGCATTGTTGACCCACAGCTCGATCGGGCCGAGCTCTTCCTCGACGAGCGTCGCGGCCCGCTCCACCGCATCGTGGTCGGTGACGTCGGTGGACACGCCGAGTGCCCGGCGGCCGGCATCCCGGACCTCCGCCACGGTAGCGTCGAGACCGTCCTGCCCGCGGGCCAGCACCGCGACATCCCACCCCCGGTGGCACAATTCACGCACGATCGCTCGGCCCAGACCCGCCGAGCCGCCCGTCACCACTGCCACACCCCGCGTCATCGCGCGCTCCTCTCCGTTCGTGATCCCGCGAGTGTGGGCCGGGCTACGCGCGCTTGCAACTGGGTTGCCCTGCGGTGCATCGTGAGAGGAAGATGAGCGACTTGCACACTCTAGCGACAGAACGGGATGCCGCCGGTTTCGCCCCGATCGCCTCCTACGCGCCCCTCGGCGAGGGGCGCACCGTCGCGCTGCTCTCGCGCGACGGGCGTATCGATTGGCTCCCGATCCCGGCGCTGGACTCGCCGCCGGTCTTCGCAGCGATCATCGATGACGCGGGCGGGTACATCGCTCTGCGGCCGGCGGGCGTCGCATCCGCCACCCGCCGGTATCTTCCGCGCACCAATGTCATGGAGACGACCTGGACGAGCGCGTCCGGAACGGCCATCGTGCAGGATGCGCTGATCATGGGGGCGGGCGGGCCGCTGCCATGGACGCAGCTCGATCGGGTGGTGCGCGGGGTGAGCGGCGCGGTGAGGTTCGAATGGTCCGTTCGTCCCGGCACAGCGCTCGGACGCGGGCCGGTCGAGATCGCTCTCACTCCCAACGCCAAGACCCTTCGCGTGGGGCCGGTCACGATGACGGTGCAGACCACGCACCCGCGCGCGGACGACGATCGCGAGCCGTGCTTTCGCGGCACGTTCACCGTGCGGCCCGGAGAAGAAGCAGTGGTCAGCCTCGTCGCGGTCGCCGGTCAGCCCCTTCCGCTCCCTCCGCCGAACGGCGACGCGGTGGCACGCACGGTGCGGGCGTGGGAGGACTGGTCGGCGGCACACCACTACACGGGGCCCCATCCCGACCTCGTCCGGCGCAGCACGCTGGTACTGAAGCTCTTGACCTCTGCACGCACGGGCGCGATCGCAGCGGCGGCCACGACATCGCTGCCCGAGAGCGGCGCCGGCGGCAAGAACTGGGACTATCGGTTCGCGTGGATTCGCGACCTGACGTTCACCGTCCGCGCGCTCACCCGCTTCGGGCTCACCGAAGAGACCCATGCCGCCGTGACGTGGATGTTCGACACGATCGACGAGCGCCACGCCGACATGCCGATCTTCTACGCGCTGGACGGCACCGCCGCGCGCCCCATGGTCGAGGTCCCCGTGTCGGGGTGGCGGCACATCGGTCCGGTGTGGGACGGCAATCGTGCATCGCACCAGCGCCAGCTCGGCGTGTACGGCAGCATCTTCGCCGTGGCTGAGCAGTACGTGCGTGCCGGTCACGTCCTCGACGACCGTGGCCGCCGGGTGCTCGAGCGTCTTGCCGTCGACGTGTGCAAGAACTGGCGACGCCGTGATGCGGGCCTGTGGGAACTGCCTCGGACTCGGCACTACACCTCGAGCAAGCTGGGATGCTGGCAGGCGTTGGACGCCGCCGTCGCCCTTGCCGAGGACGGGCACCTCGACGGCGACGTCGCCCGGTGGCGACGCGTGCAGGGCCGGATCCGCCGATGGATCGACGCCCACGCCTGGGACCGCCGGCTCCAGGCGTACACGATGTCGCCCGGCCGCCGTGTGCTCGACGCCTCGGTGCTGCTGTATGTAGGGGCGGGCTTCCCGAGTGCGGAACGGATGGCCTCGACTGTCGAGGCGATTCGCGCGGGGCTCGGCTGTGACGGGCTCGTCTATCGCTTCGGCGGAGCGGAGGACGTCGAGGCGCCGTTCGTCGCCTGCGGCTGGTGGCTCGTGTCGGCCCTGGCCCGTCTCGGCAGGGCCACCGAGGCGGCCCGCCTGGCCGACCGTCTCGCCGCCACCGCCAACGACGTCGGCGTCTTCGCCGAGATGACCGACGCCGACGGCACCCACTGGGGTAACACCCCGCAGGCGTTGAGTCACCTGGCGCTGATCAATGCCGCGCTCGACCTGGAGGCCACCTAGCGCGAGTGCCGGTCGACCGCAACCCCGTTGTCGTGGGAGCCCTGCGCGCGCAGGCTCGGTTCCTGTGAGTGCTTCATCACGGCGACAGCCAACGGGGCTGGTCGGCATCGACCGGCTGGTCCGCAATGTGCAGCATGGTCGGTTCGAACGGAGTCTTTCGGCGCTGACCGCCGTGGGGGCCGTGGTGACCTCGGCGGAGATCTATTTCGAGCACGACAAGGCCAGCTTCGGGGACCTGTGGATGTGGTCGCCGATCGCCACAGGGGCCGCCGCCGCGGTGGCCGGTGTCATGGGCACCTCCAGCCGGCGCATGGCCAAGACCGCACTGCCGATCGCCTCAGCGGTGGTCGTCGGCAACGGCGTGCAGGGCGTATACCTGCACGCGCGTGGCATCGCCCAGAAGCCGGGGGGATGGAAGAACTTCCGCTACAACATGGAGATGGGTCCGCCGTTGCTGGCGCCGCTGCTGGTGACGCTCGTCGGCGGCATGGGGCTGCTGGCCGCCCTGCTGCGGAGGGAACGATGACCGCGAGCTCCGACCGAGGCCGCTTTCCGGGGCAGGATGCCATGGGCCAGCGTTCCAGGTGGGATCCGGCGACCCGCGCACTGATCGAGCGGCGTGTCCAGACCACGGGCCGGACGCACTTCTTCCATGGGCGGGAACGCGACGTCGCGCGCCACCTGCTCGATCACCTGGTCGGCCAGCTCGACGACGCCGGTCCATATATCGACGTCCTCGGCGCTGTCGACGCGCGCCTGCTCGCCGACGAGACCGACGGCTGGCACTACGACACGATGCCTTCCGATCGTGAGGCGTGGCACACCTCGGTGCGAGCGTTGGACGACGATGCGCGCAGCGGGTCCGGCAGCGGCTTCGCCGAGTGCGGGGCCCGAATGCAGCGCGAGCTCATCGAGGCGGTGCGCACGTGGCCCTCGGAGCGACGCTGGCACGGGATGCCGCCGGCCGCCGTGTGGAGCCTGTGGACCAGATACGCGATGACGGCCTTCTACGCGCATCCCTCCGTCTGGGACGAGATCGGGTTCGCGGGACCCGCCTATCCGCGCGGTTACAAGAACCTCGGGATCGGCCGTCGCGAACCGTTCGAGGTCGCCGATGCCCGCCCGGCACCCCGCAGGCCGGAGGGGCAGCAGTGAGCGTGCGCGAGCGGAACGCGTCTGCGTGGCTCCTGACGCCGCGCGGCGGGATCGACCCTGCGCAGCGCCAGGAGATGCGCTGCTTCGATGACACGGACGAACTCGACGCGGTGATCGTCGGGGCCGGTGCGGGGGGAGCGACCATGCTGCAGCGCCTCGCTCGCGAGGGGTGGCGGGTCGCGGCCCTCGACGCGGGTCCGTTCTGGGATCCCGAGGAGGACTGGGTCAGCGACGAGGCGGGCTCGCACCACCTGTACTGGACCGAGCCCCGCCTCATCGGCGGCGCCGACCCCGTGCCGCTGGGATCGAACAACTCCGGGCGTGGAGTGGGCGGATCGATGGTCCACTACGCCGGATACACGCCGCGCTTCCACCCGAGCGATTTCCACACCGCCACCGCCGACGGCGTCGGTGTCGACTGGCCGATCGACTACGCGCAGCTGCGGCCGTACTACCGGCAGATCGAGGAGGAACTGCCGGTCGCCGGTGAGGATTGGCCGTGGGGCGACCCGCATCGATATCCGCAGCGGCCGCATCCGGTGGGAGGCAACGGCGAGGTGTTCCTCCGCGGTGCCGAACGCGCCGGTATCGATGCGCGGGTGGGCCCCGTGGCGATCGTCAACGGACGCTTCGGCCACCGCCCGCACTGCATCTACCGCGGGTTCTGCCTGCAGGGATGCAAGGTCAACGCCAAGGCGTCGCCGCTCGTGACGCACATCCCCGACGCGCTGGCGCAGGGTGCCGAGATACGCCCGGACAGCATGGTCGTCGCGATCGAGATCGACGAACGCACAGGTCGCGCGACGGGTGTGCACTACCGGCGCGATGGCATGGAAAGATTTCAGCGTGCGCGGGTCGTCATCGTCGCCGGCTACTCGATCGAGACCCCGCGGTTGCTTCTGAACTCGACCTCGCGGCGCTTCCCCGACGGCCTGTGCAACGACTTCGACCAGGTCGGGCGTTATGTGATGGTGCAGGGTGCGCCGCAGACGGCCGGTCGCTTCGACGATGAGATCCGCATGTACAAGGGGCCGCCTCCCGAGGTGAGCACCGAGCAGTTCTATGAGACCGATCCGCGCATGCCGTACAAGCGCGGCTTCTCGGTGCAGACGGTCTCGCCCCTGCCCATCACCTGGGCCGAACACATGATGGCTCAGGGACACTGGGGCACCGAGCTGCGCGAGGACATGACCGATTACGTGCATTGGGCGTGCCTCGGGGCGCTGTGCGAGTTCCTCCCGCTGCCGGAGAACCGCGTCACCCTCGCCGACGAGAAGGACCGCCACGGCATGCCCGTTGCGCACTTCTCTTACACGCAGTGCGACAACGACAAGGAACTGCTCGCGGCGGCACAGCGCACGATGGAGACGATTCTGAAGGCCGCGGGCGCGGGCGAGCTCATCACCGTGCAGCGCTATGCGCACCTGGTCGGCGGCGCGCGGATGGCCGCGGATGAGCAGCACGGCGTTGTCGACCGAGACGGCAGATCGTTCGCCGTGGAGAACCTGTACATCACTGACGGGAGCATCCTGCCCACACAGGGCAGCGCCAATCCCGCACTGACCATCATGGCCCTGGCCGCACGGACTGCCGACCGGCTGACGGGCACCGCGGCGTGAGTGCGCACGATGCGTGCGCGAGAAGGGAGCAGACGATGACCGAGACAGTCAGCGACGTCATCATCGAACGACTGAGGCAGTGGGGTGTCACGCACGTCTTCGGATTCCCCGGCGACGGCGTCGGGGCCTTCGACGGCGCACTCGGCGACGCGGACCGGCGCCACGAGGGCCTGGCCTATGTGCGGCCCACGCACGAGGAGGTCTGCGCGCTGATGGCGACCGCGTACGCGAAATTCACCGGCAAGGTCGGCGTGTGCGTTGCGACCTCCAGCCCCGGCGGCTTTCATCTGCTCAACGGCCTGTACGACGCCCAGATGGACAATCAGCCGGTCGTGGCCATCGTCGGCCAGCAGGGGCTTGCGGCCCTGGGAACCGCGACCCAGCAGGAGAGCAACCTCGAGCGCGTCTTCCAGGATGTCGCCTGCTATGTGCAGACGATCGTGAGCCCCGAGCAGGTGCCGGTCGTCGTCGACACGGCCTTCCGTGCGGCGTCGCTGCACCTGCGTCCGGCGGTGATCGTGCTGCCGCACGATGTGCAGGCGATGCCCGCCGTCGAGCCGCCCCGCGCGCACTGGGTGTCGCGGTCCAGCGCGGCGCCGGCCTCGAGTGTGGTGACCCCGCCCGAAGAGCAGCTGCGGAGTGCGGCCGAGATCATCAACGCAGGGGAGCGCGTGACGTTCCTGGTCGGAGCCGGGGCGCGGGATGCGAGCGAGGCCGTTCTGCGCGCCGCCTCGCTGGCCGGTGCCGGCATCATCACGACGCTGCGGGGCAAGGACGTGATCCCCGCGGACGTCCCGTACCACACGCAGCAGCTCGGACTGCTCGGCTCGCTGCCGAGTCTGCATCAGTCGAACGACTGCGACACGCTGGTCATGATCGGCACGAACTACCCGTACGGCGAGTTCCTGCCCGAGAGCGGCTCGGCGCGCGGCATCCAGATCGATCTCAAGCCCGAGCAGCTGGGCACCCGCTATCCGCACGAGGTGAACCTGTGGGGCGATGTCGGCGCGACGATGGCCGCGTTGCTCCCGATGCTCACGCAGAAGGACGATCTCGCGTGGCAGAAGAAGATCGCCGACGAGATGGCCGACTGGGAGCGCGAGATGCACGCCCAGGCGATGCTCGACTACGACGACGGTGCCAATCCGCGCCGTTTCTTCCACGAGCTGAACGCACGCCTGCCCGAGCACGCGATCGTCACCGCCGACGCCGGCACGACGGCGGACTGGTACGGACACCACATCCGGCTGCGCCGGGGGATGCGCGGCGACCTGTCGGGACGCCTGGCCACGATGCTGGCGGCGATGCCGTATGCCGTGGCGGCGAAGTTCGCGCATCCCGATCGCCCGGTCATCTGCACGATCGGCGACGGCGCCTTCCAGATGCTCGGGATGAACGAGCTGATCACCGTGAAGAAGTATCAGCAGGCATGGGCGAACAAGCAGCTCGTGGTGCTCGTGATCCACAACTCCGATCTCGGTCAGGTGTCGTGGGAGATGCGTACGGAAGACGCCAACCCCGTCTGGCGCGGGGCGCAGGACGTCGAATCGGTCGACTATGCGGGCTTCGCGCGGCTGCTGGGGTTCCAGGGCATCCGGGTCGATGACGATGACGATGTCGCCGCCGCGATGGACAAAGCGCTCGCCCACGACGGGGTGACCGTCATCGACGCCGTCGTCAGCCGCAACGTGCCGCCGCTGCCGCCGCACATCACCGCGGAGTATGCGAAGAATACGGGCCTCTCGTTGCTGAAGGGCGATCCGTTCGAGAAGGACGTCATCAAGGACGCGGCGGCGGCTCTGGCCACCGAAGGCGTCGCCCGTGTCAAGAACGCCCTGCATCTGGGCCGCTCCGACGACGACTGACAGGCCGGGCCATGGACGCACCGATCACGACCCTCCGGGCCACCGCATACACCGTGCCCACGCGCACCGACGGAGCGCCGTGCCCTGAGTCCGACGGCACTGCCCGATGGGACAGCACGACGATCGTCGTGGTCGAAGTGGGCTCTGCGGGCCAGACGGGTCTCGGGTACTCCTACACCTCCACCGGCGCGATCGGCGTCATTCGCGACATCCTCGCCCCCGTCGTCCTCGGGCGGGAGGTGGATGCCACGGGTAAGGCGTTCTGGGCGATGGCGAGGGCGGTGCGCAACATCGGCTGGTGCGGCGTGGCGGCCTCGGCGGTGTCGGCGGTCGACATCGCGCTGCACGATCTGAAGGCCCGCCTGCGCGAGGTCTCGCTGCTCGATCTGCTCGGCGTGCAGAGGCAGGGAGTCCTCGCATACGGGAGCGGGGGATTCACGAACTATTCGACGGAGCAGACGTCGGCACAGCTGAGCGAGTGGGTGCAGCGAGGCATGCACGCGGTGAAGATGAAGGTGGGGCGGGATGCCGCGGCCGACACCGCGCGGGTGCGCGCAGCGCGCGATGTCATCGGCGATGATGTCCGACTGTTCGTCGACGCCAACGGCGCCTATGAGCGCGCGCAGGCACGCGCTCAGGCGCGGCGGTTCACCGAGGAGGCGGACGTCTCGTGGTTCGAGGAGCCGGTCTCCAGCGACGACCTGGCGGGGCTCCGGCTCGTGCGCGACAGTGCGCCCCGTGACATGCAAGTGGCGGCGGGTGAGTACGTGTGGACGCCGGCGGGGTTCCACACGCTGATCGCTGCGGATGCTGTCGACGTCGTGCAGGCGGACGCGACAAGATGTGGCGGCGTCACCGGCTTTCTCCATGCGGACGCGCAGTGCGCCGCCGCGAGCATGCCGCTGAGCGCCCACACCGCTCCCGCGTTGCACGCGGTGCTCGGATGCATCGGCAGTCGTGTGGTGCACGTGGAGTCTTTCCACGATCACGAGCTGATCGAGGCGATGCTTTTCGACGGAGTCGCGCCCCTGGTGGACGGTCGTTTCACGCCCGACGAGAGCGCGTTCGGTCTCGGGCTGACAGTATCCGGGCGGGGGCGGGAGTACATCGTCGAGCGCTGGGAGGGTGGAGACCGCGTCACTCCACGGTGATCGGCTGCTCGTGGTGGTCGCCGGGTTCGGCGGAGAGGTCCGGTGCCGGTTCGGAGACGAGGTGGAGGCCGCCGACCGAGTTGGCGGCGATTGCGAGGACCTCGAGCCACGCGCGGTTGACGCGCGGCGCTCTACTCCCGTGGTACTTGAAGACGAGCGACGAGCCCTGATTGATCCAGATGGTCGTGCGCCCGTCGCCCGTGGAGGGATCGTCGCGCCAGCTGAAAGCGAATGGTTCGCCGCGGCGGAGCTTGTCGGCGACGACGATCTGGAGATGGGCGAGGGCCCGGTCGTCGATGTCGACCGAGACCTGGCCGTCGTAGCTCAGTCGACCCATTCGTCTTCACTGACGACAGCAACCCGAATTTCTCCCACGCTTGTCACTGTAACCGGCTGTATCTCACCCTTCGGGGTGAAATAAGTGCTCGGCCGGCGCGAGCCGTTCACGCCGCCGGCGCAGTTCTGCCGTCAGCATCCGCTCCCGCGATCGCAGCCGCAGGCAGTCTTCCCGCTCACGCGCCCGCTCGACCTTCTCGAGCTCGACGAGGAGCTCGCGGATGGTCGCCTTCTCGAGGATGAATGCCGGGTGCCCGTGCGCGTCCATGAGGGTCTGCCTCTCGTCAGCGAGGGCTCCGGCGGACTCACAAGGCGGACAGCAGGACGAGCCCGCCGGAGAGCATCCACGCCTGGCAGATGCCTGTTCCCCCATGCTCAGCATGACACTCGCGCGGCATCAGGCGACCGAACTTTCGACAATTCACCCCTGGGGGTGACGGCGGGCGTACGGTTGATCGCATGCTTCCCATCAGGGTCGCGCTGGTCAACGACTACGAGATCGTGGTTCAGGGCCTCGCGGGAATGCTCCAGGGTCACGAAGACGTTCTGGAGGTCGTCGAGCTCGACGCCGGTGAAAGCGTCGACGTGACGGTAGACGTCGCTCTGTACGACACCTTCGCGCGTCGCGCCGACGCGGCCGGAGGGGTCACCGACCTCGCTGCCAACCCCGCAGTGGCCAGAACCGTGGTCTACTCATGGAACACGGATCCGAAGGTCATCTCGGAGACGCTCGCGAAAGGCGCGGACGCCTACCTCTCGAAAGAGCTCACCGCTGAAGAGCTGGTTGACGCACTGGTCGCCGTGCACCGCGGTGAGCCTCTGCCCGATGCGCCCCGGCATCGCGGGCGCACGGTGACGGACGGCGACTGGCCGGGCCGAGACCGCGGGCTCACTCAACGCGAGAGCGAAGTGCTCGCTCTCATCACCATGGGACTGAGCAACAACGCCATCGCACAGGCCCTTTATCTGTCGGTCAACTCGGTCAAGACACACATTCGCACGTGTTATCGCCGCCTCGGACTGACGAATCGCTCAGCAGCCATCATCTGGGGAATCGACAACGGGTTTCGACCGACGCGTGCCCACGTCGCCGATGACGAGGCGAAGTAGTCCGCCCGGTCGTGGGGAAGCTGCGCGCCGAGGTGCGGCGGGCGGCGCAGCGTCTCATCGGCTGAACGGTCGGCTCCCAGGCGGTGGATGACGGTCTTCTCCACAGATCCGCGGCATCCCCTCTCATCTTGTCGGTCGTCCGTGTCAGGATGGGGGCACGGGCCGCCCGTCGACGAGAGGACTCTCATGACCATGCCGCAGGTGACGCCTCCCGAAGCGGAGACGTCCAACACGAAGCTGCTGCGCGTCGCCATCTGGGTGGCGATCGGCGCCCTGATCGCCGCCGCCGTCGTGTGCGTGATCATGGTGCTGCTGGGGTCTGCCAACGGCATCGTCGGGCGCGCCTTCCTGACGATCCTGCTGATGGTGGCGTTCTCGGGCGTCGCGCTCCTCGACACGCACCTTGCACCGCGACGACCGGTCTGGTTCGCGCTGACGAGCATGGTCGTGTGGGTCGTGACACTGCTGATCGGCGCGGTCATGATCTGGCTGCCGTTCCGTGAGTTCGGCGGCTACGAATTCGGCGGGGGAGCGGGTCGGTTCCTCTCCTTCCTGCTCATCGTGCTGATTCTGCAGCTGGGCGTGCTGCACGTGCGCCTCTATGTGAAGGCGTGGGATC
>Ga0180219_1001630_pt1 | contig 14202 bp, 12 predicted proteins | sample eDN3rd30CBELigMG_FD_151338 | JGI IMG/M metagenome (GOLD analysis project Ga0180219, IMG submission 151338) | Enriched Miracle-Growth compost microbial communities from Emeryville, California, USA - eDNA 3rd pass 30_C BE-Lig MG (version 2)... ...
CGGCATCCCCCTGCTTGGCCGCCGCCTCCGCGGCGCGCACCGACAGGTCCTCATTGACGATCTTGTCGGCCAGCCGCTGCATCGACTCCGCATCGTCCAGGACGAGGATCGCGCGTGCGTGGCCGGCGCTGATCACGCCGGCGGCGACGCGCTGCTGCACGGGGACGGGGAGCTTCAGCAGACGGATGGTGTTGCTGATCTGCGGGCGGGAACGACCGATGCGGGTGGCAAGCTCCTCCTGCGTGATGCCGAAGTCCTCGAGCAGCTGCTGGTATGCGGAAGCTTCCTCCAGAGGATTGAGCTGGGAGCGGTGCAGGTTCTCCAGCAGGGCGTCGCGCAGCAGGTGCTCGTCAGACGTATCACGGACGATCGCGGGGATCGCGGTGAGTCCTGCCTCCCGTGCCGCACGGGTGCGGCGCTCACCCATGATGAGCTCGTACTGGCCGTCTTCGTTGGTGCGGACCACCACCGGCTGCAGCACGCCGAACTCGCGGACACTGTGCACGAGCTCAGCAAGGTCATCAGCGTCGAAGTGCGTGCGCGGCTGACGCGGGTTGGGGACGATGTCGTTCGGGTTCACCTCGACGAGGCGGGTGCCGGGGATCGCGAGCAGTTCGGTCGTGCTCTCCGCGTCGGCGGCGTCGGCGGCGACGGCGGTCGCGGTTCCGGTTGCCGCCGCTGCGGCTGCGGCCGCGGCACCCAGGGATGCCCCGGGGAAGAAGACGTCGACAGGGCGCGCCTCGGCCGACTCCGCCGTGGGGATGAGTGCCCCGATACCTCGGCCCAGACCGGTCCGTTTCGCCATCAGGAGTCCCCCTTGTTGTCGTTCTGCTTCGTCGATGTGCGCTGCGCGAGTTCCACGGCGGCCTCGCGGTACGCCACCGCGCCTGCGGAGCCGCCGTCGTAGGCGATGACCGTCTGACCGAAGCTCGGTGCCTCGGAGACGCGGACGGAGCGCGGGATGACGGTGCTGAGCACCTCATCGGGGAAGTGACTTCGCACTTCGTCGGCTACCTGCTGAGCGAGTCGGGTCCGGCCGTCGTACATCGTCAGGAGGATGGTCGACAGGTGGAGCTTGGGGTTCAGGTGCTTCTGGATCATGCGCACGCTGCCCAGGAGCTGGCTGAGGCCTTCGAGTGCGTAGTACTCGCACTGAATCGGGATCATCAGTTCGTCAGCGGCGGTGAACGCGTTGATCGTGAGCAGGCCCAGCGACGGCGGGCAGTCGACGAGGATGAAGTCGATCTGCTCTTCGGTGGATGCGAGGTAGTCCTCGAGCGCCGTGCGCAGACGGTGCTCACGGGCCACCTGGGAGACGAGTTCGATCTCTGCGCCGGCGAGGTGAATGGTGCTCGGTGCGCACAGCAGCCGATCGGATTCCGGGCTGGTCTGGACGATATCCGCCAGGGGGAACTCGTCGATCAGGACGTCGTAGATGCTGGGGATGTCAGCGGTGTGCGGCACGCCGAGTGCGGTAGAGGCGTTTCCCTGCGGATCGAGGTCGATCACGAGGACCCGGGCGCCCACGGAGGCCAGGGCCGACGCAATGTTGACGGTGGTCGTGGTCTTGCCGACCCCGCCCTTCTGGTTCGAGACCGTGATCACCCGGGTCGGTCCATTGAACTGGACGTCCACCTGCTCGAGAGCCTTGCGGCGCGAGGTCAGATCGGCCAGTTCGCGCGCGATTGGGCTGTCGTCGATGGAGAACTCCTGCACCTGACACTCCTCCAGACGAACGGACCTGTTCCACTGTAGTCGAGCCCCCCGACCCTCCCACCCGTTTCACGTGAAACATGCGTGGGGTTTCGATACGGCGGCTGCGCCGCCTACTCAACCACCGGGATCGGGAAACCCCCCGCCGCTGATCGAGTGCCGCGGCGCAGCCGCGGTGTATCGAGATCACAACCGTTTCACGTGAAACATGCGTGTGGTTTCGATACGGCGACTCCGCCGCCTACTCAACCACCGGGGGCGGGTCCCTCCATTCCGGTGATCGAGTGCCGGCGCGCAGCGCCGGTGTATCGAGATCCCGCCGTTTCACGTGAAACATCGCCCTCTCTCACGGTGATCGAGTGCCGCGGCAAGCCGCGGTGTATCGAGCTCGCCGGCGACTCCGCCGCCTACTCCACCACCGGAGAGGACGACTCAACCGGGAACCCCTTCTTGCTCAACCCCTGCAGTTCGTCGAAACGTCCGTCGATCAGGGCCTGGCGCTTCGCACGGCTCCAGCCCTGGACCTGCTTCTCGCGCGCGAAGGCCTCGTCGACGCGTGGGTACTCCTCGCAGTAGACGAGCTTCAGCGGGCGACGACGCTTGGTGTACTCCGCTCCTTCGCCCATGTCGTGCAACCAGAGGCGTTGGTCGAGGTTGCGCGTGCTCCCGACGTAGAAGGTGCCATCGCTGCACTTCAGGATGTACATGTGAGCCATCACGCCAGCGTTGCGGAAGCGGTGCGTAGGTGGGTGACCACTCCGCGGATCCGTGGAGAGATCGCGAAGATCGTCGCCCGTGCAGGAGTCGTTGCGTTTCACGTGAAACATCTGCGGCTGGGGGTGGTTTCGATACGGCGGCGGAGCCCCCTACTCAACCACCGGAGGGGGCGGGTGGGACAGTCCGATGATCGAGTGCCGGCGCGCAGCGCCGGTGTATCGAGATCATCCCGCGGAGCCGCAGCGTGGTTTCGATACGGCGGCTTTGCCGCCTACTCAACCACCGGGAGGGCGAAGCCCCCACCGCGGATCGAGTGCGCCGGCGCAGCCGGCGTTTATCGAGATCAACCCGCGGAACCGGGCTGTGGTTTCGATACGGCGGCTTCGCCGCCTACTCAACCACCGGAAGCCAGGCAGTTTCCGTCGCTGATCGAGTGCGCCGGCGCAGCCGGCGTGTATCGAGATCAACGCCGTTTCACGTGAAACATCAACCCCGGTGCGCGGGGTGCGGTTTCGATACGGCGGCGGAGCCGCCTACTCAACCACCGGATAAGAGCGGCCAGCCACCTCGGTGATCGAGTGCCGCGGCGCAGCCGCGGTGTATCGAGATCAGTCCTGACAACCGCGATGCGGTTTCGATACGGCGGCGGAGCCGCCTATTCAACCAGCGGAAAGAGTCAGCGGACCGTGGCGCGGATCACGCGGGTGGGCTCGTCGATGACGCCCTCGCCCACCGGCTCCACGCGCACATTGGATAGCTTGAACTTGCGGATCTGCTTTTCGGCGGCCGCGATCTCGGCCTCTGCGTTCGCACCCTTGAGCAGGATCAGCTCGCCACCGTCCCGCACCAGCGGAGCCGTCAGCGGGATCAGGGTCCGCAGCGCACTGACGGCACGCGCCGTCACGGCATCCAGCACCGCACCCTGCTTCCAGTCCTCGCCACGCCCGCGCACGACCTCGACGTTGTCGAGCTCGAGCGCGGCGACCTGCTCGTCCAGCCACGCGACGCGCCGCTCCATCGGCTCGATCAGCACCCACTGCACATCAGGGCGCGCAATCGCGAGCACAAGTCCGGGCAGACCTGCACCCGAGCCGATGTCGGCAACCCGTCCACCCGCCGGAAACAGGGGAGCGGCGACAACACTGTTCAGAACGTGCCGCGTCCACAGCCGAGGCGGTTCCAGCGGACCGATGAGGCCGCGCTCCTCACCGTGCTCAGCCAGCGCCGCAGTGAACGCACGCGCCGCGGCGATGCGGTCGCCGAACAGCGCAGCAGCAGCGGTGGGCTCCGGCTCGATCATCGGCGTTTCACGTGAAACACTCACGCGCGGCGAATGACCGTGTGGCGGTCAGCGCCCTCGCCGTACGACTCGGAGACGAATCCACGATCGGCGACGATGTCGTGCACCAGCTTGCGCTCGTAGCTGGACATCGCGGGCAGTGACGCCTGGGTAGCCCCCTCGTCGATACGCGCAATCGCCCGCTCGACGAGCTTCTCCAGCTGGCGCTCGCGTGCATCGCGCGAGCCGCCCACATCCAGGATCAGCCGCGAGAAACGACCCGTCTTGGTCTGCACCGCAATGCGCGTCAGCTCCTGCAGCGCCTGCACAGTGTCCGGATCGGACAGCAGCGCCAGCTCCTGCTCGTCCTCATTCTCGACCGAGACGTATGCGCGTCCGGCGCGCACGTCCAGGGCGAGATCACCATCGATGTCGGCGATATCGAGCAGACCTTCGAGGTAGTCCGCTGCGACGTCGCCCTCCTCCTCGAGCTGCGCAACGGTGGCGGTGTGCGGCGCCGGCGCGCCCGGGCGCTGGTCGGGAACAGTGGTCATGTCAGGAGCTCCGTGTGAAGGATAGGAACGGTCAGGATGCCGACGGATCGGTGGGCGGGTTGGTCGACGGGTCCGTCGACGGATTCTTCTTCGGCTGCTGCTTCTTTGCGCGCTGCTTGCTCATCGGCTGCTGGCGCTTCGGCTGCTGCTCCTTGGCCTTCTGGGCCTCTTCGTACAGGCGCTGCTGTTCGGCCTGGTACTTCTCGAGCGGCACGATCTTCCCGGAGGAATCAATCGCCTTGCCCTTGCGAGCCAGACGCTCCTCACGCATCTTGGCCGCCTCGGAGCCCGGCGTCGGCAGGTTCCGGATCACGAGGAACTGCTGCACCATCGTCCAGATGTTGGAGGTGAACCAGTAGAGGACGACACCCAGCGGGAAGAAGACACCCGAGAAGATGAACATCAGCGGGAAGACGTACAGCATGACCTTCTGCATCTGGTACGCCTGGCCGGTCTTGGCCTCGGGGGACAGGTTCTTCGAGATGATCTGCAGCTGAGTGATGAACTGCGACGCGATCATCAGGATCACCAGGATGACGAGGATGATCACCGTCGCCTCCCAGCCGGCCGGCTGGGTGTTCACGGCATCCACGAGGCTCGTGTGCAGGGGAGCGACGCCGAACAGCTTCGCGTTGTAGAACTCCCACGTCAGATCCGGGCTCAGCAGACCGACGCCACCGAGGCCCCACTCCGCATGCTTCTTGACGTCGCTGAGCGTGTAGAACATGCCGAGGAGCACGGGCATCTGTACGAGCAGCGGCAGACAGCTCGACACCGGCGTCGTCCCGTGCTTCTGGTACAGCGCCATCGTCTCGCGGCTCATCGCCTCACGAGACAGCTGGTCTTTCTTCCCCTTGTACTTCTCCTGGACTTTTCGCAGTTCAGGAGCAATTTCCATCATCTTGCGCTGACTCTTGATCTGCCGCACAAACAGCGGGATCAGCGCCGTCCGCACCACGATCACCAGGCCGATGATCGACAGCACCCAGGTCAGGCCGGAGTCGGGCGCCATGCCCACCGTCGTGAACAGCCAGTGCCAGAAGACGAGGATCGCCTCGACCAGCCACTTGAACGGCCACATGATGATCTGGAAGAAATCCAGATCTGTTCCGGGGTATCCGGTCGACGGCGAGGGCACCACCGGTGTCGGCGTCGCAGAGGATGCGGCGAAGAGAAGATCCAGCAAGGATCAGTCCTTTCTGAGGGGCACGACGAAACCGTGCGAAGTCAGGCTGTGGCGGAACGCGGTGTGCGCCGGGACATCGTCGATGCCTCCGCGCGCCCACGGGTGGCAGCGCGCGATCCGGGCCGCGGCCAGCGCCGCGCCCTTGATAGCCCCGTGCTGCTGCACCGCGCCGACCGCATAGGCCGAGCATGAGGGGTAGTACTTGCAGACGTCGCCGTAGGTATGCGAGATCGTCGCCCGATATCCGTGCAGGAGAGCCAGCAACGCGTTGCGCGGCAGCAGCGGAATCGACGGAAGAAGAGGGGATGCCGTGAAGGCGCCGTCCCCGCGCGCGTACGCGGGCAGCGCCGCGGTGCTCACGCGGCGGCCTTTCGGCTCAGGCATCGCGTGACCTCGGCGCGCAACTCGTCATACGCTGCAGTGGCCGCAGTCGGCAGAGCGCGGATGACGATCTCGGCTCCCGGACGCACGGCCGGCAGCGCCTCAGCGCACATGGCTTTGAGCCGTCGACGCACAGTGTTGCGCGTGACGGCTGATCCGACCTGCTTGCTCACGATGAAGCCGAAGCGGGCGGGACCCGCTTCGGCTGTGGTGACGACGTACGTCACAGTGTGTGCGGCTGGACAGCGCGAACCACCACGGACGACGGCCTTGTACTCCGCCCCGCGGGTGATGCGGTTCCCGCGCGCCAGCACCGCTACAGGTTCAGGCGGAGAGCTCGGTGCGACCCTTGGCGCGACGGGCCGACAGGATCGAACGGCCGGCGCGGGTGCGCATGCGGGCGCGGAAGCCGTGCTTCTTGGCGCGGCGGCGGTTGTTGGGCTGGAACGTGCGCTTGCTCATGAGGATCACTCCGGATCGGCGGTCACCCGAACGCTCTAGACCGGGGACACAGGTACAGGGGACTGCCCATGCGGGCATAAGTCAACCGACTAAGGATACGTCGATACCAGCGAGATCCCAAACCGAGGGCACCGCGACTCGCCATTATCCACCGACCTGTGGATGATTCAGACAACGACACGCGGCCCGGAACTACAGTGGATTTGGCGCCTGTGACCCGCCGTGACTAGCGTGTCACGGACAGTTATCCACAGGACTGTATCCACAGCATTTCACAGCACGACCGGGGGACCCATGCCGCAGCACGAAATTCCGGACGTTCCCGTCTGGACCGCCGTGCTCGACGAGCTCAACGGAGACGATCGCGTCACCCCGCAGCTGCAGGGCTTCCTCAACCTCGCCATCGCCCAGGGCGTCATGGGCGGCACGCTGTACCTTGACGTGCCGAACGATCTGACTGCGGCGCAGTTCAACAAGCGCCTGCGCTCTCCGATCATGGAAGCGCTCGCACGCGTCGACGCCGAACCGGCGGCATCCACGTTCCGCGTCGTGGTGAACCCCGAGCTGGCCGACGCCCACCTGACTGCGCCGATCCCTGTGCAGTCAACCGTGCAGTCAACCGTGCAATCGACCGCGTCGACGGCGGCCAGCCCGACTCTCGCTAACCGTCCGGCGGAGGATTACGCCGAACCGGTGGCCTTGCCCTCGCGCAACGACACCCGACTGAACCCGAAGTACACGTTCGACAGCTTCGTCATCGGACAGTCCAACCGGTTCGCCCACGCAGCCGCCGTCGCCGTGGCCGAAGCACCGGCGAAGGCGTACAACCCGCTGTTCATCTATGGCGACTCCGGCCTGGGCAAGACCCACCTCCTGCACGCCATCGGCGATTACGCGATCAGCCTCTACGCCGGCATCAAGGTTCGCTACGTGTCGAGCGAGGAGTTCACCAACGACTTCATCAACTCGATCGCGAACAACCGCGGCGCCGCATTCCAGGCGCGTTACCGCGAGGTCGACATCCTGCTGATCGACGACATTCAGTTCTTGCAGGGTCGCCAGGAAACGCAGGAGGCGTTCTTCCACACGTTCAACCAGCTGCATGACCATGACAAGCAGGTCGTGATCACGAGCGATGTTCCCCCGCGCCAGTTGACGGGCTTCGAAGACCGCATGCGCAGCCGCTTCGAGTGGGGCCTCATCACCGACGTGCAGGCCCCCGACCTCGAGACGCGCATCGCGATCCTCCGCAAGAAGGCGCAGTCCGAACGGCTGCTCGTCCCCGACGACGTGCTCGAATACATCGCCACCAAGGTCTCCAGCAACATCCGCGAGCTCGAGGGCGCACTGATCCGCGTCTCCGCCTTCGCCAGCTTGAACCGCTCCAACCTCGACATCTCGTTGGCGCAGACCGTGCTGCGCGACATCGTCGACACCGACGACGCCAACGTCATCTCACCGACCGACATCATCACCGCCACGGCGCAGTACTTCCGGCTGTCGGTCGATGACCTCTACGGATCGAGCCGCTCGCAGGCCGTCGCCACCGCGCGTCAGATCGCGATGTACCTGTGCCGCGAGCGGACGAGCCTGTCGCTGCCGAAGATCGGACAGCTGTTCGGCAACCGCGATCACACCACCGTGATGTACGCCTACAAGAAGATCAGCGAGCTCATGAAGGAGCGGCGTTCGATCTACAACCAGGTGTCCGAGATCACCACACAGCTGGGTCGCGTCGGCCGCTGACACCGCACCGGCGTTCTGCACAGTGTGGACAGCCTGTGGATAACTTTGCGTCGAGGTCGTACTCCTGTGAGTGGATGCCGCTTCCCTGTGGATGACGGACCCGCATCCGCGTTCCGCGTGGTTCCGCGGGGAAACCGTCATCCGCAGCTCGCTCACAACTTACAAGGATGTGGTTTCCGCTCGCTGAGCGGGATCGGCCGAGTTATCCACACTTTCCACAGGTGTTAACAACATGACAGAGATAGATCTATATGAAGCCCGTTCGATCACCTGAGCGGTGCCGGGCCCGTTCGGGCACCGTGCTTCCATTGCTTCACGACAGTGGCACTAGCATGGGAGAGCCCTCACCGACCGATAGGGAGCACCAGTGAAGTTCCAGGTGAATCGCGATGTCTTCAGCGAGGCCGTGTCGTTCGTCGTGAAGCTCCTTCCGCAGCGCAATCCCCAGCCGATCCTGGCGGGTGTGCTGATCGAAGCGTCGGATGCCGGTCTGTCGCTGGCCGCATTCGACTACGAAGCATCCGCTCGCACGACGATCGAAGCCACCGTCGACGCGCCGGGCACGATCCTCGTGCACGGCCGACTGCTGTCGGACATCGCCAGCCGACTGCCGAATGCGCCGATCCAGATCGAGCAGGATGATGATGGCGAGATCGTCCTCAGCTGCGGTTCGGCCCGGTTCACCCTGGCCTCGATGCCGGTGCAGGAGTACCCGGCGATCCCCGAGGTCACGGGCGATGCCGGCCTGGTCCCGGCCGACGATTTCGCGACCGCCATCGCACAGGTGGCTTTCGCGGCATCCCGCGATGACGTCACCCCGGTGCTGACAGGTGTGCAACTGGAGGTCGCCGGCACCCAGCTCAGCCTGGTCGCCACCGACCGCTATCGGGTCGCGTTGCGTGAGATCCCCTGGGACGGCGGCGGTGTCGCGTCGGACGAAGACTCCACTGCGGCTCTCGTCCCGGCTCGCACACTGACCGAGGTCGGCAAGACTTTCGCGCATTCCGGTGACATCCAGGTCGCGTTCTCCGGATCGGGCGATCGCGAGATCATCGCGTTCACCGCCGGCAACAAGACCGTCACGTCGCTGCTGATCAAGGGAAACTTCCCGCCGGTGCGGCGCCTGTTCCCCGAGCAGACCGACCACTACGCGGTCGTCGGCACGGCAGATCTGGCCGAAGCCGTGCGTCGTGTCTCGCTCGTGCTCGACCGCTCCGCGCCGCTGCGGTTCACCTTCACGTCGGACGGCGTCTCGATGGACGCGTCCGGCACCGAGCAGGCCCGCGCCACCGAGTCGGTCGATGCGACCCTCACGGGCGAAGAGGTCACCCTCGGCCTGAACCCGCAGTATCTGCTCGAAGCGCTCGGCGCCGTGCGCAGCGAGTTCGCGCGGATCACGTTCACGTCGAGCGACAACGCGAACAAGCTCAGCCCGGTGCTCATCACGCCGCAGACCTCCGGCACCCCGGAGACGTTCAAGTACCTGCTGCAGCCGAACCTGTTGCTTCGCTGACACTGCGCATCCGTACTGACGGCGGCGCAGGCAGAGACGAAACCGGCGTCGGACACCCGAACTAGGCTGGACCACTGTGATCGTGGAGCAGCTCAGCCTCGTCGACTTCCGCAACTATGCGGCCGCCGACGTGTCGCTCGCGGCCGGTCCCAACGTGTTCGTCGGCCGCAACGGCCAGGGCAAGACGAACTTGGCCGAGGCGATCGCCTACTTCGCCACGCTCGGCTCGCACCGGGTCTCGCAGGACGCGCCCATGGTGCGCGACGGCAAGGATGCCGCGATCGTTCGCGCCCGGCTCGCCTTCGGCGAGCGGAGGATCATCCTCGAGGCGCAGCTGAACCGTTCCGGCTCCAACAAGGCGCGCGTCAACGGGTCGCCCGTGAAGAGTGCTGAGCTGCCGCGTTACGCGCAGGTGGTGCTGTTCGCCCCGGAGGATCTGCAGATCGTCCGCGGCGATCCGTCCTCACGGCGCCGGTTCAGTGACCAGCTCCTCATTCAGCGTGCTCCGCGCATGTCGGGTGTTCTCGGCGACTATGACCGTGTGCTCAAGCAGCGCACGGCGCTGCTGAAGTCTGCCCGGGCCCGCGGACTGCGCGCGGAGGAGCTGTCCACCCTCGATGTGTGGGACGACAAACTCGTGCAGCTCGGCACCCAGGTGATCCGTGCGCGGCTCGCCCTTGCGGACGACTTGGCCCGGCCCCTGGCAGAGGCCTACACGGCGATCGCGGGCGAGGATCATCGCCCGGAGCTGGAGTGGGCACTGACGATCGGAGGCGAGGTCGCCGATGAGGATGCCGGAGAGGGTCGGGACGTTTCGTCTTCGCCGCTGCGCGGCTCCGCTCAACGACCGGGGGGCGCGGCGGATCCGGAGCAGATCGAGGCGGCGTTCCGTGAGCAGCTGGCAGCGAAGCGCGCCGTCGAGCTGGAGCGCGGCGTCACTCTCGTCGGTCCCCACCGCGACGACCTGATCCTGCGCGTGCGCGGGCTCCCGGTGAAGGGATATGCCTCGCACGGAGAATCGTGGTCGGTCGCGCTCGCGCTGCGCCTGGCATCCGCCCAGCTGCTGCGCGAGCACTCCCCGCTCGGCGACCCGATCGTCATCCTGGATGACGTCTTCGCCGAGCTCGACGCGGACCGGCGGGCGCGACTGGCCGGCCTCGTCGTCGACTTCGAGCAGGTCATCGTGACCGCAGCGGTCGAAGCCGATGTCCCCGCTGCGCTTCGCGCGCGCACCGTTCGCGTCGAGGCGGGCACGATCCATGAGGATGCCGCGCCCGCCGAACATCAGGCGACACCGACCACCGAGGTCACTGCCGATGCCTGAGCTCGATGACATCCCCGAGACGATGTCCACCTACATGCGGCTGCGTGGCCTCGAGCCCTCGAAGGCTGCGCGGCGCCGGAGAAAGCGTCACGACGAGGATGACGAGAACCAGCCGTTCACCGCGGGGCGCGACCCGAAGGGGCTGGGTGACGTGCTCGCCACGCTCACCCGACAGTCCGGCTGGAACGCACAGCTGGCGCGCGAAGACCTGGTGCTGCAGTGGGCGGAGGTGGCCGGTGAGGAGACCGCACGCCACGCCGATCCGGTCGCACTGAGCGATGGATTGCTCACCGTCCAGTGCGATTCGACGGCGTGGGCCAAGAACCTGCAGCTCATGCGCACAGCCATCGTCACAGAGCTCGTCCGACGGTTCCCGGAGGCCGGCGTCCAGAACGTCCGTTTCGTCGGACCGGACGTCCCCTCATGGAAATGGGGCCCCAGAGCCGTTCCAGGGCGGGGTCCTCGCGATACCTACGGCTGAACCACGTCCCGCGGCCCCTTGAGGTATTTCCGGGCGCCACAGAGCCTTTCAGCGGCATTCGAGCGCCGAAACCAGGTAGACTGGATCGACCCTGAACACCGATGTGGAGCGCTCGAAACCTATGACGTCCGATATCCCCGACAGCGTTCCTGAGCACCCGCAGCATCACCAGCCCGAGAAGGTCCAGAACGAGTACGGGGCAGACGCCATCCAGGTGCTCGAAGGCCTCGAGGCGGTGCGCAAGCGGCCCGGCATGTACATCGGGTCGACCGGTGAGCGTGGTCTGCACCACCTCGTGTACGAGATCGTCGACAACGCCGTCGACGAGGCCCTCGCCGGCTACTGCGACACCATCGAGGTCACCATCCTCGAGGACGGTGGGCTCCGGGTGGTCGACAACGGCCGCGGCATCCCCGTCGATCCGCACTCCTCCGACCCGACCAAGTCCACCGTCGAGGTCGTCCTGACCGTGCTGCACGCCGGCGGCAAGTTCGGCGGCGGCGGGTACGCGGTCTCCGGCGGTCTGCACGGCGTCGGATCGTCGGTCGTGAATGCGCTGTCGACGAAGTTCCAGGTCGAGATCATGCGCCAGGGTCACGTGTGGCGTCAGACGTTCAGCAACGGCGGCAAGCCTGAAGCTCCCCTGGCCCAGGGTGAGGAAACCGACGCGACCGGAACGATCGTCACGTTCTGGCCGGATGCCGGGATCTTCGAGACCGTCGAGTTCGACTACGACACCCTGCGCACGCGCTTCCAGCAGACCGCGTTCCTGAACAAGGGGCTGCGCATCGTCCTGAGCGATCTTCGCCCGGCATCCGCATATGTCGTCGACCTCGAAGACGGCACCAGCGAGACGCGCCAGCGTCACGACGACTTCCTCTACGAGCGCGGCCTGGTCGACTACGTCGAGTACCTCAACCGGGTGCGCAAGGCCGAGGTCGTCAACGAGGAGATCATCGAGATCGAGTCGGAGGACACCGTCCGCCACATCTCGCTCGAGCTCGCGATGCAGTGGACGACCGGGTACACGGAGAACGTCTACACATTCGCCAACACGATCAACACGCACGAGGGCGGAACCCACGAAGAGGGCTTCCGCGCCGCGCTGACCGCGCTGGTCAACAAGTACGCGCGCGCCCAGAACCTCCTCAAGGAGAAGGACGACAACCTCACCGGCGACGACATCCGCGAAGGCCTGACCGCGGTCATCTCGGTGAAGCTGTCCGAGCCGCAGTTCGAGGGCCAGACCAAGACCAAACTCGGCAACACCGAGGCCAAGGCGTTCGTGCAGAAGGTGGTCGGCGACCAGCTCAACGACTGGTTCGACCGCAACCCCGCGCAGGCGAAGAACATCATCCGCAAGGCCATCGATGCGGCCACCGCGCGGATGGCGGCGCGCAAAGCCCGCGAGACGGCACGCCGCAAGAGCGTGTTCGAATCGGCATCCATGCCCGAGAAGCTCAAGGACTGCACCAGCAAGGATCCGTCGATCAGCGAGATCTTCCTCGTGGAGGGTGACTCGGCCGGCGGCTCCGCGGTCTCCGGTCGCGACCCCGAGCGTCAGGCGATCCTGTCGCTGCGCGGCAAGATCCTCAACGTCGAGAAGGCGCGACTGGACCGCGCACTCGGCAACGCGGAGATCCAGGCGATGATCCAGGCGTTCGGCACGGGCATCGGCGAGGACTTCGACGTCGAGAAGGCGCGCTACCACAAGATCGTGCTGATGGCCGATGCCGACGTCGACGGACAGCACATCACGACGCTGCTGCTGACCCTCCTGTTCCGCTACATGCGGGGGCTCATCGAAGCCGGCTTCGTGTTCCTCGCGCAGCCGCCGCTGTACCGCCTGAAGTGGACGAACGCCGAGCACCAGTACGTGTACAGCGACCGCGAGCGCGACGCGCTACTGGCAGACGGCGTCGCCGCCGGGCGGCGCATCCCGAAGGACAACGGGGTGCAGCGTTACAAGGGTCTCGGCGAGATGAACGCCAAGGAACTGTGGGAGACGACGATGGATCCGCAGACGCGGACCCTGCGTCAGGTCACGATCGACGACGCCGCGGCGGCAGACGAGATCTTCTCCGTGCTGATGGGCGAGGACGTCGAGGCGCGACGCGGCTTCATCCAGCGCAATGCCAAGGACGTTCGCTTCCTGGACATCTAGGACTGATCTCGATTCACCTCGACGCAGCCGCGGCACTCGATCACCGAAAGTGAATGAATGACTGACCAAGAACGCCCCGCCCTCCCGGCCGGGTACGAGCACGGCAACATCGACCAGGTCGACCTCCAGGTCGAGATGCAGCGCAGCTACCTCGACTATGCGATGAGCGTCATCGTCGGGCGCGCGTTGCCCGACGTGCGCGACGGCCTGAAGCCCGTCCACCGTCGTGTGATCTACGGCATGTACGACGGCGGCTATCGCCCCGATCGGGCCTACTCGAAGTGCGCGCGCGTCGTCGGCGAGGTCATGGGTCAGTACCACCCGCACGGTGACAGCGCGATCTACGACGCGCTCGTCCGCCTCGTCCAGCCGTGGTCGCTGCGCTACCCGCTCGCCGACGGTCAGGGCAACTTCGGCTCGCCCGGCAACATGGGCGCCGCCGCGCCTCGGTACACCGAGACGAAGATGGCGCAGCTGGCACTCGAGATGGTCCGCGACATCGACGAGGACACCGTCGACTTCGAGGACAACTACGACGGCCGCACGCAGGAGCCGACCGTTCTGCCGGCCCGCTTTCCGAACCTGCTGGTCAACGGATCGGTCGGCATCGCGGTCGGCATGGCCACGAACATCCCGCCGCACAACCTGCGTGAAGTCGCCGACGGCGCCCTGTGGGCGCTGG
>Ga0180219_1001632_pt1 | contig 14200 bp, 10 predicted proteins | sample eDN3rd30CBELigMG_FD_151338 | JGI IMG/M metagenome (GOLD analysis project Ga0180219, IMG submission 151338) | Enriched Miracle-Growth compost microbial communities from Emeryville, California, USA - eDNA 3rd pass 30_C BE-Lig MG (version 2)... ...
CGCTAACCCCTTGAAAATAATGGTGGCTACACCGGGACTTGAACCTGGGACATCAGCATTATGAATGCTGCGCTCTAACCGACTGAGCTATGTAGCCGAGTGGCGCGCATTTTCCGGATCTTTCGGGGGGCTGTCAACCCCCTTTGATTAGATATTTTTCTGTTCTTTCAAGCGTTTAGCGGGACGAGCGGTAGGGCGGGAACGAAAAAGGCCCCGCGGGGTGCGCGGGGGCCTTTTCGGCTTGCTGGCGGGCGCCCTGGGGCGCTGCCGGGGGCTTAGACGTTGATCACACGTTTAAACGTTGATCGGTCGGCAAAGGCTTGTGAACACTAGGTTTCGCGGGGAAATCGGGCCACGGCCTTTGCGGGAATCGCTGGAAGTACCCCCAGTTGTACCCCCAAGGGGGTATCGGGATGATAGATCAGTCTGGATGCGGGTGCCAGCGCTACGCCTGCCGGATAAAACGGGTATGGCGCAGACCGCATTGTTGGCTGACGCTTGGAGCGGTACGCGATGAGATGCAGGGGAACGGGCCGCTGTGGCCCAGACCTTGGAGAACTCTCATGGCAGACCAGCACACCCGCCACAACTCGCTGGGGCAAGATGCCCTGTTCACTACGCCGGCCTCGCTCATGCTCGACGCCCGCCTCACGCCACTGGAGCGCAATGGCTGGCAGGTGCTGCGCATGCTGCGCTCTGCGGAGGGCATCAGTCCGCTTGCAAACCTGGGGCAGTTGCGCCGCTATCTCACCTCTACCCCGCTGGGGCAGAGGGCCGGATACGAGACGGCCCGGCGCGTTCTCGTCGTGCTTCGGCTGACGGGGTGGATCAGTCAGGTGGGCCAGCAACGCGATCCTCTGACCGGCCATGTGCTCAGTGAGCTGTATCAGGTTCACGAAAGCGCCCTCGACTTCCAACAGGCTTGCACGCTCGATGCCAGCCTCCCCGCGCTTCTGCAATCTTCCATCGGCCACGAAAACAACCAGGTGGATCGGGTGGCCGTCCACATTCAGGCAGCGCTGGCGCAGGCACCTGAAGCCGCCTCCATTGCGACCCACGATCAGCGCCACGATGACGATGATTTGCCACCCACGCCGCCGTCGCCGGCAAGCGAGGCAGCCGACCCACTGCCATCGTCTGGCGATTCCGCTGGCAGCACGCTTGTTCCGCAACAGACCGCACACGCTCGCCACATGACGGCTGAGCAGGGCAGTACGTATAAGACGTATATGTATAAAAAAGAACGTACGTACCGCGCGCGCGAAAAAAACAGCGATCCCGCATCGCGGCCGTTGAGCTTGCCACCTTGCCTGAGCAATGCCCAGGCAGACCAGCAAAAGGACGTGCAGGCTGCCTTGCGGCGGCTGCCGCCGCAGCATCGCCAGGAAGTGCTCGACGAGTTGCAGGCACGCAGCCAGAGCGGCACCGTGCGTAATGTCGTGGCCTACTTCTTCGCATTGGTAAAGCGCGTATTTGCTGGCGAATTCCGTCTGTGGGCAGGGCGTAAGGAGACGTCTGCCACCCCACGGCCTGCCGAGAATCGGCCTGCAGCTCCACCGCGCACCGAAGACCGCCCAGAACCGACTGCGCAACCGGCATCGCGTGAAACCGCCCTGGCGCACATCGCCAACATCCGCAAGATCATGAACACCTCGACGAACGCTGGGGACATCGCAGCGCAGGCAATGCAGGCCAAGGGATGGCAGCCGCATCCTGCGTAGTAAATGCTGCCGCGAAATGGGTCGTCACTGCACGCCGCAGTGACGACCCTCGCAACACCGCAAACAATGCGGGCGAAAGCCAGTTCCTATTGCGTGCGGCCTACATGATGATGTCCGCACTACATTGACCGGGCAGTTGCCAAGACCGATGGGCTTCGTACATCGGCACCCCCAACAGCGCAGGTTCCTGCAAGCGCTGGCCCGACAGGGTGGAGCCCCCCCAGGTATGCCCAGGCTCCGACCGCATACCGGCCCTACCCAGGGCGGTGCCTTCTTCGTCTGTCTGAACTCATCCCTATCGCGCCGCCTCGCGCACTGTCCTTTGCGGCAATTTCCTGCGCGCAACGCACAGGGATGCCGCTGCATTTCTCATCCCACTTACTTCATAGGAGGACTCGTCCACGTTCGCATCACTTTCGTCTTGTAGTACCTCCGTCCGGGCTCCCAGCAGGGAGCAAGACGGACGCCTCATTCGAGGCCCTGGTGTCTCCTGAACACCATGCCCTTGCCCTCACGGGATCTCGCCTTGGCGAGTTGGCACCAACACTAACCACTGAATTTCAGGACAACGCAGTACGGCGCTTTGCTTGGAGGCCGGAAGATGGACGACTTGACCTACACCCTGCGGCAGCTTTGCCAGCGCAATCGTGACGGCAGCTACACCACGCAGGCTGACCGGATGCGTTCGCTGTCGCTGGCCGCGCGGCAACTGCGCGAGGCCGGTTTCCGGCAGATGAAAGCCTCGTCGCTCAAGGGCAAGCACGTCCAGACGCTGTTGGAGCGCTGGCAAGGCGAAGGCTTGTCGTCTGGCACCATCAAGAATCGGCTCTCTCACCTGCGCTGGTGGGCCGAAAAGATCGGAAAGGCTGGCATCTTGCCGGCGGACAACACACAGCTTGGCGTGCCCGAGCGCCGCTATGTGACCAACATCAGCAAGGCCCAGGAACTGGGTACAGGTGTTGAACAGATCACCGATGTCCACGTGCGCATGAGCCTTCAGCTACAAGCCGCCTTCGGATTGCGCCGGGAGGAGGCGATCAAGTTCCAGCCCAGTTACGCGGATCGGGGAGACCACATTGCCCTCAAAGGATCGTGGACGAAGGGCGGGCGTGAACGCATTGTGCCCATCACCACCGCAGAGCAACGCGACGTGCTCCAAGCAGCACACCGCCTGGCGGGCACAGGGTCACTGATCCCGGCAAACAAGACCTACATCCAGCAGCGGCACGTCTACGATGGGCAGTGCAAGGCGGCGGGGCTGAGCAATATGCATGGACTGCGGCATCGGTATGCACAGATGCGATATGAAACATTGACGGGGTGGAAGTCACCGGCAGCAGGTGGACCGGGCACGGCTCAACTTGACCTATCGCAACGTCTGGCTGACCAACATGCCCGGCAGCAAATCAGTCGCGAGCTCGGGCACGAGCGGGTGAAGGTGACGGAGGTCTACCTGGGAAGGTGATCCAAGCCTGACCCTCCAAAGGTCCGCCACCAACTTGTCGGCTGCCTATCACTCATCAAAGAGCACCGATCTGCCGGCAAGCATCGAGAAACGGCTTCTTGAGGAAGTTGCATTCAGCGTACGGGCTCTTCTGCACCTGTCGCGCTAGCGTGGTCATGAAGTCGGCAGGGTCTCGACCGTCCTCTTTCCACTCGTCCAGTACCTGCGTCAGCCAGTATTTGCCGTCGTTCTCCGCACAGAACTTCGCTTTGTAGCGCTCTTCAATCCCGTATGCATCCTTCCATGTGTCGAACTCTTCAGCCAGTGTCGCAGGGCCGAATTGAATTGTGATGTCGGCAGGCCCCAATTTATCGAGGTCGGCATGCAGCAAAGCAACCTGCAGTTCAACAACATGGCTAGCAGTGGCATACGGATAGAAGGCCTTGCGCCGTCCAACTGCGTTGTGTGCAGGGTCTTTGCTCAGCTTATAGGTGCTATTGCACTCGTGGCAGGCGGGTGCGAGATTGCGAAAATTGATGGAATTGAATGGATATAGCGCTTTCGGCAGATAGTGGTCGTAGGCCTCGCGTTTGCTGTGGTTCTCACCCTTGATATCGCCTATGCCGCAGAACGGGCACTTCCCTGCTTTGTTGGTGGACACAAAGACCTGATAGTGATCATTGATATCACCGATCTTGGCACGCAGTGCAGCGAGATCCAGAAGCGATTGCGAATACAGCCCCTTGAAGAAGGTGCTGAGTTGAGCGGCAAGGTCTTTGTGATTGGCGGCGATGTCGGCGTAACGGGCGAGGTGTATTTCCGGATCATTGGCACAGACTTTTTCCAGATCGTTATTACCCTGATACCACTGCTGAAACTGATTGATCTGCGCGGCAGTCAGTGTCGAAAACAGGCCGTAGATTCGCTCCACATGGCTGTAGAAGAAATCGGCACCTTGCGCGTCGGAGTAATAGAACGCCTCCATCACTTCGCGCAACTCCGCGTTGGCGTCGAACAGCTGTAGACCGAAGGGGCCACCTGACGACGCTTTGCACCAGACCTCATGAAAGATGAAGTCGATGAACGCCTGCATCTTCTCCATCTGGTGCGGCACATAGGTGTACGGAAACAACATCAGCCCTGCGCCTCCCCGTTGCCTGGCTGATCGCCGTCGAGAATGGCCTTGATCAGCAGCACTTTCTCCACCGAGTCGCCGAGCTGCTGGTGAATTTCCGTGATCAATGCATCCTTGTCTTCGACGCCCCGTTCAAAGCGCTTGCGCAAATCATCCAGAATTGCCTGTGCGTGGCCGCCGATGGTTTCGCGCTTGCCGAAGGTGTTCATGGTGATCTTGTTGATCGATGCGCCCAGCGTGTTGTAGTTCGGATGGCTGATGCTGACCACGCCGCTGGCTTTGTGCTTGTCAAACACCAGCACCTTGTCCGGCTTGCTGTCGGAGATCAGAAATGGCGTGTGGGTGGTGATCAGCATTTCCTGTGCGTACTCACCCGCGCCAGGCAGGCACTGGCGCAAGCGGCTGATGAAGTTAGCACGCCAGTCCGGGTTGAAGTGTGTCTCGGGTTTGTCGAGCAGGAACAGGCTGTTGGTCTCACGAAACAGCAGACACAAACCGAGGCTGTGCAGCAATTGATGCTCACCGTCCGACAACTCCTTGAGCATCATCGGTTGAACCACACCTTGTTTGGTGAAGCGCACGAACTTGAAGCGCATGATGCGCTGGTCGGATGCCAAGGTCGGCACTGTCTCGCTGACGTAGTGGCTGGTCGAGGTGTATAGATCCGCCTTGAGCGCATCGCTGACTGAATACAGATTCAGCGTCAGCAGGACTTGCAGCGCCTGGAACAGGGATAACGCGGAACCATCGAAATTGTCGCGGAAGGCATCTTTCGTCCGCTCATTGACCCAATAGTCCAGGATCAGTGTATCGGTCGCCTCGTCATGGAAATACAGCGTGGCGCAACGCTTGAGCTTTTCGATGATGGAGGTCCGTTCGTCGCCCTCCAGCCCATGCAACAACTTGAGACGGTAATCACCTGTCTCCGTGTCAAGGGTGATGGCAGTGTTGTCTGCGAAGTATCCCGGTTCTGCGTAACCGGGCTGAACATAATCACCCGCAGTAAAAACCTCGGCTTGTTGGCGTGTCAGAGGAATACTCCGCCGCAGGATGATGCGAAACTCCTTGAGTTCCTCGATACCGACATCTTCCCGGAAGGGTTGAAGTGTCGTCTCATCCTGAAACAACAGGTTGCACAGCAGGATAGCCTGGCTGAATCCGCTGTCAAGGTAAGCCAACCGCGTGTCCGGATGGCCGGGATAAGGCAACTGTTTGGCCAGAGCTGTCCAGTACTCATCAAACTGCACGAAGCGCATTTTGAAAAAGGGCAGGCTGAGAATTTCGTTCTCGCCTGAGGAGTAGCCCAGCACGTATTGCGGCAGCAGGATGTCTGCATGGCCGCCCTTGAACGCCTCGTACACATCGGTGTCGAAGTCGCTCTGGTTTTCCCACTGGAAGCGCACGGATTCGCCAGCGCTTTTCCACACACCTACCTTCGCCCACTCCGGACTGTCGGGGCTGCGGTACTCGGCGGGCACGCGGATCAGGTAATCCAGCTCAAAGGCGACGGGCGAGACATCCGGCACCTCGTCCTGCAAGGCCTCCGGCAGAAAGCTGCGGCGCACGCGCAGAACTTCCAGCTGGAAGAAGATCGCCGCCAGCGCTTCGAGAAGGTTGGATTTACCACTGCCATTGGGCCCAGCGCAAACGAAGGGCGCAAAGTCGTTCGCTTGCGCCAGCTCGTCCTGCAAGCTCCACTCGGTGCGGAAGTGGTGCTCGAAGCCACAGGGCAGGCTGCGAAAGCCTGCAGGGTCAGTGATCTTGAGGCGCAGCAGCTTCATGCCAGGCTTTGCTCAGCGGCGGCTTTGAGCTCAATGCGATTGCCGTCGTCGTCAAACACCTGCGTCAGGGCACCAACGGCCAAGGCCTCGAATACCCAGGCCTTGATGTGCTCGTAGTCGTTGGCGTCCAGCTCGAAATCATTGTCCGGGTGCAGTTCCGCCAGCCGGGTTTGCGCCGCGGCGATGAAGCTTTCGAGGGAAAAAACCGCATGGCCCAACTGCGCACGATAGGCATCCAGCCAGAAACGCAGCAGGGGAGCAAGCTGCGTGCGGTCTTGCAGTGCGGCCAACAGCAAATCGGTTTCGGGCAGCTCGATCACCGGCTTGGTGATGGGCGCAGGAACGGCAGCGGCCACCGGGCTTCCTCCTTCAATGGGGGTGGCAGGCGAGGCCACCCGCGACAAATCCAACTCGCCCTTGAAGGCCAGCTGGCTTAGGGCACCGTAAAGGGCTTCGAGGTCCGTGAGGCTTTGTTGGTAGCGGGATTTGAGGGCTTCGACCTTTTCAACGATCGCGGCGAACTGGTTCTGCAGTCCTTCGTCTGGAACTGGGATTGGTAGGCCAGAAAGAATCAGTTGATTGATATTCTGAATGTTCGCCCCTTGCCCGCCCTGCAAAAGAACACGGCGAAATGCTGCGGAGCGGAAAAGATGAGCAACGTAAATTGCGAGCAGAGAAGCATCAGTAATGCGGTACCGAATGCAAAAGCCACTGTAAGTGGCTCGCTCCTTTCCTGGATACACCGCCATGCAGCGGCCTACCAGCTCCCTGTTTCCATTGGATCGAACAAAGAGGAGGTCGCTGTCATGGAGGAAATAGTCCTCCGCAGGAAGTTCATTGAGTTCAATGAATCCAAGGCTATCAAAATCATCTAACGCAGCCTTGGATTTGAAATCACCCACGCCCAGATAGCGAACAGTCACGCCCCTCTCGCCCTTGCCGAAGTTAAGGCCATTCTTGAATGAGCCATATGAACCAAGGGAGCCTATCTTCCACCCCCTCTCATTCCGCACCGGGTCGCCAAACATCTCCAGAAACACGCTCTTGAGCAGGTCGTCTAGTCGTTGCAAGTGTTGTTTTTTCTGAGCGATCAGCCCTTCCACTTTTCCGAGCAGATGGGCAATGCGGATTTGGTCGTTGAGAGGCGGTAAAGGAAGCTTGATGCTCTCCAATCCCTTAAACTTCAGAGAGTCTCGTACAGCACCCTCAGTATTAGCCCTAATCTGAGCATTACCCCAGTCACTTTTTAGATAGCGCAGCAAATAGTCAGCGTGAATATCTTTTTTGCCCTCGAAAACGATATACAGCGGACTTACCAGTACTGATCTGTCATGTCGAAGGTAGTCAATCGATCCAACGTTGATGCGTGAAGGGTTGTAAGCAAATTGCCCAGGATTGACGACCTTGTAATTCGAGACATCCTTGCTGAAAACTTCTTTACTGAAGTAATCGGTTGATCTTGTGAATCCTTCTGAGTTGGTGACAGAAAACACTTCGACATCAGCTTCAGCCCGATTTCGTTGGCTTACCTGTCGAACGTTTTTTCCCAGCTCAACAATCGGGAAACGGCTTTTCATCTCACCATCTCCTTCAACGCTAGCAATTCGCGCACGATGCCGCTTTGCACCTTGGCCAGTTCCGTCTCATCCACATCCCCCACTTCTGCCTGAATCAGCCGATCCAGAATCACACCCGGCGCGTCGTAGTGCACTTCCTCGAATACGTCTTCCTTGTAGCGCGAGAGTGAGAGGTCGAAGTTGTTTTTCTCGTCCGCAATCTCAGTGCGTGACACCATGAAGCAATTGGTAGTGCGGTCAGCGTCGGCCGCCGCATCGCGGGCGTGGTATTTGGCAATGATGTCTTGCAGGTCGCCATAGCCTTCCTGCTTGGTGCGCTTGTCGTCCAGCGAGTAGCCATCGGCGACCATCTCGTAGAACCAGACATGCTCGGTGGCGGGTTTGGCGACCTTGTCCTTTGCCCCCCAAACCTTGGTGAACAGCAGAATGGCGGTGCTGACCCCGGCATAGGGTTTGAACACCCCGCTGGGCAGGGTGATGACGGCCTTGAGGTCGCAGCGCTCCACAAGCAGTTGACGTAGGGTCCTGAATGCCCCGCCAGAGCCGAACAGCACGCCCTGCGGCACGATCACGCAGGCAGTGCCGCCCTTCTTGAGCAGGCGATAGATGTTCTCGACAAACAGCAGCTCGGTCTTGGTGGTAGAGAGCTGCAGGTTTTCATTGATGTCGCCCTTGTCGATGCTGCCTGTAAAGGGCGGGTTGGCGAGCACGATGTCGTATTCGGCTTCTTCGTTGTAGCTCTTGCTCAGGGTGTCCTGATAGTCGATGTGCGGCTCGTCGATGCCGTGCATCATCAGGTTCATCAGACCCAGGCGCACCATGGTGGCGTCGATGTCGTAGCCATACAGGCTTTCCTGCAAGATGGCCTGAGCCTTTTCGGTCAGTGCGGCAGCAACCGAAGTGCGGACAAAGCCGTCTTCATCGGGCTCAAGATTATTGGTGCCTGCCTTGATGGCTAACTGGGTGACGATGTATTGGTAGGCGCCCAGCAGGAAGCCGCCAGTGCCGCAAGCCGGGTCAGCGATCCTGTGACCCAGTTGAGGCTGCACCAGCTCGGCCATCAGCTTGATGATGTGGCGCGGGGTACGGAACTGGCCATTCTTGCCAGCGGTGGCGATTTCGGCCAGTAGCATTTCATAGACATCACCCTGGATGTCCTGAAAGGCCTGACCGTTTTCCCGTGAGTCCTTCTCCATCACCTCGAAGATTTCGTCGATGGTCTTCACTGCCTCCACCAGCAGGGCGGGCTTGGGGATGATGAAGACCGCGTTCCTCATGTGGTGGGTGAAGTTGGACTCGGCGCCGTTCAGGTCCTTGAGAAAAGGGAACACCTTGCCCTGCACGTGCTGCAGCATGTCTTCAGCCTGCATGCGCTTGAATTCGCTCCAGCGTAGGTTGCGCTTTTCGATGGGGCGCTGTTCCGATGCTGGCCAGTTGCGTTCCTCGGGCGGAATCCACGTGCCCGTGAATTTGGAGATGTAGTTCTCGCCGGTCCACTCGGCATCGGCCTGGCGTTTCTGGTCCAGCTCATCCAGCCGTTTCATGAACAGCAGGTAGGTGATCTGCTCGATGGCGGTGAGCGGGTTGCTGATGCCACCACTCCAGAATTTGTTCCAGAGCTGGTCGATCTTGCTTTTGAGTTCGGGATTGTTTTGAAGCATGGTGTGCTCTGCTATTTAGGCAGCCAACCGTTCGGTCAGCTGCAGGATTTCGTTGATTTCAAGTGGACTGAACACGCCACGGATGCCTTGCGGATGGATGACCGTGAAGGGGGCGTTGATCAGGTCTTTCTTCTCCACTTTTTCGCGCTCGATGATGAAGCCCTTCAGCAGATTGAGGAATTCCATCTGCCGGCTGCTGAGCGTGGTGTGGGAGCGAATGAACTGGTCGAACGCAGCGCTGACTTCGTCCGGGAAGCTCTGCAGGACTTCGATTCCGAGGATGTGGCGGATGAACTGGATGAAGCGCGCCTTGCGGTTTTTGTAGACCTGGCGCAGCAGGTCTTCGGTGATGTGCGGGTGTTCTTCGTGCAGCAGTTCGGCCAGTGCGTTGGCCTCTTCGCTGCTCACTGGCTCGCCGTTCTTGATCTTCTGCAGCACCGGGTTGTGCGCGGTGAGTTCGGCGATCAGGTTTTCCACCATTTCGCGGTAGCGGGTGATGCTGACCGCCTCGTGTTGCGGGCCGAACTCCACCCATTCCTTCTTGTGCAGTTCATCGGCCAAATCGAGGTGGGTTTGCTTCTGGCCGGTGGATTGCTCGCGGAATTTCATCAGCGGGCCGAGTTTGGCGACCAGTTCGTCGAAGGCGTCTTCATCCGCCTTGGCCCAGTAGTGGCTGGTTTGCGCGGCGCGGATCAGGGCCTCTTCCTGCTTGACGAAGCCGACCGAGAGTGGCAATTCGCCGATCTGCTCGACGATGCCTTCCTTGAGGGTGTCGGCTTGTTCCTTTTCGCCGCTCAAAACAGCCAGTGAATATTCCAGCAGATCGCGCTCGAAGCGCATGGCCTTGAAATCGGCCTCGGACACGGTGCGGAACAGCGGCTTGATTTCTGCGCGCAGGAACTCAAGGCGCTCGTGGCTGAGGCTGATCCAGAAGTTGTCATCGTCCAGCCGCGCCATCGCGGCGGCGGCTTCCTTGATCACCACCGACTCTTTGGGTAACGCGGCAATCTGCAGGCGGAGCTTGGCGACTTCACGCGTGGCGATGTCGGCATGGCCGCTGTCATTGGCCTTTTCGATCTTGTCGAGACGCAGGCCCACCAACCGCACCGGGAGCGGCAACTGCGGTTTCAGTTCCTTGCCCTTGGGGTTGAGCTTGAAGTATTCGAAGTTGTCCCAGCAGTCGAGGATCAGGAACACATCCTTCTCAAGACACCAGGGCTTGGGCTTGCTGGTTTCCAGCAGGCGTGTGCCGCGCCCGACCATCTGCCAGAACTTGGTGTAGGAGTAGACCGGCTTGGCGAACACGAGGTTGACGATTTCACGCACGTCGATGCCGGTATCAAGCATGTCCACGCTGATGGCAATGCGAGGCATGTCGTTGTTGGTGAACTGATCAAGCAGGCCACCTTTGCCGTAGACGCGTGGGTCGTCTGACACCAGCACCTTGGCCAGCTCACCGTGGTGTTGCGGGTAGAGCTTGTCGAAGATTTCTTCCATGCGCCGGGCGTGGGCCTTGGTGGCGCAAAAGAAGATGGTCTTGCCAGGCAGCACACCGTTGGCGTCCTTGATGGCTTCTTCCATGAACTCGCGGACGATCAGGGTGTTGGTGCCCTTGTTGATCACCTGCTTTTCAAGCTGAGTGCCCTCGAAGTTGATGTCTTCAACTTCCTTGCCCTGGAAGATCAGCTTCTTCTGGTCTTCCAGCGAAATGGTGCGCTTGCTGATGCCCTCCATCTGGAACTTGGTCTGAATCTTCATGACCTGGAAGTTGCAGAGGTAGGGCGGCACATTGTTCACGGCTTCTTCATAGGTGTAGGCAAACGTGGGAATGCCATCTTCGCAATGAAAAAGCTGGAAGGTGTTGTGGTCAATGATGTCGGTCGGCGTGGCCGTCAGGCCCAGCGTGATGGCTTTGAAGTAGTCCAGCACTTCGCCAAATGTGTTGTAGATGGAGCGATGGCTTTCATCGACGACGATGAAATCGAAGAAATGCGGCGACAGGTGCTGTGCCTCGTCCCGGATGATGTTGAGCATTGTCGGGTAGGTGGCGACATACACACGGCGATCCGTCGCGATCAGCTTTTCACCCACATTGGGCCAGCGCGGCTCGTTGGGCATGTGCTCCTTGAAGGCGGCCAGAGCCTGTTCACGCAACGCTATACGGTCCACGAGGAACAGCACTTTTTCTGCATGGCCAGCCCGCATCAAGGCATCGACCATGGCGATGCAGGTGCGGGTCTTGCCGGTACCGGTGGCCATCACCAGCAGGAAATCGCGCTTCTTCTGTTCGATGCCTTCGAGCACCGAGCGTATCGCGCGAATCTGGTAATCACGTCCGGCAATCGATGTGTTGATGAATTCCTGCGTCAGCGGCTTGCGATTGCGACGGATGTAGGCGAAGCGTTCGAGATCGTCGCGGGTGGGAAAACCAACCACCTTGCGCGGCGGCGCGTTCTCCAGATCCCAGAAATAGAGCTCGTGGCCGTTGGTGTAGAAGCAGAATGGCAGCTCACCACCCAGCTGGTTCTGGATGTTGTAGCAGTATTGCTTGGCCTGCTCGCGGCCAATGGCGGCATCGCGGCTGGTCTTCTTGGCCTCGATGACTGCCAGGGGTTTGCGGTCTTTGCCGAGCAGGACGTAGTCGCTGAACTGGTGGCCCTCGTAGGGCGTGCGCGGCTCGGCCACGCCCACTGGCAAGGCGGTGAGGATGTCGAATTCCTCGACAACCTGGGTGGGGTCTTTGACGTTCCAGCCTGATAACGCGAGTTGCTGGTCAATCAAGTCGGCTCGTGTCTGTGCCTCAGATTTAAACATGCCTAGCCTCCCTGGCGACGCGGAAGCGTTGGCTACCTGCGGCCATTTCCTCAGTCTGGAACGCGGGCACGTTGCCGCAAGTGTGATCGTCGCGGATGTCGAGGCTGAAAATACTTTTTCTAGCCTTCATTTCTCACCGCCTTGATTGATGCGAAGCCACTTTGCTCCACGCCCCTTGCCGGTCGATTCGATCAGTCCCTCTGACTTCATTGCCCGCAATACCAGCCGTACCATGTCCCGGCTCACGCCCGGGCAGGCCTCTTCAATCTCGGAAATCGAGAACGGCAGAGTGCGCCCCAGAACTTCCGTCCGCACCCGGTCGCCTTTACTGCCACGGCCACGCTCGATGGTGCCTACACGCTCCTCGAACTCGCGGTAGCCCCGTAGCAAAGCACCCCAGAAGTAATCAAGCCAGGGTTTGACGTCGTGCTGCCCCTGGTGCCATCCCTGCGAGCTGGCTTCCAACGTTTCGTAATAGCCTTCCTTGGTATCTTCGAAGATGCGTTCTAAGCTGATGTAGCGGCCCACGGCATAGTCGAAGTGGTAGAGCAGTAGCAAGGTCAGCAAGCGGGACATGCGGCCGTTGCCATCCGGGAAGGAGTGGATGCACAGAAAGTCGAGCATCGCCAGCGGCACCAGTACCAACGGGTCGGCCAAATGCTGGTCCAGCGCGGTAGCGTAGCGCCCGGTCAGATCGGCCATGGTCATGGACGTGAGGTGCGCAGCAACTGGCTGGAAGCGCAAACGCGATGTGCCATCCGAGTGACGCTCGATGATGTCGTTATTGGTGGCCTTCCAGCGCCCGCCCGCCTGCGGCATATAGCGGTACAGCAGGGTGTGCAGTTGAAGCACTACGCCCTCGCTGAAGGCCATGTGCGCGGCCGATTCGTGGATCAGCGCCAAGGCGTCACGGTAGCCGGCGATCTCCTGTTCGGAACGGCTCTTTGGGGTTGCGTTGCGGATGACCAGAGACTTCAACCGCGAGGGTGCGACGACAACGCCTTCCAGCCGGTTGGATGACTCGGTGGACTCCACAACCGCGATCTGGCGCAGGCCCTTGAGGGCTTCGGGCGACTGCGCGGCGTAGAGTTGCTGCTTACCCTGGTACTCGCCCAGTGTGCGCAACGTGGCGGCCTGGGTGCCATCGAAGCGAAGCGCGGCAAGGTACCCGGGTGTGAGCGAGTGCATGGAAATGTAAACCCAGGCTGTCTAAATGGGGTAATCATAGTCGTTAAATGGGGTACTGTCTCTAAAAATGCCTCATTAGCGGTGCTTGACTACCCATTTCCTAAACATTGGGCCGGTCGTGAGGGGCTGGCATGGCCGACCAAGAAGGAAATGAACGACATGAATCTCAAAGGGGCAATCAATTCACAATTACCCCATTTACTCCATTGTTTACCCCATTCCCAGCGCCCAGCCTTGGGCAAGTGCAAATGGCAAGGGAACGGCACTCAAGGGACAACGGCCCTATCCCGAAAAGGAAAAGGCCGCCCCTCCATTCGTTCTGCAACACCCTGCCAACTTTTCCCTATGCCACGCCGCTGCCCTCCGCAGCACTCAAGTAGTCCGCCCAGTCCTGCAACAGCGTCCTTCTCTGATCCAGCAGCAACGCCTTGTTGTACGTCGCCCGCACCTTGTTGCTTTCCACGTGGGCAAGCTGCCGTTCAATTGCATCAGGCCGGTATCCGTTCTCATTGGCCCAGGTTGAAAAGGTCGTCCGCCAGCAATGCGGCGTCGTGCCCCGGCCCAGGTTCATGTCACGCATGGCGTAGGTGAGTCGGTTGGGCGTGGTGAAGCCCTTGCCGCTCCGGTGTGGGAACAGATAGCGCCCGCCACCCGTGATGTGCTGCAAGTCCTTCAGCACCGCCATGGCCTGCGTGGACAACGGACTGACATGGTCACGCCGCGCCTTCATCTTCGCCGCAGGCCGACGCCACGGTAATCCCCCCGTAAAACCGCAGTGAGCTGAAGTAGAATTTCCACAACAAGGAAATTCAAGCAATGAAGCAAGCCCGATTCACCGACAGCCAGATCATGGCGATCCTCAAACAAGCCGAAGCCGGC
>Ga0180219_1001634_pt1 | contig 14182 bp, 14 predicted proteins | sample eDN3rd30CBELigMG_FD_151338 | JGI IMG/M metagenome (GOLD analysis project Ga0180219, IMG submission 151338) | Enriched Miracle-Growth compost microbial communities from Emeryville, California, USA - eDNA 3rd pass 30_C BE-Lig MG (version 2)... ...
TTGAAACGGGCATTTCTCCTTCGAAAACCTTTCCGGCCCTTGCTATTGCATAAGAAGGCACCTGCAATGGCAATCCACCCTCGCGATAAATTACATACATAGCCTGTGCAAGCCTTAACAATAATTCATGGATAGTGGTAATACTTTCAATGAATGAGCTGTATTCGGCTGATTTTGGATGTGTAAACGCGAGCATCATATCATCAAATATTTCGTACCACTTTTTTAATGATCGGAATGAAAATACTTTACTTATCGTATCAGCAGGATTAGTTTGTCCTTTAGAAGTATATTCACCTCTCGATGAATAAAAAATATAATCATCCCTGGTTTGGAAAAAAGCCGTCGGTTTACGCTGTCTTTTTAGTCTACATTGTTTAAACATAATGAAAGCAACTTCCACCTGTTCGATCAATTGTTTGCAATGAAATCCGTTTTCTATAATTTCTTGGCAGGCCATTTCAGGGTGGACGCTTGCGTTTATAGTAAGGCTGACATCACGCATCCAGCTATCAACAGATGTATGGCGTCCGTAAAAATTATCCAAATAAATCATCGGATTCTTAATGACTCGCTTCTTTATATACCGGAAATTTTCGGCTTTCAGTTTCTTTTGCTTATTTTTCATCTCTTTTTAGGTTTTAGAAAAATGGTTAAGAAATAATTATCATCAACTTTTCAAAGTTAAGAACTATTTTTCTTCATTTCAAAATATTTTGAAGAAAACTATTATCAATGATTGATATCCTGAAGCGAATTAAAGGAATTGCCAGTAAAGAAGGCATCAGCGTTACCGCGTTGGAAGCAAGTATAGGGGCTAGCAAAGGTGTTTTTTCAAGAGCCTTGGCCAATGGAACTGATATTCAGAGTAAGTGGATTCTTAAACTTGCCGAAAATTATCCCCAATACTCGCTCGATTGGCTCATCCTTGGCCTGGGCGAAGCAAGGAGGACTGAAATTTGTCAGGAACCATCAGAAGATTATTCATCTCAAGAGTCGGCTCAATGGACACAGGAAGTCATCCAAAGCTTAAAAAAAGTCATTTCATCTCAGGAAATAACCATCCGTTCGCAAGAAACAACCATAGCTGCACTGCAAAAGCGGATTGCTGATTTAGAGAATAAAAAGTGAGACAATATAATTGGATAGATTTATAGCCCAATTTCGCATTCACAGCTCCACAATCTCCAAATCTTTTATTCTTCTAAAATGTTTGAGATTTAATGTAGCAATGGAGATATGATTGGCAATTGAAGTAGCTCCTATGAATAGATCAGGAATCTCAATCATTTTATTTTCACTTTTTAGCTGTTTTGTTATTACAACTGCCGCTTTATTGACCATATTATTGAATGGCAATATCGTTACCCGATCAAAAAAATCACGCCAAAACAATTCCTGTTCAGGATTAGACCCCACCAATATTTCATATTCTGTAATGATAGAGACAGCAAATAGGTGATACTTTTGGGTTAATTGAAAGAAAGCACTTTTACTTTTATCTCTTTTCCGATAATAGTCTATAAGAATGGAGGTATCGAGACATATTATTTTCTCCATTTATTAAAATTTTCTCTGTTCTCTTGAAACTGCTGATACTGATCTTCATTCATAACCGGACCTGATAGCAAAAAATTCTGAAAATCAGACAACTCCTTTTTTGCTTTTGTTTCGATTTTGTTATTATCCAATTCTGATTTTAACTGCATGAGCTTCGATGCTGGCAGCCGTTTAATGGTCGCCAACAACTGATCAAATGCGATCTCCACCCTAATTTCCATATAGATATATTTTTTACTAAAATACGCAAAGATATTACCAATTCCAAGATATTCAACCTGCCCCCTAGAACAATACGGAAGGTTCTTGCAACTTTAGGTAGGAGATTTATAAACAAATGCCATTGTCCTACCCCCCAAATCTTGATATTGCGTAAACAATATTTTAGCTTGGAAATTACTACCTTTACCAACTAAACATAGACGCTCGTATATAGACAATTATGGGATTATTTGATTTCTTCAAAAAGAAAGAACAGACCCCTGAGGCGCAGGAAGCGCTGGATAAAGGATTAGAAAAAACAAAAGAAGGTTTCTTCAGTAAAATTACCAAAGCAGTTGTAGGTAAATCGACTGTAGACGACGAGGTATTGGATGATCTGGAAGAGGTATTGGTTACTTCTGATGTGGGTGTAACGACCACACTAAAGATTATTGAACGCATTGAAGAGCGTGTTTCACGTGACAAATACATCAACACTTCGGAACTGAATGGTATTCTGCGCGATGAGATCCAGCAATTGCTTGCTGAAAATAACAGCAATGATTTTGAAAACTTTGAATACGGTAACCATAAACCCTATGTGATCATGGTGGTAGGTGTGAATGGTGTGGGTAAAACAACGACCATTGGTAAGCTCGCTCATAAGTTAAAAGAAGCGGGTAATAAAGTAGTTATGGGAGCGGCGGATACCTTCCGTGCAGCAGCGGTTGACCAGATTAAATTGTGGGGTGAGCGCGTTGGTGTTCGCGTGGTCGCACAGTCGATGGGCTCAGACCCTGCTTCCGTAGCTTTTGATACCGTACAATCTGCCGTGGCCAATCAGGAAGATGTGGTGATTATCGATACAGCAGGTAGATTACACAACAAACTGGCACTCATGAACGAGCTGACGAAAATCAAGAATGTGATGAAGAAAGTGGTTCCAGGTGCACCACATGAAATCCTGCTGGTATTGGATGCCTCTACCGGACAAAACGCCATAGAACAATGCAAGCAATTTACGCAAGCTACGGATGTAAACGCCCTAGCCTTAACCAAATTAGATGGTACAGCAAAAGGGGGTGTCGTCATTGGGATATCCGACCAATTTAAAATTCCAGTCAAATATATTGGCGTAGGCGAAGGTATCAATGACCTGCAGTTATTCAATAAAAAAGAGTTTGTAGACTCCCTGTTTAAATAGGGTACGTGAAGGAGCATGAGAACGAAAAAATTAGATACAATACCCGTTAAACCCCGGGTGAACGTGGTTACCCTCGGATGTTCTAAAAACATTCATGATAGTGAAGTATTGATGGGTCAGTTACGTGGCAACCAGATGGAGGTGGTACATGAGGCAAATCAAATCCGTGAAAACGATATTGTAGTGATTAACACCTGCGGTTTTATTGATAACGCTAAACAAGAATCCATTGATACGATCTTGCAATATAGCGCCTTAAAAGAAGAAGGCAAATTAGAGAAAGTGATTGTTACGGGCTGTTTATCTGAGCGGTACAAACCTGAACTGCAAGCGGAAATTCCGAATATCGATGCTTATTTTGGCACCAATGATCTGCAACAGCTTTTGGCTTCTGTAGGGGCCGATTATAAGCATGAGCTTTTAGGCGAACGTCTGCTAACCACACCCAGCCATTATGCGTATTTTAAAATTGCCGAGGGCTGTAATCGCCCCTGCTCTTTCTGTGCCATCCCGTTGATGCGGGGGAAACACATTTCAAAACCCATTGATGAGCTGGTGAAGGAAGCAAAGCATTTGGCTGCTCATGGAACGAAGGAACTGATTTTAATTGCACAAGACCTCACTTACTACGGATTGGATATTTATGGCAAGCGCCATTTAGCCGACCTTTTAAGACATCTTTCTGATGTGGATGGCATTGAATGGATTCGCTTGCAATACGCCTACCCTTCAGGCTTCCCGATGGATATCCTGGATGTGATGAACGAACGCAGCAACGTCTGCAACTACTTGGATATGCCCTTACAGCACATTTCAGACAACATGCTGAAATCCATGCGACGCGGCATTACCAAACAGAAAACTATTGATCTGGTACATGATATCCGCAATAAAGTGCCGGATATCGCCCTACGTACCACACTGATCTGTGGTTATCCGGGAGAAACACAGGCCGATTTTGATGAGCTCATGGAATGGGTCGAGCAGACCTGCTTTGATCGCTTGGGCTGCTTTACCTATTCCCATGAGGAAAAAACACATGCACATACGCTGATAGATGATGTACCACAAGAGGAAAAGGAGGCTCGTGTAGAACAAGTGATGGAGTTGCAGCAGGGTATTTCTTATGAGATCAATCAGGAAAAAGTTGGCCAGACTTTCAAAGTGCTGGTAGACCGGATAGAAGACGATTATTTTATCGGACGTACGGAATATGATTCGCCCGAAGTGGATAATGAAGTGCTCATTGCCGCCAATCAGGGGTATGCTTCCGTAGGAAGGTTTGTTCAAGTTGAAATAGACCGAGCGGAAGATTTTGATCTATATGGAACGATAATTCAAAAATAAAAAGTAAAAAGTAAAAAAGCTTGCCATTCTGTAGAGATAGTAAGCATAAGGACGCATTCCGGACATCAAAATAAATGAAAGCGAGTTACATTCCATATAACGACACACATAGTTTTTCAGACACTTTATTAGCTTATATAGCAGACGATAAAAAGCTTGCTCCTTTTATTAACAACCGTCCGGATGGGGATGGTTTTGAAAAACAACTGCATCAGAAGCACGGAAAGACCGATCGGAATACCTTGGTACAGGTATTAAAAGAACAATACTATGGATTGGATCATTGCCCGCCCAGTGTAAAGGCAAATATCGAGCTATTGGCTGATGAAAATACCTTTACGGTAACCACCGGCCATCAACTGAATATTTTTACCGGTCCACTTTACTTTATTTTCAAGATTATCAGTACGATTAAGCTTTGTCGACAGCTGAAAGAAAAATTCCCAACATATAACTTTGTACCTGTTTATTGGATGGCGACCGAGGATCATGATTTTGCCGAAATTAACCATACGGTATTACAAGGCGAACTGATTAAATGGGATGTTCCAGGCCAAGCTGCCACGGGGCGTATGGAAACGCTATCGATGGCCCGTACGGTAAAACGCTATCAAAAGCTGTTGGGCTTAACACACAATTCAGATAAGCTATCTAAGTTAATAGAAGATGCTTACCTCAATCACAGTAACTTGGCCGATGCCACCCGATACTTGGTAAACGGACTTTTTGGAAAATTTGGCTTAGTGATACTGGATGCTGACCATGCCGCATTAAAGAAGAATTTTATCCCTTACATCCAAGAGGATATTCTACAACAACATAGCTATCATCATATTAGCCAAACCACCACTGCATTGGAGCAAATGGGCTTCGAAAGCCAAGTGCATACACGCGAAATCAATTTCTTTTACCTGACAGACGAATATCGCGAGCGGATTGTACAGACCAAAGATGGAAATTATGAAGTGTTGCACCGCAACCTATTTTTTACGGCTGAAACATTGACCAAAGAAATCGCGCAACACCCGGAACGCTTTAGTCCGAATGTAGTCATGCGCCCACTTTATCAAGAAATCTGTTTGCCCAATCTGTGCTATATAGGTGGCGGTTCGGAAATCGTTTATTGGTTGCAGTTAAAGAACAATTTTGATCATTATCGAGTGGATTTCCCTATTCTAATGCCCCGGAACTCCGCACTCATATCAGATGAACACTTAGATTATAAAATATTCAGGCTGAATTTAACCTTCAAAAGTATCTTTCGTAGTGCTGAAGAGTTGAAAAAACAATACGTTCGGATGCACTCTAAACATCGACTCAATCTCAATGAAGAATGGTTGGAAATGGAAGCAATCTTTGAGCGGATTAAAGAACGGGCCGCGAAAATCGACCCTACCCTTCGCCCGAGCACCGAAGCGATTAAAACGCGCCTCTGTAAAGCGATAAACAATTTAGAAAAAAAATTTGTTAAAGCTGATAAGTTAAACTTCGAGGATGCCATATCGCAAATCGATAAGATAAAGGAAAAGTTCTTCCCGAATGGTCATTTGCAAGAGCGCGTAGAAAATTTTGGCTTGCTTTATGTAAAATATGGAGACGAATTGTTCAACGACTTACTGAAATATTTTAATCCGTTGGATATGAAGTTTACGATACTATATTAGTAGATATGAGATGTGAGATGTCAGATATGAGATTTGAAGGCACGGGCAGTAGCGGTAATGAAGCTTTTCGCCTTCAGCTTTGTGCTTTCCGCTTAAAAGTCTTGATACTTGATACTCGATTATACGTAAGTGAGACTGCTTCGCGCTAGCACACTTTCTTCCGCTTCGGCTCGCAGTGACGATAGCAATTTTTACTTTTTACTTTTTACTTTTTACTTTTTACTTTTTACTTTTTACTTTTTACTCAAAAAAATGCACATCGAAGAACTGAGAACATACTGTTTAAGCAAATCTGGTGTGGAGGAAGATATGCCCTTCGGTCCGGATACCCTGGTATTTAAAGTCGGTGGTAAAATCTTCCTACTAACCGGTTTAGATAGGCAACCACTTTCTTTCAATGTGAAGTGTGATCCTGAACGTGCTATTGATTTACGCGAACGTCATCCACATAGTGTACTGCCCGGTTACCATATGAACAAAAAGCATTGGAATACCATCGTAGTCAATGGCGAATTGAACTATCAGCAACTGTGCGATTTAATAGACCATAGTTATATATTGGTGTTCAATAGCTTACCTAATAAATTAAAAGACAATCTATTGTCTACAGAGTAAAGATGGGTATATGACAGAACCCATTCATAAACATCAGCCTTTCTCTCTGAATTTCTTATAAATCTTAACTGCAACCATTAACATCACGGCGAAGAGCAGGAGTCCTACTACCCCGTAAATCCAGTTAATAGCACTCTTCAGTACAACAGTAAAGACAATGGCAAATAGGAGTACCGTAGCCAGTTCATTCCAAAGTCGTAGCTTGATGGAAGTCCATCCACTTTTCTCTGCAGCGAGTTGGAACATGATTCGTTGACAAACGAAATGATAAACAATTAGCCCCAATACAAAAACCAGCTTGACGTGTAACCAAGGTTGTATCCACCATGCTGGGTTTAAATGGAGCATCACGGCTGCTGCAATAATGGTTAAATACATAGATGGCGTGGTAATGACCCACCACAGCTTCCGTTCCATCAACACAAACTGCTTATGCAAAATGGTATATTCATGCTCTGGTTTCGATTTGGCTTCTGTATGATAAATAAAAAGCCGAACCATATAGAATAACCCCGCCATCCAGCAGACCACAAAAATAATATGTATGGCTTTTGCGTATAAATACATAAAAGTTGTCAGTTGCCAGTTGCAGGTTGCGAGTAAGGGTCTCTCACAACTCACAACTCACAACTCGTAACTCATAACTAGATTAATATCTAAACTCCTTCACCACCTCGATGGCATATTTCACATGATCAAATGGAATATCAGGCATAATACCATGACCGAGGTTGAAGATAAACCCTTCTTCATTGCGCATGCGCTCAAACAAATGTAAAATTTTCTTTTTAATCACCGGTTTTTCTGCATAGAGTACAAATGGATCTAAATTCCCTTGCACGGCCATACCTTCGGGCAAACGCTCTTTTACTTGCTTCAAATCGGCATTCCAGTCGACCGAGATCACATCCGGTTTTGCTTCTGCCATCAATGGTGCAAAAACGGAACTTCCTTTACAAAAAGAAATGACCGGAATGTCCTTTCTATCCAATTGCCCAATAATCTGCATATTATACTGATGGGAAAATGTACGATAGTCATCCCATGATAAGGCTAAGGCCCAGCTATCAAATAACTGCACAGCGTTTACTCCCGCAGCAATCTGCATATTCAGGTAGGCGCCCGTCACTTCCGCGATTTTGGCCAATAAACGATGAGCGAGCTCTGGCTGATTATTCAAAAATAATTTAGTGCGCTTGAAATCTTTGGAAGATCCGCCTTCTACTAAATAGCTTAATACCGTAAATGGAGCTCCAGCAAATCCAATCAAAGGAATAGAACCATTCAATCGTTGCTGGATAACCTGAATAGCATCTGCCACATATCGCAATTGATCTACTACGTCAGTTCTCAAGGCATCTATGTCAGCTTCAGTACGTATGGGATTAGCAAAACGCGGCCCAACGCCTTGTGTAAAGCTCAAGTCGCCTCCCATAGCCTCTGCTGTAACTAAAATATCTGAAAAAAGAATGGCCGCGTCTACACCCAGCAGATCAACAGGTAGCATGGTTACATCCGCAGCTATCTCGGGTGTTTTACACATCTCTAAGAAAGAATATCGATTCTTGATATCCCAGTATTCTTTCATAAATCGACCAGCCTGTCGCATCATCCACACCGGTGGGCGTTCCGTCTGCTGCGAAAAGGCAGCACGCATAAATAAACTATCTTTTATAGTGGTAGTCACGTTATTTCGGTATTTCGTTCTCTATTCTATTTACAATCTGTGCAATCCGGCTGCTTACCTCCAATTCATTCACCTTATCTAGATAAGCGCGGACACGCTCGTAATCTTTTTTCCTTAAATTAATATTGGCCAGATTTACAAAAATGAGTGCTTTATCATTTTTCCGCCTAAAAGGTAAGCGACTCGCAATTTGGAAATGCCTTTCAGCACTTTCATAATCCAACAACTGCAAGTCTAAACTACCCGCTATAAATTCATAATAGTTTCGACGCTTTTTTCGTAAATATGCTGGATGTTTGATATCAGCTAATAAATTACGGGCTAAATCATACTGCTTTTTCTTAAAGGCTTCTGAAGCTAATAAGACAGTACCATCCCGGTAATAACTCCAAATGGTATACGCAATCAAACAAGCCATCAAGGCCGATAGCTGATAGGTCTTCACATATACTGTATAGGCCAATAACAACAACAAAAGTAGCATTACCCCCAATCTGGCCTTGGAAGTCATCATAGGCTAATGTGCTTTATTATCGGTAAACTTATACCCTACACCGCGGATGGAATGAAAATAAATGGGATTTTTCTGATCGGGTTCAAAATACTTCCGGAACGTCAAAATAAAGTTATCGATCGTGCGTGTAGAAGGGTATACATCGTAATTCCATACAGTTTCCAGAATTTGTTCCCGAGACACCGCTTCGTTTCTACGTTCAATCAATAATTTCAATAACATGGTTTCTTTCTTCGTTAAGGCCGTGATCGTTCCATCTGCATGGTGTAACTCAAATGAATTGAAATAAATGGTTTTATCGCCAATTTGATAAGAGTTCAATTCTTTCAGATCATCTCCCTTCATTCCTCTTCTCACTAGGTTTCCTACACGCAAGATCAACTCTTCTAAGTTGAAGGGTTTCACCAAGTAATCGTCGGCACCTTTCTTTAAGCCTGTGATCCGATCTTCGCTCGTATTCTTAGCCGTTAAAAACATGATAGGAACCTCTGTATTTTCTAGACGAATGGTCTCAGCTACTTGGAATCCATCAATCTCTGGAATCATCACATCCAAAATAATCAAATTGAATCGTTCTTCTTTAAATTTTTTGAGCGCCTTCTTACCATCGGTGGCCGTCGTAACCTTATAACCTTCCAATTCAAGGTTTAACTTGATGGCTTCGAGCAAGTGCTCTTCGTCTTCTACTAGAAGTATACGTTGTTTTGCTTGCATAATCAATTAAATGTTACATCAAAAATGCTCCCTGTAGGAGTGTTATTTAATACTTTGATCTGTGCGTTATGTTTATCTAATACGGATTTTACAATATATAAGCCCAAACCTGTGCCTTTTGTTTTGCGGGTATCTTCGCTTCCTACCCGATAAAATTTATTAAAAATACGTTTTTTTTCTTCATCATGAATACCGATACCTAAATCGGCAACCGAAAATCGAATTTGACCGCTTTCGTTCTGATGAAGCTTCACCTGAACGTGTGCACAAGGTGGAGAGTATTTAATGGCATTTTCTATTAAATTGGTAACCACAGAAGTAATAGCGAACTTATCACCCACGTAATGGATATCTTCCTGTATTTCGGTTTTGATAATCTGTGACGTACAGGAATGTACCTGTAACCGATCGGCAATGCGACTGGTTAGTTCAGAGAAGTCAAATTCCTCTTTCGGCACACTTTTCCCAATCCGCTCCAATTTGGTTGCTAAGAGTACATTCTCAACTAAATCATCTAGTCGTTCTATATCTTTCAATGAGTTTTTCAAAAACTGCTCGCGTTGCTCCTTATCCAAATCACGTTTTAAAATGGTTTGCACATACAATTTAATAGACGCCAAAGGCGATTTCAGTTCATGAGTAACGGACAACAGAAAATTATGCTGTTGCTTGTGCGCTTTATGCTCATGCTCAAATGCTTTCTTCAATTTGATGGCACCAATGAGAAAAACAGTCATGAAAATAAGCCCTTCGCCAATAACCATGCCTTTACGCAGCGGTTCCAGTTGCATCAGCAACATACCCCACCAAATAATCTGGGCTACCGCATAAAAGACCAAAAAGTAAAATAAAAACAGTGGTTTACGCATACCTTTATTAGTTGTGAGTTGTGAGTTGCCAGTTGTGGGCTCCCACCATCCTCTGCGTTTAACTTTTAGTTGTGATTTGTTGTTAGCTACTCCGCTATTTAAAAACGACGTCTAAACTTTCAAATATAGCCCGCTTGGCTTTTTCCAATTCTATTTTTGAATGGGCTGCTGAAACAAACCCCACTTCGTAACCTGACGGACCTAAGTACACCCCTCTATTTAATAACTCTCGGTGTAATATCTTATATTTTTCCATACTTGTTGGATCAATATCTTGTGCCGACCGAATATGTTCCTGATCAGTAAAGGCAATCCAGAAAATGGAGGCCACTTGAAAGATTTTTACTTTGTAATTTTTAGCACTGGCGTAACGTTGTATAGCCGCCACAAACTCTTCCGCCTTTTTGTTCAAGTCTTTATAAAAACCTGTACGGTTGAGCTCTGTTAATTGTGCAATGCCTGCAGCCATGGCAATGGGGTTTCCAGAAAGTGTTCCTGCTTGATATACCCCGCCGTCTGGCGAGATACAGGCCATGATTTCAGCCGAAGCACCATACGCCCCTACCGGCATACCACCGCCGATAATTTTTCCATAAGTAATGATATCTGGCCGAACATCATAATAAGCTGCAGCTCCCTCAAAGCCTAAGCGAAACCCGGTGATTACTTCATCAAAAATAAGTAAGCTTCCATTAACCGCTGTTATTTCCCGCAAAAACTCGATATACGCTCGTTCCTGTATTAATAAACCGTTGTTGGCCGGAATACCTTCCATAATAACGGCTGCTATCTGCCCCTTAAATGTTTCAAAAGCTTGTGTCAATGCTTCTCTATCATTTAGTGCAATAACAATGGTTTCATCAGCAAATGCTTGAGGTACTCCCAGTGAAGATGTTTCTCCGAAAGTCACTAAACCCGAACCAGCTTTCACCAACAACGCGTCAGAATGGCCATGATAACATCCTTCGAACTTGATAATTTTATCGCGTTTGGTATAACCTCTAGCTAAACGTATAGCAGACATGACAGCCTCTGTGCCTGAACTCACAAAACGCAATTTTTCAATATAACGATTGTTTTTTAAGATCAATTCGGCCAATTCGTTTTCCAGTGCCGTAGGTGCGCCAAAGCTTAATCCATGCTGTAATGCTGCTGTAACCGCTTCTCTAATTTTAGGGTGATTGTGCCCTAAAATCAATGGACCCCAAGAACAACAAAAATCAATAAATTGATTACCATCCGCATCCCATAAAAAACAACCATCGCCCTTTTCTATAAAAAGTGGTGTACCGTAAACCGATTTAAAAGCCCGTACCGGGGAATTAACCCCGCCCGGGAAATATTTTTGGGCTTTTTCAAATAATGCGGCCGACCGCTCCCGTGAAATATCCGTTTTACTACCAACTGGTCGTACTTCCTCTTCGCTTCCTGAAAATATCTTCTTTATTGAATCTAACATATCATTGTTAGTTATTTGTTGTTCGTTGTTCGTTATTTGTTGTTAGTTGTTCGTTTGCTTTACACTTTCTGCTTTACGCTTTCTGCTTTTAAGCTTTCCACTACTTACAACTTAAAACGTAAAACTTAAAACCTATATCCATTTCTGTTCTACCATATCCCGGATATGGTACGTGGTAATCACACTAGCTCCTGCTCGTACAAAGGCATGCATCGTTTCCATCACAATTTTCTGCTCATCTATCCATCCTTTCTCTGCGGCTGCCTTAATCATGGCAAATTCTCCCGAAACATTGTAACAAGCTAAGGGAAGATGTGTAGTCTGTTTAATCTGACTGATAATATCTAAATAGGCCAAAGCTGGTTTAATCATTAAAATATCGGCCCCTTCCTGTTCATCCAACAGCGCTTCCCTCAAAGCTTCTTGCGCATTTCGGAAGTCCATCTGATAGGCTTTCCTATCGCCTTTGCTAGGTGCGCAATCAGCTGCTTCTCTAAAGGGACCATAATAAGACGAAGCAAACTTAGTAGCATGCGACATAATCGCTACATTCACATACCCTTGTTCGTCCAATCCGTTTCGGATGGCTGCCACACGGCCATCCATCATATCAGAAGGAGCTAACATATCAGCTCCAGCTGCTGCATGTGCCAGTGCCATATTAACAATAACGGGTATCGTAGCATCATTCTGTACATAGCCGTCTGCTAGAATACCACAATGGCCATGTGTGGTATAAGAACATACGCATACATCCGTTACGATATAAATATCTTCGCCAAAAGCCTGACGCAGCGCACGGATAGCCTGTGGAATCAGACCATTTTTATCATAAGCTGTATGTGCATCTACACTTTTTTCTTCACCTACACCAAACAGCATAATTTTATTAACGCCTAATTGAAGGCCTACGGCGACATCTGACAATAGCTCATCTATAGAAAAATGATTGATCCCTGGTAAGGAAGGAATAGCATGTTTGATTTGTTTCCCCGGTACAACAAAATAGGGATAAATAAACATATCTTTTGACAAACGTGTCTCTGCTACCATTTCTCTAACAATGGCGTTCTTCCTTAACCTTCTTGGTCGATAAATCATCTTCTTAACTCTTTAAATGAACGTTTCTTGGGTGACAGTGTAGACCTACCCCCCTTGCAAACGTACAAAGATAGTCATGAAACAAGGTATACGTGAACATCCTTCTATATTATAGCAATGGGGTGACAGTTTCAGGAATCGGATCATTTCCTGAAGAAGAAGTATTTTTACCATCCATTCCGAAAACAGCTTCTGCTAATCCAACTTCATCCGGCGAGAATGGTAAATGGAAGGTCAATCCCATTTCGGCCAGTTTTCTCCCAGTAGAATTACCGATACTGATAATGCATTGTCCGGGTTCTAGTAGATTATCTTTAAAATAGGCTTCTACATTGGTAGGACTTGTAAAAATCAGCACATCAGCTCCCGATCCTTCTACATGCTCTTCAATAATGGTTTCGTAAACGGGTAAATCAATTACTTTGGTGTCTGCCGTCAACCGGCTTTGAATAGTTTTAAGTGATCCCTTTGCTCTTGGGAACAATACCGTAGAGCCCGCGGCTACCGCGGCAAAGGCATCGCCCACTTTCTCCATTTCAATCCCCTCTGCTTCTCCTGTAAATGCAGGAATAATTCCATAGCTCCGTAAAGCTTCTTCTGAGCCTCGCCCTACTACTGCATATTGTACATGTTTGCTTAATCTTGGATTTAAACGAAAGAAATGTTCGATACCATTTTTACTACTGAAAAATACCCACCGTACATATTTCAGAATATAGGGATCGAGCGTATTAATAATAGGAAAAACTTTGATGAGCGAACGGGCATCAATCGCCATATGATGATTGGCCAATGATTTTCTTAAAAAGCTACTTTCGGCCAGTTCACGTGTAATAAAAACAGAGCGCGGCAAATTTCGCGTCGAATCAAATTTTGATTTGATTTTTTCTGCTAACCCTTCGGTTGCATCCGCTCTCAGGTATAGACGCGAGGGAAAACTTTCGCCATCTTTTGCCTTAGCTGTCCAAACTTCTATCTGTCCATCTGGTGTCTTCCGGCAATAACAGCCTAACGGCATATGACATCCACCTTCAAAAAGATTCAGCACTTTGCGTTCTACGCCAATCACCTCGGCAACATCAGGTTGATGGATTTGCTGCAAAATTTGTCGCAGTTCATGATCTATCTCTCTAATTTGTATAGCTAGTACGCCCTGTGCCGGAGCGGGTATAATTTCATTGGGAGGAATAACCTCCACATGAAATTCGCTCAAGTCTAGCGCCAACCGTTCTACACCTGCCTTAGCT